>Ga0307374_10014320_pt1 | contig 10814 bp, 9 predicted proteins | sample OX3MG_FD_202532 | JGI IMG/M metagenome (GOLD analysis project Ga0307374, IMG submission 202532) | Soil microbial communities from Risofladan, Vaasa, Finland - OX-3 | ecosystem: Environmental > Terrestrial > Soil > Coastal area > Acid sulfate soil | place: Finland: Risofladan, Vaasa | collected... | reverse complement strand
GCAGTAGCGCGACATCTTGTCGCCGAGCGCGCCGCCGATCCACGTCTGTGAGACGTAGCGAATGTTGTAGAAGTCGAAGAGGAGGATGGCGCCCAGGTCGCTCGACTCGAGCGCCTCGCGAGCGCGGGACAGTCGATACGCGCGCAGTCGATCGAAGTCGACGCGGGTCTCGAAGTCGACGCCGTTGTGACCCGGCGTGTTCATGACGGGGCCGAAGCCATCTCTCACGGCTTCACGCCCAATCCGTCGTCGATGACCACGTTTTCGGGTGTCATCACCAGTCCGGCACTGCGGGCCTCTTCGAGGAGCAACACCGCGAAGTCCTCGTCTACGTAGCCCGCACCGATCGCGCTCACGACGAGTTCGGTGCACAGGGCCGACACGGGCATGGGCACGCTCATCTTCTTGGCTTCCGCCATGCCGAGATCGAAGTCCTTGCGCAACAGCACCGGCGTGAAGGTCGGGGTGAAGTCGAGGTTGACGAAGGCCGGCGTCTTGTAGCGAGAGAACGTCGAACCCATGACCGAGTTGTTGATGAACTCGAGGAACGCGCTTCGCGGGATGCCGCCGCGCTCAGCCAGCACGGTGATCTCGGCCATAGCCTGGGTCACGATTCCGAGGAACATGTTGTGACAGATCTTCACGAGTCGAGCGACCTCGTCGTCGCCGACGTACGTGACGCCGTGACCGAGTTCGTTCAGGTAGGGCTTCGCCCTCTCGAAGGCGTCGCGCGTTCCCGACACCGCGAGGGTCAGCTTGCCCGAGGCGACGACCTTGGGATTGCCACTCACGGGCGCGGCGAGGAACTGAATATTTTTCGCGGCCAATGCTGCACGAACCTGGGCCGACGTCAGGGAGGACACGGTCGAACAGTCGACGACGACCTTGGGTGCGGCAGCGCCCGAGAGGATCCCGTCGGGACCCGTCGTCACCGCGAGCAGGTCCTTGTCGGCGGCGACCATGATGAAGATGACGTCACAGCCCGTGAGGTCGCGAGGGTGGTCGACGACCTTCGCGCCCAACTCTCCGAGCACTTCGGCCTTTGATCGGGTGCGGTTGGTGACCGTGACGTCGTACTTCGCAACGACCAAGCGCTTGGCCATGGCGGTGCCCATACGGCCACAACCAATCCAGCCGACGCGGGGGGTGTTATCGCTCATGTGTTAACTCCTACTGTACACTAGGGGTAACTGCCGCGTCCTGCGACGCCGCGTGAATGCTGCCGCCGAGATAGAGCGCGCCGATCTCGGGGTTGCTCAGGACTTCGCTCCCCGATCCGGAAAGGCGCAGCAGACCGTTCTCCAAGACCACCGCGTAGTGGCTCATGCGAAGAGCCTGGCGCGCGTTTTGCTCGACAAGTAACACCGTACGTCCGACCTTATTCATCAACTTGATGGTGTCAAACACCAATCGGAGCGTCTTCGGGTCGAGACCCATTGAGGGCTCGTCGAGCACGACGAGTTCTGGCTCCAACATTAAGCAACGCGCGAACTCGACGAGGCGCTGCTGGCCGCCCGAAAGGCTCCCGGCTTTGTCCTTGGCGCGTTCGGCCACAATGGGAAAGATCTCGGTGACGTGCTTCAGCCGCTCGGCGATGAGCTTCTTGTCCTTCACCAGGAACGCACCGAGTTCGACGTTCTGCTGCACCGTCATCTCACGAAAGAGGCTGTGGTTCTGGGGCACCTGGACGATGCCGAGTTTGAGGATTTCGCGAGGGGTCAGGCCAACGAGTGGCGTTCCCTTGAACCAGAGCTGGCCGAGTCGCGGGCGTACGAGTCCACTGACGGTTTTCAGCAACGTCGACTTTCCCGAACCGTTCGGTCCGACGATGCAGGTCACGCCCCCTTGGGGCACGTCGAAGTCGACGCCCTTGATGACGTCACCGCCGCCGTAACCCGCGACGACGCCTTCGAAACGGAGGAAGGGGGCCGACTCAGCCATTGACTTCTTCTTCTTCGAGCTCGTCGTCGCTACTACCGAGGTAGGCGTCCAAGACGGCGGGGTTGGCGCGCACTTCGGCGGGCGTACCCGTCACCAGGTCACAGCCCTGGTGCATGACGGTGACCTTGTCGCAGATCTTCATGACGAACTCCATGTTGTGCTCGACGATCAGAAACGTCTTGCCGCCCTTGTTGAGGGTGAGGATCTTGTCGCTGATCTCGTTGATCAACGTCAGATTGACTCCACCGGCTGGCTCGTCGAGCAAGATGACGTCGGGATCGGCGACCAGGACGTAAGCCAACTCCAGGAGTTTGCGCTGCCCGTAAGAAAGCGAACCCGCCTGGAGTGACGCGAGACGCGAGAGTCCCACGAAGTCGAGCCACTCCATCGCGGCGTCGAGTTCGGACTTCGACGACTTCGAGCGCGTGAGTCCGCGTAGCCAACTCTCGTCACGCTGGGTGGCGACGAGCATGTTCTCGATAACGCTGATACGCGCGAAGATGCGCGTCAGCTGAAAGGTGCGACCCACGCCCAAGGCGAAGATCTTGTCGGGTCGGGCGTTGGTGACGTCGTGGCCGTCGAAGAAGACGGTACCCATTTCGGGCTTCACGTACCCGGTCATCACGTTGAACATGGTGGTCTTACCCGAGCCGTTCGGTCCGATGAGTCCTGTGATGCTGCCCTTGTCGACGCTGAGTGAACAGCCCGCGAGCGCGTGCACACCCCCGAAGGAACGCGACACGTCCTTTGCTTCGAGTAGCGCCGCCATCAGGTGTTCGCACCCACCGCCGCGGGATCCTTCGTTGCCGACAACTCACGCCTCTGGGCTCGGCCGTTCCACCACTGTGAGACCGCCACGACGATGCCCTGGGGCATGAAGAGGATGACGAGCAGGAACAACACACCGAAGAGGATGAGGTACAGCGAACCGTTCGAGAACGACTCCGTCAAGTACTGCTGGGACGCCTCAAGGATGAGCCCGCCGAGAAGAGGACCGAGCAGTGTGCCAAATCCCCCCAGGAAGGCCATCAGCGCGACGGTGACGTCGAACGTCGGATCGAAGACGAACTGCGGATAGATCTGACCGAGGAACATGGCGTAGAGTCCCCCGGCCATGCCGAGGGTGAAGGCGGACATGGTGAAGCCCGTGAGTTTGACGGCCGTCACGCGAACACCGAGTCCGAGCGCCCGGTCCTCGTCGTCGCGAATCGCGAGTAGCTGGAGGCCGAAGCGAGAGCGCCGCACCGCCGCCGACAACAGCGTCGCGAAGACGACCATGCCGAGCGCCACGTAGTAAAAGGGAACGTTGTAGTAACTGGCCCCCCAGGGGATCAGCGGAATGTAGATGCCTGCCGCGCCGCCCGTGAACGAAGCGTTGATCGCCAAGAGCTGAAAGACGAAGAAGAGGGCGATCGTGATCACGACGAAGGTGTGACGCCGTACGCGCAACGCGATCGCGCCAATGGGAATCGCCACCACCACGGCCACCAGACCCCCGAGTGGAATGAGCCAAAAGAGGCCCGCGCCGCCCGCCATGTTGCCGTGCGTCGAGACCAACGCCATGGTGTACGCGCCGCACCCGAAGAAGATGGCCGAACCGAGCGACACGTAGCCCGAGTAGCCCGAGAACATGTTCCATGACGTGGTGCACGCCATGAACATCAACGTGAAGACCCCGATGGAGGTCCAGGCCGGGTTCGTCACGATGAGGGGGAAAACGATGAGAGCGACGAGGCCGAGACCCCACGCCGAAGGCTTCACTTTTGACATCAAGCAACTCTCGCGGACTGCTTGCCAAAGAGCCCTTGGGGTCGAAGCGATAACACGATCACGAGCACGAAGAAGAAGGTCGGAGACGACCAGATCGGCGACCACACCACCGCTACGACGTCACCCAGCGTCACCATCAAGATGGCGGCCAACAGGGCTCCGCCGAGACTGCCCATGCCACCGAGGACGATGATCGTCAAGAGTCGCGAGATCAAGTCGTAACTCGTACTGGCGTTGAAGGCGTTCGTCGCGCCGTACACCATGCCGCCCGCGGCGGTGACGGCGATGCCGAGACCGAAGCAGATGGTTGAGACCCGCTTCACGTTGATGCCGACGAGGGCCGCGGCGACTTGGTCGGCCAACGACGCGCGGATGCTCGCGCCGAAGCGAGTGCGATACAGCATGACGTAGAGCGAGGCCAGCAACGCGACCGCGAGGATGAACCCGAAGAGATAGATATAGGGCAGGTAGACGCCAAAGATCGGAAACGACTTGTCGACGTACCAAGCCTTGAGCTGGACGATGTTGATCGAGTAGATCATGTTGAGTGCACCCTCGATGATGAGGGAGATGGCGTAGGTGACCAGAATGGACATCGACGTCCGTTCTGGCCCCTTCAGCCTGGCCATGAACAAGCGCTCCACCACGACCCCCACCACAAAAAGGGTGGGGATCGTGATGATCAAGCCAACGAAAAGGTCAATTCCAAAGTGCACCGACAACGTGTAACTCAGGTAGGCACCTAAAATCACCAAGATTCCCTGAGCGATGTTGATGATGTTCATCACTCCAAAGATGAGAGTTAACCCCGTCGCCATGAGGGCGTAGACCGAACCGGTCAAGACGCCGTCAAGTAAGGCGTGAATGAGCGCTGAACTGTTCAAGGCTTAACTTCCCCAGACCGGCTTCGGGTACAGAATTGGCTTGGAGGCCTTGTCCGCGGTCGGGTTGACCTGAACGAACTTGCTGCCCTGCCACTGGAAGGTGAACGCCGTGGCAGTGTTGTTCTCGCCGAGCTTGTCGAACTTCACCCCGCCCTGCACGCTCGTCAACGTGACGCCTGAGTGCAGGTACGCAATGATCTTCTTGTTGTCGAAGCCCTTGGTCGCGACGACCGCCTGGTTGATGACCTGACCAACCGAGTAGGCCTCGGCCACGTCCGCACTGACTGTCGCCGCGGTTCCGCCGTACTTCTTGATGTAAGCGGCGACCATCGCCTGGCTGCCGGGCGTCGTCGCCGAGCCGTACCACGCGTTAGGAACCATCACGCCGTTGGCGTTCTTCAAACCGACAACGGAACTGAACGCCGTGCCCTGGTCTGGTCCGCCGGTGGCGATGAACGCCTGTGGGTTGTAGTGCGCCTGTTCGAACGCCTGCATGAAGGCCGACACCGTCGGCACGTCAACGGAACCAAGAACCACGACCTGGGCTTTGGCTGCCGCAACCGCGTCGGCGATCGGGGTGTAGTCCGTCGTCTCAGCAGGAAAGACCGAGTAGTACTTGGTCTTCACGCCCGCGGCGGAGATAATCGCCTTCGCGACGGGAATCTGTGGTTCGGTGAACGCGTCATTCGTCGTCACGTACGCCACCGACTTCGGACGCTTGTTCGCCGGCAACGAAGCGATCCACTTCGCGAAGGGCACCAACGCGTCCTTCACAGGCATCGACACGTCGAAGAGGTTCGTCAACCCGGCTTGGAAGACCGAGGGAGCACCACCGGCTCCTTCGACCATCGCGTAGCCGTAACGGTCGACGGCCCTCGCCGCGGGCAAGCTCAGAAGTGACGAGAACGGCCCTACGGTCAAGTTGACGTGGTCGAGTGAGATCAACTTCTGATAGTTCGTCACGACCTGCGCAGGACTTGACGCGTCCGACACAATGTCGAGCTTCACTTGGTGACCGAGAAGTCCACCGTTCTTGTTCACGGTGTCGGCCCAGAGCTGATAGCCCTGCTTAAAGGCGAGGCCGTCGGCCGAGAAGTCACCCGAAAGTGAGAGTGAAATGCCTATCACCACTGGTTTACCCTTGGCGATCGTGCTACTCGACGCTCCGCTCGACGTGGCCATCATCGCCAACGAGGCGAGCGCGACCGAAGTCACACCAGCCGCGCGAAGATATCTTCCTTTTCTATTCATAGTTTCCCCCAGCGTTATACGTCCCCGGCGCTTCCCCGATGCAGTAGTCCAGGTCCGATCACTCGGTGAGTGATGGGCTAACCATAACGACGTGGTGCAACGCCGTCAACCGCAGGCCCATGAAAAGAATTCAATGAATCACTACTGTTCAACGCGGTGAGAAGTCCATTACCATCAGCATCAATACGTGGTCCACTAGGGGGAAACATGGCAGACGATCTAGTGGAAACTGCCGTGGCGAACTGGGAGCCGCGCTTTTGCTCCAACGGCGTCGAAGTGAGCGACTACGCGCGCATCACGAAAGGCCTCGAACGCTGGGATGACTGGTGCGCGGCCTGGTGCGCGGGCGCCGAAGTGCATCTCGATCTCGCCGAAGCGGCACTGGCCAAAGGCCATGCCCGTAGCGCCGGTGAGTTCTACGCGCGAGCAGCAACGTACTTTCATTTCGGAAAGTTCCTCTTCGTCCACGACCCCGACCAGGCCAAGGCGGCGCACGCACGCGCCGTTGACGCGCTGAACCGAGCGACGCCCCTCTTCGTGCCGCCCGGGCGTCGAGTGGAGATCGCCTTCGAGGGCTCGAAGATGGTCGCGCTGTTTCGCACGCCGGACACCAATGGTCCCCACCCGACGGTCATCTTGATTCCGGGACTCGACTCGACCAAGGAGGAGTTCCGCGAGATCGAGCGGGCCTTCCTCGAGCGCGGCATGGCGACGTTCTCTCTCGACGGTCCGGGCCAAGGAGAGGCTGAATGGACGCTCCCGATTCGCCCCGAATGGGACCGCGTCGGCGAAGTCGTCATCGACCACCTTGCGACGATGGCCGACGTCGACAGTTCGCGTCTCGGCGTCTGGGGCGTGAGCCTTGGAGGCTTCTACGCTGCGCGCATGGCGAGTTCCGACCTACCGATCAAGGGAACGATCTCACTGGCCGGTCCGTACAACATGGGTGCCTCGTGGACGAACCTCAATCCCTTGACCCGTCACGCCTTTCAAGTGCGCTCCTTCAGTTCGACGCCGGAGGAGGCGGAGAGACGAGCGTGGGACATGACGCTCGAGGGTTACGCGCAGGACATCACGACGCCCCTGCTCGTGATCATGGGAAAACGCGATCGACTCTTCCCGTGGCAGGACGGCGAACGATTGGCGCACGAAGCGCGTGGCGAGAGCGAACTGTTGCTGCTCGAAGAGGGCAACCACGGCGGAGCCAACGTCATCTACCGTCACCGCCCGCAAGGCGCCGACTGGATGGCTGAACGTCTTCACGTCGCGAGCGTCGCGTAATGAACAGGTCACCGGATACGCTGGCACGCCATGCCTAGAGTCACCATGCCCCAACTCGGCGAGACCGTCGCCGATGGAACCGTCACGAAGTGGTTCAAGAACGAAGGCGACACCGTCAAGCGCGGAGAGACCTTGTTCGAAGTGTCCACTGACAAAGTGGACACCGAGATTCCGGCGCCCGCCGACGGCGTACTCACGAAGATCCTTGTGGCCGAAGGTGAGACGGTGGACGTGGGCACGCTACTCGCGGTGATAGGCGATGAGGATATCCCCGAAACGTCGACGAGTAGTTCGTCCGCGACCGAAACGCCGCCGTCAGCATCAGGCGCACCGACCTCGTCGGCGCGCGCCAACGCGACGACGTCCAACGAGTCCGGCGGCCATGTGTCGCCCGTCGTTCGCCGACTCCTCGCCGAGCATCAACTCGACGCGAGCGACGTCCCCGGCACTGGTCCCCAAGGGCGTCTCACGCGTGACGACGTGCTGGCCTTCGTTGCGAGCAGAGTCGAGACGTCAGCCCCGACATCCTCCGCCGGCCTGTCACCCGTCGTACGAAAGCTCTTGCGCGAGCACGACATCGAGGTGTCGACGGTCCGTGGCACCGGCGCCGATGGTCGCGTCACCCGTCGCGACGTCGAGGCAGTCATTAGTCAGGGCACGAGCGGCGGCGCGGCCACCGGAGACGAAGTCATCCCCTTCACCAAGATTCGCCGACTCACCGCTGAGCACATGACGCGCTCGAAGTCGACCTCGGCGCACACCTTGATGGTCAAAGAGGCGGACTACGAAGCCGTCGAGGTCGTGCGTCGATCGCACGGACCAGCATTCAAGGAACGAGAAGGCTTCTCACTCACCTACCTTCCCTTCAACGCTCTCGCCGCACTCGCGGCGTTGCGCGACTACCCACACTTGAACGGTTCGGTCGGCGACGACGCGTTGATCGTGCACCACGACCTCAATCTCGGGATCGCCGTCGACTTAGACGGCAGCGGTCTCGTCGTGCCAGTGGTGCCGCACGCCGACAGCTACGACCTGCGTTCGATCGCGCGCAAGATTCGCGAACTCGCCACGGGTGCTCGCACGAAGAAACTCACCGTCGATGACATGGCCCACGGCACGTTCACCATCACGAACCCCGGACCATACGGCACGCTGATGACGGGAGCGGTCATCAATCAACCCCAAGTGGCGATTCTCGCCACTGACGGCGTCGTGCGAAAACCCGTCGTCGTCACGGACGGATCAGGCAACGAGGCGATCGCCATTCACTCGGTGGGGAACCTCGCCCTCACGTTCGACCACCGCGTGATAGACGGCGCCTACGCGGCGCGCTTCTTGGCTCGAATGGCGGAGATCTTGCAAACTCGCGATTGGGCCCGCGAGCTCTAGCGCTCGAGTACCACCGTGGCAGCGCGCGACGAACGAGTCAAGGTGGGAACGTTCACGCCCTCGCTCTTGATCGATCTCGCGCGATCCGCGGGAGCGTTTGACCTCGTTGGTCTTGACGTGACCGAGTCACTGGTCCCTTCCTCACCCGCGCAGTTCACGTCTCTCGAGGCCGGTGAGTTCGACGTGGTCTTCACGAGTCCCGACAACGTCCTCGCCTATCACTTCTTGTCAGCGAATCCCCTCCATCGGAGCATCCCTCTTCAGATCATCTGTGGGATCGACCGCGGACTTGGCCTGTCGCTTTGCACCGCGCCGAACATCACCTCCGCCGAGCAACTTCACGGACAGGGTCTCGGCGTCGACGTCCCCCAGTCAGGGTTCGCGTTCGTCGCCTACGCGCTGCTTGAAAGGGCCGGCCTTCGACCCGGGGCGTACACGATTGAATCGCTCGGCTCGACGCCTCGAAGGACCGACGCGCTCATCGCTGGTACGTGCGCCGTGACCATCTTGAACGCGGGCAACGAACTGCGTGCCGTCGGTGCCGGCTGCACGGTCGTCAGTCCCGTTGGCGACCTCGGTCCCTACTACGGAACGGTGCTCGCGACGTTGGCGGAACGAGGCGACGACGTCCGGGAAAGGAACCAACGCTTCACGGGCGCGCTGCTCGCGACGATCGGTGAGATCATCGCGGGCGACCGAGAGAGCGACGTCACCGAGGCGGCGACGCGACTGCTCAAGCTCAGCAAATCTGAAGCCCGCGACCACTACCAATGCCTGCGTAATCCGGCGACGGGCTTTGTCGCGAGTGGTCGAGTGGATAGGGCGTCACTCGCGACACTCGTCGAACTACGTCGCACGTACTCGCCCACGCCCGAGCTCGACGCGATCATGGACGCCCTCGACACGGTGGTCGTTGAAGGTGTCCTCGAGTAGTGCCGGCGACATCTGGCGCGCGGAGAGCTCGCGCGTCTCGTGGCTAGCCTCGGACTATACGTAAAACGTGAAACAGCGAAGTAGAAGAGACGAGATCACATGACCACCACTGAAGAACAGCGTTCGACCACCTCCAGCGTCACTGACGCGCTCCTCGCTCGTCGGCCCGTCTGGCAGTCGTTCATCGACGGCGCGTTCATCGACGACGAGGTTGGCGCTTCCTTCGAGGTACTCGAGGCGTCGAACGCGCAGCCCTTGGCGCGCGTGGCCATTGCGAGCGACGCGCAGGTCGACCGCGCAGTGATGGATTCGCGTCGAGCCTACGAGGACGTCTGGCGCTACCTCTCGCCCAAGGAGCGCGGCGCGTTGATGCGCGAAGTGGCGCAACGGATCCGCGACCACGCCGATGAACTCGCTGAACTCTGCGCGCGAGAGGTCGGCAAGCCTAAGCGTGACGCCCTTCGCATTGACGTCCTCTCGTGCCACTCGAGTTTTGACTACTACGCCGGCATCACCGACTACGTGAGTGGCGAGATTCTCGACCAGGGGCCGATTGAGGCTCGCGTGACCTACGAGCCCTACGGCGTCGTTGCGGCGATCCTCCCCTTCAATTGGCCCCCGATCCACTTCTCGAAGAAGTGCGCGCCCGCGTTGGCCGTCGGGAATACCGTCGTGATCAAGCCCGGTGAGCAGGCACCGCTGACGGTGCTGCGACTCACGGAGATCGCCAACGAAGTCTTGCCTCCGGGCGTGATCAACGCCGTGAGCGGCATGTCCGCCGGCGCGGCTTTGGTGGCACACCCACGCGTCGAGCGCATCTCCTTCACGGGTTCGACCGCGACCGGTCGCAAGGTCATGGAGGGTGCCGCGAAGAACCTTACGTTCGCCACGATGGAGCTGGGCGGCAAGAACGCCCTGCTGGTGCTCGACGACGCCGACGTGCCGAGCGCCGTCGCCATCGCGATCGAGGGCATGTTCTACAACCAAGGTGAGGCCTGTACTTCGACGTCACGCATACTCGTGCACGGATCCATCTACGACGAGTTCGCTCGACGCTTCGTCGACAAGGCCACCGAGTTAGTCGTAGGCGACCCGCTCGAAGGGACAACCGATATCGGTCCACTCGTCGACGAGAAGCAGCACCAGCGAGTCCAGCACTTCGTTGAGCTCGGCATTGAAGAGGGCGCCACGTTGCTTTTCAAAGGCACGATCCCCGACGACGAGCAGTTCCGTGAGGGCTACTTCGTCGCCCCGTACATCTTCGGTGACGTCACGACGAAGATGTCCATCGCGCAAGAAGAGATCTTCGGACCGGTCGCGTCGCTCATGCGTTTCGACACTGACGACGAGGCCGTCGAAATCGCG
>Ga0307374_10014319_pt1 | contig 10814 bp, 7 predicted proteins | sample OX3MG_FD_202532 | JGI IMG/M metagenome (GOLD analysis project Ga0307374, IMG submission 202532) | Soil microbial communities from Risofladan, Vaasa, Finland - OX-3 | ecosystem: Environmental > Terrestrial > Soil > Coastal area > Acid sulfate soil | place: Finland: Risofladan, Vaasa | collected... | reverse complement strand
CGCGACGTCGTCGACGTGGATCCCGCGGGCTGCGACGTCGGTCGCGACGAGCGCCTGTGCCCGCCCGGCGGTGAACGCGGCGAGCGCGGCCTCGCGCTGGCTCTGGCTCCGGCTGCCGTGGATCGGCACGGCGCCGATGCCCGCGGCCACGAGCTGCTTCGTGAGGCGGTCCGCGCCGCGCCTCGTCCTGCAGAACACGACGGCGCTCCCGTGCCGCGAGACGACGTCCGCGGTGATCGCGACGCGCTCCTCGCGGTCCGAGCGCCAGAACAGGTGGTGGACGACGCCCTGGTCGTCCTCGGCGCCCACGACCTCGTGGCGCGCCGGGTCACGCTGGTACCGGCGCACGAGGACGTCGACGTCGCCGTCGAGCGTCGCGGAGAACAGCAGCGTCTGGCGGTCCGGGCTCGTCTGGTCGAGGATGCGTCGGACCGCAGGGAGGAAGCCCATGTCGGCCATCCGGTCCGCCTCGTCCACGACCACCGCGTCGACCGCGTCGAGCCGGAGATCGCCGCGCGCGACGAGGTCCTCTAGCCGCCCCGGGCAGCACACGGCGATGTCGACGCCGCGCCGGAGTGCCTGGATCTGGTTGCCGTATCCGGTTCCGCCGTAGAAGCACGCGACACTCAGGCGACGGGCGCCGGCGAGCTGGACGAGCTCCTTCGCGACCTGCGCGGCGAGCTCGCGGGTCGGAACGAGCACGAGACCGCGGGGCCGCTTCGGCGCCGCCTTCGCGACCGAGGCGATGAGCGGGATGCCGAAGGCGAGCGTCTTGCCGGAACCGGTCGGCGCGCGGCCGCTCACGTCGCGACCCGCGAGCCCGTCGGGAAGCGTCGCCTCCTGGACGGGGAACGGCGTGAGGATGCCACGCCGTTCGAGGGACGCGGCGATGTCGGCGGGCACGCCGAGATCGGCGAAAGTGGGGGTCATCTGCTACTCCAGTCGGCTAAGAGGTAGGCCAACTGGACACGAGCGATCCCGAGGCCCCGTCGGCAACCACGCCGACGATCGTCTGGCCTGACCGGCCCGACGACGCCACTGTAGCCGGTCGGGCCGGCCGGACCGGCTACAGGTCGATCCGAGTCGGCCCCGGCTCCGTATCCCTGTCGATGCGAGACGTCCGGGACCCCACGACTCCGACCCCCGCCGGGCGCCGTGCGAACCGGTGGCCCCCCGACCCGCTCTGGCGTCTTTCCGGTGCAGGACTGCTCCTCGCGGCGGGCGGAATCCACCTCGACCTCTACCTGACCGGATACCGCAACATCCCGACGATCGGCGCGCTGTTCGTCGTGCAGTTCGCGGTCGCGACCGTGCTCTCGGTCGCGCTGGTCGCCGTGCCGGGGCGGGTGGTCGCCGCGGGCGGTGCGGCGTTTGCCGCGTCGACGGTCGGCGGGTACGTGCTCAGCCTTTGGACCGGGTTGTTCGGCTTCGACGAGGTCCGAACCGCGGCGGGCGTCGTCGCCGGCGCGGTCGAGGTCGCGGCCGTCGGCATCCTCGGTGCGTACGCCGCGCGGCGCGCGCCGGCGGAGTTCGCGTCCGCGCGAGCCGCCGGCGGGGCGGGAGCGGCCGGCGGGGCGGGAGCGGCGGGAGCGGCGGGAGCCACCGGCGGGGCGGGAGCGGCCAGCGGGGCGCACGTCGCTCGCGCCCGGCGACTCGTCGCGCCCGTGACGTTCCTCGCCGCGCTCGCGCTCGTCCTCGCAGTCGCGAACGCGCCCGGGATCCCGCCGAGCGCGACGGCCTCCCGCGCCGGAGGTCCGGCTCCGGGCTCCGGCTCCCCCGCGTCCGCCGGCGCGGCCGGCGCGGCCGGCGGGCAGGCGAGACCGGGCTCCGGCGCACCGGGCACGGCGACCGAGTCGCACGCGGCCGCGGCGGTGTCCATACGGAACTTCGCGTTCGTCCCCGCGAAGCTCACCGTGGCGCCGGGCGAGCGCATCCTCGTGACGAACCACGACAGCGTCACGCACACGTTCACCGCGACGCCCGGTTCGAGCCCGGACGGCCACTTCAGCTCGGGTGACATCGCACCCGGGGGCACGGTCGCCGTCACCGCGCCGACGGCGGCCGGCTCCTACGCGTTCTACTGCGCGATCCACCCGTTCATGACCGGCACGCTGGTCGTCTCCTAGGCGCGTCGAGGGATGCGGCGGCTCGCGCAGCTCCAGGTCGCCCTCGGCGTGCTGTGGGTGCTCGACGCGCTGCTCCAGCTCCAGCCCGAGCTGCTCGGCCCGGGGCTCGCGGCAGGGATCGCGGACAGCGCGATGGGCCAGCCCGCTCGGATCCAGTCCGCGCTCGTCGCGTTCGCGAACCTCGTGGCGCGCGACCCCGGAGTCGCGAGCGTCGCCATCGCGTGCGTGCAGGGCGCGATCGGCGTCGCGATCCTCGCTCCCCGCACACGTCGTCTCGGTCTCGTCGCATCCGTTCCGTGGGCGCTCGGCGTCTGGGTGCTCGGCGAGGGCCTTGGCGGCGTCGCGACGGGCTTCGCGTCGCTTCTCGGAGGTGCCCCGGGTCCGGCGGTGCTCTACGCAGCGGCCGCCGTGCTCGTGCTCCCGGCACGGGGCGCCGGTGCGCACGCGGAGCCGGGCGCCGCCGCGGCGTGCTTCGGGGCGCTCGGCGAGCGCGGCGCCGCGGCGCTTTGGGGGGCGCTGTGGGCGACGACGGCGCTGTTGCAGTCGGTCCCCGTCGTGACGCTCGGCTTCAAGCTGTCGGCGGGCTTCCAGATGGCGTCGCTCGGCGAGCCGTCACCGTTCGCAAGCCTCGACCGGGCGTTCGGTCGGTCGAGTGCCACGCACGGCCCGGAGATCACCGGCGTGCTCCTCCTCCTCGAGCTCGCCGCCGGCTCGGCGGCGCTCGCGCGCGGGCCATGGCGCAGGCGCCTGCTCGTCGCCTCGATCGGCGTGTGCGCCCTCTGCTGGGTCGTCGGAGAGAACGCCGGCGCGCTGCTGACCGGGTCGGCGAGCGACCCCGGCGCGATGCCGCTCTACTGCCTGATCGCGGTGTCGATGCTCGAGTCGCGTGCCGGCGCCCGCACCGGGAGCGCGCCGCTCGGAGGCTCCTCGTCCGCGCTCGCTCCGGTCGCATGCCTGCCGGTCGCGTGCCTGCCGGTCGCGTCGCCGCCGCCGCCACGGGCGGCTGCCCGCGCGCGCCGGCGGCCGCGGGCCGCGCTCGGGAGATGGACCGCCGCGTCGAGCACGAGAACGGAGCCGGCACCGACGAGGAGCCCCCCGGCCGCGTCCGTCGGGTAGTGCCAACGCATCGCCACGACGGCGACGCAGACCGCGGCGACCGCACCTGCGGCCGGCAGCGCGAGCACGAGCCGAACCCGTCCGGGCACCGCGAGGAGCAGGGCCGTCGCGACGCCTGCCACGACGGTGACGGTCCCCGACGGGTACGAGTTGCCGCCGAGGACGCCGAGGTGCCTCCCGACGAGGGGCTTCGCGACCCACTCGGTCACGAGCACCGCCAACACCGGGCCGACGAGGCAGGCCGCGGCTCGCGCGCGATCGCGCCAGACGCTGATCAGCCCGGCGGCGGCAGCGCCGGCGAGGAGCGCCCGCAACGATCCCGCAGCCGCGATGTCCGCGTAGGCACGGGACGACGGGTCCGCGGGCAGGAGCGCGAAGCCGGCCGCGTCGACACGGTTCGGCCACGGCCGGTGGACGAACACGAGCCCGGCGATCGCAGCCGCTCCGAGGAGCACGAGACCGACCGCGAGCTGCGAGAACACGTGCGGCAGGCGGCTCGCGGCGCGTGCACCGGCGACGTGGCGGGCGGGCCGCCCACGGTCCGTCGGGTGCCGGTGCTGAACGTGCGTGCGAGCGGCTCCCATGTCCAGCCCCTACTCTACGGGCGCCGAAAGGGGGAACCGTGGTCGCCATGACCGTCTGCAGCAGGGCGTGCTGAGGAACTGGGCCGGAAACGTCGAGTTCACGCCGGCGCGATTCCGCACGCCCGGCGACCTCGAGGAGCTCCAGGAGATCGTGTCGAGCGCGTCACGCGTGCGAGCGCTCGGCACGGGCCACTCGTTCAACGCGATCGCGGACACGTCCGGGGACCTCGTCTCGCTCGCCGGGATGCCGCCGCGTTGCGAGATCGACGAACACGGGCGGACGGTCACGGTCTCCGCTCGGACCACATACGCCGAGCTGTCCTCCCGGCTGCAAGCCGCCGGGCTCGCGCTCGCGAACCTCGGCTCGCTGCCGCACATCTCGGTCGCCGGCGCGTGCGCGACCGGCACGCACGGCTCGGGCGACCGCCTCGGAATCCTCGGGACCTCCGTCGTCGGCCTCGACCTCGTCGGTGCGGACGGCGAGCTGGTGTCCGTCGGCTATGCCCCTGACCGCGGCGGCGACGTCGCGCAACCCGCACGCGCGCCTGACCGAGCCGGGGCCGTGGATGGGGCCGGGGCCGGGGCCGGGGCCGGGGCCGGGGCGGACGACTCCCGCACGGACTCCGCCGACGCGAGGATCGGGCTCGACGCAGCGATCGTCGGGCTCGGCGCCCTCGGCATCGTGACGAGCCTCACGCTCACGACCGAGCCGACGTACGACGTCCGCCAGGTCGTCTACGAGCGCGTCCCGTTCGACCTCGTCACCGACAACGTCGCCGAGCTGTTCGCGTCCGAGTACAGCGTGAGCCTGTTCACGAGCTGGACGCGGGACTCCGTGGACCAGCTGTGGCTCAAGCACCGGGTCGACCCCGGCGAGTCGTGGTCACCCGCCGCCCGGCTGCTCGGCGCCGCGCTCGCGGTCGGCGACCACCACCCTGTCCCCGGCATGGACCCGGCGACCTGCACCGCACAGCTCGGCCAGGTCGGGCCGTGGAACGAGCGCCTCCCGCACTTCCGCATCGAGCACACACCGAGCAGCGGCGACGAGCTGCAGACCGAGTACCTCGTCGACCGGGCGGACGCGGCGGCTGCGCTCGACGCGATCGCGGGTATCGCGACGGCCGTCGCACCGGTGCTGCAGATCTCCGAGATCCGCTCGGTCGCGGCCGACCGGCTGTGGCTGAGCCCCGCGTATCGACGAGACTCGGTCGCGATCCACTTCACCTGGGTCTCGGACGCGCGGGCGGTCGCGCCGGTCGTCGACCTCGTCGAGGCACGGCTCGAGCCGTTTGCGGCACGACCGCACTGGGGAAAGGTCTTCCACGTGCCGCCGGCGGTGCTGCGCGAGCGCTACACCCGGCTCGGCGAGTTCGCGCGGCTCGCGGAGCTCGCCGACCCGGAGCACAAGTTCCGCAACGACCTCGTCGACTCCTACCTCTCGGGCTGACCGCGACGCGTCCGGGCCGGCGGGGACCGGCGGGGACGTGACGGGCCCGCCAGAGCCCGCCGGCGGGGACGGGCCGAGGCAGGCCGTGGCGGCGAGCGGAGCGGCGAGCCCCCTCGGTCAGCTCGCGTCGAGCATCGCGGGGTAGGAGCCTGCCGGATCCGCGAGGATCGCCTGGACCACCGCGCCCGCCGCGCCTTGCACCGCGGCGTGGCCGCCGAGGCGAGAGACGCGCAGCTCGGTCGGCGACCAGGCGAACCCGACGACGCGGGCCTCGAGCTCCGCGCGTACGGGATCCGCGAGCCACGGCGCGAGCTCCGCGTAGAGCCCTCCGAGCACGACCACGGGCACGTCGACCACGTTCACGAGCCCGGCGAGCGCGACGCCCAGCGCGGTGCCCGCACGAGCGAGGGCGGCGAGCGTGCGCTGGTCGCCCGCCCGGGCACGCCGCACGAGCTCCTGGACGGATCCGTCGGGCGTGCCGAGCGCGGTGGCCGCGCGGACCGAGACGCCCGCCGCGCGAAGGATCGCCTCCTGACCGGCGAGCTGTTCGAGACACCCGCGGGCGCCGCAGCCGCACCGGTCGCCGCCGGGTGCCACGGCAACGTGACCGAGCTCGCCGCCGAGCCCGCGCGCCCCGCGCCAGAGCGCGCCGCCGACCACGATGCCGGCGCCGACGCCGATCTCGCCCGAAACGTGCACGAAGTCCCGGTTCGAGGGGTCGCCGCCGTACCAGCGCTCGGCGAGCGCGGCGAGGTTGGCCTCGTTGTCGGACGCCACGACCGGGCCGAGCCCGTCGAGGAGCGGGGCGAGCGCCGGCGCCACGTCGAGCCCGTCCCATCCGGGGAGGTTCGGCGCGCGGTGCAGGATCCCGTCGAGGCCGACAAGCCCCGGCAACGCGATCCCCACCCCCGCGACCGTCAGGCCCGCGCGACGGGCCTCCGCAGCGCAGCGCCGGGCGACGCGCGCGGCCGCGTCGAGCACCGCGAGCCGTTCGAGGTGCCGGTTGTCGCACGGCACCAGCCGGGCGGTGCGCACGGTCCCGGTCAGGTCGACGACGCACGCCGAGACGTAGTCGACGTTCACCTCGACCCCGAGGCCCGCCGGCCCGCCGGGATCGAGCACGAGTGGCAGCCCGGGTCGGCCGACGAGGCCACGGTCGGGGTCGCCCTCGAGGACGAGACCGTGCGCGGCGAGCGTGTCGACGAGCGTGGACACGGTCGCCTTCGTGAGGCCCGTGCGCGCCGCGACCTGCGCCCGCGTGGGCCGGCCGCCGGCGGCGACCTCGCCGAGGACGAGGGCGAGGTTGTGGCGGCGGAGCTGTTTCGCGCGCGCGGGCTGCGACGGCGCGTGGCCGAGCCGGTGCGGCGCGGCGTGCGCGGGTCCGGCCGCGCTCCCGTCGTCGTGGCCGTGCGAGCCGGTCGTGCGGTCCGCACGCGCCGATGGTCGAGCGCTCACGCCCCGCTTCCGAATGGCCGCGCTCGCGGCCCGGTCGCGGATCCGGGGGTCGCCGGTGCCGCCGGGGTCGCCGGTACCGCCGGGGTCGCCGGGGTCGCCGGTGCCGCCGGTGCCGCCGGTGCCGCCGGTGCCGCGTCCATCCGTGCGGCGGTCATCTCGCGCACCTCCGCGTAGCGCTGCCGCACTCCGGGCGCGGGTGGCGCGTCGAAGGTCTCGTAGCCGGCGGAGGGCCACTCGGGCGGCTCGGCACGGGTCGGGTCGAGCGCCCACGCGGCCTGGCGCGCGGCACCGTCGGCGACGTACTCCCCCGGCTCGGGCACGACGACCGGCATCGCGAGGACGGCCGGCGCGATCCGCCGCACGGCCTCCGACCTGCTCGCGCCCCCGACGAGGATGATCCGCCGGATCGTGACCCCGAGCGCTCGCAGCGCGTCGAGCGCGTCCGCTATGCCGCACAGCACGCCCTCGACGGCCGCCCTCGCGAGGTGGTCCGGGGCGAGCGTCGCGAGCGTTATCCCGTGCAGGGCCCCCGACGCATCGGGACGGTCGGGAGTCCGCTCGCCCTCGAGGTACGGCACGAGCGCGAGCCCGCCCGCTCCGGCCGGTGCGCGGAGCGCGAGCGCCGATAGACCGTCGCCGTCGACCCCGAGGAGGGCGGCGGTCGCGTCGAGCACGCGCGCGCCGTTCAACGTGCACGCGAGCGGCAGGTAGCGCCCGGTCGCGTCCGCGAAACCGGCGACGAGCCCGGTCTCGTCCGCGACCGGGTGGTCGACGACCGCCGCGACGGTGCCCGAGGTCCCGATCGACACGACGACGTCTCCCGTCGCCGCGCCCACGCCGAGCGCCGCGGCCGCGTTGTCACCCGTGCCAGCGCCGAGCACGGCGCCCCCCGGCGTCCGCCCCGCGCTGCCTGTGGGCCCGAGGACGCGCGGCACGAGGACCGTGCGCCCGAGCGCGCGCTCGAGCAGGTCCATGCGATAGGTGCCGGTCGACGGAGACCAGTAGCCCGTGCCGCTCGCGTCGCCTCGATCGGTGACGAGCGCCTCGAGCGGAGCGCCCGTCCCGCGGCCAGCCCCCGCGAGCTGCCACGTGAGCCAGTCGTGAGGAAGGCAGACGCCGGCGGTCCTGCGCACGGAGTCCGGTTCGTGCTCCGCGAGCCAGCGGAGCTTCGTGACCGTGAACGAGGCGACGGGCACGCTGCCGACCGCCTCGGCCCAGGCGCGCCGCCCGATCGCCCCGGCACCGAGCTCCGCGACGAGATCGCGGGCCGCGGGCGCGGACCGCAGGTCGTTCCACAGCAGTGCGGGACGCACGACGTCGCCGGCCTCGTCGAGACAGACCATGCCGTGCTGCTGGCCCGCGACCGAGATCGCGGCGACGTCGTCGAGGCCTCCCGCGCGACGCGCCGCGGTCTCGAACGCGAGCCACCACGCGTGCGGGTTGACCTCCGTGGCGTCGGGGTGCGGGGCGCGGCCCTCGCGCACGAGCGCGCCGGACGACGCGTCGCGCACGACGACCTTGCAGGACTGGGTCGAGGTGTCGACCCCGGCGACGAGCGTCACGCGACGCGCCCCGGATCAGCGAGCGCCGAGGACGTGTTCGATCGCGAGCTGGTCGAGGCGGGCGAAGCCGTACCCGTGCGCCGCGGCACGACCGACGTCGAACCCCTCGAACGCGTCGCGGTCCGCGAGCAGGTCCGCCGCGGTCTCCCCCGCGGCGAGCGTCGGCGTCGCGAGCTCGCGCACCTGGCTCGCAGCGATCGCGTCGGCGACCTCCGGGTCGGCGCGGAAGGCCGCAGCACGCTCCTTCAGCAGGAGATACGTCGCCATGTTGGAGGCAGCCGACACCCAGACGCCCTCCGCGTCCTCGGTGCGCAGCGGCTTGTAGTCGAAGTGGCGCGGCCCGTCGTACGCGGGCACCCCTCCGGGGCCGCCGTTCTCGAGCAGGTCGACGAGGAAGAACGCGCTCAGCAGGTCGCCATGGCCGAACACGAGGTCCTGGTCGTACTTCGGTCCGCGCTGTCCGTTCAGGTCGATGTGGAACAGCTTCCCGTGCCAGAGCGCCTGCGAGATGCTGTGCACGAAGTTCATCCCGGCCATCTGCTCGTGGCCGACCTCGGGGTTCACCCCGACCATGTCCTCGTGCTCGAGGCTCGAGATGAACGCGAGGGCGCTTCCGACCGTCGGGAGCAGGATGTCGCCGCGCGGCTCGTTGGGCTTGGGCTCGAGCGCGAAACGGATCCCGTACCCCCGGTCGAGGACGTAACCGGCGAGCAGGTCGATGCCCTCGCGGTATCGGTCGAGCGCCGCGCGCACGTCCTTCGCCGAGTCCGTCTCGGCGCCCTCGCGCCCGCCCCAGAAGACGTAGGTCGTCGCGCCGAGCTCGGCCGCGAGGTCGAGGTTGCGCATGACCTTGCGGAGCGCGTACCTGCGCACGCCGCGATCGTTGCTCGTGAACGCCCCGTCCTTGAACATCGGATGCGTGAACAGGTTCGTGGTCATCATGGGCACGACGAGGCCGGTCGCGTCGAGCGCCTCGCGGAAGGCCTTGATCCTGCCCTCCCGCTCGGTCTCCCCGGCTCCGAACGGCACGAGGTCGTCGTCGTGGAACGTGACTCCGTAGGCGCCGAGCTCCGCGAGCCGGTGCACCGACTCGACCGGGTCGAGCGGCGGCCTCGTCGCGTCGCCGAACGGGTCGCGAGCCTGCCAGCCGACCGTCCACAGCCCGAAGGTGAACCGGTCCTCACGCGTCGGTGTTCTGGTCATGACGTTCCTCCCGCGCTGGCCGTTCGATTAGTTCAACAGATGAACTTATGCCCGGGTCGTGGCCGGGTCAAGGTACTGGCCGAGATCGGGGTCCGCCGTGGGGGCTGGGGGGCCGGCGCACGCCCGCGGGGCGCGGGCGCGGGGCGCGCGAGGCGGGGCGCGGGCGGAGGCGTTGGCGGAGGCGTTGGCGGAGGCGTTGGCGCGGGCTGCGGCGCGAGGTCCGTTGACATCGCGACCGAGCGACCGTAGGTTGAGCGCTCCGATCGGCGCCCGGCAGCGGACAGGGGGGCTCGTGCTCATCTGCAGGTACCGCGTTCGCGGCTCTGCCGACGTGCGCATCGGAACGCTCGCGGGCGGTTTCGTCACGCAACTTCAGGGAGTGGACGCGCTCGCGACGCTGTGGCGGGAACGCCTCGACGACCTGCGCGAGCGCATCTCCCGTGCCGAGAGCAACGGCGGCGGCGGCCGCGGTGCCCGCATCCCCCTCGACCAGGTGGAGCTGCTCGCTCCGATCGACGGGCGCAGCGAAGTCTGGGCGTGCGGCGTCACCTACGAGATTTCGCGCGAGGCACGGGTCGAAGAGAGCGAGCGATCGGCCGACGTCTACGAGCGCGTCTACGACGCCGAGCGTCCGGAGCTCTTCTTCAAGTCCGCGGCTTGGCGGGTAGTCGGCCACGGCGGAGCGGTCGCCGTGCGCGACGACTCGACGCTCGACGTCCCCGAACCCGAGGTCGCGCTCGTCGTGAACGCGTTCGGCGAGATCGCGGGTTACACGGTCTGCGACGACGTCTCGTCCCGGTCGATCGAGGGAGAGAATCCCCTCTACCTGCCGCAGGCGAAGACGTACCTCGGGAGCTGCGCCCTCGGACCTGGCATCAGGCCCGCGTGGGAGGTCGCGGACCCGTACTCGCTACGAATCGAGCTCACCGTCGCGCGAAACGGGACGCCCGCGTGGTCCGGAGCGGCGAGCACCGCTCAGCTGCGGCGCCGCTACGACGAGCTCGTGTCGTACCTCATGCGCGCGGACGTCCACCCCGACGGCGCGGTGCTGTCGACCGGAACGTGCCTCGTCCCCGAGGCACCGTGGAGCCTCGCCGAAGGAGACGTCGTCACGATCTCGGTCGGCGAGATCGGCACGCTGACCACGACGGTCGTACGCGGGCGCGCCGCCGCTGCCGCATCCTTCGGCTGACCTCACCGCCGTCACCTCGCAGCTCCCGCCGCCGTCGCCTCGCAGCTCCCGCCGCTCAGCTCGGTGGCGGGCGGCTGTTGCGCATGCGGTTGTGGTGCGCGCAGAGCAGCCGGCCGTTCTCCTGGGTCG
>Ga0307374_10014318_pt1 | contig 10814 bp, 9 predicted proteins | sample OX3MG_FD_202532 | JGI IMG/M metagenome (GOLD analysis project Ga0307374, IMG submission 202532) | Soil microbial communities from Risofladan, Vaasa, Finland - OX-3 | ecosystem: Environmental > Terrestrial > Soil > Coastal area > Acid sulfate soil | place: Finland: Risofladan, Vaasa | collected... | reverse complement strand
GGTCGCCGAGGTCGATGATCAGGTTGCGGGCCTGCTGGGTGGTCCACTGCCCGCTTGGATGCAGCGTGACTCCGAGGATGCGGATGCGCCGGGTGGCGTGCTCGGTCATGGCCAGGACATGGGCCTGAGTGCCATCGAGCAGGTCGACCGTGAAGAAGTCGCAGTCCAGGATCGCCTCGGCCCGGGAGCGCAGGAACTGTGCCCAGGTCGGCCCGGCCGCTCATGGCCGAACCACCAGGAGAGCAACCCCCGCTGGTCAGAGCCTGGACGAGATTCTCGGCACGCACAGGCCCTGACCCGGCTCAGCTACCAGGTCATGCTCACCCCGCCAGCCGACGGAACGCCGAGGCAGGCCACCACAACCCCGGGACAGGCCGCCGACCCGACCCCGCACGCGCCCGGCAGCCCCCGCAGCCGGCTACGCCGGCGCTGCCGCGTGCCCGCCCAGTCTCGTTACCGAGGCTTCGATCTGCGCGGACCCGGCTAGCCGCGGTGCTCATCAACAGCAGGCACGCTGCGGATGGCCACATCCGGAAAAAGATGCAGTATTGAACATGCAGAGTATACAAGGTAGCGTCCTGATCAGTCGCCGACCGGAGGAGCGGAGTAACCGGACGTGACCTTCGATGAGCGGTACCGGAGCCGGACGAGGCGCTCGCACGAGCTGTTCGGCCAGGCCAGCCAGTTCATCCCTGGCGGGGCCGGCAGCAGCGCGCGGACGGTCAAGTTCGGATGGAAGCCCTATCCCCCTTTCATGACCGAGGGCTCCGGCTCGCGGCTGCGCGATGCTGACGGCCACGAGTACGTCGACTACCTGCTGGGCCTGGGGCCGATGATCCTCGGCCACCGTCACCCTGCCATCACGGAGGCCGTCGCCGCGGCCATCGGCAGCCTGGGCACCTGCTTCGGCCTTCCCTACGAGCTGGAGATCGAGGCCGCAAGGAAGGTCGTCGACGCCGTGCCGGGAGTGGAGATGGTGCGCTTCTCCAATTCCGGCAGCGAGGTTGTCGGAACTGCCGTGCGGCTGGCGCGCGCCTTTACCGGCCGGCGCCTGTTGATCCGCTTTGAGGGCCACTATCACGGCTGGCAGGACACGGTCTACTGGAGCAATCATGTCGATCCGGCCCAGGCCGGCCCGGCTAGTAGTCCCAGGCCCGTGGCCGCCGGTCCCGGGGTTCCAGCCGAACTGGCCGGCACCCTGATCGTGCTCACCTGGAATGACCCGGAGGGCTTCGCCAAGGTGATGGCCGAGCGGGGCGAGGAAGTGGCCGCCGTCATCACCGAGCCAGCGGTGTTCAACACCGGCTGCATCCTGCCCGAGCCCGGCTACCTGGAGCTGCTGCGCGAGGAGACCCGCCGGCACGGGGCCCTGCTGATCTTCGACGAGGTGATCACCGGATTCCGGTTCGCCCGCGGTGGGGCACAGGAGTTCTTCGGTGTAACGCCGGACCTGACGACCCTCGCCAAGGGCCTTGGCGGCGGGTTCCCGGTCGCCGCGATCGGCGGCAGCCGCGAGGTGATGTCGATGATCGCGGACGGCCGTTACTCGCACTCGGGGACCTACAATGCCAATGTCGTCGCCTGCGCGGCGGTCAGCGCGACCATGGACGTTCTTGCCGAGCCCGGCCTGTTCGAGCGGCAGCGCAAGCTGGGCGAGTCACTGATGAGCGGGCTGCGTAAGCTCGCCGCCGACGCGGGTCTGCCGGTGATCGTTGAGGGGCTCGGCACGGTCTTCCAGCTGTGGTTCAGCGAGCACCCCATCCGCAACTGGCGGGACGCCGAACGCCACGCTGACGAGCCGCTCTTCACTCGGTGGTGGCAGGAAATGCTGCTGCGCGGCGTCTTGTTTCACCCGAGCCAGTACGAGAACCTGTTCCTCTCGCTAGTGCACACTAAAGACGACGTCGAGTGCATGCTGGATGCCGCGGACCAGGCATTCGCCGTGATCAGCCGCACGCCGAGCTAAGGTTATGAATCGCTATGGTGCTCGATCTTGGCGGCAGTCGGCCGGAGCGGCCGGGCCCGGCTCAGACGCCGGGCCGGTCCGGGACCGGCCTACTCTATGAGCAGGTAGTCGAGTACGTCGAGCGGCTAGTCGCCGACCGCGGCCTATCCCCAGGCGACCTGCTGCCCACCTACGCCGAGCTGGCCGAGCTCACCGGCGTCAGCCTGATTACCGTCCGCCGCGGCCTCGACGAACTGGAGCGGGCTGGGAAGGTACGCCGCCATCAGGGCCTGGGGACCTTCCTTGCGCGGCCGCGAATCGTTACCGAGCCGACCAGGGCAGGCAGTCTGCTGGGTACGCTGGCCGAGAGCGAGGGTCCGAGGGTGCAGCGTCTCGACACCCGGGTACTGGAGATGAGACGCGGCCTGCCGTCTCCTGACATAGCCCGCGCACTGCAGATTGGCGCCGACTCCCAGGTGTGGCAGCTGCGTCGCCAGCGGATGATCGGCGGGCAGCCCGCCGTGGCCGAGACATCGCTCATCCCGGTGGTGCTCGCCCCTAATCTGGACCAGATGGTAAGCCGCATGACCGGCTCGCTGTATGACCTGCTGGCCAGCGAATGCGGGCTGGAAGACGAGTACGAGGAGCAGTACCTCGAGGTCATCATGCCCAGCCAGCAGGAGCGGCGCCTGCTGAACATTCCCCCCCGGACCCAGGCAGTCAGGATTCGGGGGCTGAGCATGGACAGGGCCGGGACGCCGTTCGACTGCTTCGAACAGCTGTACCCCGCCGCTGAGTTCGCGTTCGCGATCTCCGGCAGCGCCTCACGACACCTATTCCCTACGCCCCGGTTCCAGGACTGGGACCTGCGGTCACTTCCGGACGAGGGCACCCTAAGCGGCGCGAGTGGCGCACGCATAGTAGGTGGCTCGGGCGCACGGCGATCCCGGAGCGAGCGAGCCTGATCGGGAGCCCCTGATCCCAGGAGCTTCCGGTTCGCTGGCCTGGACACTGGCCGCCGCGCGCTTGGGCCGATGGCGGCGATCCTGTAGCACACTGCCCAGCCTCGGCACGGCGTTCCTGGCCTTCGTGATCTTCTACTCGCTGGCAACTGACTCGCTGAATGCGGTCGGGATCATCTTCGGTTCCAGCCTTGCTCTGGTCGGGCTGCTGCTGTCGTTCGTCTGGCAGCGGATCGCCCAGTCGCCGTTCTGCACCGAGCCGGCCTGCAGCCACGGTGACAGGGTCGAAGCAGAGCTGGTAGGCAGGCCCGCGTGACCTGACCACGCGCTGCCGTCTACATCGGCCTGGACCTGGGGACTTCCGGGCTCAAGGGGGTCGCGCTGATCGCTGTCGGCGATGCTCCCGACCCTGGTGACGGTCGGTGCTGACGGTGAGCCTGCCGGCCCGGCGATCACTTGGCAGGACGGCCGAGCCGACGCCTGGGGTGATGACCTGTGCGGCGCCGTTGGTGCCGGCCTAGTCAACGGGATAGTGCTGGAGAGCCGCCGGTGCCTGGCAGTGCTGGAGGAGACGGCGCCGTTCAGCCATGACCTAGCGGTAGCCGGCCGAGCGCTCCGACCCGGCATTCCGCGCTGACCTGGCGGACGCGACCCGCCGCGTAGTCGCCATGGCCACTGGACATGACACCGACTTCTCGGCGCGCGGCGCGGCCATGCTGGCGGCCGCAGCATCGACGGGCAGTGGCTCCCCTCATCATCGGACGGCACGGCGCCGCCCGTTGCTGAGCCGGACGCGGCCCGCGCCGCGGTGTGGGACGCGCTCTGGGCACAGCACGAGCAGGCGCGCCAGGCCATCGCCGTGCACTATCACGCTGGCCACCCGCCGGGCAGCTCTGGCCATGCAGGCTGAATGTGCGGGCACGCGATGAGCTAGCAGGCCGCTGATGGCGGGGGCGCTCCGCTGACGTCTTGCGCGCCGGGGAGGGCCGGGCAGCGCTCTAGGTTACCCGCTGGGTGCTGGCCAGGACGGACCGGTCAAACTCGCCCCCCGACTCAATCCAGTTCCTGACCGCGTCGATGAAGGCATCGGAGACCATGTGATCAGAGGCGATCGTGTACCAGAGATGACCCTCCTCAACAGTCTGCTGCAGCCTCCGCAGTGCCGCGGTCACGTCATCCCAGGTGATCCCCATGTCCGCTGGCCGGTAAGGGATGCCGATGCGGTCAATCACGGCGCGGATCTCTTCGGGCGCGTTGTCCTGCAGCGCGCTCATGACCACGATGCCCAGCGCGACAGCCTGCCCGTGAATGAACTTGCGGCCGGTTACGGCCTCCAGCGAGTAGAACAGGAAATGCTCGGAGCCCTCGATATGCCGCGGGGTCCAGCCGTCATAGCCGAACGCTGATCCGCCCCACTTCAGTGCCCCCGCGAGTGCGCGGATGCCGTCGTCGGTCAGCTCCCTAATGCCGTCGGCGGCGTCGATCACCCGTTGTTTCGCCGCCGCTGCGGCCGCGACCAGGGCCGGGTCATATGGCCACCGCTCCTCGCAGCGGCCCTTGTCCGCTGCGTACCGCCAGTCCCAGTGCGCGGTGTGGTAGCACAGGACGTCTCCCGCGCCGCACCGGTTGAACAGCGGCGGGGCGCTGCGGATGACGTCCCAGTCCAGCCAGACCGCCTCGGGCAGCGCCCAGCCCACATACCGCACGACGCCGGCATCGCGCACCCCTGCCCGATGCCCGAACGGCGCGTTGACCGACAGCGCCGTCGGCAGCTGGAACAGCTGGATGCCCAGCCGCCAGGCAAAGTACTTGGCGACATCGATAGCCTGCCCGCCGCCGACGCCGATCACCGCGGCCATACCGGCGTACCTGGTGACCGCCTGGTCCAGGTCGGCGCGCTCCAGGCTGCGCACCAGATGCACGCCCCCCAGGCCGCTGCCGAACTGCGCGGCGAACCGCGGCCACAGGTCTTCCATCGTCACCACCAGGTAAGGCGGCCGCGCGATGGCATCCAGCTCGCTGACGAGCTGCCGCCCGAAGAACAAGGGAAACTGATCCATCAGCGTGCCTCCTGCCGTCTGCAGGCCCCGGCCCTGGCACCGCCCGAGAGCGGGCACATCTGCCGAAAGCCATCACGAGCTGATCCTTGACCGTGGGTGCTGCCATTGCTACTTTGACGTCAACATCTCATACACTGTATGACTAGCATGATCAGTGGTCCGCTGGCTAGGGATAGCTCGCGAAGTGCCGCGTCAGACGGTCAGGCAGTGCCAGGAGGTCCCGTGAGTGCCTCGGCCGACGAAGCGATTCAGCTGCTCAGTGACCTGGTGGAGATCGAGTCGGTGACGCCATGGCTGGTTCCTGGCGGCGCGGGCGAAAGCGCGATCGTTGCCCACATGGCGTCCTGGCTGGAGAGCATCGGCATTGACTTCGAGGTCGACCAGATCGAGCCAGGCCGGTTAAACTTGCTGGCCACGGTGCGCGGGGAAAGCCCTGGCCCGACGTTGTGCCTGAATGCGCACGCCGACACCGTCGGCTTCGACAACTGGCGCGCCGAGGCCCTGCGCCCGCGTCTGGACGGCGACCGCCTGTATGGCCTGGGCGCCGTGGACGACAAGGCAGGATGCGCGGCGATGCTGCTCACGCTGCGGTCGCTGGCCCGGAATCCGCCGGCCGCCGGGCGTCTGCTCGCGGCATTTGTGGCCGATGAGGAAGCATTGTCGATCGGCACCGAGAGCCTCGTGCGCCGCGGCGGCATCGATGCCGCGATCGTGATCGAGCCGCACGGTCTCGACGAGGTGGTCGTCGCCCACCAGGGCTTCGGCTGGATCGACGTCATCACCCGCGGCGTCGCCGCGCATGGCTCCGCCCCTGAGCAAGGCGTGGATGCGATCGCGCACATGGGCCAGGTCATCGCAGCGCTGCGCGCGCTGGACGCCGAGAAGTTCTCGCAGACTGCGGGCTCGCCGTGCGGCAAGACGGTCTTCCACACCAGCACGATCTCAGGTGGCACCGACTATGCGACTTACCCGACGGTGGCCACGCTGGGGATCGAGATCGGTACCCAGCCGGGCGAGCAGCTGGCCAGCCGGGTAGCGGAGATCGAGGAGATCTTCGCCGGCATCTCGGCCGCCGATCCGGCGTTCAGCGGGGACATCATCATCAAGCTGGAGCGCGAGCCGTTCACGTCGGCCGGCCACGAGAGCCTGCTGAAGGTCCTGAACGGTGCCTTCGAGCGTGTGCACGGCGGGGCCCCTACCGAGGTTGGCCTTAATGCCTGGACCGACGCTGCGCTGCTTCAGTCAGCCGATATCCCGACAGTCTTGATCGGTCCCGCCGGCGGCAACCTGCACGCACCCGGTGAGTGGGTATCGGTGCCCGAGCTAGTGCAGTTGTGCAGCATTCTGGAATCTACTGCCAGGGAATTCCTGGGATGAGAACCGATACTGGGGCCGGACCAGCCCGATCGCGGCCATTCGAGCCCTTCAGGAGGGCACACGTGGCCGACGACGTGACATCACAAAGCCGGCCGCCCGGCTTGCTGGAGCAGGCGCAGGAACTGCAGCGGACACTGACCGGGCGGGGCATCGCCGCCCGGCTCATCGGCGGCGTGGCGATAGCGCTGCGCTGCCCCAGCATGCAGGAGCTCGGCCTGTCCCGCGATTATCACGACATTGACATCTGCGCGCGCTCCCGCGACGCAAAGGCTATTGATGTGGCAATGGCCGCCATCGGCCTGGAACCGCACCAGCATTTCAATGCCATGAACTACGGCCGCCAGATGATGTTCAGCAGCCCGGTGACCGGAATCCATGTCGACGTCTTCCTCGACGTGCTGCGGATGTGCCAGGAGCTCAAGCTGTCTGACCGGCTGGACATCGACGACCATTACTCACTGCCGGCCAGCGACCTTGCGCTGAGCAAGCTGCAGATCGTGGAGGTCACTGACAAGGACAAGACCGACTTGCTGGCGCTGCTGCTGGAACACGAGCCCACGCCGGGATCTGAGGCCGGCCTTAACATCACCCGGATCGCCGACGTCTGCCGAGCTAGCTGGGGCTGGTGGCAGTCATCGCTGACGACCCTGGACGCTTGCCAGGCGCACGCAAGTCACTGCATGGCCCCCGCCGAGCAGCAGCGGGCAGTCGAGCGGATCGAGACTCTGCGAGCCACCATTGACGCCGCGCCTAAAACCGCCCGCTGGAGAGCCAGGGCCCGGATCGGGACCCGCGCTAAGTGGTACGAGCTGCCCGAGGAAACGCAGACCGCCTAAATCGCCCGACCGCCACAGAACGGAGACTGGAATGGCCAGTGACACAACAACTCCTGGAGTGTTCCTCCGCCAATCTTCAGGTGTTGTCCGCGCCATGTCGCCCAGGGACGGAATGTACTTCGGGTACTTGTCTGCCGCCGGCCTGTACGGCGTGACGCTCTTCTTCTTCTTTGGCCCCGGCGCGTTCCCTGGCGGCAGCATCCTGGTCGCTATCCTGCTCAACCTGCTGATCGGCATCGGGATCTTCGGTGCCTATTCCATGCTCGGCAGCGCCATGCCGCGCAGCGGCGCTGACTACGTGTACCAGAGCAGGCTGCTGAGTCCTGCACTCGGATTCACGGCCACCTTCGCCGGCCTGGCCTTCTGGCAGTTCTTCTTCGCCTTCCTGGCCGCCAGCACCATCATCTCGGGCGGTTTGGTGCCGCTCTTCAGCGGCATCGGCGCGATCACCGGCACCCACGGGTGGATCAGCGCCGCGAACTGGCTGGCGGGCTCGCATGTCTCGCTGGCCTTCACGGTCGTCTTTTTGCTGATCTCGGCCGTGATCATGGTTCGCGGCATGCGCCTGTACCTCGGCATCCAGAAGTATTTCATGATCGCCTTCACTGCCCTGGCCGTGCTGCTGATTGCTATCGGCTGGCTGGCCGTATCCCACTCCACCTTTATCTCCCACTTCAACAAGTTCGAGCACGCCGTCGGCGGGCTCAGCGCCTCTCAGGTCGTCGGGAAGGCGGCCGCCCTCGGCTACCACCAGCACATCCCTTTCAGCTGGGGCAACACCCTCGCGCTGACCGCCCTGCTGGGCATCGGCTCCTACCTGTCCTGCATGTGGCAGACTGAGCTGCTCGGCGAGATGAAAAGCGCCCGCAACCTCGGGCGCCTGTTCGCCTCGATGATGGGCGCCGCCGTCATGCTCACGGTGACCTACCTCGTGGCCTTCGTGTGGACGTACGCCTACGTTGGCCAGCCGCTGATGGGATCGTTCTCGTTCCTGGCCTTCGGCCACGCCGGCGTCCTGGGCGGGGGGTGGGCTTTCCGCGGCGTCCAGTCGTTCTTCCTGATTCCCTTCCTCAATGTCTTCCTGGCCATCCTGATTTTCCTGGGGTTCCTCGGGCCGATATCGCAGAGCATGTTCAACACCACCCTGGCTTCCTCCAGGATCTACCTCAGCCAGTCCTTTGACCGGGTTCTGCCTGCGTGGATGGGCCAGGTGAACAAGCGGGGCGCTCCCGCCAACGCGATTTGGTTCGGGACCGTCATCTCCATCGTGCTCGCCGTCATCTTCCTTTTCCATCCGGCGCTGACTGAGGTGCTGGCCGCGGGATACATGTTCCTGACACTGTCGCTGATTTGGAGCCTGCTGGCCGCGATCGTCTTCCCGTATCGGATGAAGGAGACTTACGAGGCGTCGCCCGCCTCGCGGTTCAAGGTGGGCAACATCCCGCTGATCAGCATCCTGGGGGCAATCGGATTTGCCTTCATGGTCTTCACGATCGTCGAGTTCCTCACCCAGTCCGCGTTCGGCATCCTGGCGGGCACGGCGGTCGTCTCGTGGGTCACCGCGGCAGTACTCGCAGTCGCGACCCTGGTTTACTACTACGTGATCTCGGCAATCCGCAAGCGCGCTGGCATTGACCTGCGGTGGGCATTCCGCACCGTCCCGCCGGAGTAAGGTGCCGCAGATGCCGCGGTTCTGGAAGAAGGGCGAGCGGGCCGGCCAGCCGCTGCGCATCTTCTACGCGAGCGACTTCCACGGCTCGGATACCACCTTCAGGAAGTTCGTCAACGCTGGCCAGTTCTACCATGCGGACGTGCTGATCTGCGGCGGCGACCTGATGGGCAAGACCGTGGTCCCCGTTGTCGCTGACGGCCGGGGATCCCGGTTTGCCTACCTGCACGGCCAGCGGCAGGAATTCTCGTCACGAGAGGAGATCGCCAGCTTCAGGACAGCTCTCGGAAAGTCCGGCGCTTACACCGTGGAGTGCGAGCCAGACGAATACGAGATCCTCTCCAAAGACTCCGGTGAGGTTGAGAAGCTGTTCAACAAGCTGGCGATCGAGCGGCTGCAGTCATGGATCGGCTTCGCCCAGGAGCGCCTGACCGGCAGCAGTACCCGTTGCTTTCTGGGCGGCGGGAACGACGACACCGAGGAATTCCTAGCGCAGCTCGCCGACATGCCCGGCGACAATCTGGTCTACTCCGAATCCGGGGTTCACCCGCTCGATGACCGGCACGTCGTGGTGACTGTGGGCTACTCCTCCCCGACCCCGTGGAATACGCCGCGGGAAAAGACCGAGGAGGAGATCGAGGCCGCGATCGCAGCCGTCACCGCCGAGGTACCCGACCTCAGCTCGGCGATCTTCAACTTCCACGTGCCGCCGATCGACTCCACGCTCGACAGGTGCATCAAGCTCGACGCCACCGTGTGGCCGCCGGCTCCGATGATGGACCGCGGGCAGCCGGTCTACTTCGGCGCCGGCAGCCAGGCGGTGCGTAGGGCCATCGAAGGCATGCAGCCGGTCGCTGGCCTGCATGGCCACATCCACGAGTCACGGGGAGTGGTGAAGCTCGGCGAGACGATGTCCTTCAATGCCGGCAGCGAGTACGGCGAGGGGATCCTGCGAGGCCTCATCGTGGCCGTGCGGGACTCTAGGGTGGCGGGTTATCAGTTCACCTCGGGCTGACCCAGTACGGCTGATGATCAGCCGGAAAATAGCTGAGCGAGTTACACGGTGCGGCGGTGCTGGGAGGACTGGCTGACCGGCGGGCTGCCGGGCCGGGACCCGAAGACTTCGCGAAGAACAGGTTCGTCCTTGAGCCCGTGCTGGCGGTGATCGGCTCGGTCCGGCTGCGGGACCTGGACGTCACCGACGTCGACCGGGTGCTGGCCGCGGTCGCTGCGACGCGGAGCAGTTCGACGGCGGCGATGGCGCATCTGGCGCTGACCCGGGCGATCACCCGGGCGCAGGCGAAGAATCTGGTGCTGCGGAACGTATCGGCGCTGACGGGCACGCCGCCGGGCCACGGGGGGAGGCCGAGCCGCAGCATGACGCTGGCGCAGGCGACCACGCTGACAGCCGCCGCCAGGGCGGCCGGGCCCGCGGATCCATGCGTACGTGATGCTGTCGCTGTGCACGGGGGTGCGGACGGAGGAAGCGCGGGCGCTGCGGTGGGAGCACGTGGACTTCGGCGACCCCGGTAGCCGGCCGCCGAGCGTGGTGGTGTGGCGATCGGTGCGGGCCAGGGGAGACACCAAGACGAGGAAGTCACGGCGGACACTCGGGCTGCCGCAGCTCGCGGTGACGGCGCTGCGGGTGTTGCCTTGACGCTTGAAGTTCCCAACCGCGTAGGAGAGCAGGACCCACAGCCGCCGCAGCCGGGCCGGTTCACGACGCCGTGTGCTGTTGCTGCTGGGCCTCGATGCGTCGCTTCAGGGCTTCGACGTTGGCTGGCATCTCCTTTTGTGATTGGCGACGGATGATGAGCGGGACGAGCAGTTTGCCGATGCCGTGCCCGTCGAAGTCGACCGCGATGGCCAGCCGGGAACTGGTTTCGGTCAGGGGCTCCACGGTGACGTCGACGGTGGCGCGGATGGGTCCGTCGATGCCCTGCACGCCCCATGTCCTGGGTGCGT
>Ga0307374_10014315_pt1 | contig 10815 bp, 9 predicted proteins | sample OX3MG_FD_202532 | JGI IMG/M metagenome (GOLD analysis project Ga0307374, IMG submission 202532) | Soil microbial communities from Risofladan, Vaasa, Finland - OX-3 | ecosystem: Environmental > Terrestrial > Soil > Coastal area > Acid sulfate soil | place: Finland: Risofladan, Vaasa | collected... | reverse complement strand
CCCGACACCACGTCGAGGGTGGTCACGATCTTGGCCAGCAGTCCGGGGTGCCGGTAGGTGACACCGGTGACCAGCAGGCCGAGGCGCATCCGCTCGGTCCGACCGGCCAGGAACCCCAGGGCCGTGTACCCCTCGAGCATCGGCTCGCGCCGGTCCGCGAACTCCTCCATCTGGAAGTAGTGGTCCATCAGGGTGAAGGTCGAGCACCCCCCCTGCTCGGCGGCGCGGGCCGTGTCCGACAGGATCGGGCCGATGGCCGCGGGGCCACCCGGCAGGGTGAAATTGGCAAAGTGGATACCGAGTTCCATGGCGTACCTCCACGTGGACGGGGACCGTCACGTCGGACCCGGGTGCCAGCGTAGGCGGGCACCCGCGGTGGGGGCCCACGGGTGCGACCGTCGGCCGCTCAGGGCACGTCGACGGCGCGGGCCCCGTCGAGGACGGCGAGGATCTCGTCGCCCCACCGCTCCAGCCGGATCGGTCCCATGCCCCGGCAGCGGCCCAGGTCGGCGAGGGAGTCGGGATCGCGCTCGGCGATCCCCACCAGCTCCCTGTCGTTGAGCACGACGTACGCCGGCATCCCGTCCTTCCGTGCGACCGACGACCGCCACGCCCGCAGCGCTGCTTCGCCGGGGCCGACCTCGCCCGGAGCCGGGCGGGGTCTGGGCCGGCTCCGCTCCTTGCGCCCGGGTGCCGTCACCGCAGGCGCACGGTGGGTGGCCGCCACGTGCGGGGCGGTGCCGTCGAGCTCGGCCAGGAACGGTGAGGGCGCGTCGCGGTCGGCCAGCACCACGACCTGGGTGCCGGCCCGGGTGAGTGCCACGTGGAAGACCCGGCGCTCCCCCTCCACGTCATCGCTCAACCGGTGGGGGAAGAGTCCGGCGGAGGCCCCGACGACCAGGACGTGACCCCACTCCTTCCCCTTGATCCGGTGGACCGTGGACAGTTCGACCCCGGGACCCGGGGGTGCGGGCCGGCTGAGTACCTCGCGCAGCCAGTGGCCGAAGGTCGCCGCCTCGGAGTGGAACGGGGCCAGCGACTCGAGCGCGGCCAGGTCGTCGGCGTGGGTGGAACGGTCCGCACCGGCACGGGACGCATCGAGCGTGTCGAGGGTCGCGTCGAGCCCGATGCCGACCCGCACGGCGCGCAGCGCATCCGCGGTCGAGCGGGACGCGGCCTCGGCGACCGCCTCGAGGTCGTCCGCGTAGGCCCGGAGCTTGGGCACGTCGCGACCCGACAGGCGGCCGGCCAGGCGGCGGATGTCGGCCACCGAGGTCGTCCGGCTCTTCGTCACCATGTCCACGACCATCGGTGCGATGCCGCGTGACGGTCGTCGGATGGTGTCGCGGACGTCCTCCCGGCGGATGGCCCCCGGATCGCTGCCGATGCGCAGGTAGGCGAACGCTGTGCGGATCCCCGTCCGACCGAGGACCTGCGCGGTGAGCGGCGTGGTACACGGGACGTCCGACTCGAGGCAGGCGACCTGGACGGGGAGCAGGGCGGCGTTCACCCGCGCCAGGACGGCGACGTCGGAAGGATCCACGCCCGCGTTCCGCCAGGCGTCGATCACCTCGACGCACCGCCCGGCCAGCGCGTCGGCCGCAACCGTCTCGACGACCACCGGGCCGCGCCCGGCCAGGATCCCGGTCGCCATCGGCACCGGGTCGACCCGCCCTTCGGGGCTCCGGATGATCTTGACCACCCGTTCCCGGTTGTAATCGAGCAGGTGCCGGGCGGCATCGACGATCGCCGGCGGACACCGGTAGTTGACCTCGAGCGGATGATCGGCCGCCCCGGGGAAGTAGTCGGCGAAATCGATGAGGTATTCGGGGGTGGCGCCCGAGTAGCCGTAGATCACCTGGTCGTCGTCCCCGACTCCGAAGCAGTCGAAGCCCGGGGCCACCAGCAGCCGGATCAGGAGCAGGTGTGCGGGCGTGAGATCCTGGAATTCGTCGACCAACATCCGCCGGCACCGGCCCTGCGCCGCGGCCCGGGCCCCGGGGTCGACGAGCAGGATCTCGATGGCACGGTAGATCTGCTCGTCGAAGTCCACCTGCCCGCGCTCTTCCAGGGTGGCGCGGAACCGGGAGAAGCCGTCGGCGAGACCCGACGCGTCCGGGTACGCCTCCTCGGCCGCGTCCGGGGTCACGAGGCCCAGCCGCACCAGGGACAGTGCGGCGAGGTAGGGCGCGGTCGTGTCGGTATTGGCCTGGCGCTTCACCTCGAACAGCTCGCCCACGAGGTCGCGCACGCCGATCTCCTCGACGACCCGCACCGGACCGGAAGGACCGAAGCTGTTGCAGATCCACAGGGCCAGGCTGTTGAGCGTCTGCACGTGAGGGCCCTCGGGGGCGAGTGCGTCGCCCAGGCGTCCACGCAGTTCGTCGGCGGCCCGCGTGTTGTAGGCGAGGGCGGTCAGCACCCCCGGATGGGTGCCCCGTCGGACGAGGAGGCCCAGGCGCTCCGTGAGCACCCGGGTCTTCCCCGACCCCGCCGGGGCGATGACCCGCGCCGGACCCGAGCGGTGGTCGACGGCGGCCCACTGGTCGGGGGCCAGGTCGGCGTCCGGGTGGCGGTCGAGCGAAGCGAGCAGGCGGCCGGCCTCGGCACTCCACCGGTGGACGACGCCCGCCCCGTCGAGCGGACCGGGGACGTCGGGCGGTCCGCCGTCCACCCACCAGGGGCTCCCGTCGGGGCCGGCGACGTCGGCAGGGCCACCCTCGATGACACCGTCGGCCGCCAGGCGACGGGCTGCCCGGCGCCCGTGCCACCACACGGGCTCACCGTCCCGGGCGTCGTAGGAATTGGCCCACACGAGGAACGCGAGGCGCTCCCGCCAGAACGTGAAGTCCGGGCCCAGGGCGAAGACCGGTCCGTCGTGGCGCTCCGGCTCCCGCAGGGCGGCGGCGTCGACGCCCAGCTCCACGACGACGGGCCGGCGGGTCGACCATGCCTCGTGCAGCACGTCCACCACGGGGCGGGGGTCGCGCAGGGCGTCCGGTCCGACCGGTACGCGCGGGGCGTCCGCCCACGGGCCGGCCTCGGCCGCACCGGGCGCCACCACCACGCTCCGGCCGAGGATCGGGGGTCCGGGAATCGTCACCGGGCCAACCTACCCACCGGGTGTGTCGGCCGACCCGGTCCCGGACCCGGCGCGACCGTCATCCGGGGAGGCTCCCCCGACCTGGTAATCCGGTGACCGAGGCCCCCTTCCCAAGGGACTTTCGGCCCTACGTGGAGGGCGCCGCCGTTCGTAACCTCAACCCAGGAGGTCAAACACATGCCAGCAATCGCACTCGTGTTCGGGACGCTGTTCGGGAGCCTGATCGATCTGAACCATCCCGGGAACTACATCCACTGGGGCTTCATCCAGATGTCCTACGGGAACCTTGCGGTCATCGTCCTGATGGTCGTCGTGTTCTTCGCCGCCATCCTGATCCCCTTCAAGACCCACAAGGAAAAGGGAGGAGACCGATGACCATCGCCGACCCGAAGGCCCCCCGGGCCGACCAGGCCGATCTGGACAAGGCAGCCGACCGCCCCGAGGACGCCGACCAGTGGACCGCCAAGATCCGCACCGCGGCGGTGGACGCCCTCCCGCCGCAGAAGCTCCTGCCCGACCGTCAGCCCGCCTACGTGGCGTCCTGGATCTACGTGTTCGGGGTCGTCACCATCGCCGCGCTGATCGTCGTGATCGGAACCGGCTTCGTCCTCGCCCTCTTCGGGCCGAACTGGTGGCACGTCTCGTCGACCGGACTGTTCGTCAATTCGCTGCACCTGTGGGCCGTCGAGGTCTTCATGTTCTCCATGGTCGTCCACCTGTGGGGGAAGTTCTTCATGGCGGCCTGGCGGGGCAAGCGCAAGGCAACGTGGATCTCCGGCGTCGTCTCCTTCCTCGTGTCGGTCGGGGCGGCGTTCACCGGCTACCTCTCCCAGCAGAACTTCGACTCCCAGTGGATCAGCACCCAGGCAAAGGACGGGATCAACTCGACCGGCACCGGTGCCCTCTTCAACGTGACCAACTTCGGCCAGATGATCATGTGGCACATCGTGCTGCTGCCCCTGGTCGTGGTGGCCCTGGTCGGACTCCACGTGCTGATGGTGCGGCTGCGAGGCGTGGTCACACCGTTCGCGGCCAAGAACGAGACCCCCGGGGTCGACGCGGCGACGAGCGGAGCGGAGGTGCAGGCATGACCGCCGAGACGGCCAAGAAGCACGGCAAGCCGAGGAAGTTCGTCCAGGACCGGGACGCCGTCGTCTGGCACGGCCGCTACGAGCCCTACGACCTGGCCAAGGAGTTCCTGATCGCCTTCGTCGTGGTCTGCATCCTCGTCGCGGGGCTCGCCGTGGTGTTCGGCTCCCCCGACGACAAGCCGGTGACCGTCAAGTCCTGGTCGAACGCCGACGCCGTCGGCTTCGCCGCCACGGCGGCCACCGAGCTCGACGGCACCAGCGGGACCGCCACCTACGGGCCGCCCTACAACCTCAACGGTACGACGGCCGGGAAGCTCGGGCCGATCAACCCGGCCAAGTGGCTGGGCGTCCACCACCCGATCGACACGGCCAACGACTACGTCCTCGGCCCGCTGTCGACACTGCCCAACCAGCCCCAGGTGCAGGCCGCCGTCCAGCAGTACAAGGCGGCCTCGCCGGAACAGCAGGCCAGCTGGAACGCCGCCTACGAGAAGGCGGTGGCCGACGCCAAGTTCGTCAACGGCAAGCTGCTGGTGCCCGCGGGCGACTACGGCCCGGTGGCCACCCTCATTTCCGCCGAGACGTCCATGGCCCGCAGCGGGGCCCTCGACGGGGCGCTGCTGAGTTCGCGCCAGTTCTACGGGACCGACTACACCAAGCCCCTCCTGTTCATCGCCGACGGCGACTACTTCGCCAACCTGGGCAGTGCCCAGCACCTGTCCGGTGACCAGTGGGGGATGATGAACGAGACGGGCCAGTGGCCCGGCCAGGCGTGGCTGTGGCTGTACACGCTCTGGTACCAGGTCGGCCCGATCGGGAGCTCGGACAACGCCGACATCATGGTGTTCTCCATCATGATCGCCCTGACGGCGCTGCTGGCACTGCTTCCGTTCATCCCCGGGCTGCGCTCGATCCCGCGGTGGACCCGTGTCTACCGCCTCATCTGGCGCAACCACTACCGGGAGGTCGAGGGTCGGACAGGCTCCGGTGGCACCTCGGGCAGCCCCCCGCAGGTGGACACCGCGGGACGGGAGCCGGCCACGGTCTCCGGCTGACCTCCCCGACCCAGCAGCACCCGAACCCCGGCCGGTCCGCCCGACGGCCGGGGGTTCCGCGTCCCGGTGGTGCAACGGTGCCCGGACTCGGCACCAACGGCGACGGCGTGGCACACTTGGGCCTCTCAACCAGGACGATCGTGGAGGTCACCCGTGCGTAGTACCACCGGAGGGATGAAGAAGACGGCGGCAGCCGTGGCTCTCGGCACACTCGCACTTGTCGCCGCCGCGTGCTCCAGCAACTCGAGCAGTTCGACCACGACCACGGCGCCATCGGCATCGACCACGACGACGACCCCGCCGATCCCGACGACGGTGATCCCGACGCAGCCGGCCAACTCGGCGATCGCCGCCACCGTGCCCGCCTCCGTCCACTCGACCGGGAATTTGGTGGTGGCGCTCGACGCTTCCTACCCGCCTAACGAGTTCTTCGCCCAGGACGGATCGACGATCGTGGGCATGGACGCCGATCTCTCCAAGGCCATCGCTCAGACGATGGGCCTCACGCCCAAGCTGGTCAACGCCACGTTCGATACCATCATCCCGGCCATCTCCTCCGGCAAGTACAACATGGGTGCTTCGTCGTTCACCCCCACGATCGTCCGCGAGAAGCAGGTGGACTTCGTGAACTACTTCAACGCCGGCGAGGCGTTCTATGTCAAGGCCGGCGCCCCGCTCTTCACCGACATCACCCAGCTCTGCGGTCACTCGGTGGCCGTCGAGAGCGGGACAACCGAAGAGACCCATGCCAAGGCGCAGAGCGTGAAGTGCGCTACATCCGGCAAGGGGAAGGTCACCGTGCTGTCCTTCACCAACCAGACCCAGGCCAATGTTGCCGTGTCGAGCGGCAGGGCCGACGTGGGCTATGTCGACTCGCCGGTGGCCGCCTACGTGGTCGCCAACTCGAACGGCGTGTTCCAGAACAGCGGTGCGCCCTTCAACCTGTCCCCGTACGGCCTGGCCGTGCAGAAGAACGGTGGAATGGCCGCACCGGTGCAGGCCACCGTCAACCTGTTGATCTCCAACGGCGTCTACGGCCAGATCCTCGCCAAATGGGGCGTGCAGGCAGGGGCCGTGACTTCCGCCACCCTCAATGGCGCAACCAGCTGAGGTCCGTCGGACCACCGAACTGAGCCATGACGGACCCTTCCGTCCCTCCACCCGTCGCTGACAGGCGCGTCGGCCGGGTCCCGTCGAACCTGAACGTCGTTCCCGTCCGCCATCCGTGGCGGTGGGTGATGGGCGGCGTCATCTTGCTGTTGCTGGCCATGGCCGTCAACACGGTCGTGTTCTCGTACCGAGTACGCGGCGGGACGCGCGAGGGACGCTTTCAGTGGGGCGTAGTTGGCCACTACCTGCTGACCGCGCCGATCCTGCACGGGATCGTCATCACTCTCGAGCTGACGGTCATCGCGATGATCGCGGGCATCACCATCGGGGTGGTGTTGGCCGTGCTGCGGCTGTCACCGAACCCCCTGCTGTCCGGGTCGGCCTGGCTCTACATCTGGTTCTTCCGGGGCACCCCCGTCCTCGTGCAGCTCTTCTTCTGGTACGACGGGATCGCGTATCTCTACCAGGACCTGGGGCTGGGTATCCCGTTCGGGACCGCATTGGTGACCTTCAACTCCAACACCCTGATCACCGCATTCGTGGCCGGTGCTCTCGGGCTCAGCTTCAACGAGGGCGCCTACATGGCCGAGATCGTCCGAGCCGGAATCATCTCCGTGGACGAAGGACAGACCGAGGCCGCCCAGTCGATCGGGATGGGCAAGCTCCAGACGATGCGTCGCGTCGTATTACCCCAGGCCATGCGGATCATCATCCCGCCGACCGGCAATGAGACCATCTCGATGCTCAAGACGACCTCGCTGGTGTCGACCATCGCCGTGACCGACCTGTTCCAAGCCAGCCAGAACATCGCCACGACCACCTACGAGGTGGTTCCCCTCCTGATCGTGGCCAGCCTCTGGTACCTGTTCTTCACCTCCATTCTCACCGTCGGTCAGTACTACATCGAGCGCTACTACGCCCGCGGTGCCTCGCGGGCCCTTCCGCCCACACCGTTCCAGCGTCTGCGCCAGAGCCTCCGCCACGAGCGGGAGCGGCCCGTCGCCCCACTCGCCGAGGTCCCCTGGGTGGCACCCCATGAGTGAGACTTCTCAAGGCCCTTCGGGAACGTCGCAGGTCCACCCGATGGTGGAGGCGCGCGGCGTACACAAGGCCTTCGGCCGGCTCGAGGTACTGAAGGGGATCGACCTGACCGTCCACCGGGGCGAGGTCCTGTGTCTCATCGGCCCGTCCGGCTCCGGCAAGAGCACCTTCTTGCGCTGCATCAACCACCTCGAGAAGATCGACGGCGGCGAGCTGTCCGTCGACGGTGAGTTCGTGGGCTACCGCCGGGGCGGCGACCGCCTCTACGAGCTCAAGGACAAGGAAGTCTGCGCCAAGCGGGCCGAGATCGGCATGGTCTTCCAGCGGTTCAACCTCTTCCCCCACCTGTCCGTACTCGACAACATCACCTCCGGTCCGGTGTGGGTCAAGAAGGCTTCCCCCGGCCCCTCGAAGGAACGGGCCCGCCAGCTCCTCGACCGGGTGGGCCTGGCCGACAAGGTCGACGCCTATCCCAACCAGCTCTCGGGTGGCCAGCAGCAGCGGGTGGCCATCGCCCGGGCGCTCGCCATGGACCCGAAGCTGATGCTCTTCGACGAGCCCACCTCGGCCCTCGACCCCGAGCTGGTCGGCGACGTGCTCGACGTGATGCGTTCCCTGGCCGACGAGGGGATGACCATGATCGTGGTCACCCACGAGATCGGGTTCGCCCGCGAGGTCGGGGACACCGTCGTCTTCATGGACGGCGGGGTGGTCGTGGAGCAGGGCGACCCGGTCGAGGTGCTGACCAGACCGCAGCACGAGCGCACCCGGTCGTTCCTGGCCAAGGTGCTCTAGCCCCGCCGGGGCTCCATCCGCAGCGCATCGACCACCCGGGCCAGGTCCGAGTGGTCGATGCGCTCGGCCGCCCGCACCGACGCCTTCCCCAGCGACGACCCGAACGGCAGCGCGTCGACGAGGCCGTTGCCGGCCCACCTGCGGACCAGTCGGAACTCGGTCGACCGGGCGAGCATGCGCTCGTCGACCGTCCTGCCCCGCGACATCAGGGCGGCGTTCGTCAGCCGGCGCACCTCCCCCACGTCGGCCACCAGGCCCTCGCGGTCGAGCCGGCGCACCAGGTAGGAGCCCGTGTTGTACCAGTCGCACAGGCCGTGGACCACGGCGGCCACCTGGCCGACCACCCCGTCGATGGCGACGGCCACGAACGGACCTCCTTCGAGCGTCGATGCGGCCGCCGCCCCCACGAGCGCGAGCTGGAGTGCTCCGACCGCCGACCCGATCGACTTGGTCTGCCGTGCTGCCAGCTCCTCCACGCCGGCCACGTCGTAGACGACGGCCGGATGGGCGACGACCTGGGTCGACATCCAGTCGAGGAGCTTCGGCGGAGTGGCCGCCACCTGGGCCCGGACCCGGCGCAGCCGCCCCGGCCCGGCGGTAAGCACCTCGCGTCCGATGTCCCCGAAGGTCGACTCGAGCTTCGCCGTCACTCCGGCGGGCAGGCCGTCCGGTGCCAACAGGTTCCGGAGTCCCCGCGCGAACGCCGCCCGCGCCTGGGCGAGACGGGGGCGGAGCGGACCGGTGGGGTTCCTCACGGTCGGCAGCCCGTCACCATCGGCTCCGACCGCTCCACCGGCCCGGGGCCTGCGGAGGTCCCGCGTTGTCCGCGGGGCGCCCGTCCCCGGTATCGTCGGGTCGCGCCACGGACCCGCACCGTGGGCTGGGGGGAAAGGGAGCCATGGCACTGGACATCGGGCGCACGGCCTTCGAGCGGGAGGTCCGGCGCGCACACGTGGACGGGCGGCCGGTGCCCACCGTGGCCATCATCGGCGGGGGGCTGTCCGGCCTGGCCGCCGCCATCCAGCTCGTCCGGTCGGGGGTGCGCAGCTTCACGGTCCTCGAGCAGTCCGAGGGCGTGGGCGGAACGTGGCGGGACAACGTCTACCCGGGAGCGGCCTGCGACGTGCCGTCCCACCTGTACTCCTTCTCGTTCGCCCCGAAGACCGACTGGAGCCGCCGGTTCGCCGAGCAGCCCGAGATCCTGTCCTACGCCGAGGACCTGGTCGACCGCTACCACCTGGCGCCGCACCTCCGCCTCGGGACCACCGTCACCGGGGCGCGGTACGACGAGGAGCGCCGCACCTGGCACCTCGGCCTCCGCACCCCGGACGGCGAGGAGGAACTCGGGGCCGACACCCTGATCATCGCCTGCGGGCAGCTCAACCGACCCCACATCCCCGACATCGAGGGCCTGGACACCTTTGCCGGTCCGACCTGGCACTCGGCACGGTGGGACCACGCGGTGGACCTGACCGGGCTCGACGTCGCCGTGATCGGCTCGGGTGCCAGCGCCATCCAGTTCGTCCCCCCGGTGGCGGAAGCAGCCGCCTCGACCACGATCTTCCAACGGAGCCCGAACTACGTGGGGCCGAAGAGAGATCGTCCGTACCGTACCGCGACACGTCGCCTGCTGGAGCGGATCCGTCCCTTGCGTGCGGCCTACCGCTGGTGGATCTACTGGTCGCTCGAGGTGCGCTGGCTGTGGTTCCGGCGCGACGGCGTGGCCGGACGGAAGCTCCAGCAGCTCTTCGCCAAGGGGATCCGGGACGACGTCGTGTGCGAGCGCCTGCCCGAGGACGCCGTCGTCCCCGACTACCCCATCGGCTGCAAGCGCATCCTGATCTCGAACGACTGGTACCCGACGCTCCTCCGACCCGACGTGAGCGTGGTCGACACCCCGGTCACCCGGGTGGAGCCCGACGGGGTCGTGACCGCCGACGGCGTGCACCACCGGGCGGACGTGCTGGTCTTCGGCACCGGCTTCTCCACGACCGACTTCCTCGCCCACATCCCCGTCCGCGGGGTGGGTGGCCGCCCGCTGGCCGAGGCCTGGGACGGGGGGGCCCATGCCTACCTGGGCGCGGCGGTCGCCGGCTTCCCCAACTGCTACCTGCTGTACGGGCCGAACACCAATCTCGGCCACAACTCGATCCTCTTCATGGTCGAGCGGCAATTGAACCTGATCTTCCAGGCCCTGGCGCTGCAGACCCGGAACCTCACCGGTGGTTCCGGTGCCGCCGTGTCCGTCTCGGGTGCCGCCTACGACCGGGACGACCGGGACACCCAGCGCCTCATGTCCCGAACGGCATGGGCCGGGAGCTGCACCAGCTGGTACAAGGACGCGACCGGGCGGATCACGAACAACTGGCCGAGCTGGACGGTGCGCTACTGGTGGGACACGCTCCGGATCCGCGAGGCGGACTTCGAGGTGACCGGCGCCGAGCCTGTCGCACGCTGAGGCGGTGACCAGGGAGAACGCTCGACGCCTGCCTACCTGACACCAACGTCGGCCCGGGCCTGGGTAACGTGGGGCGCCATGGCTTCGAGCGGTTCAGCGGGTCCCGGGCGCGACCCTGCCGGGGTCGCCGTGGGCCGGTCCGGTGGTCAACCCGGCACACCC
>Ga0307374_10014314_pt1 | contig 10816 bp, 10 predicted proteins | sample OX3MG_FD_202532 | JGI IMG/M metagenome (GOLD analysis project Ga0307374, IMG submission 202532) | Soil microbial communities from Risofladan, Vaasa, Finland - OX-3 | ecosystem: Environmental > Terrestrial > Soil > Coastal area > Acid sulfate soil | place: Finland: Risofladan, Vaasa | collected... | reverse complement strand
GAATTTCAACACAAAGAGCTTCGCCATACGGTATACTTCTTTATGTGAATATTGTTTGTGCAAACTTCTGAAAAAAATAAAAACTTTCTACGACGCACACACTACTATAACTACTGCTTTTGCAATGAATTACCTAACCAATGCAACGAAAACATTAGCGAGCGGATTGTACAATTTAGTCGCACCAGCCGGCACAGAGAGTACCACCCTTGCTTCCGCTTCGTACGTGGATGCATTCCGCCACTACAATGAAGCGGCAATTCGCCAACTGGGTCAAGCCGCACGCTGTCACTTGGATGTTTGGTTGGAGGATTCGAGAGTGTTACTCACAAAGGCCAGCGCGTCTGACACGGTGATTGTCTTCGGAAGTTTACGCGTACACGATGCGGAAATCGATGCTCGAACAGACTTGTCACAAAAGGCGAAAGACAGTATGAGAGAAGTCACTTTGAAAATCTCGTTCCCACCCAAGGTACCCACAAAGAACGGTCTCGAGGTGGAGCGGCAAATTATCCGCGAATCCTTCAACTACTTGCTTCAGAACAAGTACTCCCCAAACGTGGTTGCCTATTTTCGGTTTGCTGAATGCGCGGACGGGCTCGACTTTGGCGAGCAAAAACAGGATCTCAAGGGAAAGGATCTTTCAAAGAAAATCAAAGCCGTGCTGCCAGAGGATATAGAACCCGTGACTTCGGTCTTTAATGCCTTTGTCAAGTACGGCAAATTAGAGATTCGATCTCGGATTCCGCAGTATTACGTCGTTATGCAGCGAGCGAATCGAGGAGCATTGGCGGAATTATTTGAAAGGATTGCAAGTGGCGAACTAAAGCACCTATCCGCCGAAGATCTGTATGGTATTCTCGTCCAGGTAGATGACGCACTGGCCTGCTTTTATCAGCTGAATATTCGTCACAATGATTGTCATTTGGGAAACATTCTGTTACACGAATTAGAGAGTCCTGAGTTGGTAACCTACGAAATTCCGGGTAGAACCTTCACCCTTCGAGTAAAATACTTGGTGAAGTTCTATGATATGGATTTGGGTACTGTGTACGTGCACAATGTCGATCGTAACATGACCGATGATCTAATCTTGTGCGAGAAAGCGGGTGTTTGCAATGGACCCGCCAGCAAATTCGACGTCGCTGGGTTTAATATGGTCCTCTGGCTCACGTTGGGTGACACGATCGAATCACCAAAGATATCCTCCGCAATGAAAACGCTGCTCTTGGAAGCACGGTCGCTTGTTGCCGAGATGTTGGGTGCCAATAACATCAAGGTCTATAGCGATGCGGAGTATCCACAGGACTGGATGCGGTATATCGCGTTTCCAGGCAAACCGAACCCAAAGGCTGTGGCGGAGATCAAGAACCCGGTGGAATGTATGCAGCTGTTACTGGACAAAACTTCCGTAGCGGTCGCCGGGGGAGCGATGGGGAGTGTCGTCTACAAGCTTCCTCCTCAGCAACATATCATGCTCATGGAGCCCACAAAGGCATTACTCGGCAAGCACTATTACGAGGGCGTGCATCCACTGCTAACTGCGATGGGAACCACTAAAACTCCACTGATACAGGATGTCTTTGTTCGTACCAAGACTCAGTTCAAGAAAAACGCATTGAAATGGGTCAAAACCATGAATGCATGGGATAAGGAGTTGGAAGCCGACGCGGCAATTGAATCTCTGACGGCCGGACAGAGACCGTTCAGTTGGGAAGACGCTGCGTACCAGCTTTACATAAAATGGGGCGTAGCGAATGGTAATCGGTATCCGGCCGATCGCGATTTCCTTTTCTCCTGCTTCCTGCTAACATGTCCAATCTACTATGGGTTTCCTCCGTCTGTCCGCGAAGCGATGTTAAATGATTACAGCGATTCCAACGTCATTCTCGGGCAAGAGCAGCGTATTTGGACGCTATTTAAAGATGTACTGCCGGTGAGTATTCCGATTTTATATCGGTTCGACTAAACGTGTCCTCAAAAAAAAATAAACTCGATGATAACTTTTTTTGCTTCATTCTCATTGCTTTGTTCAAGAGCTGCGATCGCATATGGACTTGTCGAGCAAATCAGCCAGCTCTGTTTCGGCGGCGTCACGGTCATCGACGGCAACACTGAGTCAACTCAGTGAAGAGATTGCAAAAGCATCGCAATTCTTGCAACATCGCGCTAAACGCACGCAGCGTGTCCGGAAACTGAGTCATCATTATCAATTGAAAACTTTGATCGGTGAAGGCGCTTTCTCTGTCGTGTATTTAACCTCGGACCTGGAAGCATGTAAAATCGTTCCTCTGAAGATGCCGTACCATACGAAGACTCAGGAGCATGAACGACACTGGATGCATCTGCAAAATGAAATCTCAATTCATGAGACGCTGAATCATCCCAACATCGTGAAATTTCACCGCGCGATTCAGGGGAAACTGAATCTCTACGTCTTTCTCGATTACTGTTCGGGAGGAACTTTGCAGTGTGAATTTCGTCGACTCGGTTCGTTCAGCGAATCGGTCACCGCAATCTATCTACATCAGCTTATCCAAGCGCTCAAGTATCTGCATCTCGAACGCGGAATCGTTCATCGCGACTTGAAGCTAGCAAACATTTTTTTATCGCACGACAAAAATCACATTCGTTTGGCTGATTTCGGCTTAGCACTCGAACTCTCAGAATTGGATGATAACCTACGCAGCGGTGTGTCGGGAACACCGAATTATCTCGCGCCGGAAGTTGTACGCGAAGCACAATATTCCATCTCTGCCGATATCTGGTCCTTTGGCGTAATCCTGTTTCTGATGCTTTGTGGACGCGTTCCGTTCAAAGGCAGGACCACTGATCAAACCTACGAGAAGATTGAGTGTGGAGAGTTCAGCTTTAAACCATCGGAAGAGGAACGACTGAGTCTCGAGTCGCAAGATCTAATTCAGATTATTTTACAAGTGGACCCGCTAGCGCGCCCGTCTTGGGATACGATCGAACGACATGCGTTTTTCCATCGCTAGAACCAATAAAAATTATTACTTTTTTTCGTCGCAGAGAGAGATGTATAAGTTATTGGATGTTATGTCAGTGGAGAATATTCGACCTCGATATCAAGTCGGAAGTTGGGAAGGCACCGATCACCAACAATTCGACCATGCCGTGTCATCTTCTTCCACAGCCGAGGAGGAAGTAAAACAATCGTCATTGTCACCACAACAACCTCTAACAACACTGCCAGCCCCGCGCCGCTTAGTAGTAGAATGCAAAGCACCCGCTAGCGAAGAAGGAGTAACGAAAGAGGAGAAAGACTTGGCACAAACTATTAACGCGAATTTTATTGCCAAGACTCCGCTCGTGTTTGGAGCGCCTACTTGGCACTATCTGCATCTATGGACGCTGCGTTACTCGGTCGCGCCATCTCAAGCAGAACAGGAGTCGGCTGTGAAGACATTAGAGACCGCATTTGAGAATCTCGGATGTTTCATATGCACCACGCACTCGTTCGAGTATGCTCGTGAAAATCCGGTTTGTTTGTCGTCCAGAATGGATCTCGTGTGGTGGATGTTTGATTTCCACAACAATGTCAACAAACGCTTGAATAAGCCTGAAATTACTCGTGCCGATTTTATTCGAATCTACATTACTGAACCAGGCGCGAAAATTCAGATTCGTCGCAAACGTGCAAACGGCGTCAATCAATTAATAGCCAAGTACGCAACCGACACAACCGGGCAGATATCACTTGCTATTCTGATCGGCGTAATTGTATTAGTTTTTATCCTGTTTTGTGCATGGTGGTATTACTATCGAAAGCGCCATGAAAAGTCTCCATAAACTATCTATCCTTGTTTCCAAGCGTCCGGATAACAATTCGGTTCTCGCTCACGTGCGTCCTCTACCTTGTCTTCCGGAACAGCAAATTGCAATGCTACACCTCCCGACGATTGCAGTTTTTTGTGGAGTTGTGATAGAAAATGTAGAGAATAGCCAGCATACATTGCGCGATCTAGAAAGATAAACTCTGCATCGGCGTCTCCGGACGGTGGTGGAATCCCGTACAACTCGTGACACTTTTGATTTGCCAATTCTAAGGTCGCAAACTCGATGGGAGTGACCAATTGATCTTCGTTGGGTACCTTGAATTTTCCCACAAAATCCAAAGCGACGCGAGATGGAGATCGCCAGGTTAATTGAATCAAATGTAGAGAATCGCTCGAAAGCGCGACAATTTTCGCGGGCAACTGAATGGGGAACAATTTAGAAATCTTCAACCGCAAGGTCTGAGCATCTATAAACTTTGAACGAACGATCGGTAACGGAAGCGTTGGAGAAGGCTCGTCCTGGAACCAGAACTGCGCCGCAATATCATTGTTTGTTTTCGGGGCCGTCGCCACTAAATCAGCTAGCTTCGGCGAATCCATAAACGAGCAAACGGGTCCGTGATCCAGAGATTCGAGCGGGCTGATCAGAAGCGCAGAGAGATTGGGCATGGACGTTGTTTGTTGCAGTTGCTGATGACTTTCCACCAGATTGCAAAATTGAGTAATTTTACTGTCCAATTCGTCGATAGTATGCGAGACTTCACGATCCTGTGTAAGCTTCAAATAGTCTATGTATGCCTTTGTTTGCAATGCTTGAACTTCAAACGATTGCAGAAGCGAGGTGTACAATTGAAGATCGGACCGATATTGGTGCAAATTTTGCTTGACATACTCCACACATTCACACAGCGCCGCGCGGGTGCGCATCAACTCCTCTGCTCCATTGTCACATTCCTCGACGACGGGTAATGCTGCGATTAGTTTGCTTAGTTTTTGGAATCGTGCGTTGATGTGGTACGTGATCGACTCAGACATTTTAATGCTACCGCGCGCGGTACTTGTCTGGCCAAGAAGTTTCGGTTGTGTTCGTTTCGTGTTTTCGGGCAGAACAATGACCGCTAGGTGTAGATCAACGAGATATATCACAATTCGTCTGTTCTTATTAGTACCGAAATAGATATGTCTGCTTTACCTAAACCCGCTGTAGCTCGTCCTGTCAATTCGTTTGTTAAGAAGCCCACAACTGCGGTCGCTGCTGCCGTCGTTGGTGGTGCCAAACGACCCGCTCCTGCCGAAGCCAAATCTGCTGCACCCAAAGTAGCTCGCGTTGCTGCTCCAGCCGTAGCCGCCGTTCCTTTTGAGAAGAAAGAGAGAAAGGAACGTTGGGCTACGGACGATGAGTGGTATGAGTTACTCGACTTAGAGAAGGACGACTTGTATACCAAGATCAAATTCTTCAAGGAAGTCGGTGCCAAGATGATTTATATGGGTTTGCCTGATCTAAAAAACCCAGGCAAATACACCAAGACCATTAACATCCGAGCACACAATCGTGTGTTCCCCAATGGTTTGAAAATATGGGCCCCATCTGGCAACATTACTACCTTTAATATGACGTTAGGTTACATAGTTACTGAGGAGGAGTCTGTATTTTGGAACGGAAAATTTATACCCTGGTTAGTCTCGCAGATTCAACAAAATGCAACATTCTTCTTTGCTGGAGCGAAGGGTATTAGTTTATCCAAGAAGGAAGAAGGTAGAGCGAAAGAAGATATTCTTGAGGCAATGGGTCCGGGAATCTTGACTGCTCCTCAACCGAACAAGAAGTCGACGGAAGAGAATCCATTACCAGACTATCCTGCTCAAACGAAGTTGAAAATCAAGGAAGACCCCAGTGATGAACTACCCTTTTTGGACATTTACGATTTTGAACGTGGAGTTGCCGAGAACAATTACTTGATTTACCACCATCCAGAGTTACCCATATGGCTTTCAGAGCACAAGACTGACGGGGCTAGAAATCTAGAGATTCATCAAAAAACTTTGGATGAATTGCACGCCACGTATGCACCAGGACAAAGGGAACAGGTTGCGCGTTTAGTGCCTTGGAAAACCGTCGGTGATTGCAGCTGGCAGCTTTTGGGACTAAGTCCCGTGAATGCTAATTTATTCATGTCGGTGAATGCAAAGACTGTTAATTGTATTAGCGTTCCCTCTGGAAATGCTCACGGCGGTCATAGACCTGGTGTGAAACCCTCGTGCCCCTTTGCGCGACTAGACCCGGCTGCCATTGCCGCTGCGAAAGCTCAAGCAGAAGCGGCTGGAGCTGAGGATGAAGGTCAACAAGAAGAAGTACCTGCCGCTGATGCTCCTGTCGCAGACGAACAAGATCAGAATGAAGCGGCAGAGGTTCCTGCAGCGGAGTAACGGCATTGCGCGTCTTTTCTCTTGTTTTTTGACAGTCATTGTTGAATAAACTTTGACGCACTTCACTTTCACAACGAACACCACATACAAAGATGCAACTCAAACTGCTCTGCGCACCAACAATATTGCTTTTACTAGAGTTTTTGAATGATTTCGAAGCGATCAAGTTTATGAAAGGTTGTCGTTCCTTTTACATGCTTTGTTCCAGATACGCACTCAAACGAAGTGTATCACCGTGTCATTTACCCCAAGTCATATTCAAGGTAGAGTGTATTAATTCTGTGAAGCTGAAAGATCTCCCCGATCTCCCTGCTTCTATCCGCTGGATGATAATGGACGGAAGCTGCGATCAAGCCTTCACTCTAAAGGATCGGTTTCCTCGGCTTACCCATCTCGTGATTTGGAATCAGTTCAATCAACCGCTTTCTTCCGCGATGTTCCCTGACTCCCTTACTCACTTAGAATTGTCACCGCGGTTTAATCATCCAATTGCACCCAATGCATTTCCTTACAGGCTGAAGCGGCTAGTATTCGGTGCGTCATTTAATCAACCGATCAACAAGAATGTTTTGCCAGAGAGTCTGCGTCATCTGAGTTTTGGCTTAGACTTTAATCAACCGATATCGAGTGCCGTATTGCCGGCAGGGTTGGAGTATTTACGCTTTGAATTTGATTTCAATCGCCCGCTCGATAATCTTCCTAGTTCCTTGCGCACGCTCGACCTAATGTCTTGTCACTTTGATTTCACCCTATCGAACCTACCTCCATTACTCGCGAGTTTGAAATTGGGTATCAGATTCGATCGACCTATTGCTCTTCGCGCGTGGAGGAATCTGCACAAATTACATTTCGGACACTATTTCAACCAGCCGATTTCCGAAGACAGTCTGCCGTGCAACCTTACCCATTTGAAACTCGGATTTCGATTCAATCAACCGCTGCTTGAAAATGCTCTACCACGTTCGCTTCTGTCTCTAGAGTTTGGTTTTTCTTTCAATCGACCGATCGTAATCAAGCATTTGGTCAACCTTACGCATTTAGTGTTCGGTAGCGACTTCGATCTTCCATTGCTTGAGTGTCCGCGGTCTCTTCGCTATCTCAAGATTCCTCCTGGTTACGCGCACCCTTTGCCAACTATACGCGATATAGTAAATTAAATTATTGCGTGCTGTGATGACTGGATGCTGCACTTCACTTTTGTGTATACACCACATTTGTCAACCTCATAAAAAATGAAGAGTATGTTACACTCCTTCGTTACGCGTCCTTATCTCTTTCTTGGTGCCGCCGGGTGTGGTATTGCCGCGGCCTGCATGTTCTATCAATATGCTCGCCCTGTAGTCTCCAGGAAAAAACGGAAGGTCTCTGTCGCAACCGCCGACACCGCGATTTGCGAAGAAGATGTGGTCCAGACTTTAATTCTTAGTGTCAGTGAACTCATTCATGCAACCAGCGACCTAGATGCTAGAGTCAGTGCATTGGAGATAGAAGCAGACAAGTTGCGCATAAAATCGCCACAAAAGCAGCAGTCGGCAACAATCGCAGAGAATATCGCGGAGCAAATTCGCCTGCGTACTCTACCTCGTAGTTTATCTCAAACACTGTTAGATGTATAGTGTTTTTATGTGTCTTGTTCACAGTCGCAGCAGATAACATTGTTGATAATTGTGTGCATGTTGCCCGCGACATTGAAATAAACACGCTGATCGCATTTAATTTGTGTCTTCGTTGTGTCTAGCAGCGAGTGAACGAGGTCTACGCTGTAATGATCGAATTCCTTAATATGCCAATAAAATGTCTTAATCTCGCTGCCACATAGCCGCAGAAAACGAGGAAAGTAAAATGTGGTGGTGCTGCGAAGGTGGTCTTGATGCACATGCAACGTCTGCAGCCGAGTAAACGCCTTCAAAGCGTAAAATCGTTTCTCCAAATAGTGCAGATAGTTTGGTACATCACCTTGGTAGAAGTAAAAATGGACAGTGTGAAGATGCTCCAAATTTTGATGATATCGTAGATTGTGTGGTCTGATTTGAAAAGCATGCAACTCTTCGATCTTGCACGCTGAGGCAATCCAAGGTGTAAGATTCGAATTTGCGTAATCCGAGACATCTCGATAAATCCCTACGCACGTCAGCCCGGTCAACAAAGGCAGTATTCGCGAACCAATCTTGCTGGTGATGTCTTCATGCATAAATGCGAGATTGAACTCAAGGTACGGGATGTGCGTGCTAAGAAAGCAATGATGTGCCGATACGATTGAGCTGGCGATCGGTGGAACGGCTGCGGAGTGGTAAACTTTCAGATATTTCTTCTGCCGACGAGTCCTGCCGTTTGCAGTACCTTCCGCGCGAGCAAAGGATGAAAGATGGTCGCGCCAAGAGCGATGGACCGATGAAAGCGCTAGGATATCGATGCGATCCGTGTAGAATTCCCATACCGCATATAGCAATTGATTAAGGCGAAAAACATCGTGAAGCCAGGTACTTGTCATGTAAGTATGAGAGAGTTTCGCCTCGACGAGTTTCGCTGGCCCTATTTCTCTGGTCGCCTGGTGACCGGAGTTACATAATTCAAGCACCGAACGATGTCTGAAAGTAAACAAGCAGCCCCCTCTGAAGCTACCGACGCCCCAGTCGCAAAGAAACAACGCAAAGCCAAGATCAGTACCAACGAGTTGTCCGAGTTCACCACAAACTTGGTCAATGCTCTCGCTCTTAAGATTACGCAGCCGGCGTTTATTCAAACGTTGTTGCCTGAATTTGGCGCAATCACTGCAGCGTACCATGCTAAGATGAACATAGATAATGCTACGACACACCACAAAAAGGGCAAAAAGAGAGTGCGGGAGGAGAAGCTGCCTCGTGATGAAACCAAACCAAAACAGATTGCAAATCCGTATCTACGTTTTCATTTGCAGAACCGAGACGAGATTGTCAAGGAGTTTGGCGGAGTCAATGGAAACAAGAATGTTACCGGAAAGTCTGGAGAATTATGGCGCGAGATGACCAAAGAACAACGAATGCCCTACCAGTTAGAGTATGACGCCGAGAAGGTCGCCTATGATGCCGCTATCAAGGCTTGGAAAGCAGGCAAAGCCGTTCCTGCTCCGAGCGCGGAAGAGAAGGAACTCGCTACAGTAGAACCGGAAGAAGCAGCAGCAGTAGTAGATAAGTATCTGACCGCAGACGACATTGAAGCTGCTTTTCGACAAGAGGAAAACGGAGGTGACGACGGGGAGGTGGAAGCAGTTATGCCACCTGTGGAGGTTGCCCCAGTGGTGGTTCCGGCAAAAGGCAAGGGCAAAGGCGGTAAGAAATCGAAGAAGATCGTCATTCCCGATTCACCATAAAAGCTTTTTGTTCGTTTTCGCCTTTTTTTAAATTCAGTGATTCATTTGCATAAACTATAACCTGCCCACATCTCGAATGTCTCGTGATGCCATTGAAGCTTTGCAAAAAGATTTGAATGGGATTAACGTGTGGCTACAGAACGTGGCCGATATTCCTCCAGAGACGAAGCTCGTGAAAGACCGCACAGGATTCAGCATCTATCGACCAACGTGGACGAATTGGCTGATTCGCACATTCTTGAGCGACGACTCGGGCGACTCCCACACCAACGACTTCATCGCCGGCTACGAGAAAATCGAACGCAAGGTACGCGAATGCATGAATCACGGCGAAATAGAACTCGCTTACTTTCAACAAGTCGCCAAATTATTGCATCAAAGCAAAGCTGGACTGCGTAATTTTATGCAACATCACAAATACAGAGATAACGCGCACATCACAAGTAATATACAGAATCTATGCAATTTTGTGATCCCACGCCAAGTCAAGTTGATCAGAGATTATTCTTCTGGGGAGAAATACATGATCGTGATGTCCGAGAACCCGTCGGAAGAGAATGCAAGTAGCAGCAACGAGCATAAATTTTCTCCACTGATGGCGCCGTTTATGCTCAAAATTCCTGAAGAGCAATCAACCGTCGCTTCACTTCATTCATGAACCGCGCAGCCCTCGTTGGCGAAATCGAGTACTATCTTGATTTCATTGCAGATTTAGTCTCCATTGTCTGTGACTATGTATCGCCTTATAAAACAGCACCAAATCGCTTGCTCACAGAAAATGCGATTGTGAAAGCGGTGTTGTGCTCAAAATTCAGTGTCAAACTGCTGACCGACGGCGTAGAAATCGCCATGGATATTAACGCGTGCGAACATTTGTGGAACGGATCCTCGTTAATCTATTACCACGCCGATGCACGGACACATGGCTTTGGAAACGTTGAGTCCTTTGTCGTGCAGTACGAACCAAATTCTTTCCATTATCTGGAATTTAGACAGTGTCCATCGTCAACACACCCACGACGATATGGCAGGTCCGTGATCTTCGTTGTTCACGCTCGAGAAATGGCGACCTTGTGGTCAGAGGTACGAACGCAGTTCGACAACCTATTCCGTTTCCAGGAGAATTATTTTGAGGACTTTCAAGCCACTTTGTCAGAATAAAGATGACCAAAAAATAGTCAACGTAGTCAAGTGAAAACCGATTTCAACGGATTACCGTAATTTCTATTCCAAACGCATG
>Ga0307374_10014313_pt1 | contig 10816 bp, 11 predicted proteins | sample OX3MG_FD_202532 | JGI IMG/M metagenome (GOLD analysis project Ga0307374, IMG submission 202532) | Soil microbial communities from Risofladan, Vaasa, Finland - OX-3 | ecosystem: Environmental > Terrestrial > Soil > Coastal area > Acid sulfate soil | place: Finland: Risofladan, Vaasa | collected... | reverse complement strand
TCGATTGGCGTCCTCTTTGAGTCCGAAGCGGTGCTGATCGGCCGACTCAACTCCAAGGACTTCGAGGCCCGGCGCGTCTTAACGACAGTGCTGGGATCGGTGATCAACGCCCGGGCGAACCGGTACCTGCTTTGTAACGTGGCGAAGGATCGCCTCAGCGAAGTGACCGCGGTGTTGCCCACGGCCGGGTCGCCCACCGTGATGGACTTGGCCACGCCGGGGATCGTCGCGGTGCACGCGCTCGTGCCCGCGGCCGAGATCTGGTCGTTGTTGCCCAAGCTCGAGGCCGCCGGTGCGAGTTCGATCATCACCTTGCCGGTGGAACGTTTGGTGCCTTGAGTACGCCCGTCAAGACCGATCGGCGAGTCTCGATTGAAGAGATCGTCAACGACGTTCGGCGACGTGGTGACGCGGCCGTGGCGAAGTGGTCGAGGCGCTTTGACGCGACCACGGCCAACGTGCCCGAGCGCGCCGTCGCGCAGGGCGATATCCCCACCGACGCGGTCCTGGCCGCCGCGGACGCCGTGCGTCGCTGGCACGAGGCCCAGCGTCCGGCGGACCTGGTGATGGAGGTGTCGCCCGGTGTGACCCTGGAGCGTCGCTGGACGCCGTTGCGCTCGGTGGGTGTGTACGTGCCCAAGGGTCTGATCTCTTCACTCATCATGGGTGGGGTACCCGCGCAGGTGGCCGGGGTCGAGCGCATCGTGGTCTGTACGCCGCCTTCGGGCGCGGGCGCCGTGGCTGCTACGGCGGCGCTGCTGGGCATCGACGAGGTCTGGGCCGTCGGCGGGGCCCAGGCGATCGCCGCGTTGGCTTACGGCACGGCGTCGATCGCGCCGGTGGACAAGATTGTGGGGCCCGGCAGTGGCGCGGTGAACACCGCCAAACTGCTCGTGAGTCGTGACGTCGCGATCGACTTGCCGGCGGGACCGAGCGAGATCGTCGTGGTCGTCGACGAGGGCGTGGACGAAAGGCTGGTCGCCCAAGAGATCGCCGCGCAGATGGAACACGGCTCCGACTCCAAGGGCTACGTCGTGCGCGTGGGCGAGGACCTCGACGACGCTCTTCGACAGGTCGAAGGCTACGCCGCCGAGCACGTCGCGCTGCTCGGGGTGCGCGCCGAGTCGTTGGCGGGGCGAATCCGAAACGCCGGCGCGGTGTTCGTGGGACGGTATTCGCCCGTGCCCGCGGGCGACTACGCCACGGGCGCCAACCACGTGCTACCCACCGGCGGCTGGTCGAGATCGACGGGCGGGCTGGGACTCGAGACGTTCATGAAGTCAGTCACGGTGCAGAGAATCACGAAAGAGGGGCTCGAGCGATTGGCCCCGACGATCGAGGCGCTCGCTGAGTTCGAAGGACTCAGCGCGCACCGGGCCACGGCCCGGCGATGAAGCCCGAAGCCCTCGAGGCGTACCAGTGGCCGCCCTCGACCGAGGTCATCGCCCAACGCGTGGGCCTCGACCCCCGATCGATCGTTCGCTTTGATGGCAACGTGGCGGCGAGCGCGCCCGCGAGCGCTCGACCGGCGGCTCTCGCGCGAGCGCTGGCCGACGTGAACGAATACGACCGCGGTAGGCACCAGACGCTGCGCGAAGCGATTGCTCGTCGCCACGACGTCGCTCTGGATCAGGTGGCGCTCGGGGCCGGGAGTGACGAATTCATTGTCCTGCTGGCGCGAATCTTCGCCGAAGGCGGCACGATCGCGACGGTGCCCGCGTTCTCGTACTCGATGTACCGATTCGCCGCGATAATGGCGGGCGCGACGCTCATCGACGACCCGACTCAGGCCGACTTGGTCTTTGTCTGTCGACCGAATAACCCAACGGGCGAACTGCCCGACGTACCAGAGGTGGCCGGTCAGCTCGTGATCGACGAAGCGTACGCCGACTACGCCGGGGTCGACGCGCTCGATCGCGTGGCCACCGGCGCCATCGTGCTGCGCACGTTCTCTAAGGCCTACGGACTGGCCGGCGCGCGGGTCGGTTACGCATTGGCCACGCGCGAACTCACCAGCGCCATCACCTCTCGTCAAGCGCCGCTGTCGGTCTCGTCGCTGTCGGCGGCACTCGCGTTGGCGGCGCTCTCGACGCCGTTGGACCTGACCACGGCCCTGGCTGAACGCGAGCGACTCTCGAATGAACTCGCGACGCTGGGCCTAACGCCGCTTCGCTCTTATGCCAATTTTCTCTTCATCCCGATGGATGATCCAGTAAAACTCGTCGACCAACTTCTACCGTTCGGCGCGGTGACGAGGGCGTACCCCGGAGGACTTCGCGTGAGCGTTCGCGACGAGCTCGACAACAACTTCTTGCTCGATGTCTTGCGCAGCGTCCTGCTCAATCAACCGATGCCCGAACAGTCGCTGCGCTACGAACGGAACACGGCCGAGACGCTTCTACGGGTGCGCCTGCGCGTGCCGGGCGAGGGCCGCGTTTACGTGCACACCGGCGCGGGCTTTTACGATCACATGCTCCAACAATTGGCCTTTCACGCTGGGATGGATCTTCGCTTGGAGGGCGTGGGCGACTTAGAGACCGGCGACCATCACACGGTGGAAGACATGATGCGTACCTTCGGTGAGGCTCTCGACCGGGCGCTCGGCGACCGCAAGGGACTCGCGCGCTACGGCGAAGCGCGCGTTCCGATGGACGAAGCGCTCGCGCACGCCGTGGTGGACCTGTCGGGACGCGCGACCGCCGCCCTCGCTATCGCACCCGACGAGGGTATGGTCGCGCACGCCTTCAACTCACTCGTGCAGAGCGCGCGGATCACCTTGCACGTCACCTCTACGGGCGAGAACGCGCACCACGTCGCCGAGGCGTCCTTCAAGGCGGTCGGACGTGCACTGGCCCAGGCGCTAGCCAAAGATGGGTCACTGGTTCGTTCGACCAAAGGTTCATTGTGAGTGACGTCGTGGTCGTTGACTACGGCGCGGGCAACACCCGCTCGGTGCGCGCGGCGTTGGCCCACTTGGGACGCACCAGCGTGGTCACCAGCGACCCCGCCAAGGTCAGTGGGGCCGAGTTTGTCGTGCTGCCCGGGGTCGGTTCGGCGCGAAGCGCCATGAGCCACTTGAACGTGACCGGTGCCGCCGCGGCGCTGCGAGCGCGATTTGATGAAGGGCGCGTCACACTGGGCGTCTGCTTAGGACTGCAGCTCGCGATGGAGTCGAGCGAAGAGGACGGCGGCGTGAAGGGGCTCGGCCTGTTAAGTGGCGACGTCGTGCGACTGCGCGAAGGAAGAGTGCCGCGCCTGGGCTGGGCCGTTGTCGAACCGTGGGGTGAGGCGTACTACTTCGCGCACTCCTACGCCGTGCGCTCGTCCGACGCCGTGGCGAGCGTCGAGGGTGTCACGGCGGCGGTGCGTCGCGGGGCGTTCACGGGCGTGCAGTTTCACCCCGAAAAGAGTGGACCCGCCGGACTCGAATTTCTCGACCAATGCCTTTCGCTCGTCTAATCCCGTGCCTGGACGTCGCGCACGGGCGCGTCGTCAAGGGCGTGAGCTTCGTCGGACTGCGCGACGTAGGAGACCCGGTGGAACTGGCCCAGTTCTACAGTGACGGAGGCGCGGACGAGTTGGTCTTTCTCGATATCACCGCGACGCCCGAAGACGCCGCCACGCTGACCTCGGTCGTCGCGCAGGTGGCCGAGGTCTTGGCCATCCCCTTCACGGTCGGCGGCGGCGTGCGCTCGGTGGACGATGCGTCGCGAATCATCGAGTCGGGGGCCGATCGGGTGTCGCTCAACTCCGCGGCGTTGGCCAATCCCTCACTCATCACCGCCATCGCTCATCGATACGGTTCTCAGGCGGTCGTGGTCGCGATTGACGCCGGTGAGGGCGTGGTGCACACGAACGGTGGGCGCGTGGCGACCACGACCGCGACCGTGCCCTGGGCCATCGAGGCCAGCGAGCGCGGCGCCGGAGAGATCTTGTTGACGTCGATTCGCCAAGACGGCCAGCGCAGCGGCTACGACCTTGAACTGACCGCGATGGTTCGAGACGCGCTGAGTATTCCGGTGATCGCCTCGGGCGGCGCGGGTTCGGCTTTACACGTCGCGGAGGCACTGCGCGTCGCCGACGCGGCACTCGTCGCGTCGATCGTGCACGAGAACCCCGCGGGCCTCGCGGACCTACGACGACAGATCCAAGACTTGGGCATCGAACTTCGACCGGTGAGGGAGCGGCATGGGTGAGGAACTTCGAGCGGCGATCGTTCAAGACGAAGCCACCAAGCGCGTGCTGATGTTGGGCTGGATGGACGACGAGGCCCTCGCGTTGACGCGTTCGACGGGTCTTGTTCACTTCTTCTCACGTTCTCGTCAGCGCCTTTGGCAAAAGGGCGAGACGTCGGGCCACGTTCTTCACGTCACCGACGTCGTGCTCGACTGCGACGAAGACGCGGTGTTGGTGAGCGTGCATGCGCAGGGCCCCACCTGTCACGTCGGATCGACGTCGTGCTTTTCGCCCTGGCTCTGGCGAAGGATATTGCGCCGCGAGAGCGAAGGGGCCGAAGGCTCCTACGTGTCCTCCCAGTTACAAGCCGGCGTGGCGTCCAACGCTCGAAAGGTGGGCGAGGAGGCGGTGGAATTGGCCGTGGCCGCGTTGAGTGAGGACGACGATCGGGTCGTCAGCGAGGTCGCCGATCTCTGGTTTCACTCGCTGTTGTTACTGCGAAGTCGTGGACTTGATCCCGCGGCCGTGGACGACGAACTACGTCGGCGTGCAAGGAATCCGTAGCTACTGGCGCGTGTCAATTGAGTGCGGGTGAGATGAGCCGGGCAGTTGAGGTAAGAATCTACTCATGGTGATGGCGTCGGCGGTGTCTTCGAACGTAGTGGTCTTAGTGGGGGCCGTCTTTTTGGCCAGCGCCGTGGAGATGGTCGAAGCACTGACCATCGTGGTCGCCGTTGGCTACACCCAGGGCTGGCGATCGGCTATGGAAGGCTCCGTCGTCGCGCTTCTCGCGCTGAGCGCGCTCGTCGCGCTCGTCGGGCCGGCGCTGGTGCACTTTCCAATCGACGTGCTTCGTCTGATCGTGGGCGCGGTGTTGTTGATCTTTGGCATGCAGTGGCTGCGAAAGGCCATTTTGCGCTCTGCGGGGTTAAAGGCGAAGCACGACGAGGACGCGATCTATGAACAGACCGTCGAGTCGATGTCCGCCATCCCGTCAAGTACCTCACGCGATCGCACTGCTTTCGTTCTGGCGTTCAAGGGCGTGTTTCTCGAAGGTCTCGAGGTCGTGATCATCGTGCTCACCCTGGGCACATCGGCGCGCCACCTCGGTCTGGCCGCGCTCGCCGCGTTGGCGGCCCTGGCCGTGGTGGGCGTGGTTGGGGTGATCGTCGCTCGTCAGCTGAGCCGGGTGCCCGAGAACGCCATGAAGATGACGGTGGGGGTGTTGCTAGTGAGCTACGGCACGTTCTTTGGTGGCGAGGGGCTAAAGATCCATTGGCCCGGCGGCGACACGATGTTGATCTTGCTCGTCGTGATCTACGCCGTGGTGACCTGGCTCTTTGTCGCTCGACTGCGTATGGTGATAGCTCCCGAACAAGCGGTGGCGCCGTGAGGTCCGCGTCATCGTGGGCGCTTCGCCTGGTGCGGGGTTTCGCGAGGTTCTGGTGGGACTTTCTCGTGGGTGACACCCCCGAACTCTTCTTGGCGGTGGTGGTGATCGTCGGAATAATCTCGTTGGTCAGTCTCGTTGGTCACGACAACGTGCTGGCGGTCATCCTGTTGCCGACGCTCAGCGTCGCTGCGCTGGGCGCCTCCGTGCGCCACGCCTGGCGTGCATCGAAGCGCCGCTAGTTCTCGTTGCCGGCGAGCTCGTACGCCGTCATCGATAACGAACCCATCTCGTAGCCGTCGATCAAGGTGTTCGTGGTCGCGTTGGCCGCTGCCGAGAGTCCCGCGACGTAGGCCAGGGGCAGGAAGTGGTCGGGCGTGGGCACCGCGAGGGCGTAGTCGCCGTGTGCACTGGCCGTCCCGAGATGGTCCGGGTCGTGCGTCATGATCTCTCGCATGTCGTCGTCAAAGCGCCGCGCCCAATCTTGACCCTCGCCGGGTAGGTGCCAATCGATCAGCCGCAGGTTGTGCACGACGTTGCCACTGCCGAGAATGAGGACACCTTCGCTGCGAAGCGCGTGCAGCTTGGCGCCGAGGTTGAAGTGGTAGTCAAAGGGCAGTTCGGCGTTGATCGAGAGCTGTAGTACTGGCACGTCGGCTTGGGGAAACATGTGCACGAGTACCGACCACGTGCCGTGATCGATGCCCCAGCTGTCCGCGTCGAGTCCGACGTACGTCGGCTCGACGAGGTCGATGACCCGTTGGGCGAGCTGGGGATCGCCCGGCGCGGGGTACTGCACGTCAAAGAGTGGCTGGGGGAATCCGTAAAAGTCGTGAATGGTGCGCGGGACTCGCATCGCGGTCACGGCGGTGATGTTGACGTACCAGTGGGCTGAGATGACGAGTACGGCGCTGGGCTTGGGTATCGAGGAAGCGAAGTTCTCCCAACACTTGGTGTAACGGTTGTGTTCGAGGGCGTTCATGGGGCTGCCGTGTCCAATGAACGCGGCGGCCATCAGCTCTGACATTGTTACCTCGTTTCGATTCTTCAGCGTAGTGGGGTCTTTCGATCGATCTGGCGTCCTAGCGTGGCCTCATGCGAGGGTGGCGAGTTGTGGGTAGCGCGATGGTGGTCACGGCGCTCGTCATTGGTGCGTCGTCGACGTCCTACTCAGCGCCCTCGAATCTGGCCTGCGCGAGCGCGGTGGTGTCCGCGTGGCCGTTATCTCGTATGGCCAACGAGACGGTGACGGTGTCGGTCAACGCTCTCGACATTGGCGCGATGGCTCCCGCGGCGCGCGCGGGGTACGGGGGTCTGCTCTTGTTCGGCACTTCCGCGCCCACCAAGTTCGCGGGCATCGTGGCGACCCTCCAACGCGAGACGCCCGGGCACTACACGATGCTCGTCATGACCGACCAAGAGGGCGGGGGCGTCGAGCGCCTCACCAACCTGGTGGCCACGCTGCCTTGGGCGCAGACCATGGGCAAGAACCTGACGCCCGCACAGATCACGGCGGTCGGTCGGCGCGTCGGTCTCTCAATGAAGGCCGCGGGCGTGAACACCGACCTCGCGCCGGTGCTCGACGTCGACGGTCGTGCCGTGGCGCCGGGCGCCACGAACCCCGACGGGTACCGCTCGTTCAGTGGGGTTCCCGCCATCGCGGCGCGTGACGGCGTGGCGTTTCTTAACGGACTTCGCGAAGCCGGCATTACCTCGGTGGTGAAACATTTTCCCGGTCTGGGCGGATCGACGCGCAACACGGACTACGGTCCGGCCGCTACGTTGCCCTGGGCATCGCTCAAAAAGAACGGCCTTGTTCCCTTTAAAGACGCGGTCGCTGACGGTGTCACGGCGGTCATGGTCTCCAACGCCACCGTGCCAGGACTCTCGTCACTTCCCTCGAGTATTTCGCCCGTCGTGATCCAAGTGCTTCGCCAGCAACTCGGATTCAGCGGGCTGATCGTGACCGACTCCCTTGGGGCCGGCGCGCTCAGTGCGCTCCATCTCTCGATTCCGGCCGCGTCCGTGAAGGCCCTCGAGGCCGGGGCCGACCTGGTGCTGGCCGGTTCGCCGGCTTCGAGCGCGGCGTCGCTGCGTCTGGCCCAAGAGACCTCTCTCGCCATTCAGTCGGCGGTGAGCGCCGGGGCGCTCGCGCGCAGCACGCTCGAGGCCGCCGCGGCGCAAGTGCTGGCGAGCGAGAACCAAATCTCTTGTCCGAGCGCCACGAGTTGAACGACATTGGGTTGAGACACTAGAGGTAGTGCGGCGGGCGTTCGTCGACGTCGCGTCGAAGTCGCGCGATCTCGCCCTTGAGTCGCTCCACTTCTGCGCGCAGAGTTCGGATGAGCGCTTCGAGTTCTTCGCGGCTCGTCTCGTCGTTCGTCACGACTTAAGACTGCCACGGCGACACGGGAGGATTCGGTCGAAGTAATCGTCTAGGGAAAGAGGCCGCGAAGTTCGGTGGCTTCGGCGATTCGTTCCACGCCGACGACGAGCGCGGTGTCGCGAAGGGGCACGTTCAGCTGGTCGTGGCGCAGCCAGACCGCGTCGAAGGCGTCGTGCATGGTCTTTTCGAGGCGCTGCTGGACGAGCTCCATCTCCCACATGAAGCCTTGGAGGTCCTGGGCCCACTCGAAGTACGACGCCACCACGCCGCCGGCGTTCGCCAGCACGTCGGGCACGACTTGGATATTGCGACTCGTCAGCACCGCGGCGCCCTCGCCCGTGGTGGGGCCGTTCGCCGCTTCGACCATCATCGAGGCCGACATCTTCTCCGCGACCCGCTCGTCGATGATCCCGCCCAGCGCGGCCGGAATGGCGATGTCGCTGGGTAAGGAAAAGAGTTCGTCGGCGTGGACTTCGTCGCCGCCGGGGTAACCCATGATGGTCTTGGCCTCGTCAAAGTGGGCCTCCATCTTTAGATAGTCGATGCCGTCGGGCACGTGAATCGCGCCGTGGATGTCGGCCAGGCCGACCACGCTCATGCCCCGTTCGCTCAAGAGCTTGATGAGGGGCGAGCCGACTTTTCCGTAGCCTTGAATCACGACGCGTTCACCCGCGGCCGGCCGGTTGAGTTGCTTAAGGAGCGCCATGGTGCAGATCGTCACGCCAAAGGACGTGGCGCCGGCGTGGCCGAGCGAGCCGCCGATGGCGAGGGGCTTGCCGGTGACGACGCCGGGCAGGCTGTGGCCGGCCAACATCGACACGGTGTCCATGATCCAACTCATCACCTGGGGGTCGGTGTTGATGTCGGGCGCGGGGATGTCGCGGTCGGGGCCGATCATGGGCGCGATGGAGTAGGCGTAACGTCGGGTGAGTCGTTCAAGTTCACCGCGCGACAACAACGCCGGATCGACTCGCACGCCACCTTTGGCGCCGCCGTAGGGAATGTTCACCACGGCGCACTTGATGGACATGTCCGCACTCAGTGCGGCGATCTCGTCGACGTTGACGCTCGGGTGAAAGCGAATGCCGCCCTTGCCGGGCCCCCTCGAGGAGTTGTGCTGAATTCGCCAGCCGGTGAACATCTCGATCTCCCCGGAGTCCATGCGCACCGGCACCGCCACCTCGAGGATTCGCTCGGGCGTCACGATCCGTTTGATCAAGCCCTCGTTGAGACCGAGCAGATGGCCCGCCTGTTCGATCAGCGAGACGATATGGAGCCAGGGATTGAAGCCGTCAGAGTGTGCTTCATGAAGACGCGTGACCACGTGTCACCAGCCTTTGGGATTTATGAAAGCGCCGTTGCTTCCACTTCCTAGGTTAGGTGAGTGGGCCCAACCCCGAGCGCCAAAAGGGCGAGCTTTGGCTGAAGATGACCCTTCGGATACTGTGAGACGCACCAAGGGCGAAAGGTCAATGATGAAGATTTCGACGATGATGGGCTACGCCGGCGGGTTTAAGAAGTCCGCGCGCGACGTCGTGGAGATGGAAAAGGCCGGGCTCGATCTCGTGTGGGTCGCCGAGGCCTACGGTTTCGATAGTCCATCGCTCATGGGCTACCTCGCGGCGTTGACCGAGCGCGTGGAGATCGGTGCGGCGATCCTGCCGATCTACACCCGCACGCCCACGTTGATCGCCATGACCGCCGCGGGTCTTGACGCGCTCTCCGAGGGTCGCTTCAATTTGGGCCTGGGCGCCTCGGGGCCCCAGGTGATCGAAGGCTTTCACGGCGTGGCGTACACCAATCCCCTCGGGCGTACCCGAGAGATCGTCGAGATCTGTCGCGACGTGTGGAAGCGCGAGGCGCCCCTCGTGCACCAGGGCAAGAACTTCACCTTGCCCTTGCCCCCCGAGCAGGGGACCGGCCTGGGTAAGCCCCTCAAGATCATCGCGCACCCCCAACGCAGCGAGATACCCGTGTGGATTGCCTCGCTGGGCGAGAGGAACGTCGAACTCACCGCCGAGATCGCCGACGGTTGGATTCCGATCCTCTTCATCCCCGAGCGCGCGCACGAAGTCTGGGGCAAGTCACTCGCCGCGGGCACCGCGAAGCGTGACAAGAACCTCGCCGAGATGATGATCACCGCGGGGGGACTCTTGGCGATCGGTGAAGGCGAGGACGTGGCCGCGCTGCGAGAGCTTCAACGCCCGATGGTGGCGCTCTACGTGGGCGGCATGGGCGCGCGGGGCAAGAACTTCTACAACGAATTGGCCGTTCGCTACGGCTTCGAGAAAGAGGCGGCAGTCATCCAAGATCTCTACCTCGCGGGCAACAAGCGTGAGGCCGAGGCCGCCGTGCCCGCGGCGTTTCTCGAACTCACGTCGCTCTGTGGGCCCAAGAGCTACGTGAAAGAGCGCGTGGCGGCCTTTCGAACTGCGGGCGTGACGCACCTTCAGGTGCAGCCCGTGCCCCAGGCCGGACAGAGCGCCGCCTCGCTCATCGAGGCCGTGCGCGAGTTGTTCTAAGCGCCCGCGCGCGTCGCGTCGCGCCCGCCCGACGCCAGCCAGGCGCCGTACATGGTTGCGTACGCGCCGCTGGCCGCCAAGAGCTCTTGGGGCGAACCCATCTCCACGATGCCCCCGTCGTCAATGACCACGATCCGGTCAGCGCGCTGGGCCGTGGTGAGTCGGTGCGCGATGAGGATGGCCGTGCGGCCCTCGAGCAGGCGATCGAGCGCGCGCTCGATCACGGTCTCGCTGCGCAGGTCGAGTGACGAGGTGGCTTCGTCGAGTATCAACACACGGGGTCGCGCGAGGAACGCGCGCGCGAGGGCGAGTTGTTGACGCTCACCGGCCGAGAGCGTCTGG
>Ga0307374_10014312_pt1 | contig 10817 bp, 8 predicted proteins | sample OX3MG_FD_202532 | JGI IMG/M metagenome (GOLD analysis project Ga0307374, IMG submission 202532) | Soil microbial communities from Risofladan, Vaasa, Finland - OX-3 | ecosystem: Environmental > Terrestrial > Soil > Coastal area > Acid sulfate soil | place: Finland: Risofladan, Vaasa | collected... | reverse complement strand
CGCCGGGTGCGGCCACCGGCCCGTAGGGGCGGTGGCCGCGGGGGGCTGGGCCCGTTGGGGGCGGGGCCTGGGGCCCACAGGGGCTGTGGCCCGGCGCGTCGTGGCCGTGGCGGGGTCGATCCCGGCCCTCCCCGGGGGTGGGCGGCCATCAACGGGCACCCACCGAGAGCGGGGCGATGGGGGCCTGGGCGCAGGCTGCAAAAGGCGGGGCGCCACCGCACCGGAGGATGAAGGCCTTGGGGCACAAGGCGCCCGCACCGTGGCCGACGCAAGATGCGTCGGCCACCTAGACCGGCGGCGGGGTCGTCTCGGCGCCCGCCGCGTTCGTGCCGGCCGGGTTGCCGCCCCGCAACCACGGCCCACCGGTGCCGAACCGCGTGAGCAGGACCGCCCCAACCCCCACACAGGCTACAGCCAGCCAGACCAGGCCGCCGACGACAGGGACCCACTCGGCCAGACCGACGAGCACCGATCCGGCGACGATGCTCCACAGCAGCCCCGCTCCACCCGACCGCGCCAGCGCCAGCGTCCGGTCGCCGATCAGTGCCACCACGGCGACGTAGCCGAGAAACCACGCACACGCCAGCCCCAGGGCCGCCACGAAGGCCACCGGGATCCCGATGATGGTAATGGCGACCAGGGCCAGGGTGGGCACGGCCAGAACCAGGCCAGCGAGTCCCACCAACGCCGTGCGTCCCGGATCCCGCTCGATCTGGCCCGAGACCCCACCCAGGGCTCTCGGCCAGAGGGCGGCCACCGGCAGCGCTAGGGCCAGGGTGCCCAGCCAGCCAAGCACACTGAAACCGATGCGCAGCCACCGCCACCAGTGGGCAGCGAGCGGGTGCGGCCAGGTGGCCCCGTGCCAAGGCTTCATGGCGTCCGCCCACCCCCAGAGCGCCTGGCCGGACACATGGCCGTCCAGTGCGCGCGAGGCGCTCACCCCCGCCAACGTGCAGGTCGCGCCTGCGGTGGGACAGGCCAGCCCCTGCGCCTGGGTCCCGCCCACCGACACAGTGCCGGAGATCTGTCCCCCGGGCCGCACGGCCAGTTGGCCGAGACCGAGCGCCACGTCGCCCCGGATGACGCCCGCGGGGCCGACGGCGACTTGGCCTGCAGCGAGGGCCACCGACCCATCCAGCGTGCCGTCCACCTCCACCTTGCCGGCCACCATCACGACGCTACCCTCCAGCGTCGTGCCTGCCGGCACGGCCACGTTGCCGAACACCTGCTGGCCGGCCACCGTCACGTCGCTACCCTCCAGCGTCGTGCCTGCCGGCACGGCCACGTTGCCGGCAACCGGCTGGGCGCCGACGGCCGGAGGCGCGAGCGCGGCAGGCGTGGCCGCGGCCAGGGCGTTCGTCGAACCGACCGCCACCACCCCCGCCACCAGGAGCGCAACGGCGTACCCGCGAATCCAAGACGTAGCGCACATGCAGCGATCCCCCGTTTCCCGACCTCACCCGCATCTACGCAGCGTCAACCCGAAGGTCTGCTGGCCTCCGGCGCAGACCCGCGCCGCCGGGGCGCGTAGGGGGAGGATGGGGTGCGTCGGAGGGGGGCGGGCGTGTGGAGCCGCGCGACGCAGCCGATGCCGCCGCCGTTCGCCTCTGTCTACACGGGGATCGCGCGGCGTTTGCTGAACTGGTGGTGGCCTACCAGGACCGCATCTACGGCCTGGCGTGGCGCTGGTGCCGCGGTGACCGCACGGAGGCCCTGGACATCGCCCAGGATGTGTTCCTGCGCGCCTATGCGTCGTTGGGCCGCTTCGACCCGGCGCGGCCCTTCGCCCCGTGGCTGCTGCGCATCGCGCTCAATCGCTGCCGCGATGCCGCTCGCCGCCGCAAGGCGCACCCGACAACGGCCGAGGCCACCGACTGGGCAGCGATTGCTGACCCGGCGGACGGTCCCGAGGCCCTTGCGCTCGCGGCAGAGGAGCGGCGCGCCGTTCGCGCGGCCGTTGCCACGCTGCCGGAGGCACAACGGCTCTTGGTGCTCCTTGCCTACGACCGCGCCCTGCCCTTGACCGAGATCGCCGGCGCACTGGGTCTGCCGCTGTCGATCGTCAAGAACCGGCTGATGCGGGCGCGGCGCATCCTGGCCGCGCGGCTACGGGAGGGGGAGGCGGATGCATGTGGCGATGACGTGCGCGGAGGTGCGCGACCGGTTGCCCCGACACCCCCGCGGTGAGGATTGGCCGGCGCTCGCTGGGCATCTGCGCACCTGTGCCGCCTGCCGGCAGGTGTGGCAGCGCCTCGATCCGGTGGGCGCGAGCGCGGCGTATGGGCAAGTCGGGGCACCCGCGGGGCTGGCACCGACCGTGCTGGCGGCCATCGCCGCCATGCCCGTGCCCGTGCGGCGACCGGTCGTGACGACCACGGCCGGAGTCGCCAGCGGGGCGCTGATCGTGGCCTGGTGGCTAGGTGGCCGCTTTGGACCGCCGGCCCTGCACGTGCTGATCGGGTGGCTGGCGGCCGTCGCGGGCGGGGCGGGCACCTGGGCGGGCCTGGTCCGTACGCTGCTTATCGCGGCCGGCCCGCTGGCGGTGGCCGCCGCGACCGCGGTGGTTCTTGCTGAGATGGTGGTGCTACGCCACCTCAAGCGGCTCCACGTCAGGTAGGGCACGCCGCAGAGCGGGGCAGGGGGATCCCGTTGGTGCCCTCGCCACCGGGGCTGCTTGGCGCGGACAGCTACCGCGCGCCACCGGCCAGGTGGTAGAGCATCTCCCGAGCGTGCATCTGTCGGCGCAGCGAGCGATACTCGGCCCCGGTGCGGTCGCCCTTCTCCTGCCCACACTCGGCGCAGGCGCAAGATAGGCGGTCCTCTGCGACGGCATCGGCCGCCAGGGCGGGTCCATCGTGGTCGAGACGGACTTCCTCGACACGCATGGCACGGCCGCAGTAGACGCAGCAACCACCGTCCCGGACGTAGACACGCCAAAGCCTCTCCGCCGTGACCTGCATCATCATGAGAAACCAGCGCCTCCACCCAGCGGGGCCGTCTCATGCGGCTGCGGAGCCCGCACGGAGTCGGAGCGGCTGCGGTGCCAAGTCATCGGTGCAACGCGGCACGGGGGGTGTAGATTCGGCCCTGGGGTGGGTTGTCCTGCCGGACGCCGTCGAGGCGCGCTGGCGGCGGTGCGGGCGTGCGCATGCCCAGAACGGGCTGGGCGGCTGGCGGCGAAGCCGCTACCACCGCCGACCCGCACACGCGGGGGCGTCGCCACGCGGATGGCGGCGCGCCTGCCCCTGTCGCCGGCGTCGATGATCGGCGCGACCGCGCCAACCCCCGCGCTTGCCTGGCCCCGCCCGCGAGCCGTGCCGGTTCCCACGCACTTGCGGTGTCGCCTTGGGCCGGGACATGCGGGCGCGCGCACAACAACGCACAGGGCCCCACCAGTATCGTGGTGGGACCCTGTACGACCGTACATGGCACGGTCACTTGCCCTTCTTGCCGCCCGCGCCCTTCTTGCCGCCACCACCAGCCGATTTGCCGGCCGCCGGGGCCTTCGCCGCGGCCGGGGCCTTCGCCGCACCCGCCTTCTTCTCCGCCGCCATTCGCGATCACCCCCCCTCAGCACTTCAGGTTGCACGCCGGGGGCCGTGTGACAGCGATGTCAATACGGTACCGCCGGGGCTTTTCCTGTGTCCCGCCTGCCGGGAGCACCGACGGCGGACGCCAGCCGACGCCAGCGTCGGGGGCCTGCGCCCCTCCCTAACACTCCGAATGGCCACAATTGGAGCAGGTCACGCAGCCCTCCTGGTACAGGATGGAATACTCGCCGCAGGCCGGGCAGAGATCGCCTCGACGGGTGCTTCTGGCGGCCGGCTGGTGCGCGGCGCCCGCAGCGACGGTCGCCGCCTGCTCGGCCAAGGCGTCCGCGGGACCGGGCAGCCTGGGTTGCTCGGCCCGTCCCTCGCCGAGCCACACCTGTTGCATCGCCTTGGCGATCGCGTCGGCCACCGACCGCACGCGCTTGGGGCCAAAGCCCACGGATGTGCGGCCACCGATCCCCTCGAGCTGGTCGACGACGGCCTCCGGCGAAATGCCCGAACGCAGCGCCAGGGACGCCAGGCGGGCGATGGCGTCGACGGAGGCCGTCAGATCGGAGCCGGCCTTGCCCGCCCGGGCAAAGATCTCAAAGGGCGTACCATCGGGATGCTCATTGAGTGTAATGAAGACGGTGCCCTCCGGGGCGGCCATGCGCACCGTCTGTCCGCGAATCACATCTGGCCGTGGCCGTGCGCTGGGGCTCACCTGCGCAGCGGGCGGGGCCGGCGTCGCCGCGACGGCATCGTCCGCCTGGTCCGCAGCGGCCGATGCATCGTGCAGCACCTGCTCATCGCGACTCCCGTCCCGATAGATGGTCACGCCCTTGCAGCCGGTTTCGTACGCCAGCAGGTAGAGTTCGGCCGTCTGCTCCGTGGTGTAGTCGTGCGGCGCGTTGGCGGTTTTGCTGATGCTGCTGTCCGTGTACGTCTGGACCACCGCCTGCACGCGGATATGGTCCTCGGGGCTGAGCTGCATCGCCGAGACGAAGTGGCCGGGCAGGTCCTGCCCAGGGTGGGCCTGGAGCCACTCCTCCGCCAAGGGCACCCATTGCTCATCGAAGCCCAGGCGGGACTGGCGGAAGAACTTGAACGAGAAGAAGGGTTCGATGCCGGTGCTGGTGTTCACCATGGTCCCGGTCGTGCCGGTCGGGGCCTGCGTCAGCAGGGTCACGTTGCGGATGCCGTGCTGGCGGATTTGCCCCCGTACGCCCTCGGGCAGCCGTCGGCAGAATCCGGACTGGAGGTAGCGCTCCGCGTCGAAGGCCGGGAACACGCCCTTCTCCGCGGCGAGTTCCGCGCTGGCCAGGTACGCCTCGTCCCGGATGAAGGAGAAGAGGTGGTGCAGGAACGGCTCGGCGTCTGGGTGCCCGTACCGGTGCCCGAGTCGGATCATCAGTTCCGCCAGCCCGAGCGTGCCCAGACCGATGCGTCGCTCCAGCCGCTGGTTCTCGCGGTTCTCCTCGAAGAAGTAGGGCGTGGCGTCGACCACGTCATCGAGGAAGCGCACACCGCGCCGGACCGTCCGCCCGAGTTGTTCCCAATTCACGTCGCGGCCCGATGGCGCCACCATCCGCGCCAGGTTCACATGCCCGAGAGTGCAGACCCCCCACGCCGGCAGCGGCTGTTCGGCGCAATTGTGGACCACCAGGCCGTTGGCGACGAAGGAGTGCGTGACGGGCTCGGTCAGATCGTAGACCCACTCGGCACCGTCCTCGGCGACGCTCTCCACACGGGCGAGGAAGTGTTCGCGATAGGGCCCGCGGGCGTATGAATCCACGAAGGCCGTCAGTTCGGCGCGCTTGCGCTCACCAAGGAAGCCCACCTCGGTGTCGAAACGGCGCGCGCTGGCACCGGAGATGGTCATTTCGTGTCTCGGCGCGCGGACGTGCAGGCGCACGGTGCGCCACCCGCCACCCCCGGCGCCACCGCCGCGCGCCCTCTGGATGCGGGAGAAGATGCCGAAGTTCAGCAGCAACCGTTGCACGTCCACCAGCAGCTCCCGGCTGCGTGCCGAAAGGCGCACACCCGGCCGAGGCCCTCGCTCCGTCTCCACGTAGCCGTCGGCCTCGAAGAGGGCCTGCAGGAACCCCGCTTGCATTTCGCGGCTGCCGGTCCAGACGGGCTCGGGCACCCGCGGCCGAGCGGGGGACGTCACGCCGCGGGCCACGGCAAACTCACGCAGCCGGGACGAAGCGATGGTGGAGGCGCCTCGGGCCGGGACGTCCACGACGCCCACTGGCGCGTAGGCACGAATGCGGCCTGGGCGGATCACCGTGTTCACCGCGCTGGCGAACGTGGGGGCCAACTGCTGGCGTTCCTCACCGTAGAAGCTCAGGACCGCCCGCTCGCTGGTGAAGTGCCCGTCACCGACGAGCCACCCCAGCACCGCCCCTTCGTCACGGGTACCCTCCGCACCGAACCCCCCACCGCCATTGGCCACCCGCACGACCTCGCCGGTACGCAACTCCGCCGCCGACGTCCAACCGCGCGCTTCGCTGTACAGCCGATGGTCCGGCGTCACGCGCACCTCATACCCCTCGCGCGTGCGCACCTTGACCACGGACTGGAAGCCGGTGCGAAACACGGCGGACGCCTGGGTGAAGGCTGTCGGCGACGCAAAGCGCCCATCGGTCAGCACCGCCGCCGGATCCCCGCTGGCCCACATCTCGGCGGCGCGCCGAAGTCCGCGACCGGTGTGGATCAGCGTGTCGCCGGTGACGCAGGGATTGGTGCAGATGAGCGGGTTGAAATACCAGGAATTGCTGTCCTTCTCGTGCCGTTCCGAGAAGACGATACCGGGCTCGGCGCACTTCCAGGCCGAGTCGGTGATCGCCTTCCACAGGTGTTGCGCGGGGACCGTCTCATAGACCACCACCCGGTGTTCCGCGGCCCGCCAGGCCGCGAGGTCGCCGTTCCACTGCGTGTCGTAGGCCGGGTCCTCGGTGTCGGGAAAGACCAGGTCCCACGCCCCGCCCGCCTTCACGGCCTCCATGAAGTCATCGGTGATGCGCAGACTGATGTTGGCGTTCTCGACCATGCCCTTCTGCTGCTTGACGCCGATGAAGCGCCACACGTCCGGGTGCCAGATCTCCATCTGCAGCATCAGGGCGCCGCGTCGACTGTTGGACGTGTACAGGCCCCCGCCGGAGAGCATGTGGGTACCGGAGACCTCGAAGTCGAACACCTCAGACATGCCGACAAACTCCAGCGAAACGATGCGATCCGGCACCTGGTGCAGCACTTCGCCGACCCGCGTGGCCAGGGCGACCTGGCCCGCTGCCGCCAATCGGCCACGGACGCGCGTCAGGGCGCGGTAGGAGATGGTCGGCCGCCGTGGGTCCCAGATACCCTGGGAAAACACGCCCGGCACGCCCAGGCGGCGCCAGACCGCACGCGGGTACCCGCGCCCGACGTCCCGCCGCAAGGAGCGGCGCGGAGACGACGCGGGCGGGCCAGCGAAGGCCGCCAGACGCGCGCGGAACTCCGCTCCGACCACCGACAGGCGGTGCAGGCCGTCCGGGCGCGGTCCCTCCAGCCGCGCGAGGATGCCATTGGCCGCGAGGATGCGCTGCAGGTCCCGTAGGAGCGGCTCGCGGTCGCTGTCCAAGCGGCAGCCGCGCCGACGGCCCCGCCCGGCGGCGGTCGCATCCATACAGCCGGCCAGGAAAGCCCCCTGTACCTCGGCGCCGGCGCGGAGGACGGGCTCCGGCGCCCCGGCGCCCTCCGGCCAGAGGCCGTTCCGCCGCAGCCATTCCAGCAGCCTTGTGCCGCCCACCGTGACGCAGTGGCCGTCCAGCGGTGTCTCCAATCCGAAGACTCGCCGCACACGCCCCGCCAGCCGGGCACCGGCGGGGGCATCCACCGTGTCCACCGCGATGGCGACCTCGCCGTCTGGCCCCCGCAGGTCGCGGCCGCGACCGTGCAGGTGCCCGAGCACATACGCCAGGTCAGGGGTAAGCGCCTCCGGCAGGTCGGGTGCCGCAGCCGCAGACGCCATGGCGGGCGACAGATGTACCGGCCCCCCGTCCTGCCGTTCGCCGAGCAGCAGCAGGACCTCGTCGCCAAGATCGAGGTCGCGCAGCGGTACAGTCGTCAGTCGCCCGTCCCGTAGGACCCCCATCCGATGGTCGGGCGTGACCTCCACCTCGAAGCCGCGCTCGGTGATCACCCGCAGCAGCGGCTTGCTGCCGTTGCGGAATGCCCAGGTCAACGCCCTCGGCCCCTCGTGCGTCAACGCCGAGAGCGCCTCGCCGGCCTCCAGGCGGTCAGCAAGTTCGGCGGCCGGGATCAGCCCGTGATCGGTGGCGATGCGCACCGACGGCCCGAAACACCCGCCCTGCTCGACCAGCCCCGTCGCCCGCGAATAGATGTCCATCCAGGACACCGCGCCCGACGACCGGCCGTTGACGCCCTTCACCGGCGCCCGGTACGGGCGAAGCGTCGAGACGTTGATGCCCACACCCCCGCCGCGGGCCATGATCTCGATCATCTGGCCAAGGGTCTCGATGATGCCCTGGCGCGAATCGCTGGGGTTGGGGACGACGTAGCAATTAAAGAGGGTCAGGGGCACCCCTGAGCCAGCCCCCGCCCACACCCGGCCGCCCGGCACTAGGCGCAGTGCCGCGATCTCCTCGGCGAAGGCCGCGGCGTGCTTGGCGCGATCCTTGGGCTCGACCAGCGCGATCGCCGCCGCGACCCTGTCTGCGACCTCGCGCACCGTGCGCTCCAGCGGGCGGTCGCAGCGGACGCGCGACGCCTCGAGGGTCTCGCCGGCCGCCTCGCCGGTGAGCAGTTGCAGGACGACGGTCTCTCCGTGCGCCTCCAGGGTGCGCGCGATCTCCTTCTTCGGCCACTTCGGGTCGTCATTGGTTTGGACGACGGCGATGTCGCCCACCTCAAAGGCCCGGTGCAGGTCCTTGAGGGTGTAGCGGTCCAAGAAGATCTTCCAGGCCAGGTCATTCTCCAGACCACAATCCTGCGCGCTGTAGGCCACGACGCTCATCCACACACGCTCCCTCGTCCGCATCCCTGCGTTCCGCAGCACCCCACGAGCCCCGTGCGGGGCACGCACGCCCATGGCCGATGCAAGAGTCCCCGCGTGCCACAGCGGAGAGTCAGGCCGCGCGCTCCGCTGTGGCGCAACCCGCCGCTGTGGCTACAGTTCTGGCGCCCCTTGTGCCCCTTGGCCTTCAGGCTCGGCTCGGTGGCACAATTGACCATTGCTGGGCCCGCCTAGCTGGCTGCGGCAAAAGTCCTCTTTTGCGAGGGCACGGTGCGGGCGCCCCTTCTGCCCCAAGGCCTCCCGGCTCCGGTTCTGTGCCCACCCCGACTCTTGCAGCACGCCCCTACGCGTGCGCCCACCCGCCACAGACCATGCCGCCGCTGATGAAGCTGTGGTCCTCCTCGACATCCAGGTCGTAAACCAGACCCGCATACGGAGCCGCATCGGCCGCCACCAAGGGCACCCAGTCGACCGCGAGATACACCGCGCCCTCCTCGCGGAGCACGGTGGCCACGGCACCCGAGCGGGGAGCCGGATCCGGACGGGGACGGTGCCCACGCGCACCGCCCTCGAATACCGTGCCCCCGAGGATCGCCACCAGGTGGCCCGCCCGCAGGTCCGCGGCCGGCACCCAGCGCGGGCGACCCTCATCGGGTCGAGCGAGGACGGGGTGGTCGCCCGTGGTCCGCAGCAGGTTGCCGCGCGCCGTCCGCAGATGGTATAGGGGCTCGTTCGCGTCGCGACAGTGGATGCGGGTCACCAGCCGCGAGTGACCGGTCGCCGTGATCACGGTATCACGCACGTCCAACTCCGCAATCGGCCGGTAACCGTCCTGCGTCAGCACCCGTTGGTCCGGCGGGAGGCAATGGCGCCGGTCCTGGCTTACCCCGTCCCCGATGCTCTGCCCACACGTGTTCCCATTCGGTCCGCCCCCCGCGCGCTGGTCCCCCCCCGTGGCTCCGTCGGCCGGCATGCGTAGCCCTCCCCACAATTGGCGTCATCGGCATCGCCCACAGCGGCGCGTCCGATGACAGCATAGCAAACTGGTGTTCCCCTGTCACCCCGGTGGGAGGTCAACGCCCGCACCCGCGGATTCCATGAGCCGCTCCAGCTCCTCCTTGAACCGCCGCACGTCCTGGAACTGGCGGTACACCGAGGCAAAGCGCACGTAGGCCACCTGGTCCACCGCGCGCAACCGCTCCGTGACCAGCTCTCCGACCTCCTTGGTGGGCACCTCCCTTTCATAACGGGACCGGAGCTCACGCTCCACTTCGCTCACGAGGCGTTCCAGACTCGCCAGCTCCACCGGCCGCTTCTCGGCGGCGGTAATCAGCCCGCGCAGGATCTTGTCGGGGCTCCAGGCCTCACGGCGCCCGTCCTTCTTGACCACAACGAAGGGCGAGGCCTCAACCTTCTCGTAGGTCGTGAACCGACTCTGGCAGGCGATGCACTCGCGCCGACGGCGAATGACCGCACCGTCATCGGTCGGACGCGAATCCAGCACCTTGCTGTCGACATGGCCGCAAAACGGGCAGCGCACGGGTCCCTCCTTCGAGTTATCCACAGGTCATCCACTGCTGGTGTGTCCGGTTGTGGATAACCTACCACATCTTGTGTTGCGGCAGAATTCAAGGCGGCTCGGACGAGTCCTGCCCGTGTCGAATGAATTGGGGGAAAGGGGTGGCGACGGCCGCGGGGGCGGGGCCGCCCGGCGGGGCCGGTGGGCGCGCTATTGCCTGCGGGGAAGCCGCGACCCGGCCGGGTGCGGGCGGGGCGGCCGGCGCTTGTGTCCCCGGCGGCGGGGCGCAACGGCCCCCGCCTCAGCGGATCACGCCAGCACTGGCCCACGCGGAGACCTGGAAGAACACCTGCGGCACGATGCCCAGCAGCACCACGCCGATCGCCGAGAGGGCCAGGCTGATGACGGCAGCGGGGGACTGGAGGATCCGGCCGGCTCCCGCAGGTACGGGATCGACCCACATGGTGCGGGCGACCGACCAGTAGTAGCCGATGGAGATCGCGCTGTTCACCGCGATGGCGACGGCCACCCAGGCCATCTGGCCGTGGACGGCGGCGCCGATCAGCCCGAGTTTGCCCATGAAACCAGCCGTCACGGGGATGCCGACGTAGGAGGCCAGAAAGAGCGTCAGCAGACCCGCCAGCCAGGGCTGGCGCTTCCCGAGGCCGGCGTAGTCGACGATCCGCTCACCCTCGCCGCGGACGGAGAGCGCGACGATGACGGCAAAGCAGCCGAGGGTGGTGAACAG
>Ga0307374_10014310_pt1 | contig 10818 bp, 5 predicted proteins | sample OX3MG_FD_202532 | JGI IMG/M metagenome (GOLD analysis project Ga0307374, IMG submission 202532) | Soil microbial communities from Risofladan, Vaasa, Finland - OX-3 | ecosystem: Environmental > Terrestrial > Soil > Coastal area > Acid sulfate soil | place: Finland: Risofladan, Vaasa | collected... | reverse complement strand
GAACGCCAGGCTGAGTCCATCGTGCCAGAACCAGCGAGCCACGCCGACGTTGGCGGCGAGTTGCAGCGCTTCGCCTCCGGATCCGACCAAAAGGCGGCCGGTGGCCATGATGCCCAGCCGCGGGCTGAGCGCGGTGATGACCAACCCGATGAAGACGAGCACGCCGAAAATCGAAAGCGACTTCCGCGTTCCCAACCGGTCGATCATCACGCCGCAGACGAGCATCCCAACGATGTTGGGAAGGCTGTAGACGGCCTGGAGGAGCCCGATGTCGGTATTCGAAAAGTGGAGTTGGCGATTGAGCAGCGGCGCGAGGGGCGCGATGTAGTCGAATGCGTAGTAGCCGCCGTAGGAGGCGATGCCGATCACTGCGAGAATCAACCAGCGCGAGCCACGCGACGGCGCCGGCTTCCCGATTACACCCGCATTCACCACAGCGTCAGACATCTGCGGAGGCCTCTTCACTCGCGCCGACACAAGGTTCCCGGCGCCGGCTGCATAATCTCACAGAACGACGGTCCTGCCGATGGCGAAACAAGAAACCGTGAAAGCCTCACACTTGTGCGCACACACAGTCAAACTTCCCAGACACTCAGACTTCCCTTTCGGCAGACGGCGCGTCTGCGGGGAGGTAGCTTTGAAGTTCTCGCGCTTCCATAGGTAAGGAGCAGTGTGCTAAAGAAGGAATCGGAGGGTTGGCTGTGAAGAAGCAGACCCGGATTACCAGCAGAGGGCAAATTACGGTTCCGCACGAGATTCGCCGAGCGCTCGGCGTTCGCCCCGCGGTCACGTCGTTCTTCGCCGGCGGTCGCGCGCAATACGACGGGATCGATTCGGGCGTCACGACGCTCTTCGATTATCCGCTATACTTCGCGCTCCGCGGCGTCGTCCTCGACGGCGACCCGGTTCAGAAACTCGTGGACGTTCTGGCCAACGACCGGCTGTACCCGCGCCCGAAATTGATCGTTCCTTTCATCGGCAATCACGATGTGCGCCGGATTGCCAGCCCGAGGGGATCGTCGGTCGAAAAAGTGAAGCTCGCGTTTTTCATTCTGCTGACGATGCGCGGCATTCCCGAGCTTTACTACGGCGACGAAATCGGAACGACGGGAGGAGAAGACCCCGACAATCGGCACGATTTTCCTGGCGGGTTTCCGGGCGATACGCACGACGCTTTTCTCGCATCAGGCCGCACAGCCGAACAGCAGGAGATTTTCTCTCACGTCCAAAAGCTTCTGCAACTCCGTCGGGAACATCCCACCGAACCCCTCTTAGTTGTATTCAATAGCAGCGATGCTGCAAGAACGCTGCGCCTTTCTTTTTCAGGTACGCCACTTAAAGGCCCATCGAGCATTTCCGCGCTGCTCGGCGTACACAGCCAGCAGATTCGAGAAAACAGGGTTGACGTAACGATTGCCGCCCACGAGCTTCAGATTTACTCGGTGAATTAAGTTTCTGTCGAAAGGGAACGGAATGGCCGGAAGAAGACTATTGTTTTCAGCTTTGACCTTAGCGGTTTTGATTCTTCCCTCGCGGATTCGTGCGCAAAACGCCCCGGGCGCGCCCGGCACAATTCCCACATGGACCGCGGGAAGTAAGGAAGCAGTAGGCACGGCAACATCGGTCGATTCGCGCGTTTGGTTCACGTTGCAGGGCGGCATTCTCACCGAAGTGTATTATCCGCGCCTCGATACCGCCGACGTACGCACACTCGAATTCGCGGTCAGCGATGGAAAGAGAGTGTGGATCGAATCGAAGGATTTGGTTCACAGGATCCAATGGATCAATCACGATGCCCTTCTGTATCGGCAAACGAGCCGCGACCCGAAAGGCCGGTTCACAATCACGAAGACATACGTCACCGACCCGCGGCGAAATACTTTGCTGATTGACGTCACGTTCAGCGGTCCCGCGGCTGATTCGCTGTACGTTCTCTACAATCCGGCGCTGAAAAATTCCGGATACGGAGACACCGGTTACACGTCGCAAGGCGCTCTCGTTGCCGAGAAATCCGATGCTGCTTCGGCGCTCGTGAGCACCACGGGCTTTGCGCGCACTTCCAGCGGTTTTGCCGGCGCCAGTGACGGCTACACGGATTTGCTGCTTCATCACCGTCTCGATTGGACATACACCCGCGCGGAGAATGGCAACGTGATTCAAGCGGCGAAGCTTGCTCCTGCGAATCATTTCACTCTGGCGCTCGGATTCGGCGCCACGCCGGCAGTTGCGATCACGAATGCACGTGCCAGCCTGCGAAGCGGCTTCTCAACCGTCAGCGCCGCATACGTGGGAGGCTGGAGCCAGTACGCGAGTACGTTGCGTCGCGTCAATAATCGCTATGAGAATGAATTTCGGCTTGCTGCGATGGTCCTGAAGGCCCATGAGGACAAAACCTATCGTGGCGCGATGATCGCGTCCATGAGCATCCCGTGGGGATTCGCCGCGCAATCGGCCACGCCGAATGTCGGCGGCTATCACCTCGTTTGGGCCCGTGATCTCTACGAAATGGCGGCGGCGCTGATCGCCGCCGGTGACCGCGACGCGGCCAGTCGCGCATTGAACTATTTATTCACGGTTCAGCAGAAGCCGGATGGCAGTTTTCCTCAGAATAGTTGGCTCGACGGCCGCCCGTATTGGACTGCGGAGCAAATGGATGAAGATTCCTATCCCATGATTCTTGCCTGGCAACTCGGCAAAACAGACCGGGACACATGGGAAAAGCACGTCCGGCCCGAAGCTGAGTACGTCGTTGCGCACGGCCCGATGACGCAGGAGGAACGCTGGGAGGAAGTGCCGGGATATTCGCCGTCCACGATTGCCGCGGAAATTGCAGGATTGATCTGCGCCGCGGACATCGCTCGAAAAAATGGCGCGAGCGATGATGCCCAGCATTACACTCGCGTCGCCGACGATTGGGCATCCCACGTGGAGGATTGGATGGTGACGACGACGGGGCACCTGGGCGGCGCGCTCGCTTCCCGCGGCTATTACATACGCATTGATGACAATACGAATCCCAACGACGGCGACAAGCTCGATGTTCCCAACGGCGGCGGCGCATTCGACGAACGCGACATTGTGGACGCCGGATTTCTCGAATTGGTCCGGCTCGGGATTCGCCCCGCCAGCAATCCTATAATTGAAAACTCAATTAAAATCATCGATTCGACGATCCGCGTCGAGACTCCCAACGGCCCTTCATTCCATCGCTACAATCATGACGGATACGGCGAATCCTATTTCGGTGGCCCTGGGGAAGGGCAGGGAATTGGGCGCCTGTGGCCGATTTTCACCGGAGAACGCGGCGAATATGAAATTGCCCGTGGCCACGATGCTACTGTCTACATCGATGCGATGATGCATTTTGCGAATGCCGGCGGAATGATTCCCGAACAGGTGTGGGATCGTGCCGAACCGACTGCATCACGATTCAGCTTCGGCTCTGGCACGGGAAGCGCGACGCCGCTCGCATGGAGCATGGCGCAGTTTATCCGCCTGGTCGTTTGCTCCGAGGAAAAGAAAATCGTGGAACAACCCAGCATCGTCGCCGATCATTTCCTCAAGAAAACTCGCTGACCCGCCAGTTCGCGGTGGACGCGACGCAGTATCAACGATCGCGAGAACCAGCGATCAGTGCGTCAAAGATGCGAGACGAGGTTCAATTTCCGGGATGATATTCCCTTTGGATGTGGTCCTGGAGCTGCGATTTATAGAAGTATACGACCCGCAGATTGCCCGTGACGTACCGCACCGCTTGGTCGTCAAAATGCGCAGAATCCGGATGACCACTCTCGCCGCCGGTGCTGACGGCCCAGGCACGCACGCGCGGGCCGAATTCGACGGCACAGACGAAGCTGTTGCCGAAGGTGGCGTACCAGCGCTTGGTGTTAGGGTAGGGGCGGCTGCCATAGGCCGCAAGCGATCCCCACGTGGAGGAGGTGAACGGAACCGCAATGCTCGGCTTCGAATCGTCGAAATGCGGATGATAGATGCTGTCGTCGAGCCGCTGGAACCGATTGATTTTGCCCCACGGCGTCTGCCAGGTCCCGAAATCAGCCGTCAGTTTGTTCGAAGCCGTCGCCAGCGACTGCAGCAGCTCCTCCGGGCTGGCGTGCTGCATCACGTAGTCCTCCGGCGAAATCCCAGATGCTTGGGCATCCGTCCCCACACGTAGGAAAATATCCGTGCCCCAAAACGTCGCGAGCGACGTCGCCACCGAATTGATCCCCCAACGGTAATTCCACTGCCGCAACACCGTGATCTGCTTGGCCAGCTTGGCCCTCAGGGGATTCGACGCCGGCGTCCCATCGTACGCGCTGATCAGCCGCGGAATCATTTTGGCGAACGCGGGCAAATAGCTATCGAACCCCGCTGCCGCGAGGGATGCCATTGTCCAGTCTTTATGGCCCGTGAGCAATCTCAGCGCGTGATAGCCCCGCGGGCTTTCCTCGGTTCCCCTGTCCACATACTTTGGAAAATCGCTTCTCTTTGGGCTGGACGGGCCTGCCGCCGACCAGGGCCAGTTGTTGGAGTTGTAGAGCCAACCGCTTGCCGGATTCAACAAGTGCGGTGTGTTCGCGAGCGTCAGCAGCCCTTTGTACGCTGTCGCGGGATTGCTGCCATCAACTGGCTTGGTCCAATCGAACGCGTCGTCGCGCTGCGGAATATAGTCGGAATGCCAGTAGGCGATGTGGCCCTCGGCGTCGGCGAAGATAGTGTTATTGGACGAGTTGGTGTGCAACTGCATGGTTTTGCGAAACGCGGCGTAGTCCTTGGCCTTCATGCGGGTGAAGTCTTGGATCAGAGCCCTCACGGGCCTTTGCATCAGACTGATGCTCACCCATCGGTCGCCGATTTTCCCGATAACAGGCCCGTGCTGCGTGTAATACGCCGTGAAGGTCTTGCTGGCCATCCCGGTGTCGGTCTTGTACGGCACTGTGATTGTGCGCGTCGTTACCGGCAGTTCCTTGTCTCCGTAACGGTAGTAATAACGGCCGTTCTCCTTCGTCACCGTCTCGAGGAACTCCTCGACGTTCTCCACCCCGCTCGAAGTGTGCATCCACCCCGCAGTGGCGTTGAATCCCTGGTAGATGAAGAACTGACCCCAGGTCGTGGCGCCATAGGCGTCCAGACCTTGTTCACTGACCATTTGCAGTTCGGACCGAAAATAGAACGATACGTGCGGGTTGATCCATAGCAGCGCGTGATGGTCGAGCGTGTCCGACGGCGCGATAGCAATGCCATTCGAGCCGGAAGGCTCGGGCAGCGATCCTCCTCCTGACACGCCCTCTGCCGGCTGCAGCCCTTGGCCGTAGAACGCAGCGAGGCGATTGACATTCACCTGGTAGATGTCCCCGCCGATGCTTCCTTCCGTGAACGCGAGCGCCATCCAAGGCTCGAAGTGCGAGATGACCCGCGGCTTCACCTCCGGGTGCTTATAGAGATAAAAGTTTAGGCCGTCGGCGAAGGCGCCCATCAGTTTCTTCAGCCACTCTGGGCTTGCCGCATACTTAGTTTTCAGTACGGCGGGATTGACGAACAGCTTCATGCGCAGATCCCGGTATATCGCGGACTTGCCTTCGGCCTCGGCCAGACTGCCCGTCGCGTCGATGTAGTTCATCTCCACTCGGTTGAAATCGTCTTCGGCCTGCGCGTATTCCATCCCGAACACGGCGTCCGCGTCCGTCTTCCCGTATACATGCGCGATGCCCCACTTGTCTCGGGTGATGGTTACGTTCCTAGCCTCGCCTTCCCATCGCGCCACGTCCGGCGACGCGGCCTGGGCCTGAGCCCGAGAGGATGCGTATGGCGCGAAAGCGGACACAAGGAAAATGACGATAAATTTCTTCATGATGGGTTGTCACTTAATGGCCGTACTTCAAAAAAAATGACGGGGACGACGCGACTCGAACCCGCGACCTCTGCCGTGACAGGGTACCACGAACCAGAAACTCAAGCACTTCCGGGGAGCGCCAAGGAACGCAAGGTACCGCTCGCATCGCGGAGAGGCCAGAAAGCATGCCTTTCAAACCGTGGCATGTGTTTTCCACCGATTTCATATCCGCGCGAGCGACGTGCTCTCGCAATTGCTGCAAGAGTCGCGGGAATTCCGCCTTGAAAATTTCAATCAACTCGCGCAACAAATCGCGGTCGTTGTCAACCCGGACAAGGAGCTCAGGCAGATTTACGGCAACTTGTAAAGAGCGATCGTTTTGTTGTTTGATCGCCGTTCCTCTCCAGGTCTCCTGCCGGAGCGCGCCTCGGCGCGCCTTTGAGGCATGCGAGGCCTTTCGCGGCGTGGCCTTCTGGCAGACTTGTTCTGGCTCATTGACGCGACCCAACTGTTTCGGGGGCAGTCGCCGATTCTCTCCGGAGCGCCATGTACTTCTCTAAAATTTTGTCAAGTTGCTGTGGCCCGATCGGCTTGGTGAGATAGCCATCCATGCCTGCCGCCAGGCACCGCTCATTATCACCCTTCATGACGTGTGCGGTTAGGGCGATTACAGGCTGGTGAATCCCGTCGCCTTTCTCCTTCTCTATTTCGCGGAGCGCAGCGGTAGCCTGAAGTCCGTCCATCTCTGGCATCTGGACATCCATCAAGACGAGGTCGTAGCTGTTTTTCGCGAGCGCTTCAAGCGCCTCGCGGCCGTTCGCAGTTATCACGACGCGATGCCCTCTCTTCTCAAGTAATCGAGTTGCGAGCAACCGGTTGACGTGATTGTCTTCCGCTACCAGTACACGCAAGTAGGTGGCGGGGTCGCGGGCATCTTGCAAGGAGTATCGAGTGACCAAGGGAATTGCACCTTCTTGCGATCGGGCTCCCAGGACTCGCGCAATTGCCTCCCGTAACTCGGATTGCCGGATGGGTTTCAACAGGTACGCCGCCACTCCCAGCTCCTGGCATCGAGCTCCGTCCCCTCGATGGCCCGCCGAGGTGAGCATCATGATCACGGCCGTGGATAATTCCGGCTTTTGCCGGATCCGCTCGATTAGCGCGAAGCCGTCCATCTTTGGCATGTGCATGTCCGTCAGGATCAGCGCGTACGGTTCTCCACGGTCCCGAGCTGAGGCAAGTTGCGCTAGCGCCTGTTCCCCATCCTCCACAGACGTCGACTTCATCTCCCAGCGCTTTAGCATTCCCTCAAGAATTCGCCGGTTCGTGCGATTATCATCGACGATCAGGATTCTGACGCCGCGCAATGTTTCAGGTGGGGCAATCATTCCGACTTCAATCGGTTTCTCTGACGTCTTCAGCCGTGCGGTGAAGTGAAACTTGGTTCCTCGCCCTATTTCGCTCTCTACCCACATTTTTCCGTCCATCAATCCCACGAGGCGCTTCGAGATCGTCAATCCCAGGCCGGTGCCGCCGTATTTCCGCGTCGTTGAATTATCCGCCTGCGCAAAAGGCTGAAAGATCAATTTCTGCTTCTCGGGAGAAATTCCAATCCCTGAGTCCAATACTGTAAAGTGCAAAGTTCGGTCGTCACCGTCCTCGGCCTCAACTTTGACGTTCAATGCCACTTCACCCTGGTCTGTGAACTTTATGGCGTTCCCGACGAGATTAACCACAACTTGGCGCAGCCGGTTGGAATCTCCCCGGACGACATCCGGAATTGAGGGAGCTATCTCGCACAGAAGCTCCAGCCCCTTTTCGTCCGCCCGCAGCGCTAGCATTTTCAATGTTGCCTCCAAGCTATCGCGCAGGTTGAAATCCTCAAACTCCAAATCGACTTTTCCCGCCTCGATCTTGGAGAAGTCGAGAATGTCATTGATTACGGTGAGTAGGGAATCCGCCGAGAGTTTCACTGTCTCCAAGTATTCTCGTTGTTCTGACGTAAGGTCGGTTTCCAACGCCAGATCAGTCATCCCTATGACCCCATTCAGCGGGGTGCGAATTTCATGGCTCATATTTGCTAGAAACTCGCTTTTCGCCCGACTGCCTGCTTCAGCAGCTTCCTTCGCTGCGATTGATTCTTGCTCGGACCGCTTCCGGTCGGTTATGTCGCGTAGAAATGCACCGAAGCGGTGTGTACCTCCTCCACTTATGGCAGAGATCGTCAGCTCTACGAGGAACTCACGTCCGTCTCTGTGCAACGCGGTTATCTCAATCCTCTTATTCAGCACTGGGCCCTCTCCCGAGGCAAGAAAGTGCCGGAGACCTCGTTCGTGGTCGTCACGATAGCGGTCAGGAATGATCACTTGAGAAAGCTTTTGTCCCGTCGCCTCGGAACGGAGCCATCCAAAGGTAGTCTCCGCCTGTGCGTTCCAATCCGTGATGAGCCCGCTTGAGTCCATTCCAATGAATGCATCAAGGGCTGATTCAAGAATCCGATGGTAGCGCCTCTCACTGACCTCGAGTTCCAAAGCCTGAGCGGAGAATCGGCGGTCTACCAGCGATGTCAGGAGGCTAAGCCCGAGAACCATAAAAGTGACGACGATAACGCCGGCGATGCCCAGGGAAGAGATGCTTAACGCATGTGATAGATCCTCGTGGATCAAGGTGGAAGGCGTAAAACTGGCTGCGGCCATGCCCGTGTAATGCATGACCGGGATGGCTGCGCCCATTACCAATGCGCTGATACTTTTCAGCCAACCTCCCGCTGTGGTATCGCCTCGGAAGTGAAACGTCAACCACAAAGCCACGAAAGAGATCACAATCGCAAGAACTGCCGATACGATCACAAGTGCAGGAGAATAGTGGCACATCGCGGGCAATCGCATCGCTGCCATGCCAATGTAATGCATGGCCGCGATGCCACCACCCATAAAGATACTGCCGACCGAAGCTCGAAACAGTCCCATTTTGTTTCGGCTCACGACGAAGAGCGCCACGGCAGATGCGAACACAGCAGCCAGGAGTGAGAGTAATACAGTGGGCCAATCATATTGCACCGGGACGGGTAAGCGGAAGGCCAGCATCCCAATGTAGTGCATCGCCCAAATACCGATCCCCATCGCTACGGCCCCGCTACTCAACCAGAGGAGGCGTGCCCGACCGTGCGCAGAGGTTACCCGACCGGACAGGTCGAGTGCGGCGTAAGAAGCGAGTATCGCGATAAGTACGGATAGAGCCACAAGGCGATAGTCGTAGGAGCCAACCAAAGGTAGATCGGAAAGCGTCGTAAGTGCACCTCAGTAAAACCCGACAATCTCAATCGTTCCGACTAACGTTGCTGCCTAGACACGTACACACGGTTCGTGAGGATGTTAAAAGCCATACTCTCCTGATTGCCATTCAATTCGCCAAACTGTATGCGGGTCAAGCAACATCGTGCAACGATAAAGTGCACACGGCGGGGAGGCCACGAGCTAATAAGACGTGAAAGTCCTGACGCCAACGAATGTTTTCAAACTGTGCCCCAGTACCGCCGACCTCCTCGCCTCTCGCCGTCCTAAATCAACCTTATACCTAAACAGTTGCCAGGGAGGAATACCTTCGATGACTTGGACTTAAAGGACATCAGATCGGAATGTCGGTTTGCGTGGGAAGGCCTAGGCAACAATTCTCTCTCACTCCCGCTGGTACAAAAACCCCCGGTCAGGAGGAGGGGATTGATTCCGCTTATTGTTCCTTTCCGTTCCCACGCTCGAACGCCATGCTTTCCGCAACTGCTAGAAAAGAATGGCGGGGACGACGGGACTCGAACCCGCGACCTCTGCCGTGACAGGGTACCAAGAACCAGAAAATCAAGCACTTACGGGGAGCGCCAAGGAACGCAACGTACTGAAAACACATAGAAGGGAACGCTTATTGCTCCTGGATTGTTCCCGCGAAGCGTCGGATTCCGAAACAAAATATGCGGGCGGATTGGCACCGGCGCCGCGGAGTGGAAGAACCAGCGAGGTCAGGACCGAAAGCGTTGATTAAGTCGACGGAATGCCCGAGAACGATTAGCACGCGCGCCTTCATGGACCAACTACTCGAGCAGATGCGCGAGAGCCGCGCGCGGGATTATTCCCCGCGCTCTCGCACGTCGAGGAACTACCAGCTTGAGCGGCGCATCGAGCCGCTGGTGCTAGCGTCGCAGATCACCGGACTTGAGGACCGGCGCGGCTACATGAAATCAGGCAATGCCGTCGTGCAGTTGAGCTTCCCTTACGTGAAGGTGCCGAAGGCGCAGCCCGTACTCATCGAACGAGTGACAGAAGCATTGCCCGAGGAGCCACCGAGGACAGCGACGGCCGCGGCAGGAGCCAATGGCTCCTCAAAACCGAACAGGACGCGGCAAGAACCTACAGCAACAGAGCAAAAGCCGGGCCAGGAACAAAGCCTCGAACATGCAGTGACGCCCCGAAAGAAACGCTTTTTCGAATAGAACCCCATGCTCACCATTTCAAAACCGCTCAGTGCAGGCCAAGCCCGTGCCTATCATCACGAGGAGTTCAGCAACGCGCAGGAGAACTACTACAGCGAAGGCGACCGGATACGCGGGGAGTGGCACGGCAAGCTGGCGGAGAAGTGGGGGCTGCACGGCGGGGTCGAAGAGGAACACTTCCGGCGGCTCAGTGACGGGCAGCATCCGATTACCGGCGAGCAGTTGGTCCGCTACCAGACGGCGCGGGAGTATGTGAACGAGCATGGCGAAACTGTCCGCGCGATGGAGCACCGCGCGGGTTGGGATGCGACATTCTCCGCACCGAAAAGCGTATCCCTGACTGCGCTTGTGGGCGGCGATGAACGCGTGCGGGACGCGCATCGGGCCAGCGTTGGAGTTGCGCTTGACGAGATGGAGCGATACGTCCAAGCGCGGCTTGGTGGGAATCTTCCGGCGGAAACTACCGGGAATTGGGTTGCCGCAAGATTTGAGCACGACAGCG
>Ga0307374_10014309_pt1 | contig 10818 bp, 7 predicted proteins | sample OX3MG_FD_202532 | JGI IMG/M metagenome (GOLD analysis project Ga0307374, IMG submission 202532) | Soil microbial communities from Risofladan, Vaasa, Finland - OX-3 | ecosystem: Environmental > Terrestrial > Soil > Coastal area > Acid sulfate soil | place: Finland: Risofladan, Vaasa | collected... | reverse complement strand
GTGGTGAACCTCTTCGACGTCCCGGCGCGCCAGGCGTTCGTCCAAGAGATGGTCGGTCGTGACCTCATCACCAACGCGGTCAGCCTGAACAGCGTCCTCATGAACTCGGGCCGGGTCATTGGGCCGAGCATCGCCGCCGGCTTCATCGCGCTCGCGGGCACGGCGGTGTGCTTCTACGCCAACGCTGCCTCGTACGTCGGTGTTCTGGTGGCGCTGCTCATGATGCGCGGGAGCGAGTTCCTCCCCATGGCCACGGTGCAGCGACAACGAGGACAGCTGCGCCAGGGCCTTCGCTACGTGATGGCCAATCCCGAACTGCGCAACGTGATTGCGGCGATCGCCGTCGTAGGGACTTTCGCCTTCAACTTCACGGTGACCCTGCCGTTGCTGTCGCGAACGACCTTTCACGAGGTCACCGCCACGCACTACGGAATCCTCATGGGCGCGATGGGCGTCGGTGCCGTGACGGGCGGACTGTTCGTTGCCCACCGTTCGCGGCCCACCCTGACCTTGCTCATGTCGCTGGCCCTGGGCTTTGGCGCTTTCATGGCCAGCGTCGCGCTCGCGCCCAGCATCATCTGGGCCGAGATCCTGCTGGTGCCCACCGGCGCGTTCTCGGTGGCCTTCATGGCGACGGCCAACGCGACCCTTCAACTGAACTCGAGCCAGGAGCAGCGCGGACGCGTCATGAGTCTGTACGCGATGGCCTTCCTCGGGACCACCCCCATCGGCGCCCCGCTCATGGGACTCATCATCGGGGCGAGCAATCCCCGAATCGGCCTGTTGGTGGGCGCGGCCCTCACCGTCGCGACCGGAGCGGCACTCGCGCTGACGTGGGCCCGTGCGCGGTCGGCCGTGGCCGCACCGACACCAAGTCACGCCTGAGCTAAGGGCCGACCGACCAACACCACATCCCCAAATCGAGCCCGCTGCTCGGTAACTATGAGGTCTAGATAATTCCAAGGCTCTCTGATAGGTTGCCATTCAACCTGGCCGGAGTGGCTGGGATCGACCGGGGGGTTTTGACATGTCTGATTCGGGCACCGTGGGGAGCATGAGCGAGGGTCATTCGGACCAACAGGACCTCGCCACCTTCGGCTACAAGCAGGAGTTGCACCGCACACTCGGCTCGTTCAGTTCCTTTGCGGCGGCGTTCAGCTATATCTCACCGTCGACGGGCATCTTCACCCTCTTCTTCCTGGGTCTCGCGACCGTTGGCGGCGCCTTCATCTGGTCATGGCCGATCGTGGCGCTCGGTCAGTTCATCGTTGCGCTCAATTTTGCCGAGGTTTCGAGTCACTACCCGGTGGCCGGCTCGGTTTTCCAGTGGACCAAGTACCTGGCGGGACGACAGTACGCCTGGTTCACGGGATGGATCTACATCTTCGCGGGAATCCTCACGGTGACCGCAGTCGTGGTCACAATTCCACTCGCGGTCCTGCCGATCCTGTACAACATGGGCTGGCACCTCGACGTCACTTCGTTGCATGACCAGATTTGGGTGGCGGTAGTCGTTCTGGTCCTCATCACCTTCCTCAACATCTTCAGCGTCAAGCTCGTCGCCATCGTCAATAACACGGGGGTCTTCTTCGAGATTGTGGGCATGGTCATCTTTGCCATTGTGATGTTGATCATGCACCGGCACCAACACCTTTCGGCTCTGACCAACGGTGGCGGTACGCATATCAATCTTTCGTCGTTCACGCTCGCCATGTTCATGAGCCTCTTCGTGATCTATGGATTCGACACGGCATCCACGCTCGCCGAAGAGACCCACGACCCGCGGCGCAGGGCTCCACAAGCCGTCCTCATGTCCGTTGGGGGAGCCTTCGTTATCGGGGGGATCTTCCTCGTCGCGATGATCTTGGCCATCCCCAATCTGCGGACGGCCGTGAAAGGTGCCTTTGGGCCAGTTCAGATCATCGAGGCGAACTTCAACACTTTCTGGTCCACCATCTATCTGCTGGTCGTAACGGCGGCAATCTTCGTGTGTTGCATGTGCATCATGGCCGCAACGGTTCGCCTGTGCTTTGGCATGGCGCGGGACAATCGTCTGCCGGCCTCCCGCACGCTGAGCAAGGTGCACCCCACCCTGCACACGCCCATCGCTGCCTGTATCACCGTCGCAGTCATCGCGGCGATCCCGATGTTGAAGTACGCGGGTGCCGGCACCGTCGCAGTTGCGGCCACCGCGATGATCTACCTGTCATATTTCCTTGGGAACGCAGCGATCCTGTGGGCGCGAGCCCACGGTTGGCCAAAGGTCAAGGCTCCATTCTCGTTGGGCAAATGGGGCCTGCTGATCAACATCCTGGCGCTGATATACGGGGGACTGGCGTTGGTCGACTTTGCGTGGCCGCGTGAGTCATTCCTGGTCGGCAATCCCACGCCAAATCAGTCGGGCGGGCTCTTGAGTCTGGGTGTTGGCTGGCTCAACAAGATTCCAATCCTCTACACGGTTCTCGGGTTCATCCTCGTCATTGGGATTATCTATTACGCGGTGGCTCAGCGAAACAAGCCTCTCCCGGTGATGCCGCCTCCCGAAGTTGGAGAGTTCGTTATCCCGCCCGAATCGATGCCGCCCGACGAGGTGATGAGCTAAGTCGAGATTGCGACCTCTCGCCGCTCAGCGCGGCGGGAGGTCGAAGCTCCATACGACCGTTCGAGCACGGTCGCCGCGCAGGACGTCGCGCGCGCTCTCGACGGGTACGCCCTCAGAGTCAAAGGCCACGCGATTCACCGCCAGCAACGGCCGACCTCGCGGCACGTCGAGGAGTCGCGAAAGTCGCGCGTCGGCGCGCACCGGTTCAATCGACTCCACCGCGCGCAAGGGTCGTGCGCCAAACTGCTCGTCGAGCACATCGTAGAGCGAGCCCAGGAGTGGACCATCGAGCAGCGCCGCGAATCGATCGGCGGGGAAACACGAGTGCTCCACGAGGACCGGTACGTCGTCGACGAGCCGGACACGATCCACGACGATCACGTCAGAGTCAGCGTCCAGTTGGAGTGATTGGCTGGTGGCGGCGTCGGCTCGCTCACGTTCGGCGCGTAACACGGTGGCGCCGGCGACCCGGCCGTGGCGGCGGGTCTGGGCGGTGAACCCGGCGAAGGTCGTCAGGTCGTAGTCGATGATGGGGTCGGCCACGAACGTCCCGCCGTTGCGACCGGTGCGCCGGCGGATAAGGCGACGGCGTTGGAGGTCAGCGAGCGCTTGACGCACCGTCAGACGGTTGACGCCGAACTCGTTGGCGAGCTCGCGCTCCGGCTGCAGTTGGTCGCCCGGTTGGAGCCGACCGTCGGCAATCGCGGCCGCAACCGAGTCGGCGATTTGGGTGTGCAGAAGTCCTTTGGACCTCGTGACCTTGGTGGCCCAGGTCGGGGTCTTCGCCATGCGCACCTCCCGTCGCGGCGCTCACTCTGCAGCGCCTTATGGTATAGATACTTTAGCGTTTGTCGGCCCGGGGGTGACAGTGATCGATCGTGCACGGGCCGTGGTCGTCGGCGGTGGCATCGGGGGATGCTCGGTCGCGTACTGGCTGGCGCGGCTGGGCTGGAACGACGTCGTGGTCGTCGAACGCTCCGAGCTCACTAGCGGGTCAACCTTCCACTCAGCCGGCCTCGTGGGCCAGCTGCGTGGTTCGCTCTCGCTCACTCAGATGATGATGACCTCGGTCGACCTCTACCGGACCCTCGGCGCCGAGGTCGACTTGGAGACCGGCTGGCGCGAGGTCGGTTCCTTGCGCCTGGCGTCGTCGCGCGAGCACTTTGAGGAGCTGCAGCGCCAGGCCGCGTGGGCCGAGACGTTCGGTTTGCCGATGCACCTGGTCACCGCGGACGAGGCCCGCGACATGTTTCCGCCGATGAGCACCGAGGGCGTCCTCGGCGCGGCGTTCCTGCCCTCCGACGGATACGTCGATCCGAGCCAGTTGACGCTGGCCTTGGCCCAGGGGGCTCGCCAGCGCGGCGCGACCATCCTCACCGGCACGCGCATTACCGGCGTGCGCGTCGTCGACAACCGTGTGCGCGGCGTCGAGACCGATCGTGGCGACATCGAGTGCGAGGTCGTGGTCAACGCCGGAGGCATCTACGCCCACGAGATTGGTCTCTTGGCGGGCGTGCACGTGCCCCTGGTGGCGATGGCCCACCAGTACGCGATCACCAAGCCGGAGGGACTGGGTCGCGACATGCCCACCCTGCGTGACCCCGCGCGTCTCGTGTACTTCCGCGGCGAGAGCGGCGGACTCGTGGCCGGCGGCTACGAGCGCAACCCGTCGGTGTGGGCCCTTGACGGAATTCCCTCGGACTTCAACTCGCGACTGCTCGAGCCCGACTGGGATCGCTTCAGCGCGCTGTTTGAAGCGGCGATGACCCGCGTGCCGGGCCTCGAGAACTCTGAGATCGTGACCCTGGTCAACGGGCCCGAAGCGTTCACCCCCGACGGCGAGTTCATCCTGGGTGAGAGCGCGGTGCGGGGTTTCTGGGTGGCGGCGGGCTTCTGCGCCCACGGCATTGCCGGCTCCGGCGGCATGGGCAAGATCGTCGCGGAGTGGATCATCGAGGGCCAACCGGGTCTCGACGCCTGGGCTCTGGACTCGCGGCGCTTCGGGCCTCAATACCGCGACCGTGGCTACACCTTGGAGCGCACCCGCGAGATCTACGCCACCTACTACGACGTCAAGTACCCGGGTCACGAGCGCCAGTCGGGACGGCCGCTGCGCGTCTCGGCGCTCTACGCGCGCCACCAGCGCCTCGACGCGTCCTTCGGTGAGAAGTCTGGATGGGAGCGCGTCAACTGGTACGAGAGCAACGCGCGCGAGGGCGACGAGGCGTTACGACCCGCCGGGTGGGCGGGCCAACTGTGGTCAGCGGCCATCGGGGCCGAGCACCGCGCGTGCCGCGAGACAGCCGCCCTGTTCGACGAGAGTTCCTTCGCCAAACTGGACGTCGTCGGCGCGGGCGCGGCGCAGTTCCTCGAGGGTCTCTGCGCCAATGCCGTGGCGCGCCACGTGGGCGCCGTCACCTACACCCAACTGCTGAACCCGCGCGGCGGCATCGAGTGCGACCTGACGGTGACGCGTCTAGGAGAGGAACGCTTTCGCCTCGTGACCGGCACGGCCTTCGCCAACCACGACGCCGCGTGGGTGCGCAGCCACTTGCCCGAGGTCGGTGGCGTGCGCGTCGAGGACGTCACCTCCCAGTACGCGTGCCTGGGGCTGTGGGGTCCACGCGCGCGCGACATACTCGCACCGCTCACGAGCGCGGATCTGTCCCGCGACGCCTTCAAGTACATGAACGCACGCGAGATCAACCTCGGGCCCGTGCCGTGCCTGGCCGTGCGCGTCACGTACGTGGGCGAGCTCGGTTGGGAGCTCTACTGCCCGAGCGAGTACGCGGTGCGGCTCTGGGACCTCCTGCTCGAGGCCGGCGGGCCGCACAAAATTCGCCCCGGCGGGTATCGCGCCATCGAGTCACTGCGGCTTGAGAAGGGCTACCGGGTTTGGGGCAGCGACATCACCACGACGGATACGCCGTTCGAGGCCGGACTCGGCTTCGCCGTCAAGATGTCCAAGGGTGAGTTCATCGGTCGTGACGCGCTGGTCGCCGCGGGCGAGCCGACGCGACGCCTGGCTTGCCTGGTGCTCGACGACGATCGGGCGGTGGCGCTGGGCAGCGAGCCGGTGCGCTCGGAGGGTCGGCCGATCGGACGCGTGACCAGCGCCGGTTACGGCTACAGCGTCGCGCGATCGATCGCCTACGCCTACCTGCCCGTCGACCTCGCGACGCCGGGCACCCGGCTGAGCGTCGGGATCTTCGCCGACGACGTGGGTGCCGAGGTCGTCGCCGAGCCGCTCTTCGACCCGACCAACGAGCGCGTGCGGTCCTAGAGGTCCCTGACCGTGGCGGCCGCGGCCAGCAACTCGTCCACGTCGCTCATCGTCGCTAGCTCTTCGAGGCGTGCCGCGTGGTCGCGAGCGTACTGGGCGAAGTCGACCTCCAGCTCTGAGATGGCGAGTTGCAGCACGCCCCACATCGCTTCGCGCAGCTCCGAGACCATCTTCATTAGGTGCAGGGCGGCGACGAGATTGTCGTCGGCGCTTCCGGCGTAGTGGACCAACAGAGCTCGTTCTGCCGCGGGGGAGAAGTTGTTGTTGACGGCCACGTTGCCCAAGTCGAAGAAGGGATCGGTCATCCCCGCGTACTCCCAGTCGACGATGCGCACCGAACCGTCGAACAGGAAATTGGCGTTGAGCAGGTCGTTGTGGCCAAGCACGGAGGGGTGAAACGGTCTCGCCGCCTCCACGCGATCGACCAGGTCCAACGCCGCGTCAAGGTCGAAGGGGGCCGTGACGCCGCGCGAGGCGGCCTCGTCGCGGTAGACGCGCACGACCCGGTACGGGTCGAAGACCGCGCTCACGGGTCCGAGTGAATGCACCTTTTTGAGCGCGGTGACGAAGTGGCCCAGCATGGGCTCGTCGGCCAGTTCCTCGGTCGCGATGGGCCGCGCCACGATGAAGCGGGTCACGAGGCAGTTGGTGGGCTCGTCGAAAACGATCACTTCAGGTCCGACGCCCACCCCCGCGGCGAGGCGACCCGTTTCGACTTCCGCCAAGCGGCTTATGCCGAGCAGACCGGTGTCCTTGCCGGGAATCCGTACCACGATCTGTTCATCGCCCAGTTCAACCAAGTAGTTGGCGTTGGTGATGCCGTTGGTCAACTCGGTCACCCGCGTCGTCCGGCCGGGCCAGAGTCGATTGGTCAACTCCTCCAGGACGCCCGGCATCTCTCGACACTACTGAGGCGGGTGGGACGCCCTCGGCTCGTTATGTGGCGGGAGAGGGTTCCTTCGGAAGCCCCAGGGCGCGTTCGCCAACGATGTTGCGTTGGATCTCCGCGGTGCCGCCCCAGATCGTCTCGGAGCGAGAGAAGAAGAAGGACGACTGCATCTCCGAGACTGGGTAGTTGGCGCCCCCGCGCCCGCGACCGGAGACTGCCTCGGCGTTCGGGTCTTGGCCGGTCAGGACCTGAGCCTCCATGCCGAGTACGTCCATCGCGAGCTCCATTTCGGCACGGTGCGCCTCGGACCAGAACATCTTGTTGCACGCGCCGAGCAGCGCGGCGTGGTGGGTGCCGTTGAGCGCGTCAGTCAGCGTGCGGAAGCCGTTGATCTCCATGATCTTCCAGTTCTGCCACGAGCGCACCAGTGCGTCACGCGTGCGCCGATCGGCGGTGGTACCTCGCCGTTGCGCGACGCGCACGATCGAGTCCCACTCCTTGACGAACCGGCGATACCCGGTGGTCGCCGAGGACCCACGCTCGAAGCCCAGAGTGGTCATGGCGACCTTCCAGCCGTTGTTGACGCCACCCACCACGTTGTCCTTGGGACAACGCACGTCGGTGAAGAAGACCTCATTGAATTCCGAGGAGCCGTCGACTTGGGTGATCGGGCGCACCTCGACGCCGGACTGGCGCATCGGCACCAGCAGGAAACTGATGCCGGCGTGCTTCTTGGCCGACGGGTCGGTTCGCGCGAGCAAGAAGATGTAGTCGGCGTACTGGGCCTGGGTCGTCCACACCTTCTGCCCGTTGACCACCCACTCGTCGCCGTCGAGCTGGGCACTCGTGGACAGACCGGCCAGGTCCGAGCCCGCGTTGGGCTCCGAGAACCCCTGACACCACGAGATCGTGCCCTGAAGGATGCCCGGGATGAACTCCTTCTTCTGCTCCTCGGTTCCCCACTGCAGGATCGTCGGGCCGACCAATGTGTCGCCGAAGAAGTCCGCGCGCATCGGCGCGCCCGCCCGGGCGAACTCCTCATGCACGACGACCTGGTCCAGCAGGCTGAGCCCTCGCCCGCCATACTCGGTGGGCCAGCCGGCGCAGATCCACCCGCCCTCAAAGAGCGTTGAGGTCCAGGTTCGGTTGAACTCGCGACGGTCCTCGTCACTCAGGGTGACTCCTGGGGTGGACCACCCGTCGGGCAGGTGCTCTTCGAGCCAGCCGCGAACCACCTTGCGGAAATCTTCGGCCTCGGGAGGGTAGGTCAGGTCCATGGAGGACAGCGTATCCAGGGTGCGACCGGCCTTTCCTGGCTTGTGCCCCTCACCGCGCGTGGGGGAGAATGGTTGACCCCACGATCGGAAGTTGCGTGTCCCGCTCCCTGCGCCAGACCATTGACGAGACGCGGACCTCGTGGGCTCGATCCCGCGAGATTCAACTGCCCGCACGCCGCGAGGCGCGCGCCCCGGCGCCCCATGGTCGTCGCGTGGCGTTCCTCATCTACCGCGGGAACCCTCGCTGCGGTGGCCAGGGGGTCTACACGCGCCACCTCACGCGGGAGCTGGTCGCCCTCGGACATCAGGTCGAGGTCTTCTCGGGGCCGCCGTGGCCGGAGCTTGACGAGGGCGTTGGCTTCACCCCGGTGCGCGGTCTGGACCTGTACCGTGACCCGGACCCCTTCCGCATTCCCGCGCGCCGCGAGTTCACGTCGTTCGCCGACGTGACTGAGTTCGCGGTCATGCTCACGGGAGGTTTCGGTGAGCCGCTGGCCTTCTCTCGTCGGATCCGTCCGATCTTGCGCGCTCGCCGCGCCGACTTTGACATCATCCACGACAACCAGTGTCTGGGCACGGGCATCGCCGGTCTGCTCCGCGACGGCTGGGCCCTGCTCGAGACGCTGCACCACCCGATCACGGTTGACCGGTCGATCGCGCTGGATCACGCGACCACGCCCTGGCGGCGCTACGCGACGCGACGCTGGTTCGGCTTCCTGCGCATGCAGGTGCGCGTGGTGCGGCGCCTGCCCGCGGTGCTCACCGTGTCGCACAACTCCAAGGCGGACATCCACGCCCAGATGGGCGTGGCCCTCGACCGCCTGACGGTGGTGCCCGTGGGGGTCGACCACACCGTCTTTCGTCCCTACGACGACGTCGTCCAGCGCCCGGGGCGCCTGATGGTCACCTCCAGCAGCGACGTTCCGATGAAGGGACTGGTGCCGTTGCTCGAGGCGGTCGCCAAGCTCCGCGCGGAGCGAGAGATCGAACTCACGGTGATCGGCCGACCCCAGCGCGCGGGGCGGGTGGCTCGGGCCATCAAGCGCCTGGGGCTCGAGGACATCGTCACCACGATCTCGGGCGTGAGCGATGAGGAACTGGCGCGCCTCTACGGCGAGGCCCAGGTCGCGATCGTGCCGAGCCTCTACGAGGGGTTCTCCCTGCCGGCCATCGAGGCCATGGCCTGCGCGGTGCCGGTGGTGGCGACGACCGGTGGCGCGCTGCCCGAGGTCGTCGGCGTCAGCGGCGAGACCGGACTTTTGGTCGAGCCCAACGACCCTGGCGCGCTGGCCGCCGCCATCACCCGGCTGCTCGACGACGAAGAGTTGCGTCGGCGGCTCGGGGCCAACGGCCGCCAGCGCGTTCAGCAGCGTTTCACGTGGGAGGTGACGGCGCGCGGCACCGCCGCCTGCTATGACGCCATCTTGACCGGCGCACCGCTGCCAGACGCCATGCACTTCGACTGATGCTGACGGCGAACTACGAACGTCTCGGCCTCCGCGTCGGCGACACCGTGCTCGACCTGGGGTGCGGCTTCGGCCGGCACGCCTTCGAGGCCGCGCGCCGCGGCGCCCACGTCGTGGCCTTGGACGCTGGTCGCGACGAGGTCGAGGGAGTGGTGGCGACCTTCGTCGCCATGGCCCAGGCGGGCGAGCTGACGAACGTCGCCACGCGCGCGGCGGCCGTCCAGGGCGACGCGCTGCACCTGCCCTTCGGTGACGCCACCTTCGACTGCGTCATTGCCTCGGAGGTCCTCGAGCACATCCCTGACGACGTCGCCGCGATGTCCGAACTGGCCCGCGTGCTGCGTCCCGGGGGCACGATGGCAGTGACGGTGCCGCGCGGGGTTCCCGAGGCGGTCAACTGGGCCCTGTCGGACGCGTACCACGAGGTGCCCGGCGGCCACGTTCGCGTCTACCGGCGACGCGTGCTCGAAGGACGCCTGCGCTCGGTCGGGCTGAGCGTGGCCGGGCACCACTTCGCCCACGGTCTGCACAGTCCCTACTGGTGGCTCAAGTGCCTCGTCGGCACGACCAACGACTCCAACCCCCTGGTGCGCGCGTACCACCGGCTGCTGGTCTGGGACATCGTCAAGGCGCCGCGGCTCACGCGCACGCTAGAGCGCGTCACGTCGCCACTCTTCGGCAAGTCGCTCGTCGTCTACCTGACCAAGCCGGCCACGTGAGCGCGCTGACCCGCCAGCTCGGCGGCGTGCCCGGGGTGCTGAGCGCCGAGGAGGTGGGCGTCACCGCCACGTACCTCGCGGACCTGCAACGCCCGAGCGGGCTGATCCCGTGGTTCGAGGGCGGACACTGCGACCCGTGGAACCAGGTCGAGGCCGCCATGGCCCTGACGGTGACTGGCCACGTGGACGCCGCGCGGGCGGGCTACCGGTGGCTGGCCGGAAACCAGTTGGGTGACGGCAGCTGGTTCAACTACTACCTCGGCGACCGCGTGCGTGACCCGCGCCTGGACACCAACGTCTGCGCGTACGTGGCCGCCGGCGTCTACCACTTCGCGGTCGCGACCGGTGAGACGGACCTCGCGGTGGAGCTATGGCCCGTGGTCGAGCGCGCCGTCGAGTTCGTGCTGGGCTGGCAGCTCAGCGACGGCACGATCCGATGGTCGCTCGACGCCCAGGGTCGCCCGGAGTCGTACGCGTTGCTCACCGGATCGTCATCGATCCTGCACTCGTTGCGCTGCGCCGTGGCCCTCGCAGAACTCCTGGACCACGCGCGACCGGCCTGGGAGTTGGCCGCGGGCCGAC
>Ga0307374_10014308_pt1 | contig 10819 bp, 9 predicted proteins | sample OX3MG_FD_202532 | JGI IMG/M metagenome (GOLD analysis project Ga0307374, IMG submission 202532) | Soil microbial communities from Risofladan, Vaasa, Finland - OX-3 | ecosystem: Environmental > Terrestrial > Soil > Coastal area > Acid sulfate soil | place: Finland: Risofladan, Vaasa | collected... | reverse complement strand
GCGTGTCCTCGCCGACGTGGGTCGCCGCCACGATGATCCGCCCCGACAGGACCACGGTTCCTCCCACGACAAGGCCGTCGGTGGTGACGTCGACGGGGAGTGACTCTCCGGTCATGGCGCTGCCGTCCACGACGGCCCGGCCCAGGGTCACCCGGCCGTCGGCGGCGATGATTTCCCCGGCCCGCACCACAAACCGGGTGCCGGTCCGAAGGTGGGACACCGGCTGGCGCTGCTCGGTCTGGTCCGGCAGGATGATGGAGACCTCGGTCGCGCCGACGGCAGCCAGTGCTCGCAGCGCGTCGCTGGCGCGCTTCCTGGCAAGCGCTTCGAAGAAGCGGCCGGCGAGCAGGAACGTCGTCACCCCGGCAGCGACGTCCAGGTAGAGTGCCCCACCGCCCTGGTGCAGCAGCACGTAGAGCCCGGAGCGTCCAGGCTCACTGAAGTCGCGGAAGAACATGGCGTAAATCGACCATACGGTGGCGGCCGAGATTCCCATTGAGACCAGGGTGTCCATGGTCGCCGAGCGGTGCCGGAGCGCTCGCAGGGCCGCGCGATGGAACGGCCAGGCGGCCCAGACCACGACCGGGGCACCCAGCCCGATGAAGAGCCACTGCCAGCCGGGGAAGCGCAGCCAGGGAAGGATTGAGAATGCGGTCGACCACTCTCCCAGGGGCATGAAGAGGAGAGCGGCGACCAGCAGCCTTCGGCCCAGGTAGCGCACCCTCCGCTCGTCGTCGGCCGGATCCTGGGACTCGGTTCGGCCCGAGTCGACCAGCTCGGCCCGGTACCCAGCCGACTCCACCTGCTCGATCAGTCGCCGGACCGGGAGGCCGGCAGGGAGCGACACGGTCGCCCGTTCCGCGGCGTAGTTCACCCGGGCTTCAACCTGTTCGAGTTGATTGAGATTCCTCTCGATCTTGGCGGCGCAGGCTCCGCAGGTCATGCCTTTGATGGCCAGGCGGACCTGCTGCCGGGTTGCCTCCGCGAAGGGGTATCCGCCGTTGGGGGAGTGGGGCGGCGAGTCAGCTCCTGCGGTACCCCGTCCAGCGCCGCCCCCGGTCGGCTGCTCCACGTCGCTCGAAACCGAACCTGGATTGGGTCCGAAGCGCTGGCTGCCAGGGGGAATGGCCAAGACCCGGTCTACTCTACCCTCGGCGCCGGGGACCGCTCGAGGGCGGTGTCGGACGATCTCAGCTCAACTTGCCGGATCGACCGAATCGCTGGCCGGGTCGCGGGGCGTGGCGCGGACCAGGAGTCTGATTGGGCGGTCCACCGCGACGTAGTCCCAGGCCCAGTTGAGGAGGGTCAGCAGCCGGGCTCGAAAGGTGAGGATGTTGACCAGATGCACTACCAGCCAGAATGTCCACCCGAGGAAGCCGCTGAACTGAAAGGGACCGATCTGGGCGATCCCCGAGTTGCGCCCCACCGTGGCCATGATGCCCCGGTCGTGGTACCGGAATTCCGCTACCTCCCCGCCTTCGCTCAGGGCTCGAATGTTGCGTGCCGCCAGGCGCGCTTGCTGGATCGCGACCTGGGCCAGCATGGGCAGGCCGGCGAGGCCGCAGATGTCGCCCACGACCAGCACCTCAGGATGGCCCGGCAGCTGCAGGGTCGGTCCCACCAGCACCCGACCGATGCGATCGGTCTCTCCACCCAAGCGTGCGCCCAGCGGGTCACCGCGAACTCCGGCGGTCCAGACCACCGAGGAAGTGGTCAGGACCCGGTCGTCGGTCAAGACCAGCTGCTCCGCCCCGATGTCCCGGACTGTGCTGTTGAGCAAGATCTCGACTCCGCGACGCGCCAATGACCGGGTCGCCGCCCGCCTCAGCCGAGGCTTGAAGCTCCCCAGAATCTCCCCCGACGCCTCGACGAGAAGAACCTTGGCTCCGGAGATGTCGACGCCTCGGAAGTCCTTGCGCAGGACCAGATGAATCAGTTCCAGCAGCGCCCCAGCGAACTCGACTCCGGTCGGACCTCCGCCGACCACCGTGAAGGTGATCAGCTGGGCCCGGCGTGAGGGATCCGGTTCCCAACTCGCCATCTCGAAGCGCTGCAGCACCCAGTTGCGGAGGTTGAGGGCGTCGGGCAGGGACTTGAGTCCCAGCGAGTGTTCCCGGAGTTTCTCATTACCGAAGTAATTGCTGACGCTGCCCGCGGCCAGCACCAGGTAGTCGTAGCCGATCCTTCCCTGGTTGGTCTCTAGAAACCTGTTCTCGAGATCGAATCCCTGCACTTCGGCCAAGCGGAAGACGCAGTTGCGAACCCGGCGCACCAGCTTGCGGACCGGCTGGGCGATTTCGGATGGGTTGAGCAGGGAAGAGGCGACTTGGTACAGGAGTGGGGTGAAGAGGTGATAGTTGCGCCGGTCGAGCAGAGTCACGTCCAGGGCCGCGCTCTTCAGGCTCCGCGCCACGGTCAGGCCCGCGAAGCCGGCGCCGATCACGACCACCCGCGGTCGGTGAGGCGTCTCCAGCTCGCGAGGAGCCGAGCTGCCACCACCTCTCGGACGGCGGACCATGCTTAGGATCTCCTCGTTGCCGTGCTCGGGCCTTCTACCTGCAGGGTATCCCCGGGCGCCCGAACCATCCCGGTCCGAGGCGGCCCGTCAAGAGAGAGGCGACGGAATTGCGAGCGCCCTCCGGCCTTCCGGCCGGAGGGCGCTCTCGAAATCTCCGTCCCTTGGGGGTTCGCCGGTCAGCCGGCGGGGCCGCTCCCCAAGGTCACCGAGGCAGTGTGGGTCTTGTCACTGGAATCTACCCAGGTCAAGGAGATGGTCTGGCCGGGATTGAGTGCGCTGACGACCGCTTTGAGTGTGCTCTCCGAGGTGATCGTGGTGCCGTTGGCGGCGGTGATCACGTCCCCCGCCACGAGTCCTGCGCTCTGAGCGGCAGTCTGGGGGAGGACCGCCGTGACCAGCGCTCCCGAGCTCACCGGCGGGTTGAACTGACCCAGTCCGCCGAGCCCATTGGCGCCGCTACCGGCGCTGCTGGCGTCGGCGACGTCGATGCCGATGAAGGCCGGAAGTCCGATCCGGACCGTGGAGCTGGCCTGACCCTGTTGAATCTGGCTCGCGATCGCCAGGGCGCGATTGATGGGGATGGAAAAGGCGACCGTCGAGCAGGAGCTTGAGGAGTCGGTTGCGGCGGCGGTGTTCATGGCGATGACCTGGCCCGCTGAGTTGGCCAGGGGGCCTCCCGAGTTGCCCGAGCAGAGTGAGGCGTCACTCTGCACCAGCCCGGTCAGATTCTCGCTGCTGGCGTTGCCTTGATCGCTCGCGGTGATGGCGCGATTGAGTGCGGTGATGGCCCCGCTGGTGACCGTCGGTCGGCCCGGAAGGTCAAGAGCGTTTCCGATCGCGACCACAGGCAGGCCGACCTCCAGGGAGGAGGAATTGCCCACCGTGATGGTGTGCAACCCGGAGACGTTCTCCAGTTGCAGGAGGGCGACATCGCTGGTGGGGTCGTACCCGATCACCTTGGCCGTGTACTTGGTGCCCACACCGTCCACCTGGGCAGTGATGCTGGTTGCTCCGTCGATGACATGGTTGTTGGTGAGCACCTCGCCGCTCGAGGTCAGCACCATCCCCGTACCCGCCGAGGTCGAGTTTCCGTACCCGTCGACCGCGGTGATGTCGACCACTCCTGGCTCGACCTTGGCCGTCACCGCCGACACATTGAGGGTTCCTGCCTTGGCGGTGACCCCCGAGGAAGCGGCCGGCTTCGGGATTGGCTGAGTGGCCGCCGTCGTGCCCCCACCGTTCCCGAGCCGGTAGCCGGCGAATCCAACCCCGACCAGGATCGCCAGAGCGGCGCCGCCAGCGGCCAGCCGTCGGCCCCAGGCCGAGGAGCGGATGCCGACCGGTTCCGGGCCGGCCAGACCTGGAGGCGGCATCGGAGAAGCCGGAGGCGGCGAGAAGGAGCTTCCGTACTCCGATCCTGACTCCGGGTTGGGCAGGGACTGGGCAGGTTCAGGCGGGTTCGCCGGGGGCTGGGTGTCCGGGTTGTCGATCTGGGGGTCGGGATTGTTGTCCACTGAGCTGGCACCTATGTTGCGCGCGTCAAGCCGGGATTCGAGGCGGAGACGACGCGGGGCTGAACTTGGTTCAAAGCCTGACTCTGCGCCCCTGGGCTTGGATTAGTGTGAGAGAAACCTGAGAAGCCGGCGAGAATTCTGCCGGCCTCGCCCTAGGGGCGGTCAGGGTAGATTGGCCAGGTCAGGCTTGCACGAGGGGCCAGGAAAGATGAGAGAGGTGACGAGATGCCCGAGATAACCGTCTATGGGGCCCCCTGGTGTCCGGACTGCAAACGGAGCAAGCAGTTTCTGGCCGAACATCGGGTCGGCTTCAACTGGGTCGACGTCGACCAGGACCCAGTGGGGCTGCAGTTCGTCGAAAGGCTGCAGAACGGAGGCAGAACCATCCCCACCATCGTCTTCGGCGAGGGTGACTTTCTGCTCGAGCCGACCGACGAGGAGCTGGCCCGGAAGCTCGGGCTCTCCCTGCAGGCGGACCGCAGCTTCTACGACCTGGCCATCGTCGGGGGTGGTCCGGCCGGTCTCGCGGCGGCGATCTATGCGGCTCGCGAGGGCATGGACGCGATCGTGATCGACAGGAGCGCATTGGGTGGGCAGTCCGGGGTCACCGAACGGATTGACAACTACCCCGGCTTCCCGGAGGGGATAGGGGGAGCGGATCTGGCGGGGCGGTTCATCGCTCAGGCGCGGCGCTACATGGTCGAGCTTCTCCCCGCCGTTTCGGTCACCGGGATCTCCGTCGAAGGGGAGGACGTGGTACTCCACCTGGGCACCGGCCAGGAGCTGGCCGCCCACGCGGTCATCCTCGCCACCGGATCCTCCTACCGCCGGCTGGGGGTGCCTGGTGAGGAGGAGCTGATCGGCGCCGGGGTTCACTTCTGCGCCACCTGCGACGGGCCGTTCTATCAGGGCGCCGAGGAGTTGATGGTCATCGGAGGCGGCAATTCGGCGCTTGAGGAGGGTTTATTCCTTACCCAGTTCGCCAAGCGGATCCGAGTGCTTCAGCGGGCGCCAGAGCTGACCGCCTCGCGCCTCCTTCAGGACAAGGTCCGTAGCCATCCCCAGTTCTCGATTCACACTGGGATTGAAGTGGTCGAGCTGCAGGGGGCGAACCGGCTTGAGGGAGTGCTGGCCAGAGACTCGGTCTCGGGCGAGGAGTTGCGCTGGACTCCGGCGGCGGCGTTCGTCTTCATTGGGCTCGATCCCAATACCGATTTCGTGAAGGACACGGTGGGCCTCGACGGGCGCGGATTCGTCGCGGCCGATGCCCTGTTCCGCAGTTCGCTCCCCGGGGTATTCGTGGCCGGGGATGTCCGAGCGGGGTCCACCAAACAGCTGGGTTCGGCGGTCGGTGACGGTATTGCCGCCCTGCTCGCCGTGCGGCGATATCTCCAGGAGCATCACCATCTCCCCGAGTTGAGCTGAGACCCGCCCGCGCCGGCGTCGGACGGGCCACGTCTATTCAAGGGGTCTCATCCGTCTTCCGGCTGGGGTGCGCTTCGCCATCCAGGCAACCGGCCCGTTCTGACCGCTCGTCGGGCCGGCGGGAGCCCCTAGTTCTTGTGTTGGTGGGTGCGGTGGAAGCGGAACAGGAAGAGCACCACCCAGACGATCAGAACCAGCATGAGCAGGTGGAGCACGACCGAGATCGCTAGGGGCAGGATGAAGAAGATGGCGAAGAGCGCGAGCAGGACCACGAGAACTGCCATCAGCGGGTGGCGGAGCAGGTGCATCATGACACCACCTTACGCGCCTTGACCAAGCTCTGCTGGTCTTCGGGTTCGGTCCCCGACTTGCCCGCCGCTCCTCGGCAGTGGGCGAGTCGGCGTCCGCCCCGGGTTGGGGCTCATCCCAGCACCGGATCGGGGGCCGCGAGCGCGTCGACGGCGTCGGGTTCGGGGGGCAGGGGGCTGACGCCGCGGCGGTGCCGGATGAACATCACTCCCAGTCCCGCCGCCACCAGGCAGCTGATGCCCCCGGTGGCCAGCCCCACACGGGGGCCAGCGGTCCCGGTGATCCAACCGATCAAGGGTCCACCGATGGGGGTGGTCCCCTGGAACGCAATTGCCCAAAGCGCCATCACACGTCCTCTCATCCGAGGGGCGGCCGCCAGCTGGAGAGTCGAGTTGCCCCGGGCGATGAAGGAGATGCTGGCCCAGCCGACCATGGCCAGCGCCAGATACTCGAGGGTGAGGCTGGGGGCGGCTGCGGCCAGGAAGAGCACCACCCCAAAAACGGCGGCCGCCACCGACACCGTCCGAAGCCCGGTGCGGCCGCGGGCCGCTGTCACCAGTCCGCCGCCGACGGCACCAACTCCCATAGCGGCGGTCATGAAGCCGTAGGCTTTCGCCCCGCCATGGAAGGTGTGGCTGGCGACCACCGGGAGCACCACCTGGAATTCGTACGCGAGCGTGCCCACTAACGCCATCATCAGAAGCGGGAGCGCAAGTTCGGGGACGCCGGCCACGTAGCGGAACCCCTCGCGGAGCTGACCCCGGGCCCGCCGGGTAGGCTTGCTTGGCTTGAGCTTCGAGCGATCCATGGTCAGTAGGGAGGCAACCACGGCCGCGAAGCTGAAGGCGTTGATGATGAAGCAATAGCCGGTGCCCACCGAGGCGATCAGGAGACCGGCGACGGCAGGGCCGACCGCCCGGGCGGCGTTGACCAGCACCGAGTTGAGGCTGACCGCGTTGCGGAGGTCCTTGGCGCCGACCAACTCCATCATGAAGGCCTGGCGGCTGGGATTCTCGAAGGTGTTGTTCAGTCCCAGCAGGGCCGCCAGGATGAAGATCTCCCAGATCCGGATCAGTCCGGTCAGGGTGAGGACACCGAGGATGAGTGCCTGGATGCCCATCATCGTCTGCAAGATGACCATCAGCCGCCGCTTCTCAACCCGGTCGGCGATGACCCCGCCGTAGGCTCCGAGCACGAGCACTGGTAGGGTCTGGGTGGCCACCACCAGACCGAGCATGACCGCGGAGTGGGTGAGGGTCAGAACCAGCCACGACTGCGCGGTGGTCTGCATCCAGGTCCCGACCAGCGAGATTGACTGACCCGAGGCGTAGCGGCGGTAGTTGGGGATCGAGAGAGAGGCGAAGGTGAGCCGGGTCGCCCTCAGAAGTGGGCCCACCGGGTCAGGCGCCCGGGTCCAGCAGCGCCTCGGTGAGTGCCTCCAGGGCGGGGAGGGCATCGATCACGAGTTGGCGCTGGCGGGGAGGAAGCGACCGCAGCCGCTGGCTGAGGATGTCGTTGCGCTCGGCTCGAATGCGCCGGTGCAACCGCCGTCCTTGCTCGGTTGCCACGAGCTGGGCGGCCCGGCGGTCGCGGGGGTCGGTCTGGCGAGCGACCAGGCCGCCGTCGCCGAGCTTGGAGGCGATCCGGGAGAGCATGGTCGGATTGATCCCTTCGCGACTGGACAGCTCGGCGAGTCCCAGCGGCCCGCGCCGTGCCACCGCAGCCAGGACCGCCAGTTCGGTCGGGGTCAGGCCGGCCCCAGCTTGGACGCGGCTGAGCCGTCGCGAGAGCTTGCCGATCAGCATGCGCAGCCGGGCCGCCGGCTGGCTCTCGTCGAGGCCGGACTGAATCGGCATCCTGCTCCTCGATGATTGCTTGCCAGCAAGCAGTATAACGCAGAGGGCGGAGCGAGGCTCGGGTGGCGCGGGCGCAAACCGAATTGGGGGGCACAGATTGGGGCGCGTTGTGCGATTCTGAGCGGGGGAGCAGTACTGGAGTCGGGACCCTGATGAAATTCGCTCACCGCCATACCGTCGCTGCCCTGAACCGGACGCGCCGCTCGTCGCAGCCGGTTCCCTCCGCTCCAAGGGGGAGAAGTGGAGCGCGGTTTCAGTTGCCGCTCGAACAGGCGGCGGCCCTGGCTCAGTTCCCCGAGGGTGGAATAGCCGACTCGGAGCTGGCCTGGCGCCTGGGCATGACCAGCGCCGAGGCGGCCAAGATGCGGGAGACCCTGCTGCGACGGCGGCTGGTGCAGCGGACTCCCCCGGGTCGCCCGCTGGCCAGTAGCCGCCTTCTGCTCACCGGCCGGGGCAAGGCTGCCCTGCTCTGGCTGGACGAGCTCCAAGCCTCCCTCCCTCCAACTCTCTTCGAAGTCGCCGACCCACCCCTTCCAGGGGTGGGCGCGCCGACGGCCCCGGCGCCGGTCCAGCGGCGGGTGGGGGTCGGCCCCGGGAGGCGTATTCCGTGGCCGCTACGCAGGGCGTCCCAGGGCGAGATCGCGGTGGCCCCCGCGGCTGCGGTGGGCTCGGCCAGGTCGAGCGCCTTCGAGCGGGGACTGCTCAACGTCTGGTTGGGAACCGGCCTCTTCGCCGGCGCCGTGCTGGTGGGCGCTCTGATGCAGACCGAGCGGGCGGCCCTGGTGGCTCTCGGAGTGGGCTGCTGTATGGCGGTCGTCTTCCTGGCCCGGGCGGGCGTCGTCCTGGGGGGTGGCGGCCGGGAACTCGATCGGCCGGGAAGGAACCGGCGTCGCCATGGTCGTCACCGCCCTGGACCAAGAAACCGACACCGACCCCGTTCCGGGGGGGTCACCTCCTGAGCGCTCTCGGCTTCTGCTGGCGTCATCCGGCGGGCTCGCTACTGTCAAAACTCGACTCCCGGGGTGGAGTTTGCCATGATGGGAGGACCGTGACCAGAGTCCGCCAGATTTTCACCTTCCCCAATCCCGTGAACGAGGTCGCCGCCCGGACGGTCGCGGCGGGAGTGGCTACCATCGGGCTGGTCGCGGTGGTGGCCCATCTCCCCTGGTTGAGCGCGGTGCTGGCGGTCGGCTTCTTGGCCAGACTCGCCAGCGGGCCCACGCTGAGCCCACTCGGTCAGCTGGCTACCCGCGTGGTCGCCCCTCGGCTGGCGGCTCCCAAACTGGTGGCGGGTCCGCCCAAGCGATTCGCCCAGGCGATCGGCGCCCTGCTGACGGTCACTGCCGCGATCGCCCTTTTCGCCTTCGGACTTACCGGGGTCACCTATGTCCTGCTGGTGATCCTGGTGCTGGCCGCGACCCTGGAGTCAGTCTTCGCCTTCTGCCTTGGCTGTCAGATCTTCGGCCTGCTTATGCGGGTGGGGGTGATCCCGACCGAGGTCTGTGTCGCCTGCTCGGATATCTGGAGTCCGACTGCCCGCGAGGTTCGGACCCGGGCGGCGACGTCGGGCGACTCCATCACCGGGTAGCCGACTTCGACCGACTCCGAACTCCCGGCCATAGGCCCCGCCCGCCCGGGCTGGCCAGCCCTTTCGGCCGGTTAGCAAGCACCGTCGCCCGGTGCCGTGTCGGGCTCCCCCTATCCTGAGAACGATGGGTGCAGAGGGAGGGACTTCAGTGCCGGACTCCGGCGTCCCGCGAAGTGGGCCGCGGACCCTCCTCATGGTCTCGGCGTCGCACGCCACCCAGCACATGTACTCGGCCCTCTTGCCGCTGACCTATTCGTATGTGTTGATCGCCTTTCACATCACCTACGCCGAGCTGGGCCTGGCAGTGGCCTCAACCAGCGTGGTCGGCGGACTGAGCCAGGTCTCGGCCGGTTTCGTCAGCCGCAGGGTTTCCGCGCGCTGGATCCTCGGCTCGCAGAACCTCATCCTCAGCCTTTGCGCGGTGCTGGGGTCGCTGGCCCCGACCTATCCCTTCTTCGCGGGCGCTCAGGGGCTGGCCCAGCTCGGCGCCAGTCAGCAGCATCCGGTGGGAAGTGCGGTGCTGGCCCGCACCTATCCGGATCGGCGAGGGGGCGCCCTCAGCGTCCATACCATCGGGGGTAGCCTGGGTTCGCTGCTGATTCCGCTGCCGGCTGCGGTAATGCTCTCGCGACTGGGGTGGAGGCCGACGATGTTGATCCTCTCCCTTCCCCTTCTCGTGATCGCGGTGATCCTGCTGCTGACCTTCCCACGCGTCGACCGGGAGCGCTTTCGGCCGCACATCCAAGGGAGATCCCGGTGGCGCTTGCCGACCATTCCTCGGGCCGAGATGATCCATCCTCGGATTGTGGTTCTGGGCATCGTCACGGCTACTGTCGCCGCCGGGGGCAGGGGGCTGGGGACAATCAACGCCTACGTCCCCCTGTACCTGCGCAACCGGGCCCACATTCCCGAGGTGGAGGTGGGGATTATCTTCGACGTGATGCTGCTCGGGGCGGTGATCGGCCCGCTCATCGGCGGGGCGCTGTCCGACCGCCTCGGACGGCTGCCCGTCCTCTGGGTGGCCTACGGTCTGGCCGCGGTCTTCGTCTTCAGCCTGGGGCGCTCAGCTGGCCTGCCCCTGCCTTTGATCATCGCAGTCGCGCTGGCCGTCGGAGTCTTTGCCTACATCGAGAATCCCCTGCTCCAGGCGCTGGTCAGCGATGCCGTCACTCGCGAGGGTCAGTCGAGTGTTTTTGGAATCTATTTCGCACTCGCCTACGGCGTGGGCTCGCTCTGGCTGGCGCTCCTGGGTTGGGTGATCGGAAGCTTCGGATTCACCACCGCTTTCACGATCATGGCGGGCACGTACATCGTCGCCGGGATCATCCTCATCCCCTGTTGGAGCACTCTTCGGCGGGAGCGGGCGGCCTGAGCCGGGCGGGGGCTTGAGGCCGGCCACGTGGGAGAGATCCAGCCAGTTGCCCTCTCGCGGCTCGCTTCAGTAGGGTCCCCAGGGTGCGCCACCTGCCGATCCTAGACATTCGCATCCGCACCGAACGGCTCGAGTTGCGGCTGCCCGACCTGGACCTGCTCGACGAGCTGGCGACCCTGGCTGCCGCCGGGGTTCATCCTCCCGAAACCATGCCCTTCGACACGCCCTGGACGGACC
>Ga0307374_10014306_pt1 | contig 10821 bp, 11 predicted proteins | sample OX3MG_FD_202532 | JGI IMG/M metagenome (GOLD analysis project Ga0307374, IMG submission 202532) | Soil microbial communities from Risofladan, Vaasa, Finland - OX-3 | ecosystem: Environmental > Terrestrial > Soil > Coastal area > Acid sulfate soil | place: Finland: Risofladan, Vaasa | collected... | reverse complement strand
CTGCGGAGTGGAACAAATCGGTGAATGCGCAGGCGCCGTTTGGAAGCTGTTGTCCGAACGTGGACCCATGAGCGCAGCCAAGATCGTGAAGGAGCTCGATGCGCCGCGCGACCTGGTGATGCAAGCTGTCGGCTGGCTTGCGCGGGAAGACAAGCTGACGATCGACACCGACTCGCGCGCCAAGCTGATCTCGCTACGGTAGACGCGACGGCGGTCAGAAGAAACGGCGGTCAAAAGAAAAGGCCCGCGGCGATGGTGATGACGGCCATGGCCGAGGCGATGGCTGTCTTGGTGAGCGTCCCGATCAACCGGCCCCAAAACGCAGCCTGGCCGACCTTCCAGCTATCGCCCAGATCCCTGCCTTTCCAGTGCTCGCCCAGCATGGCGCCGCCAAGCGCGCCGATGCAAGCGAACAGGACCGCTCCAACCATCGATCCAATCAGAGGGACCGGTGCCGCGCCTACCATGGCGCCCGCGATGGCGCCGATCATGGAGCCGAGCGCGGCCAGTACCGCGCCGCGCTTACTCCCACCCACCTTTGCCGCGCCCAGCGCGCCGGCCGCGAACTCGATGATCTCAGCCAGTGTTGCCAGGCCGCCCAGCACGGCGACGGTGGTCCAACTAATGTCGGGCCCTCCTTCCGGTGCCAAGTAAGCAAAGATCGCCGCGGCGGCGACCATCAGCCAGTTGCCCGGCAGGCTCAACAATGTCAGGATCCAGCCGGCCAGCACGGCGAGAATCAAGAGCACAAGTTCGAAATAAGCCATTGCCGCGCACCTACTTTTCCGCCTCGGCCTCGGCTGTCTGCGACAGCAGCCAGCCCCTGCGGTGGAAGAAGTAGAGCATTCCTCCCGTCACCGCGGTCATCAGCCCCAAGGAGAAGGCGTACCCGTAACGCCACGACAATTCAGGCATGTTTTCGAAGTTCATGCCGTAGACCCCGGCGATGAAGCTGATGGGCATGAAGATCGTGGCGATGACGGTTAGCACCTTCATCACCTCATTCATCCGGTGGCTCAAGCTCGACAGGTACAAATCGGTCAGGTCCGAGCCGAGCTCGCGGTAGGTCTCGACCAGGTCGATGATTTGCACCACGTGGTCGTGGCAATCGCGCAAATGGACGCGGGTCTCGTCGTCGAACCATTCCGACGGATCCCGCGCCAGCGAATTCATCGCCTCGCGCAGCGGCCAAATCGCGCGCCTCAAGCCCCTCAAGTCGCGTTTGGCCTCGTGGATGCGGGCAATCAACCGCCGGTCGGGCCGGGCAATGACCAGATCTTCCAGCGCGTCGAGCCGTTCTCCATGGGCTTCGATCAGCGGAAAAAAGGAGTCGATGACCGCGTCCAAAAGCGAGTATGCCAGGTATCCGGCGCCGGACTCGCGGATGGGCCCGGCCCCCTCTCGCAGACGATCGCGAACCGGCTCGAACACGTCGCCCGGATCCTCCAGAAACGTAAGCACGAAGTCCCGCCCCAGAAACAGACTGACCTGTTCAGTGTCGTGGTGGCCCTCGAAGCGGGCCATGCGGGCAACGACGAATAGATGCTCGCCGTACCGCTCGACTTTGGCCCGCTGGTGCAGGTTCACCACGTCTTCCAACGCTAAAGCGTGCAAGCGAAAGAGACGCCCCAATTCGCCAATCACCTCCGCGTTGCCCAGACCGGCGACATTGACCCAGGTGACCGGCGAACGCCCCAGGTACTTGTCAATGGACGACACGCCGTCGATTGGCATTTCGTCGAACTCGTTGGGTCCGTAGGCGATCAACTGGATCGCGGGCGGCGGTGCGGCCGGATCGATGACCACGACGCCCGGTGGCGCGCCGGGCTGCGTGCGTCGTTGGAAGTACGGCGTGCGCCTGCGGCTAGTGTGGCGTTTCGACATGGCACGCTCGCAGGCAATTCAACGCAACGCCACAGTGCATGATGTCGCAGTGCATAGAGTCACATCGCGCAAAGCCACAGCGGCGGCTTCCACCGGCGCAAACGCCACCATGCCGAAGCGGCGCTCGCGCGCGCCGCGGCCGACAGGCGCCGAAGTAACGCTCGGCGCCGCCTATTGGGGCGTGACCGACGCTGCGCGGGGGCCCTTGCCTCCCGACCCGCCGCCCGCCTCGACGGTGTACTCGACGTGCTGTCCCTCGGTGAGGTTGTCGAACCCGTGGTCGGCCACCGTCGAGTGGTGGAAGAACACGTCGCCCCCCTCTTGCGCCTTGATGAATCCGAAGCCCTTGTCGGCGACAAGTTTCTTGATCGTACCTTGCGGCATACCGGCCACTCCTTCACACACGAAAACACGTGTCGCTCGTGCGCACTGCGCGGCGACGGCCTCGGCCGCCACGGACCTACCCCTCCCCTCGCGGCAGCCACTGGCATGCTAGCGTAGAGAACTTCGCGACCGGAATCAAGCAAATCAGCCCAGAATTGGCCCAAAAAAATATAACCACCGGGGGGGGCGACGCCCGCTCGACTCCGCCGACCCACTGCGCGGTATCCCGAAAACATCTTCTACTTCTACCGCTCCGCGGCCCCACCCACATCGAATGCCGTTCGGGTATGGGACGCGGAGCGTCCGCGGAGCCGTTCGGGGCACCTGCGCAGCGGGTCGGCGGAGCGTGCGAACAAGTAAACCGGGGGTGGCTAGAGTGCGATTTGCACCAGCCGGTGGGTCGGCACGGGCCGGCCGGGGCGGAAGCTCTGCGTTTGCCGGAACGTGCATTTCGCACCCAGCCGGGCGGAGGTCTCTTCCAATACGGCCCGCACGTGCTGTTCCAGCAACGCCGGGTCGAGCGCGACGCGGGCGTTGACGATGACGTTGGCCTCTCGCACGCGGCAATTCGAGGGCAACGAAAGCTCGGCGGGCGTCCAACTGCTAACCAGGTTCGCCACGCCGTAAAACCCTTCCCAGAGCCCGATCGTTTTGAGATGGGCGGTCTCGGCATTCTCGCTCTGGAGGCGCCGGCGCAGGCCCTCGATGATATCGAGCAAAAGCGCATCGAGGGAGAATTCCGCGTCGCCATGGACGACGAGGCTGCTGTTCAGCCAGCCCAGTTCCGCCTCGCCTTCGGCGTACGTGTCGTAGTCGAGGGCCAGCACGCGCCGGCCGAAGTTCCCCGTTTGCGCGACGTAATCGAACAACGCGTCGAAGCCGTCCCCGGTTTTCGCCGAGACGCGCAGCGCCGGCCGGTCGGGGAACTGCGATTCCAACATCGACACCAGCTCATCGATCTCGGCGGGCGGGAGCACGTCGATCCGGTTGACGATCAAGAAGTCAGCCTCTTCGAGCTGCTTGCGAAAAATGTATGCGGCCTTGGGTGAGAATCCGGCCTTGCCGCGACCGGAGAGGATGCGCTGGCCGTGGCTGGGCTTGAGGATCACGCCGTAGGGCGCCACGCTGAATTGCTGTCCGAGCAACTGCTCGAGCGGGCGGATGACCGTGGCCACCAGGTCGGTGCAACTTCCCACCGGTTCCGTGAGAACGACGTCGGGGCGCTCGGTGCGGCCGAGACGCTCGACGGTGGCGGTCAACTCGTTGAAGTTGCAGCAGAAACAAGCTCCAGGAACTTCGCCGACGTTGAACCCTTGCGAGCGCAGGCTGTGGGTATCGACGAGGTCGGTGGCCTGGTCGTTGGTGACGATGCCGACCTTTTGACCCTGGGCCTGGAACATCCGCGCCAAGCGGGCGATGGTCGTGGTTTTTCCCGCCCCCAGGAACCCGCCGACCATCACGAATCGAATTGCGTCCATCGTTTTTTCCCTGTTGGGGTCAATCACTCTTAGTTGAATTGGTTGTAATCCGAATCGTGACGCAAATCAACCAGGGCCGAATGATCCGCGCTAATCCGTCCTTGACGCGATTTAAAGGACAAACTCTTCCAACCTTGCTTTCCGCCTCTCCCAGTCCGGCATCGAGCGGGCAAGAAGCCGATGGAATGCCGCGCTGTGGCTGTGGATTCGCAAGTGGCAAAGCTCGTGGGTAATGACGTAATCCACGCAATGCACTGGGACTTTGATCAGGTCCAAGTTCGAGAGCACATTGCCCGCCTTCGTACAACTCCCCCAGCGGTGGGTCATCCTGCGGATCGTCACACGCGGTTCGCGGGAAGGCCTCAGCGACGCTTAATGATCAAGACAAACCCGTAGTCGGTGGCCCAAAACTCGCTCGGCATGTTCGCGATACCAGTGATCCAGTAAGACTTTGATACGTTTGGCGTCATCGCGGTTGCCGGTCCAGACGTGCAGGAACGCGCCAACGAGCTTCACCGTCTCCGGCGCGCCCTGACGGACCTTGAGCCGGAATTGCCGGCCAAGGTACAAGTGAGTTTCGCCCGACACGAATCGTGGGGCGGGGCGCGTTGGCTGGAATTGCTCGAAGTACCGCCATTGCCGCAGAATCCAAGCGGTTCGCTTCTCGATACGCTGGAGAATCGGCTCCTTCGCGCGCCCCTCGGGCGCGACGACTTGCAATCGAAGATCGGGATGGACCGTGATGGCCAGCTTTTTTCGCTTGCGGTATTCCAAGCGAAACGCAATGCGCCGCCCGCCGTACGTAAGCACGTAACCGCCGTCCGGTTGGCCGTTCTCGATCATCCGCGGTACCTCCGCCGCGCGATGTCGAGACACCTTTCGAGGATCTGGTCGATTTCGTCGAAGGTCAGGGCCAGGCCGGTCTGGCTTTTCAGGTCGTGAAGCGCGTCCTCGATGTCGTTTCGCATGCGGTTCTGCACGTCGGTGTTCGTCGTCCAATTGACGATCTTCTCGCGTGGAACACGTTGTTCGTCAGCCAAGTCGCCGGGTCCCAGTCGATGTACTTTAGCGGGAAGCTCTTGGTGTCGCCTTGGATCGTCTGTGGCAGGCTTTTTCCAAGAACGAGCAGGTCGTAAATCTTCTCGTTGGTCCGCACGAGACCGTCGTAGAGCACGTCGCTGAGGGCCTGCACGGCGGTCTGGAGGTTGGCCTCGCTGAACTCGTATTCCTGTCCCTTGAAACGGATGCGGTTCAGCTTGCGCAGTTGCTCGACGAGCACCGTTTCGAGCAGCACATTGCCGAATTTGCCGCCCTTCAGCACGACGGCCTCGCCGGGGGCGAGGTATCGCCACCCCAGATTCTGCAACAATTGCAGCGCCGGGATTTGCGAAATATGGTCTTCGAGGAACGACGGAAGCGCCTGGCTCATGGGTCTTCCGCCTTCCCGAACTCGGCCTCGATTTCGTCGATGGTTGGCAGGCTTCCTTTCAGGGACGGCGGCAGGGCTTGCACCATTTTGGTTTCCCACTCCGCTACACCCAGCGGCTTGGCGATGTCCCTCAGAGCGTACTCCGCGATCAACCGGTTGTGCGTCTTGCACAGGATCAGCCCAATGGTTGGCGCGTCGTCCGGATGGCGCATCAGCGAATCGACCGCCGAAAGATAGAAGTTCATCTTCCCAGCATCTTCGGGGGTGAATGCCTTCATCTTGAGATCGATGACGACGAACGATCGCAGCTTGAGGTGGTAGAAAAGCAGGTCGAGGTAAAAATCGTCATCGCCAACCACGAGATTCACCCGCCGGCCCACGAACGCGAAGCCGGCTCCCAGTTCCAGGAGGAACTTTTGAATGTGATCGACGAGGCCATTTTCGAGATCGCGTTCGACGGCCTCCTCGCGCAACGTGAGGAAGTCGAATAGGTACGGGTCTTTCAGTGCCTGTTGCGCCAAGTCCGATTGCGGGGCCGGCAGGGTCGCCGCGAAATTGCTGATCGCTTTTCCCTGGCGCCGGTAAAGATCGCTTTCGATCTGCACCGTGAGGACGGCGCGGCTCCACCCGTGCTCGATTGTTTTGGCGGCGTACCAGAGGCGTTGGGCAGGGTCAGAAAGCTTGAACAAGAGGACGACGTTGTGACCCCAGGGAATCTCTCCCAAAGGGTCGGGAGGGTGATCAACTGGAAACGGAGGCACAAGTCGGGCCTCTTCCTCTAGGCTGATTTGCGGCAGGCGTATTTTCGGCACAGCGCGTGCCGATTTCCCGCGGCCCAATTTCGGCACAGCCTGTGCCGAATTCTCCCGTTTCCTGCCGTACCCCAGGAAGAACGCCCGCATCCGTGACACGTTGCTGGCCGAAAACCCGCGTATTCCCGGAAACGCCTTCTGAATATCGTCGGCCAACCGATCCACGACACCCTTGCCCCAGCCAGCCCGCTCCTGCTGCTCGACGATCTGCCGGCCGATGTCCCAGTAAAGCCCGATCAACTCGCGGTTCACCGAAAGCATCGCTTTCGCCTGCGCTTGACGTACACGGCCCTTGAGCGATTCCAGAAACGCGGGGTAATCGGCCGGCAACCCAATGTGGTTGGGCGGGGTAACTTTCTTCTTGCGGGCCATCATGCCTCCCCGCTTTCGGAGTCCTCGGGAGGGCCTTCGAGCTTCTCGACCTGTTTCGGACGTTTCTTCCGCTCGGAATGGACCCGTCGTTCGATCTTCTTGATGTCTTCGGCGGGAGGCAGTGCCTCCGGGACGATGCCGCGGTCCGTCAGCACTTTCCGAACGTCCTGGTTGTTCTTGACGTGTTCCCTGGTAATCGTCGCCGTCGTGCGCAGGTCGCCTTTCTTGACGTTGAAATTGGTGATTTCGTTGGCGAAATCCCTGGCCTTGATCGTGATGGTCGGCAAGAAGTCTGCGAGGGGCCGACTCTTGGGATCAGCGAGACGGTCCTTCATATCCTGGGTTGTCTTGCCGCCGAAGAGCGCCTGGTCCCCCTTGCTGCGGATGCGAGCAAAGCTCTGGTTCTCGCGGAGGCGCTCGAAGATGTCATCGATTTCCCGATGGGTGCCCGATCCGAGGTCGACCATTTTGCTGAGGTCGGCAAAATGGTCCGCGACATCGTAACCTGAATTGGCGCAAGCAGTTTTTGCCCTTTCGATGACCTGCTCAAAATTTCGCCACTGAGCGTACCCCAGAAGGACCTGTAAATCGCGGGCGAGCCAAAACTCGGTCCCACCCTCGCTCTCGGTCTTCATGCACTGCTCGAAACTGGAGTGCAATTGAACGATCATTTCCATTTTCATGCCGGTCTCATTTGCCGCAGTGTTTGGGGTCTACGTCTGGTGTCTACGAGTGTCTCGAGTCAAGGAACCTTCACCCGAACCTGCCCCGTCAGCAGTTTTTGCATCAGCCCCTTCTTCTGCTCCTTGAGGGCGGCGAGTTGCTTTCGAAGCAAGTCGATTTCGCGGTCGGCGGTATTCAGTAGGTCGGCGATGGCGCGTTGCTCCCGGAAAGGCGGAAGCATGAATTTCAAATGCCCCAGGTCGGAAAAGTAGATCCGAATACGAACGCTGCCGTTGCCGGCGGCGACGAACCGCTCCCAGATATGCGACCGCCTCAGGTGGTCGAGATAATCTGGACTGATCATCGGCGTACCGCACTCGTCTTCTTTGCACTCGAAAACGACGTAATCGGGGCTGACGAGCACCACGTCGTCCGCGCCGGTATGACGAGCGATCGAGCCAATGTTGATGCGCATCGGAATGTAGGCAAACCAGTCCTTGCGAACGATTTGGTAACGCTCGACGTCGGCGGCGATCGTGCGCTCGCGCATCGGGACGATCCCATGCAATCCCACGCCAGGATTATCGCACCGTCGAACTAGGAGTCACTAGGCAGTATGCTTTATACTGCACATTTCTCATTGTCCGTGCCCCAATCGGACGGTGCGGCACACTGTCCACAAAGGGGTGGACGGCACCGAGGCGCAGCGGCGCCATTGTCGTCGCAGAACGAATCATGGAGGTTTGCCAAAGCAATTCGGGCTATTGGACGACTTGCGCGCCGTTTCTGGACGACTTATTGGACGACTTGAGCCGACCATTTCAGCGTGGCGATGAAGGATGTGTTGTTCGCAAGTCAGGCGTTGGGAAAGGTTTGCGACGCGCCCGACTGACCCCCCTATTAGTAGATGGACGACTTGGACGACTTGGACGGCCTATTTTCCGTTTTTCGTTCGAAGGCTGGCTAGCCATGGCTAGCCAACCGAGTGCAATTCGTGATACAGGTGGTGTACGAACGCCAAATTGTCCGCCTGCACATAGTGCAGCGCGCCCCCCATGCGGGAGAAGCTCTTGCAGAAGCGGAGGTAGTAGGCGGGGTTGGTCTTGGGCGGTTCCCCCCGCGCCCAATCCCAGCCGCCGCCGTCCTGCAAGTCGACGACGAAAAGCTGGTGGCCGGCCACGATTGCGCGGCCCTGCTGCAAGCGAAGGTTGTTGACGCAGCTCAGGCTTTTCTCGAAGACCTGCGGTCCCATGATCGCCGAGCCGATCGAGAGCACGACACCCCCGTCCAACGACTCGACCGCCCCGCCGAATCGCCGGAAATCGACGTCGGCCGCCCGCCCGATCACGGCGCCGTTGAACATGGGGTGGTTCGAGATGATGTCGTAGCCGATCCCCGGGTGGACGCTCAGCGGCACCTGGTGACGGAACGCCTGGGCCAATATGGATGCATGTTTCCAACGGTGATCGACCGTGTGCCGGCCCCCAGCCAGGCCGTGCCGCTCGATCGCCACCAGCACGTCGGCGCGGGCAGGCGTGCGCGGATCGGAAGGGGCGCGTTGGATGTCTCGTCGCAGCGATTCGGCATCGGGCAGATCGGCGCCGTCTTGCCAAATGAAGCGTCCCAGGGCCTGGCCATAACCCTCGTCGCGCAGCCCGCCGGCCAGCAGGGCCAGATGGATATTGCGGCCCGTTTCGTCCCAGGTGCCGAAGGTACCCGTCGCGACGTTGTCGCGGACGCTCTCGCTTGAGCGGCCCAGCCAGGCGAATTCCCAGTCGTGGATCGTGCCGGCGCCGTTGGTCGCCAGATGGGTCAGCCAGCCCTGGGCCATCAGTCGTTCGAGGATCTGCGCGGCGCCGTTGCGCAGCAGGTGGGCACCGTAGATCAGCATCACACCGGCCTTGCCGCCGCGCGCCGCGGCGATGGAGCGGGCACACTCGCGCACCGCGGCCCGCACCGCGGCCGGAGCTTCCGGCGGCTTGGAGTCCGGCTCGACCAGAATTTCCTCGACGCGGGTCAAACTGCGACGCTCGGCGAGCGGGAACACTTTGAGCTGGGTGAGATCGAGCGGCTGGTGCATGATCGTCCTTGCGAAGTGGGAACCGTTGCTGAGACCAATATCGATGCGCCGCTGACTTTCGCTGGCGCTCACCGCCCGACGCGGACCACCCAGGAAACGCCAAAGCGGTCGGTCACCATGCCGAATCGCGGCGAAAAGAAGGTCTGGGTAAGCGGCATCGTTACCTGCCCACCATCGCACAGTGCCTCGAACAGGCGATCGACTTCGGCGGTGGTGGGCACCTTCAGCGAGAGCGAGAAGCCCTGGAAGCTCGGCTTCCCAAGGCACCGACCGTCGGAAACCAGGACCACGGAATCGCCGATGCGTAGCGTGGCGTGCATCACGTTGTTCTCGGCACCAGGCGGCACCACACCGGGCGCCTGGGGCTCAGGGCTGTCTTCGAAACGCATGAGCATCGTCACTTCGGCGCCGAGCGCCTGGCGGTAGAATTCGATCGCCTCTTCGCAGCGGCCGTCGAAAAACAGGTAGGGCTCGACCAGCATGTCCTCTCCTGCGGCACCTGCTCGGTATTCGCCCTCGAGCGGCAACATGGAAATCAGGCCTTAGTTTCGCCTTGGGCCAGGGACATGTCAAGAAGTGGATTGTCTGCCTGCCCCGTATGTCGCATTCCCGCCGCTTGTACCTTTAGGCGCGGAGCCTAGCCTGGAAGCCTGACCTTGACGTAAACTATTCAAACCGACCGTCTGGAAAACCTGTGGAGTACCTGCAATGAATCGTGTGCTCGTACCATCGCCGCGTCATGTCCAACTCATGCGGCCTGCCGCGACTCGGCCATTACGGAGACGGGTCTTGATTGGATTGCTGACCATGGTCTGGGCAAGCTCAGAGTGGCGCGCACTCTACGGACAGACATCGGAGGGCGAGTCGCCCAAGGGGCGTCAGTGGGCCGCGCTGGTCGGCATCGAGAAGTACGAGCGAGCAAATCCCTTGCAGTTTACGATCAACGACGTGCGACGGGCGGGTGAAACGCTCCGCACGCGGGGCGGCTACGATCCGGAGTGCATTCTCGAGATCACCGACGACGCGGCCGACCCGCGCCGCCAACCGAAACGAGAAGTCATCATGGCCGGGTTGGCCGCGTGGCTCAAGAAGCCGACCAAGGACGATCGAATCGTGGTCTACTTCTCAGGCCACGGCTTCCGCGCCGACGACGGGACGATGTATCTGGCGCCGATCGACGTCGATCCGGCCAACCCGGCCGCCACCGGCATTCCCGTCGCCTGGTTCCGCGACCAGATCGCCGCCTGCCAGGCCGGTTTCAAGCTGCTGGTGCTCGACGCCTGCCACGCCGGCTCGGAAAAGGGCGAGGGGGACGCCAACCTCGACGAGAAGGACTTGAACATCTTCCGCGAGTTGCAGAAGGTAGTCACACTGGCCAGTTCCACCGCCGACCAGAAGAGTCAAATCTGGTCTGAAAAGGAACAATCGCTGTTCAGCTACTGGCTCAATGAAGGTCTCAAGGGCCATGCCGACGACGACGCCGACGGCTCGGTGGACATCGACGAGCTGAACAAATACGTTTATCGAAACGTGACGCACACGTCCAAGGTCCGCTTCGACCGTAAACAGACCCCGGTGCGCATCATCCACTCGGGCACGCCCGGCACGCCGGTCGTCTTGCGATTGGTCCCCCAGCGGCTCAATCAGGTGCTGGCCGACATGGCCCAGCAATTGGGCGACACGATCGAGGAGAAGAAGTTCGCCAAAGTCGGCGTGCTC
>Ga0307374_10014305_pt1 | contig 10821 bp, 8 predicted proteins | sample OX3MG_FD_202532 | JGI IMG/M metagenome (GOLD analysis project Ga0307374, IMG submission 202532) | Soil microbial communities from Risofladan, Vaasa, Finland - OX-3 | ecosystem: Environmental > Terrestrial > Soil > Coastal area > Acid sulfate soil | place: Finland: Risofladan, Vaasa | collected... | reverse complement strand
CAGCGGTGAGAACGCGCAGCAGCCCGGGCGTGACGGTCACCGCCATGATCAGCTGGCTGGCCAGTACGCCGACTCCGGCACCGAGGATTCCCATGGCCTTCGTCAGCGCCAGGGTGAGGCTGAGGACGAGTACCGCCCGCGTGCCCTGGACGAGAGCCACGAGCGAGGTTCTGCTCTGAGCCCGCAGCGCGCCCAGATAGATCTCCGTCAGCGTCCGCGGCAGCGTAGCGGCGGCGAGCAGCACGAGCACTGGCGCCCCGTCCCTGGCATAGTCAGGGCCGAACAGGCCGAGGATCCAGGGCGCGAGCAGCGCGGTGGCCGCGGCGACGGGCACCAGGATCAGCAGGATCCGGCGCAGCGCGGCCCTGGCGTGCACGGCGAGCCTGACCGGGTTGAACGCGCCTTCGACGGTCAAGGAGAGCGCCATGTTCGCGGCGAGCAGGTCGACCGTCGTGCCGATCGTCCACGCCATGTAGAAGTAGGCGTTGATGCCGGGAGCCACGAACATGGCGACCAGTACCGGAACCAGGCTCACGGTGGCGAGCAGCATCAGCGCGCCGGTGACGTCACCGGCCAGGAACCTGCCGACCTGGTTCCTGCTCGGCGGCCGCTGCTCACCTGACTGCCTGGCGTGAGCGGGCAGCAGCTTGCGGAAGATCAGGATGTTGACCAGCGGGACCGCGAGCGCGGCGGGAACCATCCAGGCGACGTACAGGCCGGTGTGCGGGATGAGCGTGGCCAGCGGAAGCAGCAGCGCGATCTTCGCGACCCCGAACAGGGCGTTCTCCAGCGTCACCCACCGCGCGTTGCGCAGCCCGATCAGCGCACCATCTTGCAAGGTGAACAGCGCCCAGATGGCGACGCAGACCGTGAAGATGACCCCGGCCCTGACGCCGTTCAGCTCGGAATACGACGTGCCTGGCCGTCCGGTGAACAGCAGGAAGATTGCCGAACCGACGATGGCGGTCACGACGCTGGCCAGGTAGCCGAGCCTGATCAGCCGACTGGTCCTGCCCCCGGATTGCGGAATGAACCTGGCCATGGCGCCGATCAGGCTCAGCGCCGTGACGCCAGCCAGCAGGTTCATCGCCGAGTAGGCGGCCGACGCCCGGCCGACATCGGCTGGGGCATAATGCCGCGCGGCGAGCAGCCAGTACGCCAGGCCCAGCATGCCGGTGACGACCGTGTTGGCCATCAGGGCGTAGGCATTGCGCATCAGCGGGGCGTGGTCGCCGGTCGGCCGCGATACCGTCCTGACGAACTGGCCGGCCCGGGTCAGGACGCTCGCCAGGGCACTGCGCCCCCGTGCTAGCCCCGCGCTGTCCTGGGCTCGGCCGTCCTGGGCCGGGCCGTCGTCACCGGGCCGCTGGCGCCCCTGGTTGGCGGGTCGCAGGATCGTCCGCACGTCGGCCGGACCGCCAGGACGGTCATTCACTGCTTTTCCGGTTCAGCGCCGATCGGGCATGCCGGACCGCTGCCCAGCCCTTCGTCAGCAGCCGGTAGGCGAGGAACTCTGGCGGCAGCCGCTCAGCCCGCACGATCTGGGCGAACCCCGGCAGCCGGGTCGCCCGGCCGATCGTGAGCCGTGGCAGCGCGAACCTGTCATCGGAGGTGCAGGCAAGCCGGTTGGCCACCGCGCAGGCGTACTGGTAGCCGACTGCGACGGCCGCCTCGCGTACCCGCCGGTTGGAGTAGCCGAACGGGTAGGACAGGCCGGTGACCGGCACCCCGAGCCGGTCTTCGAGCAGGCTCTTGCTGCCTGCCAGCTCCCGGCGCAGTGCGCTGGGCGACAGCTGGTCGAGTTGCGGGTGAAACTCGGTGTGCGCGCCGATCTCGATTCCCGTGGCGGCCGCCGCCTCGACCTGGCTCCAGCTGAGCATGCCGGTGCCAGGGCCGCTCGCTCCCGCAGGGCCATTGCCCCCCGGCTGATCCCGGTCGGCGATCCAGCCGGTGGTGACGTAGAGCGTCGCAGTGAACCCGTAGCGCTGCAGCATCGGCAGCGCTACGTCGTAGAAGTCGGCGAACCCGTCGTCGAAGGTCAGCACCACGGGCCTGGCGGGCAGCCCGCGGCCGCCGCCCTTCATCAGCCGGGCGAACTCCCCGGCGTGCAGCGAGCTGAATCCGCCGCCGCGCAGATAGCCGAGCTGGAGCGCGAACTCCTCGGGCCGGACCGCGAGGTGCCTGCTCAGCACAGGATCGGCCGTGATCTCGTGGTACATCAGGACCGGCACGCGCCTCGCCGCGGCCGGCGACCCGCCGGGGACCTCCAGCGCGCGGCCTTCGGTGTGCCGGTCAGCGATACCGGTCATCAGCGCCTCCGGCTGATCCTGCCGAACGCGTACCCGGCCGCCGCCGCGGTCAGGCCGATGATAATCGCTGCGGCCCGGCCGAAACCGGCCAGATCACCGCGGAATGCCGCCGCGACACCCCGGCCGATTCCGGCGGGCAGTGTCACGGCCGCGTGCCGCCGCTCAGCCGACATTCCCTCGGCTGCGCCGACAGCATGGCTCACCTGGGCCTTCGACAGGCCCTCGGCATAGCACCTGGTGATGAAATAGGAGAAACGGCCCCGGCTGGCGGGGACACGATGCCAGATCACGGCGCGGTGGTCGATGAGCAGCCGGACGTTCGGGCGGCGCTGCCCGATCCTGATGCAGAACTCGGTCTCTTCGCCGCCGAGCGGCAGCCGGGCCCCTGACCGTCCGACGTCGGTGGTGAAGCCGCCGGCTACGGCGAAGATGTCCTTGCGGAACGACGCGTTCCCGCCGAGCAGGTTCCTGACTGGCTGCCGGGACTCTGGCATGCCGAGGTAATTGCAGCCAACCACCCAGTCGAACTCGCGCGGGAACCAGCCGGGCCGGGCAGCATCCCAGCGGGGCAGCGTCAGCCCGCCGACACCCGCCACGGCATCGTCGGCATAGGAGTCGGCGAAGTACCGGAGCCAGTCACGCTCGGCGATGGCGTCGTCGTCGAGGAACGCGACGACGACGCCGGTGGCGGCCGCCACGCCGGTGTTCTTCCCGCCGGACAGCCCGCGCTGCTCGCGGTTGGACGTGAGCTTCACCACGGGACCCGTGCTATCCGGTGCCGGCACGCCGGCACCGCGGGCCTCCTGATCGGAATCCGCCCGCTCCGCGATGCCGAGTTCGGCCTCCAGCCTGCGCAGCAGAGCCGGATTGTGGTCGACCACGACGATGATCTCGTGCGCCGGACGACTCTGGCCGCGTACCGATTCCACGGCGGCGAGAATGTCGTCCCAGCGACGCTCGGTGTAGACGCAGATCACCACGGAGATCCGGCCGGGCCCGGGATGGAGCCGCCCGGCTGCGTTCGCCGTTGCGCTGATCCTGGTCACCACACTGGCACCTGCGTCCTCGAGGGCAACTCCGGTCACTTACGCACCTGCCCCGCTGGCCGGTGCGCGACACCCGCCGATCCGTGCGTAACGCCCGCCGATCCGTGCGTAAGGACGCCTGCGGCCCGCCGCCGCGTCGTGGCGGTGTCCTGCCCGTTCCCTGAGGAACCCGCACCTTCGTGGGCCGCGCGGTAGCGGGCCGCCGCGTCGTGGGCCGCACCGTCGTGGGCCGCGCCGCCATGCCCGGCGCCGTCGTAAGTCGCGCCGCCATGCACGGCACCGTCGTGGGCCGCGCGGTGTCCGTCCAGCGAGACCGCCGGACGCAGCGGCAGGTCCTGACCGGCCTCAGGCTGGGCCAGGTATCCGGGCGCCATGAACGGCCTGGGCTTGCGCCCCTTGCGCCGCCTGCTCGCTCGCTTCTCCTGGGCGATGAGCCGCAGGATCCGCCAGCCGTCCCTGATCGCGCTGAGGTTGCTCACCCCGTGCTGCCGCAGCCGCTCGTGGCTGGGCACCTCGTAGATCCGCAGCCCGGCCTCGGCAGCCCGGATGCTCATCAGCGTCTCCACCTCGAACCCGGGACTGTCGAGCTTCAGCTTGCCCAGATGCCGCGCCCAGAAGGCGTTGTAGCCGTAGCACAGGTCACTGAAGCTGGTCTTGAACAGCCGGTTGACCATGATGTTCAGCAGCTTGTTGCCGAGCCTGCGGATCGCGGTGATGTCGTCGCTGCGGCCGGCGCTGTTGAAACGCGATCCCTTCGCGAAGTCCGCGCCTGACATCAGCGCGCTGACGAACCGCACGATCTCCGCGCCATCGGTCGAGCCGTCCCCGTCGATCGCGACGATGATGTCGCCAGTCGAGGCGGTGAAGCCGGCCACGAGCGCGTCGCCCTTGCCGACGCCACCCTGCAGCACCACCTTCACATCGGGCCTGAGCTGCCGGGCCACGTCGATCGTGTTGTCGGTGGACCGGCCGTCCACCAGAACCACCTCCTCCACCCACGGCGGGATCGTGGCGAAGACGGCCGGAAGGTTGGCCGCCTCGTTCATGACCGGGACAACCACGCTGACCCGCGGTGAGATGGCGAGCCCGTCGGCGACCTTCCGGTAGGGCCGGTGGTCCCGGTCGGCCTGACCGCCCGGAAGGCTCGATCCCGGCCCGCCCGACGAGGCGGGCCGGCCGTCAGCCGAGGGCCTGGTCGGTGGCACCCGCCACGCCGCCATGGTGTGCACCGACGCCGACGGGCCGTCACCGGGATCGGCCGTAGCCGGCCGTCCCGCCACCGGAGCCCGCGCAGGCCCGCCCGCCAGCCATTCGAGCCCGCCAGCCGACCCTTCGAGCAGCCCGCGATGATTCCTCTGGCCGCCTGGCCGGCCAGCCGGGCGAGCGGAGGTCCGCTCGCTATTGGTGATCTGCCGAGAGGGCCGGGAACCAGCCTGATCGCTGCCGTCGAGCGCCAGCAGCCGATCGTGACGGGCCGGCTGAGCGGGCAGCAGGTCGGTTCCGTTCTCGAAGTAATGCATCGTTCTCCCCCGTGAATATGTGAACTTGCCAAGAAATCTGGCGTCGAGCTATTCGCCCCCTGTCCTTGATGTGCGAATAACCACGATGTGCGAACAACCACGATGTGCGAATAACCGCGATGTGCGAAATGCGAAAACACTGCAGCGTGAGCCTCAGGGCAGATAACGCCGTCAGGCTACGAGCATGAGATAGGTGTTATCACTCTTAATGTTGGCTTGGACGTGCCGTCCCGGGCGCTTGGTTCCGGTCCTGCCGCGATTTGCGCGTCACGGCCGCGGCCCCGTGGACGCGCCTCGCCGCCGCGAGCAGCGGCCAGCTAGGTGTCCCTGGCCGTGCGCGGCCCGGAATTCCTGGATACGAGTGGGCGGCAGGCCGCGATCATGGCGCTGACTAGCGCCACGGCGACCAGGCCGGTCCGTGGTGACCAGGTTCCGGAGAGGATCATCGCCTCGGCGACCAGGATGTCGATCACGATCGCCGCCGAGCCGGCCACCACCATCCTGGCGTAAGAGTCGATTCCGCCAAATAGGCTCGCTACCGCGAGAGCAGGTACGCCCGTCAGAAAGACGAGTACCAGCGGCACCCGCAGCGGTGTCTCGATGTCAGCAAGGGCCAGGATGGCTCCCGCTGTACCTGCCGTGATTATCCCGCCAGCAATCCAGCGAGTGAGCCCGCGGCCCGACCTCATTGCCCCCCCGAGTACGAGATCTCCCCAGCTAGCGCCGGACTGTCTGTACAGCACTGATCCATTTACGCTATGTAGCAATACTGCCACGTACTGCAAAGCATCGTCCAGCCGACCTGGTCGAACAAATCGATCAACCAGCAGGCAGGTGCACGGCACTTAGGCCATCGCATCCGCCAGTTACAGGTAACTAGGCGCTCATGTGCTGCCCATGGGGTCGATATGAACTCCGCGTGAAGAAATCTTCCCGGCGCTACTCCCGGCCGGTCAGGCGGCCCGCCCCGGGCCCGTATCGCGGCTTGCGTCCGATCCGCGACCTGGAGTTTCTCCAGCACTCTCGACACGTAGTTCTGCACCGTCTTGAGCCACAGCCCGAGGGCCGTGCCATCTGGGCGTTGCTCGCGCCCTCTCCGATCATCGCAGGACGTCGCGTTCCCGGTCGGTCAGCGAGCCCTCGCGGGCCGACTGCCTGCGCCCGGTCGTCGCAGCGAGAAGACGGCTGGCCACGCCGGCGCCGAACACCGCACCGCCGCTGGCCGGCGCCGCCGAGCGTTAGTTCACGGCAATTCGGCGGCAATCCGGCTGGCCGGCCGCGTCCGCGCCTGGCGTGGACGGCGCGCGGCGAGCAGGGCCGCGCATCAGGACCACGCCGATCATGACCAGCCAGGCAAGCCAGACCAGCGTCCCGGCCTTGAGCTGTCCTGAGCCCGTGCCCGCCGCGAGGCCGACGACTCCGGCCACGACGCTGATCCATCCCGCCCAGCGCGGCAGCCTGCGGCTGGCCAGGCCCGCCGCACCGACCGGGAGAGCGCACAAGCCGCTGACGATGATCGCGATGAAGTCGGAGAACTTGCTGATCATGCTCACCCCGGCGACCACGTCAGCCGAGTACCCGATCAGGTGAGCCGACTGGCCCACCCTGCGGGACGCCCGTTCCCGGCCGGTAGGGTGCCGGTTCCCGGCGCAGCAGGGAAGTTCGGCCGGGAGCGGCAGGCACCCGGTCCGGCGTGATCTCATAGCTAGATGAATCGTCCGCCGCTCAACCGCAGGCTGGCTGGCCTGGGGACCACGATCTTCGCCGAGATGTCCGAGCTCGCCGTGGCCACCGGTTCGGTCAACCTGGGCCAGGGCTTTCCCGACACCGACGGGCCGGCCGAGATCGCCAGGGCCGCCGCCGACGCGATCATGGCCGGCCGCGGGAACCAGTACCCGCCAGGCGCGGGCATACCGGAACTGCGCCAGGCGATCGCCGCGCACCAGCGCCGGTTCTACGATCTGCCCGTCGACCCCGACGGCGAGGTGCTGGTCACGGCGGGAGCCACGGAGGCGATCGCCGCGGCGCTGCTTGCCCTGGTCGAGCCGGGCGACGAGGTGATCGCGTTCGAGCCGTACTACGACTCCTACGCCGCGTGCATCGCCATGGCAGGCGGGGTCAGGGTGCCCGTCACGCTCCGGGCGCCAGGCTTCCGGCCCGACCTGGACGAGCTGCGGGCCGCGATCACCAGCCGCACCCGGCTGATCCTGCTGAACTCGCCGCACAACCCGACCGGCTCGGTGTTCACCCGCGCCGAGCTCACGGCGATCGCCGAGCTCGCCTGCGAGCGCGACCTCCTCGTGATCAGCGACGAGGTCTATGAGCACATGGTCTTCACCGGCGAGCACGTCCCCGCCGCGTCGCTGCCCGGGATGGCCGGGCGCACCGTGTCGGTCAGCTCGGCCGCGAAGACGTTCTCGTTCACCGGCTGGAAGATCGGCTGGGTCACCGGCACCCGCGAGCTCGTCGCCGCCGTCCGGACGGTGAAGCAGTTCCTCACCTTCGTCAGCGGCGGCCCCTTCCAGTACGCCATCGCCCAGGCGCTCGCGCTGCCCGACCTGTACTACCGCTCCGTCGCCGCGGACCTGATGACCAAGCGCGACCTGATGTGCGGCGGGCTCGCCGAGGCCGGGTTCGACGTGTACCAGCCGGACGGCACGTACTTCATCACGACGGACATCAGGCCGTTCGGCGACGTCAGTGGCCTGGAGTTCTGCCGGAAGCTGCCGTACGCGGCCGGCGTCGTGGCGATTCCCAGTGTCGTCTTCTACGACAACGTCGATGCCGGGCAGTTCCAGGTGCGGTTTGCGTTCTGCAAAGGGGAAGAGGTCCTGACCGAGGCGCTCGCCAGGCTCCGCCTGCTGCGTCCCGCCTGACTGCCCGGCGAGGACGCCGGGCTACGGCTGACGAGCGGGAACTCCGGCAGCTTGCCGAACGTTGGCTCCCGCCCCTGACTTCGTTATGACTGCGTGACCGTACGGCTGCGCTACCGCGTGACATGACCCGGCTCGTCCGGTTAGCATGCCGTCACTGCCGAATGCGCTTTCTGTCATCTCGGAAGTACCGACGTCATCGGCCATGCTGCCGGATGCTGGACGTCTTTACTGGTCAGCGCGCTGACCACGCGGAGGGGAGTCGGATTGGCCGACATGTCGTGGGAGCACGCCGCCGAAGCTCGAGCGGCGCTGAATGCCATCGTCACCGATCCTGAGCACGGGGTCGCTGCGCTGTCGAGCGCTCAGACGATGTCGAATCTCCTGAAGGATCTGCTGCCCGACGCGCCGCGGGAGAAGAGCATCCTGGTTGCCGCCGCCGAGGCTGGCCTGGCCAATACACTGCGCCAGCACGTCGATCAGGGCATGGACCCGAATACCGCGATCAGGCTGACAGCCTCGTCGTTCTCCTCGACTACCCCGTTCACTCCCGAGGCGTGCGGCTGGGTCACCGGCGAGATCGCCACCGCGCTCGGCATGAGCCACAGCGGAGCCGTCGGCGGCCCCGGCGGGACGCCGGCCGGGTTCGACCCGATCGGGCAGCAGGGAATGCCGACCCAGATCGCGCCCATCCCCGGCGCCGGCTACACGCCGGGACAGGCGCCCACCCAGGGCTTCCCCGCGGTTCCTGGCCAGGGCGGCGCCAGCGGCTTCGGCGCCGGGGGTCAGGCGACCGCGCCGGGACCATGGCAGGCGGGCGGCCAGCCGGGCGGCGGCGGGTTCGGCCAGGGCGAGCCGCCGGGCGGCGGGTACGGCGGCCAGCCGGGCGCCGGCTTCCAGGGCCAGCCGGGCGGCGGGTTCGGCGGCCAGCCCGGTCAGCCGGGCGGCGGAGCCTGGCAGGGCGCCGGTCAGCCGGGCGGCTTCGGCCAGGGCCAGCCGCCGACCGGGTTCCAGGGCCAGCCGGGCGGCGGAGCCTGGCAGCCGGGCGGCGGTGCCTTCGGGCCAACGGGACCGATCATGCCCGGCACTCCCGGCGGTCCGGTCAAGCCAAGGGGCAGGGGGCGCGGCCTGCTCATCGCGGGCGGCCTGGTCGTCGCGCTCATTGTCGTGATCGTCGTCGCGGTCAGCCTGACCGGAGGCGGCGGAGGCGGCGGGGGCGGTCACAGTTCCAGCCCCAAGATCAGCCCGACATCCCCGGTGACCTCGCCGAGTTCGACGCCGCCGGTCGCCTCCGGCCCCGAGCCGCTCACGACGATCATGAACCCGGCCGGGCTGAAGCCGGTCGGCACGCAGTGCGTCGCGGCCAAGACCTTCGGGCTGAACAAGGCGACCCTGACAAACAGCACGTTCTGCGCCCACACGCAGCGGCCGAACATCGTGGTGTGGGGCTACCAGTTCGACAATTCTGCCGACTACCAGACCGGTTTCGCCCATATCAACCAGTTCGTGGGCTTCGACAAGGTCACGCCAGGCGCCGGCTGCCCGCCGCCGTCCGGAAGCGCCGAAGGAAAGATCGGCTGGCACGCCAATCACAACCCCAAGTACGTGTCCAGGACCGGGCAGGACATCGAGTGCCTGATTGACGGGAACAAACCGGTTCTGATCTGGTCGATGCCGACCCAGAACGCGTTCTTCATCGGCCAGGACAACGTGACGGGAACCTCGATCAATACGATCCTTGACTGGTGGAAGATCCTGAACTATGGCTGACCGGGCCGCCCGGTGGCCGAACGCCCGGTGGCCTAACCCCCGATGACTGAGACGCTGATGCCGGGCGGCGGGGTGGCCAGGCGCCCGCTGCACTTCATCGTGATGGCCGACTGTTCCGGCTCGATGAAGGGCGAGAAGATGCAGGCCCTGAACTTCGCGCTCAGGTCCATGCTGCCGCATTTGGTCGACTGGGAGCGCGATCAGCTGCAAGCCCAGCTGCTGATCAGGATCCTGGCCTTCGCGTCGGCGCCGCAGTGGTTCGTGCCCGACGCGATCCCGGTCGCCCAGCTCAGCGCGCAATGGCGGAACCTGGAGTACGTGCCGATGGGCCGCACCAACATGGGCCCGGCGTTCCGCTCCGTCGCCGACGTGCTGACCCCCGAGCGGCTCGAGCGCCGCGCGCTGCGGCCCGCGATCCTGCTGGTCACCGACGGGCTGCCGACCGATCCGCCCGGCGGGTTCGAGAACGGGCTGGCCGCGCTGCTGGACATCGCGGCCGGCCGCTCCGCCCTGCGCCTGGCGGTCGCGATCGGCCGGGACGCGAACTCCGAGCCGCTCGACCGGTTCCGCAGCCCTGAGGTTCCCGTGCTGGTCGCCGACGGCACCGACGAGATCGCCGACCGGCTCGTTACCGCCTCGATCGCCGTGTCACGGATGTCAGAGATCGGCGTCAATCGCGGCGCGCTCGCCGAGCAGCTGAACCTGGCCGAGCCAGCCCGCCGCTCGCAGCCTGACATCTACCCGGCATCGGGCAGCTCAGGCTACTTCGAGGACATCCTGTGACCACGACGCCCGCGGCGGGACCAGCGGATCCGTCGGGCCGCAAACCGGGCTGGGTCGTGCTCACCGCCTCCGAGCGCGGCGCGTCACATGTCGCGGTCAAGACGCCCAACCAGGACGCGGTAGCGACCGGGCGAGCCGGCCCGGAGGGGATCGTCGCGGCCGTCGCCGACGGGCACGGCCACTCGCGGCATCACCGCAGCGCCCGCGGCTCGCGTCTGGCGGTCAAGATCGGGTGCCAGGTCGCGCAGGAACTCGCCGACCGGCTCGAAGGTCATAACTCCCTTCTTTGGCAACGGGACAGCGCGGCTGCTGCCACTGCGGCAGCCGACGAGATCGCCAAGCTGACTGAGGCATTCCTTGTGCCGGCCATCGTGCAGCGCTGGCGGGAAGCCGTGCTGGCCGACGTGCAGGCCGACCCGTTCACCGAAGCCGAGCAGGCGCACCGGCACCAGGGCGACGACGCCACGATCGCCTACGGCTCGACGCTGCTGCTCGGCGTGGTACTGCGCGACTGGCTGAT
>Ga0307374_10014304_pt1 | contig 10821 bp, 12 predicted proteins | sample OX3MG_FD_202532 | JGI IMG/M metagenome (GOLD analysis project Ga0307374, IMG submission 202532) | Soil microbial communities from Risofladan, Vaasa, Finland - OX-3 | ecosystem: Environmental > Terrestrial > Soil > Coastal area > Acid sulfate soil | place: Finland: Risofladan, Vaasa | collected... | reverse complement strand
GCGCGACGCTGCTGCGCACAACCATTGCGCTGGTGATCGCCGTCGCCTGGACGGTTCCCCTGGGCGTCGCCATTGGCCTGAATCCGTCGCTGGCGCGCCGTATGCAGCCCATCGTGCAGTTGGTCGCTTCGATTCCGGCGACAGCGCTGTTTCCGGCGCTGCTGCTGATCCTGATCGATCTGCCGGGTGGCCTCAATATCGCGGCAGTGGCGCTGATGTTGCTGGGCACGCAATGGTATGTGCTGTTCAACGTGATCGCGGGCGCGCAGGCCATCCCCGGCGACCTGCGCGAGGCGGCGGCGATCTTTCGGCTGCGCGGCTGGCGACGCTGGCGCTATGTCATCCTCCCGGCAATCTTCCCCTCGCTGGTGACGGGGATGATCACCGCGACCGGCGGCGCCTGGAACGCCAGCATCGTCGCGGAGTACGTCAGCTTCAACAACCACATCTTCAGCACGGTCGGGCTGGGCGCGCTGATCGCTAGCAGCGCCGCCAACCAGGACTACGCGGTATTGTTCGCTGCGACGCTGGTGATGGCTGCTGTCGTCGTCGCCGTCAATCGGTTGCTCTGGCGGCGCCTCTACCGGCTAGCGGAACAACGCTTCCGCCTGGATTGATCAGATTGACTGTGTGTGGCGGCGATCCGCACGCTACGCCATGTGACGGTGTTGAGAAAAAAGGAGATGGTCATCATGTTCCAGACCTCTGCTGCTATCGTCATCCACCGACCGATCGGCGAGGTGTTTCGTTTTGCGACCGACCTCTCCAACATTCCCCTGTGGGTCAGGGGAGCGCAGATCAGATTGCTCTCCCCTGGCCCATTTGGCGAGGGGACGCGGTTTGAAGAGACCTTGATGCGCTTTGGCCGAGCCGTCACCTCGGTCGTGGAGGTCAAGAACTACCAGGTGAATGAAAGATTAGACTTCCAGACCATCAAAGCGCCGTTTCCTCTACTCTCTGCGATCGGTGGCCTGCGCTTTGCCGCCACAGCTGACGGCACGCAGGTGACGCTCACGCATCGCGTGGGTCTAGTGCCTTGGCTTCGCCCGCTTGAACCGCTCCTACAGCGGCTCTCGCAAGCACAAAGCCAACGCGCCGTCCAGGCGATGAAGACGACCTTCGAAGAGGGGAGCGCGCGATGACGCAGCAAGTGGGCGGCCAGAAGGCGCCAGAAGACGCGACAGTTACAGGGCCGGAGGTGATCCTGGCGGCGCGCACTGTCAGCAAGTATTATGGGGACGCTGGGAAAGCGCTGGTGCTCGATAGCGTCAATCTGGAGCTACGGGCAGGCGAGTTCATCGCGTTGCTGGGGCCGTCCGGCTCTGGCAAGTCTACGCTCTTGCGGATTCTGGCGGGCCTGACGCCGCCCACGCAGGGCAGCGTGGAGGTCCACGGCGCGCCGCTGCATGGGGCGAACGCGCAAGTGGCGATTGTCTTCCAGAGCTTCGCGCTCTACCCCTGGCTGACGGTGCAACAAAACGTCGAACTTGGCCTGCTCGCCAAAAACACCCCTGCGGACGAGCGACGCGAGCGCGCCCTGCAAGCCATCGATCTCATCGGCCTCGACGGCTTCGAGTCGGCCTATCCGCGCGAGTTGTCGGGCGGCATGAAGCAACGGGTGGGCTTTGCGCGGGCGCTGGTGGTCGAGCCAGAGGTGTTGTTCATGGACGAACCGTTCTCGGCGCTCGACGTGCTGGTGGCGGACAACCTGCGCCATGAACTGCTCGATCTCTGGCAGGCGCGCAAAATCCCCACCCGCGCGATCCTGATGGTGACGCACAACATCGACGAGGCGGTGCGAATGGCAGATCGCCTGCTGGTCTTTGGCGCCAATCCGGGTCGCATCCGCGCCGAACTGCCCGGCCTGCCACTCGCCGAACGTGATCACAAAGCCAACGCGGCGCACTCGCAACTGGTGGATACCATCTATAGCATCATGACCAATCCCGAGGAAGCCATCGAGCTATTGCTGCCAGCGGCGACACCCCAGACGGCGACATCTCCGGCGTCCACTCATGTGACCTATCGGATGCTGCCCCACGTCAGTATCGGCGAACTGACCGGCTTCATCGAGCGCCTGCACGGGCTGGGCGACCGCGAAGACCTCTACGAACTGGCGCGCGACCTTCAGATGGAGGCCGACGATCTGCTGCCGCTGGCCGAGGCAGCGGACCTGCTGGGCTTCGGCGACATCCAGGAGGGCGACGCGCTGCTGCTGCCGGAAGGCCAACGCTTCGCCGAGGCAGACGTGCAAAGCGAGAAAGACCTCTTTCGTAAGCAGGCGCTCAGCAGCGTGGCGTTGCTCCGCAGCATTGTAGAAGCGTTGCAGGCGGCGCCCGACCATCGCATGCGCGAAGACGAGTTTCTCGAGGCGCTGGAGCAATCGTTCAGCCCGGTTGAGGCGCGTCGCCAGCTCGACACGGCGATTGACTGGGGGCGCTACGCCGAACTGTTCGCCTACGACGACGACGACGGCGAGTTCTATCTCGAAGAGGTGGTGGATACACCGTCGCCACAAGCGGCGATCAGCCAGTGACCTCACTGATCGCCTGAGGGCCTGCCACTTCGGCCACGGCGCCAAACGCTGCCCGCACGCCGCGCCACAGTGCGACGCTGGCCAGCGCCGCTGCTGCAAGCAGCAGGAACACGATAAGCGCCACCAGCAGGAGCGGCGCGCCCAGGTGCGGCGCCACGACGCTGACGAGCGCAATCTCGCAGACACCCCCAATTGTCCCAAAGACCATCGCGATCGTCACCAGCCCGGCGGGGATCAGCGAGAAGCGCGCCAACGGCAGGCTCAGTTCAGTACGCTGAACTGAGCCGATGATGGCAGTCGCACAGACGCCAAGCACGGCGATTACCGCCAGTCCAGCAATGACCTGTACACCGGGAACGAACGGCAACACCATCGCGAATGCGCCGGGGACGCCAACGTACCGCTGATGCAGCCAATAGAAGTAGTACGCGAAAAGTATGCCAACGGCGATGGCAGTGAGCAGCGCGGCGCACAGCGGGATGGTGAGCAGCAGCGAGACTCCCCAACGACGATGCGCGATGGCCTGCCAGAGCGCCGCGATCAGCAAAGGCATCCCCCCAACCAGAATGAGAGGGACTACGAAGAAGCCCGCCAGCTCGATTGCAATGAAGGCAATGCCGAACATAGGGTGCGCCGACAAAGCGAATATCCAAGGTCGTGTAAAGATGAGGCCATGTAGCGGCAGCCATGCCAGGCTGAACGGCACAAATGCGGCGAAGATGGCAACTTCGCTCGTGCGGATGCGATGGGCCATCGAGAGCAACCTCCTGGGAAGCAAGTCGCCACGCAGACGCACGTCGAGCGCGCCCACCAGCAAGTCACACAACGTCCACAGTGTCACAGGGTAGTCTTCAAGGACGGCGGCTACCTCGTCGGCGTAGCGTTCACGCCAGGCGCGCGGATAGAGATACAGCAATCGGATCGCCCAGGTCGCCAACGAGGAACTCCAATGACGCCTGGTAGGCCGTGATGATCGCATCAATTCGTCTCCCCTCATAGCGCCCCATCAACCGCCGACCGCCTGCTCGCCTGTGGCGCTGCCGCCACGCGCCGCCCGCACGCCACGCCAGAGCGCGACGATGGCCAACGCCGCAGCCGCCAGCAGCAACAGCGCAACGATCGCTTCGAGCGGTAGTGGCGCGCTCAGTTGCGGCCCCTCCACGCTGACCAGCGTGAGCAAGCTCAGCCCACCCAGCGTACCCACCACCATCGCTACGGTCGCCAGACCTGCCGGGATGAGCGCAAAACGCGCCACCGGCAAGCTCAGGTCGCTGCGTTGGATGGCGCTGATGACCGTCGCGGCGCATACGCCTAAAATGACGATGGTTGTCAGCCCCAGCGTGATCCGGAGCGCCGAAGTCAGCGAGGCCAACGGCGTAACCACGCGCCCGGCTTGCCGCACAGTGAGCGAGAACGTCAGAAAGCCTGCGCTGGCCGTGACCGCCAACGCGGCGAGCAGCGGGAGCGCCAGACGGAGCGCAACGCCCCAGTGGCGCTCCGTCAGCGCCCGCCAGAATGCCGCGATCAGCAGCGGTATCCCACCCACCAAAATGGCGAGCGTAGCAAGGAATCCCGCGAAGTTCAGCGCGCCGAGGGCCAGCGCAAGTTCGGGATGCGCCTGTGCGGTGGGCTGCCAGACCGACGGCGTATCGGCGACGAAATGCAGCGGCAGCCACGCCAGGCAATACAAGACGAACGCGGCGAAGATGGCAATCTCACTGGTACGGATACGATGAGCCATAGAGAGCAGCCTCCTGGGGAGTAAATCACTGCGCAGGCGCACGTCGAGCGCGCCCAACGCCACATCGATAAGGGTCCACGGTGTCACGGGGAAGTCGTCCAGCACGGCTCCCACCTCGTCGCCATAGCGGTCGCGCCACTCGCGCGGGTAGAGCGCCAACAGGCCCTGCGCCCAGGTCGTCAGCCTGCGCGGGCGCTTGCTAGCGATAGGTCGTTGTGATCGCATCAGCTCGCCCTCCTCACGCCAGCGCCAGCCGCTCGACGCCCGTCGCCACGATCTGTTGTAGCGTGGCGACCTGCTGGCGCAACGACGCCGTGCCCATCGCGGTCATGCGATACGGACGGCGACGCTCCTCAGCGGGCAGCGCCTCAATCCACCCCTTCTGCTCCAGCCGCAACAGCGCGCCGTACAGCGACCCCGGCTCAACCCGCGTGCCGCTGAACCGCTCGATGTCTTCGATGATGGCGTAGCCGTGCTTGGCGCCCGCCGCCAGGCTGAGCAAGATAAGCAACGAGACGTCCGAGAAACGTCCCAGATCGGAAAAGCCAGTACGCATGATGTGTCCTCTCAGGGGTAGGGTGAGTGGTTGGCGGCGTTCGCCCGGAGCGTGGACGCGCGCCGTGAGGCGGCGCCGCTTCGAAGGCCGACGGCGCGGCTTGGAGAGCGGCAGGCGACATGAGTGGCGAATGGCCAGCGGTACTGTTGGCGAACGATCGCCATCTGCGTCGCTATTTAGGTAAACTTAGTAAGAATACTTGAATAGTAACATGGGACAGTGGACGCTGTCAAGTGGGTATTTGGCGCCGCCGAAGGCGCTCGATGGTAGCTGAACGAGAGAAGCGCGCATGGCACAAGGCGGTCGCCGCAAGCGACCGCCTTGTGCCATGCGCGCTTTTCAGTTCTTCGCCTCTACGCCACCAGCGCGCCGACGAGGCTGACGAGGTTGACCGGCTCGCCCATACGCCTGCCGAGGTTGGGCGCCTCGATGCGTTCGATGCGGTGCGGGCCGAAGCCGATGGGGCGCGAGAGGGCGGGCTGACGCGCGCCACGTAGCTCGTCGGCGATCAACTCCAACAAGTCGGGCGTCTCGAGATCGAGTCCGCTGGCGAGGCGCTCCAGCACAACTGGCGAGGGAAACTTCTTGCCGCGTTCAATCTCGCCCAGATAGACCACCGAGATGATGGACCGCTCCGCCAGGTCCTTCAGCGTGAGGTCGCGCTCCCGCCGCTCGCGCCGGATGATGGCGCCCAACGTCTGCTGCAAGTCGTCCATCGTCTCGCCCCCGCTTTCTGCAGTGTTCGCCCACATCGCGCTGACCTATCAACCGCCGCCTCATCCCACCTCCTCTGCGCTCCCCTCTCCCGCCGCAGCGGGGGAAGGGCTGAGGGTGGGGGCCGCGCCCTTCGTATCCATATGCTAGCAGCATATGCGCCGCGCGTCCACATGCTATCAGCATCACTTTTACCTTCCATCCTACCCCACTGCCACGTATCGTTCAACACAGACACCGTAATGAGCCTCCCCATCCGAGACTCCCTAGCCACCACATCAGGAGTGTATCGCCCATGTCGTATGTCCCCAATTACTTCGCCCCGCGCCGCACCGCCATCTGGCCCGACGGACTCGAACGCGCCGAGCAGTCGCTGACGATGCCACTGCCAATGGTCTACGAGACCGTCAAGCGGGAGCGCGCCCGCTGGGAATACAACGTGATCTCTGTCTCGCCCACCGACGATGCGCCGCTGACCGACTCCCGGCTGGCCGAGTTGGGCGCCGAGGGCTGGCTGCTGGCGGGCGTGCAGGAACTGCCGGTCAGCCAGTCGTCGCGCCGCGTGTTCTACTACTTCGTGCGGCAGGCGGAGTAGGCGCCAGCCCCCTCCCGCGCTTGGCCCTGCGAGGCCCTGCGCATGTCCCTCCCCCAAAGGGAGAGGGACGGTTGCAGATTGAAAGGTTTGCTGTTCCATGACACTTCCATTGAGCCAATACCAGAGCGCGCCGTCTGGCGCCGCTGGCGCCGCTACGACAGACCTGGGCGCGCATGACGCCGGGCTGGTGATCCCCACCGTCGTCGAATCGAGCATGCGAGGCGAACGCGCCTACGACCTGTTCTCGCGGCTGCTGCATGAGCGCATCGTGCTGGTGAATGGCCCCATCGAAGACCAGCTGGCTAATCTGGTGGTCGCCGAGTTGCTCTTCCTGGCGAGCCAGGGCGACGACCGCGAGATCAGCATGTATATCAACTCGCCGGGCGGGGTGATCACGGCGGGCATGGCGATCTACGACACCATGCGTTCGCTGCGTTGCCCGGTCTCGACCACAGCGATTGGGCTGGCGGCCAGCTTCGGCACGATTCTGTTGATGGCGGGCGATCCGGGGCGGCGCTTTGCCCTGCCCCACGCGCGCATCCACCTGCACCAACCGTTGCTTTCCGGCGGTGGCCTGGGTGGCCAGGTGACGGACATCGACATCCACGCCCGCGAGCTGCTGCATACCCGCGCGACCATCCAAGAGATCATCGCCTATCACACCGGCCAGTCGCTGGATCGCATTGTGCGCGACACCGAACGCGACTACTACATGAGCGCCGAGGCCGCCAAAGAGTATGGTATCGTTGACGATGTATTGCCACTCGAAGACTGGCAGAACCGTCGCAAAGGGTAGTGGTGTTATTGAGCGTGCGAATGAGGCGCAGCCTCATTCGCACGCTCAATAACCAAGGAGATTTGGTATGCGCATCCTCATCATCGGCGGCACAAGCTTCATGGGGCCAGCCGTGGCGCGCGAACTCGTCGCCGCTGGCCATAGCGTCGCCGTCTTCCATCGTGGCAAGACCGAGCGCGACGTACCCGAACCGGTCACGCACATCCACGGCAACCAGCGCGACCTGCCAAGCTTCGCCGACGAGTTCGCCCGCTTCGCGCCGGAGGTTGTCATCCACATGACGCTGGCGACCGAGGCGCAGGCGCAGACCTTCGTGGCGACGTTCACGCCGCCGCCACTGGCGGGCGTCACGCGGCGCGCAGTGGTCATCAGCAGCCAGGATGTCTACCACGCCTTTGGCCTCGTCAACCGCACAGAATCCGGCGCGCCCGATCCCATCCCGCTGACCGAAGACTCGCCCCTGCGCGAACACCTCTATCCGCACGCGGAGATGGAGCCGCCGCCGGGCAATGAGGACAACGACTTCTGGCGGCAGATCAAGCAGTACGACAAAATCCTGGTGGAGCGGATGGTGATGGGCGCGCCCGCGCTGCCTTGCACGGTGTTGCGGCTGCCCGCCGTCTATGGCCCGCGCGATCAGCAGCATCGCACGCGCGAGATCGTGAAGCGGGTGGACGACGGACGCCGCGCGATCATCCTCGACGCCGACGTGGCGAACTGGCGCTGGACGCATGGCTACGTGGACGACATGGCCCACGCCATCGTCCTGGCGGCGACCGACGACCACGCGGCAGGCCACATCTACAACGTCGGCGAGCCTGACCCGCTGACCTATGAGGAGCGCGCTCGCGCGCTGGGCGCCGCAGCAGGCTGGCAGGGCGAGATTGTGGTCGTCCCCCACGATCAGCTTCCCGTGTCGCTCCAGTGGGATGGCGACGCCACGCAAGACGTGGTGGTAGATACGTCGCACATCCGCCGCGATCTGGGCTACGCCGAGGCGCTGCCGCGCACGGAGCGGCTGGCCCGCGCCGTCGCCTGGGAGCGCGCCAACCCACCCGCCGCCGACACGCCCGGCGCGTATGACTACGCGACGGAGGACGAGGTGTTGGCGCAGATGGGCAAGTAGGCGCATTCATTCCGCCGTACCGCCAGACACCGATCCGGCATGTACACCCGACAGGCTTCTCTCTTGTAGCGCCGCCGAGGACGGCGGCGCTACATCACGGCGCCCACTACTCCGTTGTATCGGTCATGTCCTGCCCCTGGGCAGTGAGACCAGTGTTTGCCATGAGTCGCGTTTCGATCTCCTCAATGTCTGGTAATCCCGGCTTGAGGGCCTCTGGCAACGTCTGCGCCACTCGATAGGTGGCGATTCCCATCGGCGCACGCTGATCGCGCAGAGCATACTCCGCCACGAGCCGGTCGTGAGTTTTGCACAGAATCAATCCGATGGTTCCCTGATCATCGCCATGTCGCAACCGCATACTCTGCTGGGATAATCTCTCGCGCCATTGAGACATCTCCTTCAATTTTGCCGGCGCGCCGGCAAAATTGTCATCATCCCTATTCTTCATATGCGCACTATGCCACCGCGACCACACTCAGTGGAGTTATCGCGCCCCCAAAGTAGGCATAGTCGGTCACAGAGCGGTAATGAGCATACGACCAGCCGGTAGGCAAGGGGCGCGCTACGCCAGCCGTAGCCCCAGCACAGCGCCTAGCTCGCGCAACGTCTCCACGCGGGCAGAGGATGGCGCCTCGGCGATGCGGGCGGCCAGCGTGTCGAGCGCGGCGAGGGCGGCGGGCGCGTTGAAGTCTTCGTCGAGCGCCGCCTGGAAGGCCGTCCGCGCCTTCTGGATGACGCTGGCATCGTCGGGCAGTTCGGGGCGGCGCTCGACGCTGCCCATCGCGGCGTTGGCCAGGCGCTCGGCGCGCTCGGCGGCGGCGCGCATCTCGTCGTCGGTGTACTCCCACGGCTGGCGGTAGTGCTGCGCGAGCAGCAGCAGGCGGATGGCGTCTGGCGTGTAGCTATGCAGCAGGTCGCGCACGAGAACGAGGTTGCCCAGCGACTTGCTCATCTTCTCGCCGCCCAGCCCCACCATCGCGCAGTGCATCCAAATCTGCACGAATGGTTGTTCGCCAGTCGCGTTCTCACTCTGGGCGATCTCGCAGGTGTGATGGGGGAAGACCAGATCGGAGCCGCCGCCGTGGATGTCGATACGCGGGCCAAGGTACTTGACGATCATGCTGCTGCACTCGATGTGCCAGCCCGGTCGCCCTGGCCCCCACGGGCTGGGCCACGCCGGTTCGCCGGGGGCCTGCGCCTGCCACAATACGAAGTCAAGCGGGTCTTGCTTGCGAGGGTCGTCGGGGAAGTTGCCACGCTCATTGGCAATCGCCAGCCATGCGGCGTAGCCAACATAGCCACCGGCGGTCGCCAGCTTGCCGAAGTCGGGATCGCTCTTGACCGAGAAATATACCCAACCGTCACGCTCATACGCATGGCCCTCAGCCAACAGTGTCGTGATCAGTTCAACCATCTTCGGCGTCTCGGCGCTAGCGGCGACGTAATGGGTCGGCGGCAGCACGTCCAGCGCCTTCAAGTCGGCCTGATAACGGGCGACCTCGCGGCGCCCAAGCTCGTCCCAGGTGAGGCCAAGCTCACGCGACTTGCGCAGGATGTCGTCATCGATGTCGGTGACGTTCTGCACATAGCGCACGGGCTGCCCCTGCCAACGCAGATAGCGGATCAGTGAGTCGTAGATGACGTTGATGAAAGCATGGCCCAGATGGGTCGTATCGTAGGGGGTGACGCCGCAGACGTAGATCGTCACCTCTTCGCCCAACGGTTTCAGGGTCTCGATCTGCTGGCTCAGAGTATTGAACAGGCGCATTGAAGAATCAGGCTCCCTTCGGTGGCGCATCCGTCGCGCCCGCTGCGGCTGGCTGGTCTGGCGTGGTGGTGGACGTAGCGCCTGGCGTCGCCGCTGGCGCTGTGGCGGGTAGCCGGAAGATCGCTTCGGCGTTGCGCGTGGTGGCCTCGGCGATCTCGGCCTCGCTCAGCCCGCGAAGTTCGGCCAGACGGCGCGCGGTCAGCGCCACATAGCGCGGCTCGTTGCGCTTGCCCCGAAAGGGCGTCGGCGTCAGGTAGGGGCAGTCCGTCTCGACGAGGATGCGATCCAACGGCGCCCAGGCGGCGACCTCACCCAATTCTACGTTTTTGGGATACGTCAGCGGCCCGGCGAATGACAGATAGAAGCCCAGGTCCAGCGCGTCGCGCGCCATCGCGATGTCGCCGATGAAGCAGTGGAAGACGCCGCGCAGGCCCGCGCCATCCGAACGCAACAGGCTGATCATGTCGGCGTGCGACTCGCGGTTATGCAGGACAATCGGCAGGTTGAGGTCGCGGGCCAGCCCAAATTGGGCCACCAGCGCGGCGCGCTGCGTCTCGTGCGGCGAGAGGTTGCGGTAATAATCCAGGCCAATCTCGCCGATGGCGACGACGCCCGGCTCCTGGGCCAGCGCGCGTTCCGCCGCCAGCGCCGCGTCGGTCAGCGTCGTCGCATCGTGCGGATGCGTGCCGACGGCGGCGAAGATGCGGCCCGGATACTGCTGCGCCAAGGCGATGGCGGCGCGGCTGGTCTCCACGTCGATCCCCGGCGTCACCATGCGGTCCACCCCGGCGGCGAAGGCAGCCGCAATCACGGCGGCGCGGTCGGACGCAAACTGGCGCATCTGCACATGCGCGTGGGTATCGATCAGCGCCATCGCCATCACTTCCCGTCATCGTCAACGGCGCCACAAGCGCGCCTAACCGCACACATCCGGCCCATCCACGCCGAACGTGCGGCAGGCGGTCCCACAGAAGTATAGGCGGCAGAGG
>Ga0307374_10014303_pt1 | contig 10821 bp, 8 predicted proteins | sample OX3MG_FD_202532 | JGI IMG/M metagenome (GOLD analysis project Ga0307374, IMG submission 202532) | Soil microbial communities from Risofladan, Vaasa, Finland - OX-3 | ecosystem: Environmental > Terrestrial > Soil > Coastal area > Acid sulfate soil | place: Finland: Risofladan, Vaasa | collected... | reverse complement strand
ACGCCACGGCCGCGACCATCCAGTATGACCTGGGCGCCCGGCGGCACCGAGCGGATGGCCAGCCGGCCGGTCGGCGCCGGCGGCGGCGCCACGACTTCCGCGGCAGCCGGCGCGGGAGCCGAGGCCGGCGCGGATGCCACCGCCGCGGGCGCCGCCGGGCGCGCGGCACCGGCGACCGGCGCCGCGGTCACCTGTGCGGCTGTCGTCGTCGTGCCACCCCGCCCGACACCGTACCCGGCCGCAAAGCCGACGAGCACGCCGACCCCCAGCGCGAGCGCCAGCGGCCACACGGCGGTGCGCGCCCGGTTCAGTCCTTCCGAGCCGGGCACCGTCACGGACGGCGAGGCCTCGAACGGCATGCGCGGCGCCGGCCTCGAACGCTCCGGCACGCGTGACGCCGGAGACTCGACGGCTCCCGTCGCATCGGCCGGCTCGACCTCGACCGGCAGGTCGAACTCCAGGCCGGGCATGACGGCCGGCGTCGCCGCCCCGATATCGAACTCCCCCGGCGCCACCGGCGGCCCTGCGGCCTCGTCCGCGCGCGACTCGGCCGCCGGGCGCTCCTCCTCCGTGCCGGCGAGGTCGGCGCGTTCGACAGGGATGGCACCTGCATCGCCCGGGCCGGCCCCCGAAACCGGGTCGGTCGACAACGGCCATTCGCCCACGTCCGACGGCACGGCACCGGCCGGCGCCAGATCCAGGTCGGGTGCGGCCTCAGCCTCGGCTCCGCGCTCGTCCGCCCCCCCGGTACTCCGGTCCACCGGCTGGGTGCGCGACTCCTCCTCCTCCTCCTCCGATGCGACGGGGGGAATGACGACCGCGCGAAGCGGCGTTCTCCTGGCCTTGGCGGCACGGCGCTCCGGTCCGGGCACCGCGACCGGCACGGCAGGGCCGGCGTCCGCCGGCGCCGCCGGCCGCGCCGGCTCGTCGAGCGGGAGCGGCACCGATTTCGGGCTCCCGTCGGCCGGCTGCCCGACGGTGGACAGCGCCGCCTCCAGCGCCGCGGCGAATCCACGCGCCGTCTGGTAGCGGGCGTCCGGCTCGGCCGCCAGCGCCGTCGTGAACACATGGCGCAGCGCCGGGCGGTCGGCGTTCTGCGCTGCGGCGAGCTGGTCGAGCCCCTGCTCGCCGATGCCGCTCACGCGCCGGCCTGCGAGCAGTTCGTAGGCCATGACGGCCAGCGCGAAGACGTCGGCCGGGGCTCCCCAGCGCTGCCCCGTCGTGCGTTCCGGCGCGCCATAGGGATGCCGTCCCAGGACCCGCACGCCGACCCGCTCGAGCGCTTCGGTGACGCCGAAGCCGGTCAGCCGCACGGCGCCATCCGACAGCAGCACGTCGCGCGGGTGCAGCGCGCCGTGGTGGACGCCCTGGGCGGACACCACGTCGATGGCGGCGGCCAGGGCCGCGATCAGCTCCCGGCTCGCGGCGCCGTCCAGCCGCGCCGGCTGGCGCATGACGACATCCAGCGAGTCGCCGCCGCAGAACTCCTGCACGAGGTACACCGACGTGCCCTGCACGCCGGCAGCCAGCGGCGCCACGATGTGCGGATGCGCCAGATGCCGATCGACCAGCTGCTGCAGCTCGCCAGCGAGTGCGTAGACCTGCTCGGGCAGCAGATCGAGCCGGAACATCTTGACCGCGACCAGACGATCGCGCTCGGGCTGGTACGCACGAAACACCGGTCCGAGGCGGCCAGCACCAATCTGATGGAGGACTCGAAACGCGCCGAAGGCGTCCGGCAGTGAATAGCTGGAGGCTTCCGCAGTCAGGGTCGGGACTCCTCGGGAACGACGCGGATAGCGGAACGGTTTCTGGCGCAACAGTTTAACAGATTCGTCCAGCCGCGTCGACGATTCGCGCGCGGGAATCTGCATCGTGTGACGCCGGCGTCATGCCCGGCGGCCGATCCCGGACCCGGTCGGGAGCGGCACCGGGGCCGCGGGAACGCCGGCGCGCGGGGCGGCGTCTCACCCGGTGCCGCCGCGCGCCCTGCGGACGGGCCCGCGGGATCCGGGGGAGACACCGGCCGGCCGCCGGAAACCGGGCGCCGGCCGGCGGTCCTCCGAGAGTTGACAGGGCTGGTACCCGTCTGCAAAAGTAACCGGACGGTGTCGACAAAACCTGCTGTGCCTGCTGAAACCCTTTCCCTGCTGGGGGTCGACATCCGCCGGCTGCCCGGTCTGCGGCCGCTGGCCGCCGACTACGCGTATCGCTTCGAGGCGGTCGCCCCTTTCTTTGCCGGCAATCCGGCGACGCCGGACGACTGGGCGGCGGTCATCCGGCGGACGGTGGCCCACGCGCGGCGCCGGACCGACATCTCACAACTGCTGCTGGCCCAGCAGCGGCGGCGGGACGCCCCCGCGGCGGCCATGGAGGCGGCGGCGCGCCTGACCGACGAGCGGAGCGTGGCAATCGTCACCGGGCAGCAGGCCGGCCTGTTCGGCGGGCCGTTGTACACCCTGCTGAAGGCGCTGACGGCGATTCAGCTCGCCCATCGCGTGACGCGCGAACAGGGCGTCCCGGCGGTGCCGGTCTTCTGGATCGAGGCGGAGGATCACGACTGGGACGAGGTCCGGGAGTGTACGATCCTCGACGGCGATCTGGCGGCGCACGCGATCGAGCTGCCGCCGATCGACAAGGCCGATCCCGAGCCGGTGGCACGGGTCGCCCTGCCCGACGCGGTGACTGAGGCGATCGCCCGGCTCGCACAGATCCTTCCCCCGACCGAGTTCACCGGGCCCATCATCGACAGCCTGACACGGATCTACGCACCGGGCCGCGGCATGGCCGATGCCTTCGGCCGCTGGCTGGAGTCGGTGCTCGGGCCGCACGGGCTGGTCGTCTACGACGCGTCCGACCCGGCCGCCAAGCCACTCGTCCGGGATCTGTTCGTTCGCGAGCTGCAGGACGTGGGCCGGACGGCCAGGCTCGCCGCCGTGGCGGGTGCCGAGCTCGTGCGCCACGGCTATCACTCGCAGGTGCAGGCGCACGAGGACAGTCCGGCGCTGTTCTACCTCGACGGCGCCCGCCGGGCCATTCGCGCGCAGGACGGCCGGCTGGCGGCCGGCGAGCAGACGTTCACCACCGCGGACCTCGCCGGGCTGGCGGCCGCGGAGCCGGCGCGGTTCAGCCCGAACGTCCTGCTGCGTCCGATCGTCCAGGACGTCATCTTTCCGACCGCCTGCTACGTGGCCGGTCCCAACGAGCTCGCCTACCTGGCGCAGCTGCGTGGCGTCTACGAGCGTTTCGACGTGCCGATGCCGCTGATGTACCCGCGCGCGACGGCGACGCTGCTCGACTCGGCGGCGCTGCGGTTCCTGCAGCGGTACGACATCCCGCTCACCGCCTTGCAGGCGCAGGACGAGTCGACGCTGAACCGCCTGCTCGAAGCGCAGCTGCCGGCGCACGTCGAAGCCACGCTGCACGACGCCGAGCGGGCCGTCACGGAGCGGATGACCGCGTTGATCGCCGCCCTGCCGGCCGTCGACCCGACGCTCGAAGGGGCCGCGCGGTCGACGCTCGGCCGCATGCAGCACGACCTGAAGACGCTGCACAACAAGCTGATTCAGGCCGCCAAACGGCGCGACGAGACGCTGCGCCGCCAGTTCACCCACGCCCAGCATCTCGCCTTCCCCGGCGGCCACCCGCAGGAGCGGACGGTCGGTTTCGTGTACTTCCTGAACCAGTACGGCCCGGCGCTCGTCGACCGCCTGCGCGACGCGCTGCCGCTCGAGCTCGGGCGCCACTGGGTGCTGACGGTGTAGGGGGCGCTCGGGCGCTGACATCCAGAGACATAACCCGTCCCCAATGTCCATGAATCAGGACGTCTTCGCCGAGCTGGCCGCCTCGCTGGCCCGCGGCGAAACGGTCGCGCTCGTGACGATCGTCAAGGCCAGCGGCTCGACGCCGCAGCGCGTCGGGGCGAAGATGCTCGTCCACGCCGACGGCCGGACGGTCGGCACAATCGGCGGGGGCTGCTACGAGAACGACGCCTTCTGGAAAGCCCGGGACATCCTCAAGACCCGACAGCCGAAACTGGTCCGGTACGAGCTGAACGACGACTTCGCGGAAGAATCCGGGTTGATCTGCGGGGGACAGATGGAGGTCTACATCGATCCGATTGAGCCGGCCCCCTCGCTGTATATCGTCGGCGCGGGACACGTCGGGTTTCACCTGGCCCGAATGGCGCACGAGGTCGGCTTCCGCGTCCACGTGATCGACGACCGCGAAAAGTTCGCCAGCCGCGAGCGCTTCCCGACCGCGGACGAGGTCATCGTGGACGACATTTCCGCCTGGCTGGATCGCGTCACGCTGCCGGACAGCGCCTATGCCGTCGTCGTGACCCGCGGCCACCGCCACGACCTGGACGCCCTCCGCAGCCTCGCGCCGCGCGATCTGCGCTACCTGGGCCTCATCGGGAGCCGCGCGAAAGTGGCGCGCATCGCCGACGCCCTGCTGGCCGAGGCCATGCCGCCCGAATGCCTGCGGCGCGTGCACGCGCCGATCGGCCTCGACATCGGCGCCGTGAGCCCGGCCGAAATCGCCGTGAGCATCCTCGCCGAGATGATCGCCGTCCGGTATGGCCGCCTCGAGCAACCGCAGGTGGCGGCGATGTCCATGCGGTGGAACCCGGTCGGCCCAGCGTGACCCCGCCACCGGCCGGCCGGACTGCGCCGGGCCGGCGATCCAGCCCAAAGGCTGGTGTATAATGGCGTTAGCACTCTCTTTCTGAGACTGCTAAGTAACCGTGTCTTCGACCCTTTCCGCACGCTCCCGTCGTCTCCTGGCCGCGCTGGTCCGGGAATACATCGTCACGGGCGAACCGGTGCCGTCGTCGGCCCTCGTCGCGGCGGCGGGGCTCGAAGTGTCGTCGGCCACCGTCCGGAACCTGCTGGCGCAGCTCGAGGACGAGGGGTTCGTCCACCAGCCCCACACCTCGGCCGGGCGGATTCCGACCGATCGGGGCTATCGGTTCTACGTCGACCTGCTGCTCGAGGAACCGCGGCCCGCGCGGTCCGTGGAGCACGTAGCGGCGCGGCTGCGGGAAGCCGGGGCGGGCCAGTTCGACGTCTTTCTCGCCAGCGTGTCGCACATGCTGTCGCGGGCGTCGCGGCACGTCGGCTTCGCGCTGGCGCCGGCCGCCGAAGAGGCGGTCTTCCGGCAGATCGAGTTCGTCTCACTGACGTCCACCCGGGTCCTCGTCGTCGTGGTGACCGGCAGCGGCCGGGCGCTGCAGAAGGTGGTGGATCTGGACGAGCCCTGGCGGCCGCCCGAACTGCGGCAGGCGGCGAACTATCTCAACAGCGAGTTCGCGAACCTGCCGTTGAACGACGCGCGCGCCCGGGTCGTGGCGCGGCTGCAGGAGGAGCGGGCGCTGTGCGACCGGTGGTTCGGCCGCACGCTGGCGCTGGCACAGTCGACCTTCGAGGGGCTGGGCGGCGGCAGCCCGCGGGTGTTCGTCGAAGGGACGGCGTCGCTGCTCGGCAGCGAGACCATGCACAGCGAGGCGTCGATCGAGATGCTGCGCACGCTGCTGCAGATGATCGAGGAAAAGCAGCGGCTCGTCCGGCTGCTCAGCGAATACATCGAAGGCCCGGGCCTGACGGTCGTCATCGGCGCCGAGCATGCCGAACCGCACCTGCGGCCCTTCAGCCTGGTCCTGTCGACCTATTCGGAAGGCGGCCGGACCGGGACGGTCGGCGTGATCGGCCCGACGCGCATGCGCTACTCGCGCGCGATCACCGTGGTCGACGGCGTCGCGCAGGCGATCTCGCGCGTGCTCCGGGAATCCAACTAGTCACCCAGATCCATTCACATGACGCCACACGAGACTCCTCCGCCCGACGATGCGCCCGGCGCGCCGGCCGAGGGCGCAGCCGCAGCACCGCCGGCCGACGCCTCCGCCGAGCTGATTGCGATCAAGGCCGACCGCGACGATCTCTACGATCGCCTGTTGCGCAAGACGGCGGAATTCGAGAATTATCGCAAGCGCGTCGAGCGGGAGCGGCAGGACCTGCGCGACCGGGCGGCGGCCGATCTGCTCGGTGATCTGCTCCCGCTGGTGGACGACTTCGAGCGCGCCCTCCGCGTGGAGACGCCGTCGGAGGCGGAAGCCTACCGCAAGGGGGTCGATCTCATCTACCGGCAGCTCCTGGACCTGCTGGAGAAGCGCGGCGTCCGCCCGATCGAAACGACCGGCGTCACGTTCGATCCGCACCTCCACCAGGCGGTCATGCACGAGCCGAGCCCGGATCATCCGGACGGGGCGGTCATCCAGGAACTGCGACGGGGCTATATGCTCGGGAACCGCCTGCTGCGGCCGGCGCTGGTGAAGGTGGCGAAGGCGTGAGCAAGCGCGACTATTACGAAGTTCTCGGCGTGTCGCGGACGGCGAGCGAGACGGACATCAAGAGCGCCTATCGCAAGCTGGCCATGAAGTACCACCCGGACCGGAATCCGGGCGACAAGAACGCCGAAGAGAAATTCAAGGAAGGGGCCGAGGCGTACGCCGTCCTGGCCGACGCGGACAAGCGGAGCGCGTACGATCGGTTCGGCCACGCCGGCGTCGGCGGCGCCGGCGGCGGCCCGGGCGGCTTCGATCCGACAATCTTCGCCGACTTCAACGACATCCTCGGCGGGCTCGGCGACATCTTCGGGTTCGGCGACATCTTCGGGGCCGGCCGGCGGCGCGGCGGTCCGACCCGCGGCGCGGATCTGCGCTACGACCTGGAAATCTCGTTCGAAGAGTCGTACGCCGGCGTCGAAACGACGATCCAGATTCCACGGCAGGAAGCGTGCGGCGCGTGCCACGGCTCAGGTGCGGCGGCCGGCAGCGGGCCCACCGCCTGCCCGCAGTGCCGTGGGACCGGCCAGCTGCGCTACCAGCAGGGCTTCTTCACCGTGGCCCGCACGTGCAGCCAGTGCCGCGGCACCGGCCGGGTCATCAGCAAGCCGTGTCTCACCTGCCACGGCGGCGGGCTGGTGCCGCGCGAGAAGAAGCTGACGGTGAAGATTCCGGCCGGCATTGCCGAGGGACAGCAGCTCCGGCTCGCCGGCGAAGGCGAAGGCGGCACGGGCGGTGGCCCGGCCGGCCATCTCTTCGTCGTCGTTCACGTGCAGCAGCACCGGTTCTTCCGCCGCGACGGCGACGATCTCTACTGCGAGGTGCCGGTGAACTTCACCACCCTCGCGCTCGGCGGCGAGATTCACGTGCCGACGCCGGCCGGCGCCAAGGAGCGGCTGACGGTTCCCGAAGGGACGCAGACCGGCAGCACGTTCCGGCTGCGGAGCAAGGGGATGCCGGATGTCGGCGGCCGCGGGCACGGCGACCTGATGGTGACCGTGCAGGCGATCACGCCGCGCAAGCTGACCCGCGATCAGCGGCAACTGCTCGACCAGCTCGCCAGGGCGCTCCCGAAGGAGGAGTACGAGCCGCGCGAGCATGGTGACGCGCACGACGACCGGAATCTCTTCGAGCGCGTCAAGGACATCTTCGGTTAACCGGACCAGCCCGTCCCCGTGAGCCGCGCCTGGCCCGCCCTCGACCTGCACTTCCCGACCGACCGGGAGACCGCGAGTCTCCGGAACCGGGCGCTCGCCGCGCTCGATGACTTCCAGCCGACGGCCCTGACCGACTCCGACGCCGCCTGGCGCGCGTACTTTCAGACGCCTGCGGCCCGGGATCGTGCGGCCGAAGCGATGGCGCGCCTGTTCGGCGCCGACGGTCTCCGGCTGGCGCCCGTGGACGAGCCGGACGAGGACTGGGCCCGGCGCTCGCAGGAAGGACTGCCCCCGATCCAGGTCGGATCGGTGCGCGTGCTCCCCTCGGCCCCGCCGCCTCTCACGGAGACCGCGGTGGAGACAGGCATCGGTCCGGTCCGCTCCGCGTCGTCCACATCCGCCGGTCTCACGATCGTGATCGAGCCGTCGATGGGTTTCGGGACGGGCCACCACGCGACCACCCGGCTGTGCCTCGCACTGCTCCAGCAGATCGATCTCCGCGGCTCCACCGTGCTGGACGTCGGCTGCGGATCCGGCATCCTGTCGATCGCGGCGGCGGGACTGGGGGCGGCACAGGCGACCGGCATCGACCATGACGCCGATGCCATCGAGTCGGCCAGGCGGAACCTGGCGCTCAATCCCGGCCTCCGCCACGTCGTGTTCGAGTCGGGCGACATCCGGACGATGACCGGCCCGCGTTCGGCCGTGGTACTGGCGAACCTCACGGGCGCGTTTCTCACGCGCCACGCGGGCGTGCTCATGGACCGCCTGGCGCCGGGCGGTTCGTGCATCCTGAGCGGCATCCTCGTCGAGGAAGAGCAGGACGTCCGCCGGGCCTTCGCCGCGCTGCCGCTCGCCGAACGACGGCAGGAGGAGGAATGGGTCGGCCTGCGGTACGGACCGGCGTCTACAGCTCCCCCCAGATCGCCCATAGCGCGCTGATGGCGACGAGCGGCGCGGCCTCGGCGCGCAGCGTGCGCGCGCCGAGCGTCAGCGGCAGCCAGGCGCCCAGCCGGGCGGCCGCGAGTTCGTCCGCGGCCCAGCCGCCCTCGGGACCGACGAGCAGCGTGGCCGACGCGGGGACCGGGCGGTCCTTCAGCACGGCGAGCGATTCGGCCTGCGCCGCCGGCGCGGCGCCCGGCTCGACCAGGATCAGGCGCAGATCGCCGGTCGCCTGCGCCAGGCCGTGCGCCAGGCCGACCGGCTCGGCGATCTCGGGCAGCACGGCCCGGCCGCACTGCTTGGCGGACGCCAGCGCGACGCGCCGCCAGCGTCCGGTCCGGCCGGGGCGGGCGATCTCGGCGTGCGCGGTCACGAGCGGCTGAATCCGGCTGACGCCGAGCATCACGGCGTCGCGGATGACGCCGTCCATGCCGTCCCCCTTGAGGATCGCCTGGGCGAGCGCCAGGGCCACGCGCGGCTCCGGCGCAGCGGCGACCGCCGCCGTCGCCCGGACGCGCACGGCCGGCCGGACCGCGTCGACGACCGCCGCGCACTCACGGCCGCGGCCGTCGAAGACGTGGATGGCGGCGCCGGCGCCGAGCCGCAGCACGCGGGTCAGGTGGGCCGCTTCGTCCGCGGGGAGCGTGGCCACGTCGCCGCCGGCGTGGATGTCGGGCGCGTAGAACCGGTGCGGCATGCCGGGCATTATAGCGGGCCGGCCGGCGCCGCCGGCCGCGGGCCGGCGCGCGCTGCGCTATACTCGACCCACTTCATGTTCTTCCGCGGGCAGACCATCGGGAAGTACAAGATCATCTCGCCGCTCGGCAGCGGCGGATTCGGGGCCGTGTACCTCGCGACGGACACCTTGATCGACAAGAAGGTCGCGCTCAAGGTGCCGCACCGGCAGAGCGCGGACCTCAGCGAGCTGCTCCGGGAGCCCCGCCTGCTGGCGAGCCTGAGCCACCCCAATATCGTCGCGATCCTGACGGCCGAGAAGCAGCAGAACGTCTTCTTCATCGTGATGGAGTACGTGCCGGGCGAGACGCTGGAGAGCGTCATCAGCCGCGACGGCGCGCTCGAGCTGTCGCAGGCGCTCGACTACACCTGCCAGATCTGCAACGCCGTCGACCACGCGCACACGCAGGGCGTCCTGCACCGCGACCTCCGGCCGTCAAACGTGCTGGTGTCGGAGGCCGGCCTGGTCAAGGTGGCCGATTTCGGCACGTCCCGCTTCCTCGAAATCGCGGCGCACGGCACGACGGTGATCGGCAGCCCGCCCTACATGGCGCCGGAACAGTTCCAGGGCAAGGCGGTGTTCGCCTCCGACCTCTACTCGCTGGGCGTGACGATGTACCAGATGCTCACGGGCGATCTGCCGTATCAGACGCCGACGCCGGGCGATCTCGACCGCCTGATGCGGGGTGAGCTGGTCTCGCCGCCGCGGCTGAAGAACCCGAAGATTCCGCGCGCGCTCAACGACATCGTGCTGAAGGCGATGGCGCCGGAGATCGCCGGCCGCTACCAGCGGGCGGGCGATCTGCTGGAGGACGTCCTCGCGCTGCGGCTGACGGCGGGCGGCGGGCGCGCCCGCCGGACGCCGTCGGCCGGCGAGCCGGCTGCCGCCGGCGGCCCGCCGCCGGCGACGCCGGCCGGCGACCTGCAGGACATCCACAGCCGCCTGCGGGCGCGCGAGGCGCCGTCGCCCCGTTTCTGCTGGCACTGCCGCAAGCCGCTGCACGCGCGATCGGATCGCTGTCCTTTTTGCGGCGAAGCGCAGTAGTGCTAAGATCCGGGTGATTCCGCACGGTTCTTCATACAGGAGCTGCTCATGGCTTTCGCGGGCACCGGCAAAATCTGGATGAACGGCAAGCTGGTCGACTGGGCCGACGCGAAGATTCACGTGGCGTCGCACGTCGTGCACTACGGCAGCGGCGTCTTCGAGGGCGCCCGCTGCTACGACACGCCGAAGGGCGCCGCCTGCTTCCGGCTGGGCGCGCATATCCGCCGGCTGTTCGATTCCTCGCGGACCTACCGGATGGCCTATCCGCTGACGCCGGTCCAGGTCGAGGCGGCCGTGCTGGAGACCATCCGCGCCAACGGGCTGAAGGGCTGCTACATCCGGCCGCTCATGTACCGCGGCTACGAGTCGCTGGGCGTCAACCCGGCCACCTGTCCGGTCGACCTGGCGATCCTCGTCTGGGAGATGGGCCGCTATCTCGGCGCCGACGCGCTCGAGAACGGGGTCGACGCGCGCGTGAGCTCGTGGACGCGCATGGCGCCGAACACGTTTCCGGCGACGTCGAAGGCGAGCGCCAACTACGCGAACTCGGCGCTCATCAAGATGGAGGCGCTCGCCGACGGGTACGCCGAGGGGATCGC
>Ga0307374_10014300_pt1 | contig 10823 bp, 9 predicted proteins | sample OX3MG_FD_202532 | JGI IMG/M metagenome (GOLD analysis project Ga0307374, IMG submission 202532) | Soil microbial communities from Risofladan, Vaasa, Finland - OX-3 | ecosystem: Environmental > Terrestrial > Soil > Coastal area > Acid sulfate soil | place: Finland: Risofladan, Vaasa | collected... | reverse complement strand
CGATTACGCCCGTTGATTCCGATCCGCTTCACGCCGCTATGCGGCTCGGAATGCCCGATTCCACCGAGATCCTCTACGGCCTCCGCGCAGTTGCCGCCGCCAAACAGCCTGCGCCCAACGCCGCGCAGATCGGCGGCAACGCCAAGCTCACTGGCCCAGTCACCCGCTACAGTATCGATTTCATGATCCGCTGGACGGACCTTCGTCTCAACCCCGGCCCGCAAAACACGCACACCGCCAAAATTCAGGTCGAGCTGCTCGCCTACGCGCCCGATGGAACTGCGCTCAACTGGATCGGAGGCGCCATGGCCATGAGTCTCAAGCCGGAAATCTACGCTGCCATCCAGCGTTCCGGCGTGCCCGCACATCTGGAGATCGATGTGCCCCAGGGCAAGGAGTTCGTGCTGTCGACCGGGGTCTACGACTGGCTCTCGGGCAAAGCCGGCACGTTGCAGGTTGCGCTGCCGCAAACCGACACGGCGAACGCTGCCGCAATTCCGCCCGCGCCGGCTCCGAAACCGCCTGCGAAATAGTCGCTTGGCCGCGTGCCCGTCTAAAATTCTTCCTTGCTCTCTCCCGCCCAACGCGACCGCGTCGAAATCGTCCTCGTCTCGCCGCGCAATCCGCTTAACATCGGCGCTGTGGCGCGCGCCATGGCAAACTTCGGCTTCTCCCATCTCACCGTCGCCGCGGCCTACGCGCCTCACTGGCGCGAAGCCAAATCCGCGGTGGGCGCGCCGGAACTCCTGGCCACCGCCCGTGAATGCGCCACCCTCGGCGAAGCCCTCCGCGATTGCACCTTTGTCGCCGGCACCGGCACCCTCACCCATCGCAGGCCCGAGCAGCCGGTAGTGCCGCTACCCGCGCTCGCTCCGCTCCTCCTCCGCCAGCTCGATGGCGGCGGCCCTGCAAGCGCCGCCGGCTGCATCCATCCCGCGCGGCGCGTGGCCCTCGTCTTCGGCCCGGAAAAGCACGGCCTCACGCGCCAGGACCTCGCCTTCTGCCACGTCCTGGTAGAGATTCCCACCGACCCGCGACAGCCCTCGATGAATCTGGGCCAGGCAGTCGCGGTTTGCCTGTACGAGCTCGCCCGCCCCATGGAAACGGCGGGCTCCCCGGCTTCCGAGACCCGGGAACCGCTGCACCCCTCCGTTACCTCGGCCGAGCTCGATCGCCTCGCCGATCTGGTTGAGCAAACTATGGCCGCCGCGCACTATTCCCCGCGCTCCATGCAGGCGGCCAACCGCCACGATGTTCGCGTGCTCCTGCGCGGCCTCAGCCTCTCGCCCCAAGACCTCCGCCGCATCCTCGGGCTTTTCCGCCGCGTCCTGTGGCGTCTTGGCCGGAGCAATGGCGGCCGCCCGTGATTACGGCGGCGATCTTTCCCGTCTGCGCCTCACCTGATACAGTTGCCGTCAACGGTTTTGCTATGCCGACGCGTGTGGTTCAACTTCTCCGCTGGTGCGGCCCTCTCGCCGGTTATGCCGCGACAGGCTTCGCCGCGGTGCTCTTGGCGCAATCCCCTGCGGCCCTACCGCAGGCCCAGACCCCTCCGCCCGCAGCTCCAGCGCAGTCAGCACCAGCTTCTGCATCGTCCGCCGTTCCCGAGCCGCAGCCGGCGACCTCCACCCACGTTCAAAACGCCGCCAGTTCCGACGCGCCGCCCATCGGCGAGGACGAAATGCGCCAGCAACTGGAAGGCAAGACTTTCTATCTGCGCGGCGGATGGCTCGATAACAACCTGCACTTCAATGACCATGGCCAGCTCGACGGTAGCTCGCCCAAAGCCTCCTACACCCTCAGCCTGGTCCAGATCACACGCGTTCACCTGGACAAGCACCATCTCGAGCTCGAAGGCATCCGCTATGGCCTTCATTTCCTCGGCGCCGCTCCGTTTGAGGATCAGGCCGTCGATCGCGTCCGGCTCACCTCCAAGAAGAAGCCGCTGCGCATCACCATCGATCGCGAACAGGTGGTTATACCCAAGAAGAAGAAGCCGTCGAAACAGGACAAGCAGAAAAAGAAGCAGCCGCCAAATCCATCAGCCTCCGGCCCGGGCGGGCCCGCGCCGGCGCCGCCACTCACACCCGCACAGATCGATGGCGCCGTTGCTGCCGCACCGCCCGCTGTGACCGGCCTGGGCGACAAGGCCACCGTTTCCCAGGCGGTTGCCAACAAGGCGCTCCGCGACGCCCTCGATGCGGTCTTTGCCTCCGGCATCGATCAGCGCATGATCGCCACCCTTCCCGCGTATTGGCAGCTTTATTACAAAGATGTCGCGGCCAAAACGGATTTTCGCCCGAGCGATCCCGACATCCTCCGCCAGAGCCAGGTGGACAAGAAGGCCCGCCTTGTTTCCATCATCGATCCGCAATCAAACGATTACGCGCAGAAGAACGGAGTTGCCGGCATGTCGATGTACCACGTCGTGGTAGAGCCCGACGGCAAAGCCGGCGAGGTCGCCATCGGGCGGCCCATCGGCTTCGGCCTCGACGAAAGCGCCGTTGACACCATTCGCAAGGCCAAATTCGATCCTGCCATCAAGGACGGCAAAGCGGTTCCGGTCGTCCTCGACCTCGTGGTCGAGTTCCGTATTTACTCCAAGCTCACGAATACCGCCGCCGCCAAACCCGCCGAGCCGGCGGCACCCGTCCTTCCCGGCCCCTACAGCGCCAATCAGCCCAAACCTGCCGCCCAGCCACAGCCCCAATAGCCCTCCTCCTGGAACCACGATTCACGACTTCACTCTTCACTGTCCCGCCGGGTCGCTATTCTTCCCCCAGTTCGTCCTCGAGCTTCGGCTTGTGTTTTGCGTTGCGTCCCGTTCGTTTGGCGTCGTCTACCACTCGCGCCGGCCGGGGCTGGCCAACCCGCTCCCGCGCGATCGCCTTCACCGCCTTCGTCGCCGAAAACTTCGCCGGTTTCGCCTTTTTGGCCATCCCAAAGTCCTCCGAATCCGGCATGGCGAGATATATGGCCACGCAATGTAACAGATTTTCACAAAGGCTTTCTAAGCCATTGGAATGAGGTAATTATGCGGAATGTAACATTTACATTGCAAGCTGCGGACTCGACACAGCTTTTTCCACAACATTTTCACAGCCGACCTCTGGCGAACAGGTTCGGTTCTGTCGCTTCAGACGGCCAGCGAAACTGTCAGCTTCAAGTTGACCAGAACGACAGCGCCATAAGCGCCCTTGGGATTGAAGAAAGCGCAGGGGACCATCGTACACCTGGCGATTGCATTCGAGAGCCTGGGAGGCCGCCTCCCGCTCGGCCCATCCTGAGCGCCTTTAACAAGGCCGAAATCGCCGTTGGCTGAAGGTATTTTGGCCACGAATGGCCGGTTCCAATTACCATGAAAGAACGCGCCGACAGGAAGCCAAGATCTCTTCCGGCGGCGGCTGGTGTTTTTCACAATCCAAAGTCCAGCCGTATTGACCCTTTCAGGGGCAAGGAGTTTTTCCATTGAGTGACCGTTTTCTGTTTACCTCCGAGTCAGTGACCGAAGGCCACCCGGACAAGATAGCCGACCAGGTTTCCGACGCCATCCTGGACGCCTGCCTCGATCAGGATCCCTACAGTCGCGTTGCGGCCGAGACGCTCACCGCAACCGGCCTGGTAGTCATCGCCGGCGAGATCACAACGAAAGCCTATGTCGATTTCCAGTCGCTGGTGCGGGGGGTGGTGCAGTCCATCGGCTACGACAACGCGACCTACGGCTTCGATTCCAATACCTGCGCCGTGATCTCCAGCATCAATAAGCAGTCAGGCGACATCGCCCAGGGCGTGGACACTGGTGGCGCGGGCGATCAGGGCATGATGTTCGGCTACGCCACCAATGAAACACCTGAGCTGATGCCGGCGGCCATCTCGCTGGCTCACAAGCTGGCGCGGCGGCTCAGCGAAGTCCGTAAATCCGGTAAGCTGCCCTACCTGCGGCCGGACGGCAAGAGCCAGGTGACGGTGGAATATGACGAGAACCGCAAGCCGGTGCGAGTGGACGCGGTGGTGATCAGCACCCAACATGCCGAAACCGTGACCAACGAAGAGTTGCACGCTGACATCCTGAAGCACGTGATCCAGCACGAGATTCCGGCGAAGTTGCTGGACGAGAACACCAAGTACCACATCAATCCGACGGGGCGGTTCGTGATCGGCGGTCCCATGGGCGACACCGGACTGACCGGCCGAAAGATCATCGTGGACACGTACGGCGGCGCGGGACGGCACGGCGGCGGAGCGTTCAGCGGCAAGGACCCGACTAAGGTTGACCGCTCGGCGGCCTACATGGCGCGGTATATAGCCAAGAATATTGTGGCGGCGGGGCTGGCGGAGCGTTGCGAGGTGCAGCTTGCCTATGCCATCGGCGTGGCGGAGCCGGTGAGCGTGCTGGTGGACACGTTCGGAACGAGCAAGCTCTCCGGAACGCAACTGACCGAGCTGGTGCGCAGGAACTTCTCGCTCACGCCCAAGGCGATCATCGAGCACCTGAAGCTGCGCAGGCCGATCTATCAGAAGACAGCCGCATACGGGCACTTCGGACGCACCGAGCCGGAGTTCACCTGGGAAGCAACTGACAAGGCGGCCAAGCTGGCGGAACAGGCCAATGCGGTTGCCGCCGCGAAGTAGACGAATCTCAAAAACTAACGTTCCTCCGGGGGGACCCATACGGGTCCCCCGTGCTTTTGGGGATGGAAGCAGTGAATCAAACCATGGCCCTGCTCCATTTGATAAATTTGCACCAATTCTGATTTTGATGTATACTTGCGGAATGAGAACCAGTATCAATTTTGATGACGACGTTCACTTTTTCGCCTCGATCTACGCGAAAGCCAAAGGAATCGGCTTGAGCGAAGCCGTGAATGAGCTGATTCGAAAGGCGGAATCCGCTCCGCCCCCATCTGCACCTGAGATCAGGCGGTCTCCCAACGGCCTGCCGCTCTTTCCGCCGACCGGAAGAACGATCACGAGCAAGATGGTAAAGGAACTTGAAGAGGGAGAATTTGATCCGGAAAAGTTTGCTTGACTTGAATGTCCTGATCGCGCTCACAGTGCCAGGGCACGAGCATCATCGGAAAGCCCAGCAGTGCTTCGTGTCTTCCGGCAGGGAGGACCTGGGCATTTGTCCGCTAACTGAGGCGGGATTTCTCCGCGTCACCACAAATCCAGCATTCCGCCCCGGACCATACACCCTGGATCAAGCCATAGCCATTCTGCAGGCGCTCAAGGGGCATCCCGCCTATCGGTATTGGGAGATCAAGGAAAGTTGGGTAACGCTCACCGCGCCATTTGCTACCCGGATTCTCGGTCACCAACAGGTTACCGATGCTTATTTGCTGGGTTTGGCTATCAAGGAAGACCTGGTGCTCGTAACGTTCGACGCAGGAATCCGGCACCTGGCAGGCGCCGAATACAGCAAAAACCTCCTCGTTCTGGGCTGACATCCCAAACCAAAGCAAATTCCCCTTTGAATCCCAGGGGAGGTGTGGCACGCTCCGGACGCTTCGCCGACGGCGGGGGTCCCTGCCCGGCGGGCCTCGCGCATCGACCCGGCACAGGCGTTACGCAGCCAATAGCCTGCGGCGCTCACAGCTTCCTTCCAAATGAGAGGGACTTTCGAGGCGTGGAGTCCCTCTCGGGTTTGTCGCCATCGTTCCGAATCGCGAAGGCGGGTTGTCTTAGTGGCTGTCCCCGTCGTGATCCACATCGCCGGCACTTGCCGAAGCTGCATGAGCCTGCGGGCTAATGCGGACGGTGTCCTGGGGCAGTGGCGCCGAACTCGAGGGCGCCGTTGGGGCTGCGGGTTGCGATGCTTCCTTGGCCTGCGCGAAACTCGATACACCGGAAACTGGGCTGATCATTCTTTCCCTCCGTTGCATCTATCGGCACTTTCCCGCGTGCCAACGCCTGACCGCAAATGAAGTTTTCGTCATTGCATCTGGGAGGAACCAAAGAAGCCAGTTCACAGGGCTGGCGCTACGAGTGTCGTACGTCCATGCAATAGAATCTTTGCGGACAGTACCTGCTCGGATCTTGAGGAGAAAGCAATGCGGATTCTTGCGCTCACCGCCCTTTTCATCGCCACACTCGGAACCGCCGCGGCCCAGAATGGAGCGCCCTGGAGCTACGTTGGCAAGGATGGCCCGATGAACTGGGGCAAGCTGGACCCGGCGTACCGGGCTTGCAAAGACGGCCGGGAACAGTCCCCGATCGACATTCGCGGGGCGCACCTGAACAAGAGCCTTCCCCCAATCGAGTTCCATTACCTGGCCGCGCCGCTGACTCTGGTGAACAATGGGCACACCATCCAGGCCCAGGTGCATCCGGGAAGCTACGTCGTATGGGACGGAGTGCGCTACGACCTGGAGCAATTTCATTTCCATCATCCCGGCGAGGAAGCGGTGCACGGCAAGCTGACCGATATGGATATCCACCTCGTGCACCGGAGCGCGGATGGGAAGCTGCTGGTGATCGCCGTGCGGCTAGGCGAGGAAATTGGATATCCCAACGCCACCCTGGCCGCGCTTTGGAACCACCTGCCGGCGCAGGAGGGACAAACGGAACCGGTGACGGACATGATCAATCCGGCCGGGCTTCTACCGGCAGACCGCGGGTACTGGACATACATGGGATCGCTTACGACCCCGCCATGCACGGAGGGAGTTCGGTGGTTTGTGATGGAGCAGCCAATGAGCGTGAGTCGGGCGCAGTTGCGGCAGTTCGCGGATATCTTCCGGGTAAACTCGCGGCCGCTGCAGGATGCGCATGGACGGAAGATCGAGGCCAACGAGTAAGGCAACCCGGAAACCGGGAAAGCTGGATGATGGAAGCAGAGCCGGAGCGCATGCTCCGGTTCCGCTTTTGTTGCTCGCATTCAGCGTTCGAGGGGAAGGAAGCGCAGCTCGATTCTGCCGCCGGTCAGCCGGGCGTCCATGCCGGTGAGATCGGGGACAATGTAATCGGCTTGATCCAGGCGGTCCAACGGATGCGAGAAGGTGGTGGCGATCACTGTGCAGCCTGCGGCGCGGCCGGCCGCGACTCCTGACGCGGAGTCTTCAAAGACCACGCAGTCCGCGGGCAAGATTCCGAGAAGCTCTGCTCCGGCAAGATAAGGAACGGCGCTGGGCTTGCCCTCGTGGACGGTGTCCGCCGTGACCAGCCGCTGGGGAACGGGTACCCTGGCGGCGGCAAGGCGCTCGCGCGCGAGGCGATCTGTGGCGCTGGTGACGACGATCCATCGATCGCGCGGCAGACGATCGATCAGGTCGCAAACGCCGGGCAGGACGACCAGGCCTTCTTTGTCCTCGATCTCGAAATCCTCAATGATGCGCGTCTCGGCCTGGCCGTCGAGATCGGGCCGGAGGGCCCGGACGCTGTCGATGGCGCGCCGGCCATGAATCACACTGAGCGCGTACTCGGGATCGATGCCGCGCATGCGCGCCCACTTGCGCCAACTGCGCTCCACCGAACCGAGCGAAGAGATGAGGATGCCGTCCATGTCAAACAGGACGCCCTTGCAGGTGACAGTCGGCGGAGAAGAGGATTGGGGAAGTGTCATCTGTCTTCCATTTTAAGGAGGGAACCGGCGATCGCGGCCGGTTACTACGGCCGGGATAGAGTACAGCTTCACTGCACTCCTTCCAATTCAGCGTTTGGAGACAGAAACAGAAACCTTGTGGGGAACGGCCAGGTTCGCCTCCGCTTTTACAGTCGTGCTCTTTGCTCCGCGCAAAACTGTGTCCTGGGTCAGGGACAATGCGCCGTCGCCGATGACCGCTTTGCCGCTGAAGCGATCGAAGGCTGCAAGCACCGGCGGCGCGTTTGTGCTTTTGATCCCACCTTTGCGCCAGTCAAACTGGAAGGTTCCGGCGGCGGACTCAGCCAGGTCCCGGGCTGTGAATCCGGACATCTGAAGTTTGCCGCTGCCGGAGAAGGTGTTGCCGGACCACTTCATGGCCAGCAGCGAACCGACCATCGCCGGCTTGAGTCCGGTGAATGCAGCCGCAATGGTGTATTGGGGCTTGTCCCCGACCTGAAGCGTGGCCGTACCGTTCACGTTGCCGCCCAGCATCGAGGCATCGAAGGAAGTGAGTTCGGCGCCCGTGCCCGCGACCTTGAGGTTTGCCGAAACTCCCGTAAGCACAAACGGACCGAGGTTGACCGAGTCGGCCTGCAACAAGCCTTCGGCCGCAGGCCACGTGGGCGAGGCACTCGGGTTGAAGCGCGCAAGCAGCGACGAAAGCAGGGTGCCCTTCCGGCGGGCGCCGAGGAGTGCCACCTGGATCTCGGCTGTGTCAAGAACGGCGAAATGTGCTGTGAACCGCGGGCCGCACTCGGCCGGAGGGGCGCAGGGGGCCGGGAGAGATAAGGTAGCAGAGCCCTCCACCGGGCCATACGAGAAATCGACCGGGTCCCAGCGGTAAGCTCCATTGTCGACATGCAGTGCGGCCTGGTGAATGAGGACGGCGTTGGTGAGGAAGGAAGATTTCCAGTTCGCATCGCGGAAGCTGACGATGCCGTTGGCATAAACCGAGCGTGCCAGCGGCGGGCCAGGGGCTCCGAGTGTGACCTCAACCGGCGCCATCCACGGACCGGACAGGACGAGATCGACGTTGGCGGGCTCTCCGGCAAGCTGTCTGAGTGCGGGCTCGACGGCAGCGCCTGTGAAGTGGGCGAACTCGCGCAGGCGCGCGATGGAGACAGGACCGCGCAGCCCCAATTGAAATCCGGCGAGGGCGAGGCGAACGCGAACCGACAATGGCCCCGGACCACCCGCGGGAATGGTGAACGAGGAGCTCAAGGCCGCCTGTTCATCCGGTTGCGGGGTCGCAGGCTCTAAACTCATCCGGGCGACGGTGATGGGGCGCGCCAGCGAATCGCCAGTGAGGCTGAGCCGTTCCAGAGTAAGGCCGCCGGTGAGTGGCCCGGCAGGGGGACGCCTGGCGGGCGGGCGGATCCCGGCTTTGTGCGATTGCGGCGCAGGCGTGGCAGAAGCCGCCGCGGGATCGTAGATCAGGTGGCCGCTGAGCCTGCCGGCAGCCTGAAGGCTTGGGTCCACCTGGTTGCGGAGGGTGCGCAGCACGTCCAGGCCAGCCTGCGCGGGAATTCGGTCCAGGTCCAGGGCAAGGCGCAGCGGCCGATCGGAAGGAATACTGCCGCGAAGCCGCGCATGACCGTCCCCCACCGGCGAACTGCAATCGAGGTTCTCCACGCTGCGGCTGGCATAATGCAAAACCAGGGTGCAGGCAGCGTCGAAGTCGAGCGGCGCGGCGGGAGCGAATTCTTCACGATGCACGCCGGTGGCCCGAAGGCTGGCCTGAACGTGGGCCGAGGCCGCAGTGCCGTCCAGGTGCAGCTCGCCGCGCAGGTCGCCGCGCCAGCCTTCGTCGGAACCGAGCAGCAGGCGGGAAAGCTGGCCAAGTTGGGCGTCGCGCCACTCCGCATCGAGGTGCAGGGGCATCTTGTTGGAGGGAGTCGCCGGCCGGAGGGTGCCGTCAAGACTCACGATCCCCGTGTCGGCAAGGTCCAGGCTTACGTCAGTGCGGGCGGGTTGCCCCTCGAGCCGAACCCGCCACGTCCCATCCGATTCCTGCCATAGCGCAGCGTCGGCATCCAGCAGCGAATAGGGGAGCTTTTCCAGGCCATTTTTGATGTTGATGCGGGAGTTTGTGGCCTCCAGGTAAGGCCGGGGGACGGCGCGGCGCTGATGCGTACTTGCCGCCGCATTTCGAAAGAGCGAATCAAGGTTCCAGCGGCCGTCGGCGGCGCGGACCAGGTTCAAACTCGCTTCATCGACGCTGATGCGGCTGATCTGCAATTGGCCGCGCCACAGCGAGGCAAAACGGACGGAGGCATCCACTGTGTTGGCGTGGAGAACAGGCTCGGTGCCGTAGGCAGGGTCCTCCTCCACCGTGAGATCGGTGAGGACAAAGCCGGGACGCGGAAGCAGGCGGAGTTCGACGCCGGACAAGCGCACCGGGCGCCCCAGGGCAGCGGAGACGAGCTGCGTGATGCGGTGTTTATAGCGGCTGATGCCGATGAAGGGCGGGACAATCACGAGCGCCAGCACGAGGCCAACCAAGCCTGTCGCCAGCCACAGCTTTCCCCGTTGCCGTGGCCCCCGCTGAATCTCTTCGGTCATTCGATTCAATCGTAAACGGTTGCCGCGGCGGCTGCGGCGGGATGGTCATGCAGGAATCCGCTCCCTGGTTCGCGAGCGCCGGCGAAGATCGGCGGCACGTCGGCTTTCGGCGCTTCCGGCACCGCGCCAAAGCGCCGCTCGCGGCGGCGAAAGTCAGCCACCGCCGCGTCGAAATCGGCCTCACGGAACTCCGGCCACATCCGCGGGATAAAGACAAGCTCGGCGTAGGCCGATTCCCACAAAAGGTAATCGGAAAGCCTCTGCTCGCCGCCGGTGCGGATGAGCAAATCCACTTCGCCGCTTTCGCCGGCCAGCTTGCGCGTGATCATCGCGGTAAGATTTTCGGCGGTTGCGGTCCCGCCGCAGGACTCGATCGAGGCGCGCGCCGCGCGGGTGATGGCTTCGCGGGCAGAATAATCGATGGCCACGCGCAGGTGCAGGCCGCGCCCATGGGCAGTGGCCGCCTCCGCGGTTTCGATTGAGCGCAGCACCTGGGCGGGCAGGCGGTCGCGGCGCCCAATCACCTCCAGGCGCGCTCCGCGCTGCCGCATCCGCTCGGTCTCCAGGCGCAGAAACGCGCGCAGCAGCCAGAAGATGCGATCGATCTCCGCAGGGGGGCGGCGCCAGTTGTCCGACGAAAACGCGTACAGGGTCAGGCAGCGGATGCCGGTGTCGGAGG
>Ga0307374_10014298_pt1 | contig 10823 bp, 9 predicted proteins | sample OX3MG_FD_202532 | JGI IMG/M metagenome (GOLD analysis project Ga0307374, IMG submission 202532) | Soil microbial communities from Risofladan, Vaasa, Finland - OX-3 | ecosystem: Environmental > Terrestrial > Soil > Coastal area > Acid sulfate soil | place: Finland: Risofladan, Vaasa | collected... | reverse complement strand
GGCTTGCCCGCTGCCCCTGCCCCCAATTGGCATAGATGACTCGCCGTAGCTTTCGTAACAACGACCGGCCGCCGCAAGCCGTAGTCACGAGCGGGAGGCAGGTCGTCCCGGCCTCGGTTCGTCCGCGTGGCAGGTGCCGCGGTGTGTGTGTCTGAAGGGACTTCTCGATGGCATCAGCGACGCTGATTGACAGCATCCGTGAGGTTGTGCGCGAGCGCATAGCGCCCCAGGCTGCCGTGGTCGACAGCGCCCGGGTCTTTCCGGAGTCCGCGGTTCGCGCGCTGGCCGCCGGGGGGGCGCTCGGCCTGGTGGTGCCGAAGGCATCCGGGGGGGCAGGCGGCGGGCTCGCCGCCCTGGTCGAAGCGTGCGAGGCCGTCGGTGGAGCCTGCGCGTCGTCGGGAATGGTTTTCTTGATGCACTCGGTGAGTGCCGCGACGATCGCGGCCGGCGGCGGCGAGCGTGCTCGGGAGTACCTCGAGGCACTCGCGGCCGGCCGGATGCTCGGGACACTAGCCTTCAGCGAACGCGGGACGGGCGCGCATTTCTATTCGCCGGAGCTGCGGGCGGAACCGGAAAACGGCGGGGTGCATATCTCGGGGCGCAAGAGTTTTGTGACATCGGGCGGGCACGCCGACGTGTACCTCGTGCTGGTCCAAAGCGAGGGCGGCGAAGGGCTCGACTGCTATGCCGTAGACTGCGACAGTGCCGTTGCCGTTCAAGATGGCTGGGATACCCTCGGCATGGCGGGCAACTCCAGCGTCGACATGCGGTTTGAGTGTGTGGTCGACGAGACGGTCCGCATCGGCGGCAAGGGACAAGGGCAGGAGCTCGTGTTCGCGACGGTTGCCCCGTTGTTCCTAGCCGGACTTGCAGCGGTAAACGTGGGGATCGCCTCCGCCGCGCTCGCCACGGCCGTCGAGCACGCCTCGAGTAGGCGCTACGCCGGTGGGGGGACCCTCGCCGAGGTTCAATCGATTCAGCATGTGTTGGCAAACATGGATATCATCGCCCGCTCGGCGCGGCTCATGGTGCACGAGGCCGCGCGGCTGGGCGACGCTGGCGACGAAGCAGCGCTGCTCGCACTGATGGAGGCCAAGGTAGTCGCCACCGACGCGGCGGCTGCGGTCACCGAACGCGCCCTCGAGGTCACCGGCGCCCAGGGCTATACGCGGGCGTTGCCAATTGAGCGACACTTGCGTGACGCGCGGGCGGGCGCGCTGATGGCGCCCACCAACGGCGTCCTTCGAAACTGGATCGGCAAGGCGCTTACCGGTCAACCGGTGCCGTGAGGCGCTCGGCGACTGAGCTGCGGGTGGGTGCGGTTGCCTATCACCCGCGCGTCGTTACGATCTGGGAGCTGTTCCTGGACTATTTCGTGCGCGAGGGCGTCTCTATCGACTACATCCTGTATTCGAACTACGACCGGCTCGTGGAAGCGGTCTTGGCCGGTGATGTGGAGATTGGCTGGAACACCAATACTGCGTTCGTCGCGCTCGAGCAGGAGCTTGGTTCGGAGGCACGCATCCTCGGGATGCGCGATGTCGACGCAACGTTCGCCACGGTGATCGTGACGAGGCGCGGCGAGACGTTCGACGAGGTGCGCGAGCTGGCCGGGCGGCGACTGGCGCTCGGAAGCCGCGACTCCGGACATGCGGCGATCCTCCCCCTGCACTATCTGGGCGAGCAAGGCCTCGACGCTGCCTCGGAGTGCGAGCTGGTGCGGTTCGACACCGATCTCGGGAAGCATGGCGACACCGGTGACTCGGAGTTGCGTGTGATTCAGGCGGTGGCCCGGGGTGAGGCCGATGCGGGTGCGCTCGGCGACGCGACGCTGGCTACCTTCCGTGCCGGCCGCGTGCCGGCCGTCGCGGACCTCGAGGTGGCGTGGCGCAGCCCGACGTACTGCCACTGCAACTTTACGTCCCTGCCGTCGCTCGACGACGGCCTCGCGGAGCGGTGGCAACGGGCGCTGTTGGCGATGAGATACGACGCTCCCGGCATGCGTCACCCGATGGACCTTGAGGGCGTCAAGCGCTGGCTGCGGGGGGATCGCGCGGGCTATGCATCCCTGGCAGCGGCGATGCGTAACAAGTCGCCGGTGGCTTGAGCACCCGCCGCCTCGACACCGGGGAGCTCGAGCTCGGCGGCGGACTGGAGGTGCTCGTCGCTGCCGCGCTTGAAGGCATGGCGGCCGGCGAGCGCCTCGAAGTCCTGACCCCGTCGCGCTCGACGGCGCTCGAGCTCCCCGGGTGGGCGCGCATCGCGGGTCACGAGGTCGTTGGGGAGAGGACCCCGGCCGGCGGGCCGTATGCCGTCCAGATCGCGCGGGGTCCGTTTGCTCGGTTCCTCGCCGAGCCGCTGCCTGAGCGGGGGTCCGGTCTGCCGCTGCGCAGCGGCGAGCTGCACACGGCGGATCTGCGCCCGGCGGCGGACGTACCGCCCGCGGTTGAGGCTGCCGCGGGGTTCGCGCCGCTCGGCGCGATCGCCGAGCGCGGCTCGCCGCCCTTCCGGTGGGGTCTCAACGAGCGAGACGCGATCTGGGCGGACGATGTCGGTGATCTCGCCGAGCAGGCGTCCGCGGCGCAGTGGGACGCCTCGCGCGATATCCCCTGGGAGGCCGCATGCGGGCTCCCGGACTTCATGGAGCGGGCCGTTTCCCAGGTGATGACGTTCATCGCCCAGAACGAGTACGCCGCACTCTACGTGCCGGCGCGCTTTCTGGTGGATATCAACCCGCGCTACCCGGAAATGCTGATGTGGCTGGCGAGTCATGTGCACGATGAAGCCCGCCATGTCGAAGTCTTCACCAAGCGCTCTCTGATCGGGGGTCAGCCAAGCTACGCGCTCGCCTCGACCGAGCTATCGCTTCGCACTCTGCTCGACGAACACGACTTCAGCGGCGCGGCGCTGCTGTTAAACGTACTCGGAGAGGGCACCTTCCTCGACTTGCTGCGCTTCGTCGAGCGACACGCGCCGGACGCCGCGACGCGCTCGGCCGCGACGCTCGCACACCGCGACGAGCGACGCCACGTCCATTTCGGCATCTCCCACATCCGCCGTCGCCTCGCCGCCGACCCCGACGAGAAGGCGGCGCTCGTCGGTGCTGCCGAGCGACGCGCGGCCAAGCTCACCGAAATGTCGGGCCTGAGTCCACTACTCACGGAGGGCCTGACCGTGATGGCCGCGGGATCTCTGCAACCCGCCGAGCTCGGCGAGGGCGCAGTCGCGGTACGGGAACTCATCCAAACCATGGAAGGCAACCGCATCCGGCGGCTGCGGGCGGCCGGCTTCGACCGCCGCACCGCGAAGCACCTCTCCGACCTTCACACACCAAACCTCATGTGAGCGCGCGGAGAAGACGGAGAAGCCGTTACGCGGACTCCGCCAGCGGCGCTCACCTCGCGAGTGCGGGTGAGCAGGTCTTCAAAGTTTCGCGTGAGCGCCGGCACAGGGGTGGTCCGGAGAAATCAAGCCGAGGTGGCCAACCGCATGGAGCACTCGTGAGCGCTCCGGGGCGGCACGCGGCGGTAGGCCGCCTTGCCGCGGTGACGGGTCCCACGGGACTCGTGGCCGTGGCAGGAGCGCAAGGCTCGGGCATGTGGTGCTCCACGTCGCAGTCGATGACCACTCTCGGTAGGCGTATGTCGAGCAACACGCCGATGAAACCCGCCCAGACCTGTGCCCGGTTTCTCGTGCGCGCCCTGGCGCACTTTCGGGATCTTGCATGTGCTCCTGCACAGGCGGTCATGACCGACGGTGCCCGCAATTACCGCTCATCTAGATGAGGCCGCGCTCGCGGGCCGATCCGAGCGCCTGCACGCGATTGTGCGCATCCAGCTTGCGAAAAAGCCCCCGTATATGCGTCTTCACCGTGTTCGGCGAGACGCTGAGGCTTGTTGCGATCTCGAGTGTCGTGAGGCCGCGGGCAAGCTCGGTGAGGACCTCCTGCTCGCGCTCGCTCAAGTTGCCATTCGCGACCGGCAAACGGCGGCGACTGAGGATCGCGCCAGCAACACGGGGGTCGATCACCGTGCCGCCATGGACCACCTGCATAAGCGATCTCAGAAGGTTCTGCTCGCTCACGTCTTTGAAGAGGCATCCGTTGGCGCCGGCCTTGAAGCACCCACTGATCACCTGTTCCTCCTCGTAGGCCGTTAGGATCACGATGGCCGTGGCGGGGTGGCGCTCTTTGACCCTGGTGCAGACGGTCACCGCCGGCAGGTCCGGGAGGCGGAGGTCGAGCAAGAGAATGTCAGGGTGAAGCTGTTCGCAGCGCAGGAGCGCCTCGGCACCGGTTGTCGCCTCACCGACCAGCTCGAAAAACCGGCTCCCTCCGAGGAGCAATCGCATACCCGAGCGAACGATGGGGTGGTCGTCGGCGACGACCACGGAGTGCGGCCGTCTCACGCGCTCGGATCCAGCCAAGCGCGCAGCGTTGCCCCGCCGTCCTCGTTGTCCAGGAGGACCAGCTCGCCGCCGCGAACCCGGCACTCCTCGCGCAGTCGGGCGAGTCCGAGGCCCGTGCCGTCGGTGCCGTCGGTGCATGGACCGGCCCCGTCGTCCTGGATTGCCACGACGATCAGCTGCGGCTCAAAGGAGAGAGACACGACGACCTCACGCGCCCGACTGTGGCGCTCGACGTTGCGCAGTCCCTCGCTCGCCACCCGGAGCAGCAGCTGCTCGCGCTCGATCCCGACCCCGCGGCTCTCGCCGAGGACTAGCAGCTGGCAGGCGATGCCGGTTCTGTGGCGGAAGGCCTCGATCGCCTCGTTCATGCTGACGACCAGGGCCGCTCGCGCCCCAGACGCGCCGTCCAGGGACCGCAGCGCATGGCGCAGCGCGCCCGTGGTGCGCCCGATCTGCTGCTCGAGTGCCTGCAGGCGGCCCACCAGATCGGCGCGCCCGGTGCTTGCGCTCTCGCGCGCAAGCCGGGCCGCGACTCCGATCCCGTAAAGGAGCTGTCCGACCGTGTCGTGGAGTTCGTTGGCCATCCGCCGCCGCTCCCGGATAACGGCGACCTCCTCGGCCCGGCTATGCTCCCGGGCTGCGCCGAGCGCGCTGCCAGCGAACACGCCGAGTCGTCCGAGCATCTCGATGTGGTCAGCCCCCCAGGTTGCGGCGCCGCGGCTGCCGACAAGGAGTACGGCACCGATCAGATCCCCGACGAGGACGGGGAGTGCGACCGCTGCGACCAACCCCTCGCCCTCGATCGCGACGGTAAGGGAGTCGGCGTCGGATCCGATCTTGAGCACGACGGGATGGCCGTCGATGATCTGCGCCGCGACGCCCGCATCGGTGGCGAAGCGACGGCCCGGGAAGTCGGGATTCCGGTTCCCCAGGATCGCTTTGACCGCGAGCGCCCGTCGGCAGTACAGGAACTCGCACGGGGGAGGGTGCGCGCAGCTCACGATCGGCATCAGCACCGCCACGAGATCAGCGCCGACCAGCTGGCGGGCCTCGCGCGCGGTCGCCCAGCAGACGTCGCTCGGCACGAGTTCCCGGAAGAGACGCTGGCCCGCGCGATCGGCTTGTCGCTGCCGGTGTCGCCATGTCGAGAGCGCGATCGACTGGGCGTGAACGTAGGGCGCGCCGGAATTGAGCGCATCGTTCGTGCCACCGTGTCTCACAACCACTCCCATTCCGCTCCAGGATAGCAGCCTAATGGTCCGTTATCCTACCGCTCGGCGTATCGGCTTAGAAAGGGGACCTCATCCGAAGGGATGAGCTGAACAGGCCCCGCGCAGTCAAGTCCCGACGGTAGCCCTCTTGACCCGAACACGGCGCCCTGAGCTATTGAGGTGACCCCCGAAAACTGAGCCACATGATCTGACCCCCAAAACTTGAACCGGTCATACGAGAGTTCAGGCGGCAGTGGTCAGTTGTTGGTGAACCTTCTCAAACCTCCTCGGTGGCGGAGCGGACATCGGTGATGTCTGCAGGCATCTCGAGATCGCAGTATCAACCTGGCACCGCTGGCTTTCCCAATACGGCGGGATGAAGGCCTCAGACGCCAAACGTCTCAAGGAGCTCGAGTCCGAGAACACCCGGCTCAAGCGACTGTTGGCCGAGGCCGAGCTCGACAAGGCCATGCTCCGGGAGCTGGCTGAGGGACGGATGAAAGTCAAGTCGTCGTCGGTACCGCCTTCTTGTGTTGGCGTTCCCAGTCGGCGACGTTTCGTCGGTAGGCGTTCTGCGCGGCGTGGCAACAAGTGCGAGCCCGAGCGAGACGGTCGGCGGTGCGAGCGGGCGGGCGGTGCGGATCCGCGGATCCAGGTGGGGTGGATCCGCGGATCCATCAGAGCGACGATGCTCGTCGATGTCAGCTCACCGTCGCCAGTGTCCGAGCACCCGCGATCACCTGCACGCTCTTGCGAGCGTGTTGCATCCGCACCGCTTCCCGGTGTGATCGTGGGAGCGCCGGGCGTTCGTGTGGCTGCCGACCTGGGAGGATCCCGCGCTGTCTCAGGCCGAATGGCCGGTGCTGGGAGATGACTGGGCCGCGGCGTCTGAGGCACTTGAGATCCTGCGGATCCGCGCCCGCTGCCATCACGGACGCGGGTTGGCCGCGCGCTGCGGGGCCTGCGCGGCCGCGGTGACAGGAACCCTCGGGGTCGAGGCGCACGCCGGCATCAGCGAGACGTAGAACCGCCGAGGTGCCCACGCTCCGGGCGTGGCAGGTGGCCTCCGGGCTGCGGAGCGCTCGGTGTGTGGTGCCACAGGATCGGCGGACACCACACCCCTCTATTTCGTCACGCAATCGCCCCGTTCAGGACGACAATTGCGTGACGAACTGCGACCCGCGAATGCCCCCGATCAGGGGTGCCCGGGTGCCGGGATTGGCACCCCTCGCGCCCGGCGAGCGGGCCCGATTTCCGGACGCACACACGACGACGTGGGGCGTCTTGCGGGCACGGACCTGCGGCTCACCATGTGGACGACGATGTGGCCGGCGCACAGACCGGGGTGATCGGCGCGCGAGATCCCGACAGATACGCCAGATGTCCGGCGCGTGCATGGATGACTGAAAATCGTGGTGTCCCCAGTTCGAGTCTGGGTCTCGCCATTACCGAAGGCCCCGCCACCGGCGGGGCCTTGTCTTTGAGGGGCGCTGATCGAATGGGGCATGCGGGGAAATCCACCCGGTAAGAAACCCCCTCGGGCACGAGGGCGGTGTGGGTGGAGATGTGGGAGCGGCGGAGCGCCCGCGCACGGGGAGATGGCGCCGATCAGTGGATTGCGTCCACACCCTGTGCACTCTGCGGTCATGACGGCGACCTCTGGCAGACCCGCCGGGGTTGTACCCTCGTCGTACGATCAACACACTGGTCAACGGCGAGGGGCACGATTCCATGCGAGCAAGAACGAAGGTAGCAGCGTGTACGGCAATGGTTGGTGCGATCACGGTCGTCGCAGCCGGATGTGGTAGCTCGAGCACGTCCACCACGGCGAGCACGGCAAGCACCTCGAGCACGGCCAACACGTCCAGCACATCCAGCACCCCGAGCAGTTCAAGCGCGCTGACGATCTCCAGCGCCCAGGTGACGGGCCTCGGCACAGTGCTGGTCAACAGCCAGGGCCGCACCCTGTATATGTTCGTCCCGGACCACCAATCGAAGGTCACCTGCGTCGGAACGTGTGCGGCGGTGTGGCCACCGGTGCTGCTGGCAAGCGGCCAGACGGCGGTCGCCGCAGGTGGGGTGAAGTCATCACTACTGGGAAGCGACCCCAACCCCGGCGGCGGGAAGGTCGTGACCTACAACAAATGGCCGCTGTACACCTTTACCGCCGACACGTCGGCGGGGGCCGCCACCGGTCAGGCATTGAACCTCAACGGCGGCCTGTGGTACGCGATCTCCCCGTCCGGAGCGCTGATCACCAAGAAGGGGTGACACATCGATGGCCAACGACGAGAGCAGAGGTGTACGTCCCGCGGAAAAGTGTCGCCACCATGCTGCGAACATCGCCTGACAAGGGCTGATGCGCCCGAGTCGCAGATACCGGGCGGACCTTGCCCGGCCCGCTCGACGCTAATGAGTACCCGTGCCGCCGGTCGGCGCGCTCTGCTCGGGCTGCCGCTTGTTGTCGGCTTCTCGGGCATCGGTAGTCCGTCCGCAGCAGCGCATGCGTTGCGCACTGATTGGATGGCCGCCTGGTCCGTCTCGCCGGTCGAGATCACCCCCATCATCGTGGTCGGGGTGCTCTACGGGGTCCGCGCCCGCAGGCTCGGCAGCAGACTTTCCTTCTGGCACATCGCATCCTTCTACGCCGGCCTGGCGGTGCTCGCACTGGCGCTCGTCTCCCCGATCGATTCCGTCGGTGAGGGTGGGCTGTTCTCGGTGCACATGCTCCAGCACACGCTGCTGGGTGCCATTGCACCGCTGCTGCTGCTGCTTGGGCTGACCGGCGCAGTACTGCGACCGCTGCTGACCGTGCGCTGGACTCGCCGGCTCATGGTGCTGACCCACCCGCTTGCGGCATTCTCGGCGTGGGTCATCGATCTCGCCTTCTGGCAGATTCCCCCGGTCTACAACGCGGCCCTCGACAACAACATCATCCACGCCACCGAGCACATCGCCCTCGTGACATTTGGGCTGTTGATGTGGGCTCCGATCGTGGAGGTCCTGCCGGGGCCCGAGGGGTTCACCACGCGCTGGAAGTGTCTCTACATGGTTGGCGTCTGGATGGTTGGGCTGACCTTCGCGAACATCCTCTGGTTCAGCGGGACCGTCTTCTACCCGCACTACCTGCAGACTGCGCCCGCCTTTGGAGTCAGCGCCCTGCAAGATCAGGGATATTCCGGCGCCGTCATGATGGCGACCCACTGCATGCTGGCATTCGTCGTGGGCGCGGTGCTCTTCTATCGCTACGCGGGAGAGGAACTGCTTCGCCAGCGGCTGATCGAGGCCGGACTCGATGCGCTTCGCGTCGACCGCGCCATTCGTGCGGGACGCGCCAAGGAACTCGCTCGGCGTTACGGGCTGTCTGTTCAGACGCGGGGTGGCATCGATTGACACGCGCCGCCGCCGAAAGACGCGCTCGGGCGACACACCGCCGGGTGAGCCAGGTACCAAGATGCGACAACATCACGCTCCTTGACCCGGTCAAGTGGAGGGCGACCACAGGATGCCGATGACCAAGCGCGCGCGATCAACCATCCTGTGGCTGGTCGCCGTGGCTGCGCTGGTGGCCATCGTGAGCGTCGGTGAGATCGCAACGGCCCCCTCCCCGGCGGCTGGCGGCGCGCTTGCGGGCAACCCCAGCCTGGACCCCGGCACACCCCTGTCGCATGCTGCGCCAGATTTCACGCTTACCGACCAGTTCGGACGGCGAGTCTCCCTGCATTCTTTCGTCGGGCGGGTGGTGATCCTCGCATTCAACGACTCCGAGTGCACGACCGTCTGCCCGCTGACCACGACAGCGATGGTTGATGCCAAGCGGCTTCTCGGCGCTGCCGGAGCGCACATTCAGCTGCTGGGGATCGATGCCAACCCGAATGCGACAGCCATCAACGACGTGCGCGCATACTCGCGGGCACACGGCATGCTCTACCAGTGGCGCTTTCTGACGGCCTCACTGCCGCAGCTCCGGCGCGTCTGGAGAGACTACGGCATCGACGTGACGATCACGCAAGGGCAAATCGACCACACCCCGGCGTTGTACGTGATCGACCGCAAGGGAAAAGAGCGGCGTCTCTATCTCACGCAGATGAGCTATGCCAGCGTACCGCAGCTGGGGCAGTTGCTGGCCCAGGAGGCCTCCAGCCTGCTTCCCGGCCACCCCCGCGTGTCCTCAAGCCTCTCCTATGCCCAGGTCCCGCCGATCTGGCCGCGCACACCGGTGCGTGTGCCGCGGGCAGGGGGCAGGACGGTCCGCCTCGGACCCGAGGGCTCGCCCCGGCTGCTGCTATTTTTTGCCACCTGGGACTCGGAGAATTCCCCCGACCTTGGCGCGCAGTTGGAGGTGCTCAACGGATACCGGCCCGCCACCGAGGCCGACCGGCTGCCCGCGCTGACGGCTGTCGACGAGGGCAGTGTCGAGCCGTCCCCGGGCACCCTGCCGAAGTTCCTGCGCAGCCTCTCGCACCCGCTCTCCTATCCGGTAGCGATCGACACCAGCGGCCGGATCGCCGACGGCTACGAGGTCCAGGATGAGCCCTGGTTTGTGCTGATCTCGCCCTCCGGCCGGATCCTGTGGTACTACGATGTCGCGACACAGGGCTGGCCATCTCTGGCTGCACTCACCGATCAGGTGCACGCCGCACTCACACATGTGTCCCCGGTCACACCCTCGCTCGGTGCCGGGGCGCCGGCGCCGCTTGCACTGCTGCACCGGCAGGCCAATCGCCTTCTCGGGGCCGAGAGCGCGCTCATTGCCCGCCTTCGTTCCCTGCGCGGCTATCCGGTCGTCATCAACGCATGGGCATCGTGGTGCATGCCGTGCCAGGAGGAGTTCCCGCTGTTTGCTGCCGCCTCGGCGCGCTATGGCCGCCAAGTTGCGTTCCTCGGCGCCAACACGCAGGACGTAGCCAGTGAAGCCCAGGCGTTTCTCGCCAGGCACCCCGTCGGTTATCCGAGCTACTGGAGCACCATCGGGCAACTGGCGCCGCTCACACCGATCGTGGGACTGCCGACGACGCTCTTCATCGATCGCGCCGGCCGGATCGTCCATGTGCACATCGGGCAGTACGACGCTCAGGGAACGCTCAATGAGGATATCGTCAGCTACGCCCTCGCTGGCGCCTGAGCCGCGGACAGCGCAGCGGATCCCCAGTCCCCCGTCGCTCGGCGGGATCATGGCGCCTGACCGTCGCCGACGGCATCGAC
>Ga0307374_10014297_pt1 | contig 10824 bp, 6 predicted proteins | sample OX3MG_FD_202532 | JGI IMG/M metagenome (GOLD analysis project Ga0307374, IMG submission 202532) | Soil microbial communities from Risofladan, Vaasa, Finland - OX-3 | ecosystem: Environmental > Terrestrial > Soil > Coastal area > Acid sulfate soil | place: Finland: Risofladan, Vaasa | collected... | reverse complement strand
TGGGCTCTCGCTAGCGCGGTGGTGAGGACGGTTTTGCCGGCTCGCCCCAGCGCTGTTGGACCCCAGATCAGGCAAAAATCGCCCACTAAAAAACGCGAAGAGCCAGTATCTTGTGGGTGGCCAAGAACTTTTTCAGCGCCACCGTGTAAGACAACCCGAGAAGGGTGCCGCGAAATAACAGCCGGTCAAAACCCGACAAAACTCCGATCACGTGGTCCTTGTGCCGCTCCAAAAAACGCTCCATGATGCTTCTCCCGATGATGGTTTGACTGGTATCTGGAGAATCGCATGGAGCGCTTTTTCTTTCAAGCGGTCTGCTGGCTTGTGGAACTCCGCCGTGGGAGAACGGAGTACGGATTCCTCTTCTCTGGACCGCTGTTCTTCCCACGTCATTGGTGCGTTGACCATCCCGGAAAACTCTTCCGATGCTGGAGTCGCAACGATGCCGGGCATCGACTTTCAGGCCGTCCGAGCCGCAGTGTCCATGCAGCAGGTCCTTGACCTGTTGCACTTCGAGCCAACGGAATCGAGCGGCGACCAACGTCGCGGCCCTTGCCCCGTGCATCGCTCGAAAAGCGGCAGGACCCGCGCCTTCTCCGTCAACATCGCTCAGCACACGTATCAATGCTTCAAGTGCGTCTCGGAGGGGAACCAATTGGACCTCTGGGCAAACGCCCATCGGCTGAGTCTGTACTCTGCGGCCATTGACCTGTGCGAGCGCCTCGGCCTGGACGTTCCCTGGGTTCACCGCTGGTAGCCGATCTTCCGCCGACAAAGGCGGTCCAGAGAAGAGGAATCCGTACTCCTTGAATCGCAGCCGGTCCCATCCGCCGACGAACTCGATCACCGAAGGCTTACTCTGGTGACCCATCCGCAATATCATCCAACAGATGAAGTCACGTTTCCGCTATTTTGGTTGCGGCCGAAGGCCGCGCTATGCAATCGGTGAAATCTGTGGATGACCTTGCTCGTTCTCCCGGGTCGTGATTACTGCAAGAGGAGCCGCCAGGGCCAGCGTGGTTCCGTAAACTTTTCGGCGGCGATTTTTTTGCGAGGGTGGTGTGGAGCGACATCAACGGTCATCAAGTCACCGATCGTTCGCTCGTATACCTTCGGCCATTGGCTGATCTGGAATTCGTTGACCTTAGTGCTCCGTGACGTCGGGCGGTTCGACCGACGAGTCGCGAAGGCGGTCCAAGAAGTCGTGCAGCCGCTTCTGGTTGATTTCCTGTTGAAATGGGTTGTCGTCCGAGGGCGCCCCGCCACCGCCCATCATGCCACTGCCCATCATGTCGCTGCCCATCATGTCGCTGCCCATTATGCCACTGCGAGGCAATTCAACGGTGGCCAAGGCGGTTTTCTGCTCCTCGGTCAAGAGTTTCTGAATCGCGTCGAGGTGCGCATGGGCCTCATTGCTCGTCATCTGTTCGGCCAGATCGAGTTGGGCCAACTCCGAGGCCAGTTTCTCCGTCTGCTCGGGTTTCAGCTCGATGCGTAACCCAGGACTCAACAGATCAAGCTTGCCGACGAGCGCGGTCAGGCTCTGTTGCTCGCTGGCGATTCCTCCCATCATGCGCATCATTCCCATCATGCGCATCATGTTCTGGCGCATGCCTTCTTCCATACCCGCCTGCATCTCCGCGACTCTGACATCGGTATCACCAGAAACAGTCTGATCCGGCAATTCGTAGCCAACGGCGCGCATCACTTGGTACGTCCCGAACCCGCCCAAAAAACAACCAACGATGGTTGCGGCAAGCCAAACGGGCATGGGCCGTCGAAGGATGCTCGTCTGAAGGTACTCGTTCGAATCGTCTGACATGCCTCGACTCCTCAAGAACGACAACTCTACCCATGTCATGCGCCGAAGCCCCGTTTTTCCCGTCGAGGCCCGTTTTCCCGTCCAGGTAGTGTCCCGCGGCGCCTGTGCGGTTACATGATCTCCAGCACGGGCTTGCCTGCGACGATGAAATGGCCGCGGCCGAGCATATCGACGACCTGGGTATCGTGGCCATAACCCAACGCGTGGTAGATCGTGGCAACGAAATCGCTGACGTGGACTGGATCGTCCTTGGGTTCGCCGGCCAGGTTGTCGCTGCGGCCATGCACCTGGCCGCCTCGCACACCTCCCCCGGCGAGCACGGTGCTGTAAACCCGCGCCCAATGATCGCGGCCCGGTGGACTGTTTGCGTTCATCGACGGCGTGCGGCCAAATTCCCCAGTCCAGGCGACGAGTGTCTCGTCCAGCATTCCACGTTGATCGAGGTCTTCCAGCAGCGCCGAGAAAGCCCGGTCCAAGGGAGGAAGCAACCGATCGCGAGTGTGCTCCAGGTGGTGCGAATGCGTGTCCCAACCTCCGAACACGACCGTCACCAGTCGGACGCCCGCTTCGACGAGGCGGCGGGCGACAAGACAACTCCGACCGAGCTGATCGTCGCCGTAACGTTCCCGGATGGATGGCTTCTCGTCCTCGATCGAAAATGCCTTCCAGGCCGAGACGGAAGTGAGCACGTCGACGGCCTGGGCCTGGTACGTGTTCCATTCCCTCACGGACGACGAACCCTGTCCCACGACCCGTTGATCCATCAGCCGCAGCAATTCGAGCCGTCTTTCCAATCGCTTCGAGCCCATCTCGTCGCGTTGAATGAAGGCCGTTGGGAGCGTCCCGGGCTGCGAATCCATGACCTCGAAGAGTCCCTGCCTCAACCATCCGTACGTCATCACGAGCGGATCGTTTTTCCGGCCCAAAACTCCCGCGTGTTGGCCGGCCCATTCGCGGCCGGGGCCGTCCTGCGTGATCCAGATCGGCAGTTGAACGGCGGCGGGCAAACCGGCGACGTCGCCCTCGAGTTGTTGCAGGACGGCGCCAATCGACGGTGAATCGCGCCGGTCGAGCAGTGGTTCGCCCTCGCGCGGGAAGTTCGGCCAACCCGTGAGGTTGTAGTGTACGCCGGCGCCGTGAAACAGCGCGTTGCCTCCGTGGTACGTCGAACGCAGGATGGTGTAACGATGGGCGTTCTGGGCCAGCCGGGGCAACAGCTCGCAGATTTGGGTGCCGGGGACGCTCGTGGAAATAGGAGCGAAGAGGCTGCGCGCCGTGCCGGGCGCGTTGGGCTTGACGTCGAACGTCTCCTGCTGAGGGGGACCTCCCAGCATGTAGAGCATGATGCAGGACCTGGCCCGGCCCAAGCGACCGTTCGCGGCAGTTTTGTCGCGGCCTTCGGCGAACAACTGCGGCAGGCCCAAACCCAGGGCTGAAAGTCCGCCCGCCTGCAGCAACGTCCGCCGGCCAATTCTCGTAGGAAATCTCAGCGGCGATCGCGTCATTTTGTCCGATCCAACAGTCCAGCGACCCCGCCACGTGAAAACCGACCACGTGAAGTATAACAAAATCTGACGGGCCTTGCCGAAATTACTTCGCGGCGCCACCTTTTGGGGCGCGGTGATTCATCGCCGCTTTTTTCGCCCCGCGGCCGGCTACTCAGCCAGTAAACGCCATGTGATCGGGGCCACACGATGCCACACGATCACGTCGATAACATCTCGACGGCCGATGTGGTATAATCCGTCGCTGGCGGGCGTGGCGCACCCTTCGGAAATCTGGTTTCCGCGCGCCATGTCGCCGGGCACCGGATCGAGAGGCCCAGCGTGAAGGCGAAACGTGGCGGCGGCCGAAGGCAAGATCTCGACGCTTCATCCGTCGGGACGCAACCAAGCGAAACGCTCCTTTTTCCAGTCGGCGCACCCGACGAAATCATCGCCGGCAGTGTCGCGATGCTTGACCTGCTGGCGCTGGTGAAAAAAGTGGGCCCGACCACCGCCACGGTGCTGATCGGGGGCGAAACGGGCACCGGCAAGGAGCTGATCGCCCGCGCGCTGCACGGGTGCAGCCGCGTCGCCGCCGGTCCCCTGGAGTTCGTCAATTGCGCCGCCGTCCCCGAGGCGCTCTGGGAAAGCGAGTTCTTTGGCCACGAGCGGGGCGCCTTCACCGGCGCCGAAAAGCGCCGCAGGGGGCACTTCGAACGTGCCCATGGCGGTACGTTCGTGCTCGATGAAATCGGCGAGATGCCGCTCGCGGGCCAGGCCAAGCTGCTGCGCGTGCTCGATGACGGCGGTTTCTCGCGCGTCGGCGGTAGCCGCGTGCTTTTCCCGGTCGTGCGTGTGATCGCGGCCACGCGCCGCTCACTCGACGCGGATGTCGCGGCGGGCACGTTCCGCGCCGACCTTTTCTACCGCCTGGTCAAAGTCCGCATCCACATCGCGCCGCTTCGCGCGCGGCCCGACGACGTGCCGCTCCTGATCTCGCACTTCTTGCGCCTTCACACGGCCGGCTTGTCTTGCGACGCACCGGAAATCGCCGCCGCCGGGGTGCGGTTATTGGTCGAGCAGCCGTGGCCCGGCAACGTGCGGCAGCTCTCTCATTGTATCCACGGAATGCTGGTCATGGCGCCGGGGCGCCCCTTGGGCGTCGACGACGTGCGGCGCGCCTTGGCCGGGCAATTCGACGAGCAATTCGACGTGCCCGCGCCCACGCCGCCGCTGGCGGCCCTTCCGCACGCGTCCATTCTCGCGGCCCTTCCGCAGGTGCCCGTCTTGACCGACGAGTTGCTGCCTTACGTCAAACGCCAACTGGAGACCCCGGGCGCGACGCTCCACGGTTGCATCCACGCGGTCGAGGGGCTGTTTTTGGAGGAAGCCTTGCGCGCCACGCGGCAAAACCAAAAGCGCGCCGCGGAGCTGCTCGGCATCACGCGTCCCACGCTTTGCGCGAAGCTTGCTAAGCTTGCCAAGTACGGCCTGCTTGACGCCGAACAACCGCGACCGCCGCGAAAACCACGGTAGCGACTCGCGATGCGCGTCGGAAGTGTCAGCTTTCTTTACATCAAGTGTCAGCTTTCTTTACACTAAGTGTCAGCTTTCTTTACACTAAGTGTCAGCTTTCTTTACACATCCGGTATCCCCAACCGGAGCGGGCGGCACGCCATTTAAGAAAAACAAAACGGCAACGCTTTAGCCATCAGCCACTTGTGAAGCGACTTCCACCTGCAACCCGCTCGCGGCGCGAGAGCTGCTTATGGAGATCGTCCGGCGTCCCGCGACACTGGATAGCGCGGACCGTGGCCGTCGTCGGTTCCTCGGAGTTCGTTCCACGTTCGGCCGTAACGGGACCCGTATCAAAAATCGCACGCGTGCGACTTTTCGCAAGTGGGGTGAAAGGAGAACGATGACAACATGGCGACCATCGGGCCACGGCGCGGCCCTTGAGGAACGACTTCCTCTCGACGAGCGGGCGGAGGCCGCGACGATCGGCGACGCACGCCCTGGCGGGCGAGTGTCGAAGGATGGGTTCGACGGCGTGCCGGCGGCAGGCTGGGACCTGGGCCGCCTGGGCAAACGGGCCGATTTCGAGGGCGAGCAGATCGCGGCCTGCGAAATCGAGGCCGCGCCCCATTATTGGATCATTGGGGTGGTGCTGCGCCTGGCGAAACCTGGCGTCGCGCACGGGCAATGGGGCCATTGGCTCAAAGCGCACGGCATCGACGCCAGCAGGGCCTATCGCGCGCGGCTGCTGGCGGCGGCGTTCGCCTCGCTCGACCAGCTCGACGGCCTCACGTTGCGCGAAGCGATCAAGCTGGCGCTGGCGGCGCGAGGCGCCGGGCCCCAGGACGCGAAACGCAACGCGCGCCGTGCCCTGACGGCGATGAGCAAGACCTTGCTCAGGATCCAGAACGAGGTCGAAACGCCCGAAGATCGCGCCTCGTTACTCCCCTTGATCCAAGCCGTCGAGCATGCCTTGGCTTCGCTGCGGAGCGCGTGCGAGGCACCGTAGCATGGGAATCGCCCGCCCTGAAACTTGCGACTTCCGGCGACTTTTAACTTTTAACTTTTGGCGCTTTGCCTCCCCCCCCATCGTTCACGACAGAATCCGAAGCCTCGGAGTTTAGCCACGAATGAACACTGATCAACACGGCTGGGATGGAGGATTCACGCAAAGCCGCCAAGACGCAAATCAAAAAGTATGTCTTGGCGCCTTTGCGCCTTTGCGTGAGATCTTCCTCGTACTCCTGACTCCGACCTCTAACTTTTAACTCTCAACTTTTCACATTCAACTTTTCCCGCTTTCCCTCACCCCTCACGAGGCTTCCAACCATGTTCTGGCTCAATCACGAAAAGCGGAAAGCGAAACGCAATCACCGCGCGGCGCGCCCCAAGCTCGGCCTCTCGATTTGCCCCGAGCGGCTCGAAGACCGCCTGATGCTGTCGATCACGGTCGACAACCAGACCTACCTCGCCATGGCCGGGTCGACGCTCACGGTGAATGCGGCCAACGGCGTGTTGAACGGGGCCACGGGAGGCACCCCCCCTTACACCGCCCATGACACCGGATTACCCCAACACTACAGTGCGTTTACCTTCAATTCCGACGGCTCGTTCAGCTACGCACCCGGCAGCGGCATCCTGGGGACGGCGGCCGATAGCTTCTACTTTGACGCCACCGACAACTATTTTGGTATGTCGAACCACGCCACGGCGACGATCGACGTCGAGTACTCGGTGACCTCCGCCGTCAACGAGACCAAGCCGCCCGTCGACGTCGTGGGCGTCAGCCGGCCGATCATCGGCGGCGCCGGCGGCCAGTCCACCAACGAAATCCCCGCCGGCGTCGACGACCTGGCCCTGCAATACAACCAGACGGCCGCCCATCCCACGGCCACCATCGAGGGAAATTTCACCACCAGTCTCCCCACCGCGCCCACGGCCACGGAAACGGTCACAGCCACCCTCACGTTCAACGGCGTGGCGCAATCGCCCGTCTATTACTCGCTGAGCTCGGTTAACGGGTCCGATTCGACGATCCACGTGGCGGTCCCCTTTGACGCCTCGTCGCTGGCGACCGGGTGTTACGCCTACAGCCTCTCGATTAATTCGCCCAACATGAGCGCGCCGTCCACGATCAGCGGCACGTTGAACGTGGTCAACGACGCGGCGGGCCCGGCCGGCGCCGGCTGGGACATCCCGGGCGTGATGCACCTCTATTCCAACAGCGCCACGGGAGTGGCCGCGGGCGTGTTGCTCACGCCGGGCGACGGCAACGGTTGGTACTTCACAGGCTCAGGCAGCAGCTACACCAGCCCCGCAGGACCGTACGGCTACAGCACGCTCACGTCGGTTTCCGGCGGCTGGCAGCTCGTCGATCCATTCGGCACGACCTATCACTTCAATTCATCGGGCTACGAAACCAGCGAAGTCGCGCGCACCGGCCTGACGAACACGTACAACTGGTCGAGTGGCCTTTTGACCTCGATCGACGACACCTTCGGGCGCTCGGTAAGTCTCGGCTACACATCGGGGCTGCTCAGCTCGATCAGCGACATGGCCGGCAACGTCACGACGATCGCGCACAGCGGCGCCGATCTCACGTCGATCACGTTAGCCAACCCCGGCGGCGGCGCCCCCGAATGGCAATACGGCTACTCGACCGGGCACTACCTGACGGGGGTTACCGACCCGATGGGAGCGGTGACCACGTACACACTCTCCACCGCGCACGCGATCAGCGGCACGTCGCTGCCCGGCGGGGCAAGCACGTCGGCGGCCGGCGAGCAGGGCATGGGCTTCGGCGGCTCGAGCTCGACGGGCGCGCCCAGCGCCATGCTGGACACGTCCGTCGTCCCCACGACGACCGACGCCGACAGCAACACGTCCGATTACCAGACCGACGCCTTCGGGAACCTCACATCGTTCACGAATGCGGCCGGCAAGACGACGACCTGGGCCCGCAATTCCAACGGCCTGGTCACAACGCTGACGCAACCGGCGCCCACGACCGGCGGCACGCAACCCGTGACAACGTACTCGTACGACTCACTCGGTAATGAGACCTCGGCCAGCGGGGCCCTCGATTCGTTCGGGACCTATACCTATAACAGCTTCTCGGAGCCGACGAGCTTTGAAAATTCCCTGAGTAACGCCCAGACCTGGTCATACGACTCTCACGGCAACCTCACGTCGCAAACCGATATGCTCAGCAACACCGTCTCGTACACGGTGGATTCGTATGGCAACCGGCTCACGATGGTGCAGCCGAAACCGAACAACGCAAGCGGCACGATCACGACGAGCTACACCTACGACAGTTACGAGCGGCTGACCAAGATCACGTTCCCAGATAATTCAACTGAAACGTTCACCTACACGACCGACGACCAGCTCGCCAGCGTCACCGATGAGAACGGGCACACCACGTCGTACTCGCACGACGTGTTGGGCCGCGAAACGAGCGTCGAGGATGCGCTTAGCAACACGGTCTCGTACACGTACGACAAGGATAATGAACTGTTGACCACTACAGACCAACTCGGCAACGTCACGACCGACTCGTGGAATTCGCGCAACGAATTGACCAGCGAGACGTTGCCCGTGCCGGCGACCGGGGTCTCGGCACCTGAATGGACGTATACATACGACGCCAACGGCGACAAGCTCACGCAAACGGATCCGATGGGCGCCGAAACGAGTTGGGCGTTCACGAATCTGGGCCAGATCTCGTCGGTCACTTTACCTGTGCCCGCCACCGGCATCTCGGCCCCGGTCACGAGCTTTACGTACGACAACGACGGGCGTGAAGTGACCTCCACGAACAGCCTCTCAGGTGTCACGACCACGGCGTATAACTCGCACAACTGGGTAACCAGCGTCACGGCGCCCAACCCCGGCGGCGGCGCGCCCGAAACGCAGTACGGCTTTGACGCAATCGGTGAACAGACGACCATTAGTGACGCGATGGGCCACGTTCAGACCACAGCCTACACGGCCGACGGCCAGGTGGCCAGCGTGACCGACAACCTCAACCACACCGTCGCCTACGCCTATGGCCACGATGGTGAATTGCTGACCACGACTGATGCCCTTTCGCATGTGACCTCCGACTCATACGACAACCGGCTTTGGCTCGTGAGCACGACCGACGCCAACAGCGGGACCACCCAATTTGGTTTTGATGCGGCGGGCAACCGCACCAGCCTAGAGGACAGCGTCGGCAATGAAGATCAATATACCTATTCCGCCACCAACCAAGTGCTCACCGACACCAACCAACTCGGGTACGCGATCAGCTATGTTTATAACGCCTCGGGCGACATGACGCAGGAGACGGACCGCGACGGCCGTGTGACCGATTTCACCTACGACAACGACGGCCGCGAAACGGCCGAGAAGTGGATGAGCGGAGGCACCCCCATCTACACGATCGCGTACGCCTACAACGCCGATAACGAAGTCACCTCCGCCAGCGACCCCGATTCGTCGTACGCGTTTACACGTGACAACCTCGGCCGCGTGACCAGCCTCGACAACAGCGGCACCCCCAACATGCCCCACGTCGTGCTGGCGAGCACCTACGATGCGATGAACAACCGCACGCAGCTCACGGCCACGGTGGCGGGCACGGCCGATTTCCTCAACGCCTACACGTTCGATGCCGACCAGCGCCTGCTGCAAGCCACCCAGGAAGGGCAGACCGGCGGCAACGGCGTGGCGCCCAAGGGCGTGGGCTACGCCTACAACGTCGATAGCCAGGCGACCAGCGTGCTCGATTTCGACCCCACCACCTCCAGCCCGCACCCGGACATTACCTACGGCACGCTCTCTTACGACGCGGGCAATCGCCTCACGCAGATCGACTACACCCACGCCGGCACCACCACGCTCGACGACATGTCTTGGGCCTACGACTCGGCTAACCGCGTGACGAGTTTCACCTCCAGCGTGGACGGCTCCGCCAGCTACAGCTACGACACAACCAACCAGGTTACCGCCGCCAGCTACACGGGTAGCGGGCAGCCCGCCAACGAGAGCAACAGTTTCGACGCCAATGGTAACCGCACGAACACGGGTTACACGACCGGGACGAACAACCAGCTCACCAGCGACGGGACGTTCAACTACACGTACGACCATGAAGGGAACCGGGTCACTCGGACCAGGATCTCGTCGGCCACGGCCAGCGATTACCTCACTGACTATAGCTACGACTACCGCAATCGCCTCACCGACGTCGATTATTACAACAACAGTAGCGTGCTCACCAAGCACATCCACTACGTCTACGACGTCTACGACCATCTCATCGGCACCGAGATCGACGCCACCGGCAGTGGCAGTTACGGCAGCTCCGAGTGGTACGCGCTCGACCTGGCCTCCAATCCCAGCGCGCCAGCTCAGCCAGTCCTGCAGTTCGATGGCGGTGCGCACGAGACGTACCGTTACCTCAACGGTCCTGATGCCGCAGGCGTCGATGTCGTCATGGGCGAAGAGGCGATTACCACGCAGGGAAGCGCCGGCACGACGACATATCCGCTCGCCGACAATCTTGGAAGTGTGCGGGACATCGTCAACACGAGCAGCACCGTGATCGACCACATCATCTACAATTCGTTCGGCCAGGTGGCGAGCGAAAGCGGCACGGTTCATCACTGGGCCGGCTTCGCTGGCTACCACAGCGACGCGAATACGGGGCTGGACTATGCCGACCACCGCTGGTACGATCCAAATGTCGGCCGTTGGATCAGCGAGGATCCGCTCGGGTTCGGCGGCGGCGATACGAATGTCAGCCGGTATGTCGGGAACGGGACAACCAATCGTTCGGATCCGACAGGCATGTCGTGGCTCGATGACTACGCGAACATGTTCAACAGCCTCTTCGGCTCTGGATACAGTAATGGCCTCGGTGGTATGATTCACGATGCCGCGGGTGGTGGTGAGGCATTGTCGGGCGCCAGCGACGGCGAGTGTCTTGGGGGGGCGGCTGTTGTGGCAGTTCCA
>Ga0307374_10014296_pt1 | contig 10825 bp, 9 predicted proteins | sample OX3MG_FD_202532 | JGI IMG/M metagenome (GOLD analysis project Ga0307374, IMG submission 202532) | Soil microbial communities from Risofladan, Vaasa, Finland - OX-3 | ecosystem: Environmental > Terrestrial > Soil > Coastal area > Acid sulfate soil | place: Finland: Risofladan, Vaasa | collected... | reverse complement strand
CCACGATCGCGCGAGACGTGCGGAGTGACAGGTGCGATACAAGGAGCCGTTCCTGATGCTGTGTGTATTGGCGCCGTTCGCGCTGAGCGCCTGCGGTGCAAGCAACGCATCGGCCACGGTGGCTGCGCGCGTCAACGATGATCCGATTCCGATCCGCGCGCTCGCGCCGGTGCCCTCGCCGGCCGCCCCGGGGAGTGCCGCGCCCGCCAGGCTCGAGCAGCTGATCAATCTGCAGCTGCTGGTGCAGGAGGCGCATCGTCTGAAGCTCGAGCGCGATCCGGCCGTCAGCGCGCGCATCGCCGCGGCCACCAAGGCGATCCTGGCGCAGGCCTATATCGATCGGGCCACGGCTCGCTCGGCGGCGCCGGATGCGCACGACATCGAGGCCTACTATCGCAATCACCCCGAGTCGTTTGCGCACCGCCGCCTGTACCTGTTGCGCGAGCTGACCGTGCAGCTGCCTGCGGACCGCTTCGCACAGCTGCGCCGGCAATGTGCCCATCTGCATGATCTGCGCTCGCTGACGCGATGGCTGCGTTCCGAACACATTGCCTTCGAGCAGACCGAACGCGCCCGTGCTGTAGACCAGCTGCCGCCCGCGGTTATGCCGGGGTTCCTGCGCCTGCGGCGCGGCGATATCGGCGTGGCGCGCACTGCGCAGGGAGCCTGGGTACTGCAGGTGATCGACTGGATCAGCGCCCCGGTGTCGCTGCAGGCCGCGCGGCCCCTGATTGCGCGTTACCTGGCGCTGCGGGTGCGCAGCGCAGTCGAGACGGCCGAGATCCAGCGCCTGCGCGACGGCGCTCGCATCCGGTACCTGGGCCGTTACGCGCCTCACTCCCGCACGGCGCTTTCAATGGTCCATTCAATGAGGACGGTTACAAGCCATGAGTGATGCGGAAATACATGAAACGGGTGTACTGCGGACGATACTGCTGGCGCTGCTGCCGGCAGCCCTGCTCATCAGCGCCGGCGCGCTGGCCGCCCCGGCGGCGCGACGCGTGCCGAACGTAATTACCGGCACCGCAGGCGGTTCCGCTGCAACCGCGGCCGCCCTGTCGCTGGATACCGAATCGGAGTACGCACTCGGCGCCGGTGACATCATTCACGTGACGGTGTTCCAGAACCCCGACCTGACCGTGGATGCCCGGGTCTCCGAATCCGGCCACATCTCCTTTCCGTTGATCGGCAGCGTCAAGATCGGTGGGTTGACGATCCGGCAGGCCGAGCAGGTGATTGCCACCAAGCTGCGCGACGGGCATTTCGTGCGCCAGCCGCAGGTGAACATCCTGCCTACCCAGATCGTCGGCAGCCAGGTGGCGGTGCTCGGGCAGGTCAACAAGCCCGGCCGCTACCCGCTCGCGACGCTGGACACGCGCGTGTCGGACATGCTGGCCACCGCGGGCGGCATTGCGCCCGATGGCGCCGATAGCGTCTGGCTGATAGGAATGCGCAACGGGCACATGGTGCGCAAGCGCCTGGATACCGCCGCGCTGTTCATCCAGGGCTCGGCCGCGGACGCCGAGGTTCACAGCGGCGATATTCTGTTCGTAGATCGTGAGCCGCTGGTCTACATCTACGGGGAGGTGCAGAAGCCGGGGGCGTTCAGACTTGAGCGCAACATGACGGTGATGCAGGCCCTGGCCGATGGCGGCGGGCTGACGCCGAAGGGCACACAGCGTGGGATCCGCATTCATCGGCGGCTGGCGAACGGCAGGATCGTGGAGATCACGCCGAAGCTGGACGATCAGCTGCAACCAAACGATGTGATCTACGTGAGGGCGAGCGTGTTCTAGTGGTTCAGCAGGATCACGCACCCGGGCGTGCGTGCGCGGTAAGCAGGGGCGGGCGATACATCAGTTGGAGAACACTGCATGACTTTTCAGCAACTCATTCTGGCGATCCGGGCGCGCTGGAAGCTCCTGGTCTGCGTGCTGGCGGCCACGATCGCGGTGGCCGTCATCGTGAGCCTGGCGATGCCGAAGCGCTACACCGCCAGCACCTCGGTGGTCGTCAACGTGAGCGCTCCCGATCCGGTGACCCAGGCGGCGTTGTCGGCACAGCTGAGCGGCTCGTACCTGGCGACGCAGCTGGACATCATCCAGAGCCCGCGCGTGGCCCAGGACGTGGCGCATTCGCTGCACCTGTCGCAATCCGCGTCGATGCAGCAGCAGTGGCACGAGCAGACCGGCGGCCGCGGCGATTTCGATGTATGGGCCGCGCAGGTGCTGCAGAAGCGCCTTGCGGTGATTCCGGCCAAGGATTCGAACGTCATCACCATCGAGTACTCGGCCAGCGACCCGGCGCTGGCGGCCCGGGTGGCCAACGCCTTCGCCGCCGCCTACCTCGACACCAACGCGCAGCTGGTGGCCGATCCGGCCAAGAACTTCACCCGGTGGTTCGAGGCACGCACGCAGGGCTTGAGAGCCAAGGTGATCCAGGCGCAAGCCAAGCTGACCGAGTTTCAGCGCTCGCATGGCATCGTGGTCGGCGATGGCGCGCTCGGGGCGGTCCCCGGCCTGGCCGCCGATCCGAGCAACCTCGAGGTCGCGAGGCTGCAGGAGCTGTCGCAGGAGCTCTCGACCGCGCAGGCCACGCGCGCGGATACCTTCTCACGGCTGGGTGCGCCGAATAGCTCCGGTGATGATCTGCCCGAGGTGGTGCAGAACCCGCTGGTCACCAGCCTGCAGACGCAGATCGCGTTGCAGGAGGCGCAGCTGCAGCAGCTCGGCCGCCAGCTGGGGACAGCGCACCCCACCTACATCGCCGCCGCTGCGAGCCTCGCCGCGCTCAAGCAGCGCGAGGCGGCCGAGGTGCACCGGGTGGTGCAGTCACTCACGCTGGCCGATCGCAGCAGCCAGGCACGCGTCGCCGAGCTGCGCTCGCAGATCAAGGCACAGCGGCAGCGCGTGTTGAAGATGAGCGGTACCCGCAACCAGGCCGCGGTGCTGCAGGCCGACCTTGCGACCGCGCAGCGCGACTACGACGCGGTGACGCAGCGGCTGGCGCAGAGCAGCCTCGAGAGCCAGATGCAGCAGACCGACGTGTCGGTACTGACGCAGGCGGCCGCGCCGCTGTATCCGTCGAGCCCGCGCCTGTTCCTCAACACCGCGATTGCAGTGCTGTTGGGCGGTCTGCTCGGAATCGGCGCGGTGCTATGGCGGGAGCTGACCGATCAGAGGCTGCGCAGCGCCGAGCAGCTGGTGGCGCTGGCAGGCGTGCCGGTGCTGGGCATCATTCCACAGCATGACGATGCGCGACCTGGAGCGTTGTGGTTGCCCGGCCCGCGCGCATTGCCGGCACTGGAATGGAAATAGTCGTGGAGAATGGGCAAGTGAGCGAACCTGGCAACAGCGTAGCGGCGCAGGCCGACCAGCGCTTCATCTCCCCGGTTCAGGGGGATGAACGCAATCTCGGGGGCATCCTGGTGCAGAGCGGCCGGCTGAAGAAGGAGGACGCGCTGCGCGTCAGCCATTTTCAGCAAAAGAAGGGCCTGCGCTTCGGTGACGCCGCGGTAAAGCTCGGGGTGGTCAGCGAGGTCGACGTGCAGTTCGCACTGGCGCGGCAATTCGACTTTCATGTGCTCAAGCGCGGCGATGACAGCGGTGTGAGCGAACACGTGGTGGCGGCCTACGAGCCCACCACGCCGAGGGCCGAGGCGCTGCGCGCTCTGCGCAGCCAGCTGCTGCTGCGCTGGTTCGATGCGCGGCCCGAGCCCCGGCAGGCCCTGGCAATCGTCGGTGCCGATCGGGGCGTGGGACGCTCGTGGCTGGCCGCCAATCTGGCGGTGGTGTTCTCGCAGCTCGGCAAGAACACGCTGCTGATCGATGCGGACCTGCGCCATCCCTGCCAGCACGAGCTGTTCGGCTTCTCCAACCGTTACGGTGTGGCGGAAGTATTGTCCGGCCGCGCCACGCTGATCGCGGCGCTGCAGACCAAGGCGGTGCTGCGCGACCTGGTGGTGCTCACCGCCGGTGCCATGCCGCCGAACCCGCAGGACATGCTCACGCGCGGGGAATTCGGCGAGCTGCTGCAGGCGCTGAAGTCAACCTTCGAGGTCATCCTCATTGACACGCCGGCTGCGGATGACTGTGCCGATGGCCAGGTGGTCGCGACCCACGCCTCGGGGGCGCTGCTGGTGGCGCGCTGCGGTCTGAGCCGCTCGATCGCATTGCAGGGCCTGTCGCAACTGCTGCGCGAGACGCGGGTGCAGGTCGTCGGCAGCGTTCTGAACGGACCGTGAAGGTCGCCTATCTCAACACTCTCTATCCGCCTCACGTGCGCGGTGGTGCCGAACTGGTGCTGCAGGGGCAGGCACGGGTGATGGCCGCCCGCGGCCACGACGTCACCGTGCTGACCATCGGTCCGCAGCGTGCGCCGCAACGCACCGAGGAGCTACGCGATGGGGTGCGGGTGGTGCGGGCCGGTCTCCGCAACCGCTATTTTCATCAGGCGGGCGCCGCGCCGCCGGCGCTGGAGCGGCTGCGCTGGCACTGGCGCGACCGTGATAACGCGCCGATGGGGCGCGAGGCGTACGAACTGCTGCGCAGCCTGCGGCCCGATGTCGTGTGTTGCCACAACCTCGCGGGTTGGTCGATCGCGGTGTGGCGGGCGGTGCGCTCGCTCGGGCTGCCGCTGGTGCAGGTACTGCACGATCAATACCTTCTGTGTCCGACGGCAATGATGTTTCGCGGCCGGTGCGCCTGCGAGCGCCAGTGCCTGCGCTGCCGGCTGCTGCGTCTGCGGCACGCACGCGCCTCCGCCCAGGTGGACGCGGTGGTGGGCGTGAGCCGCTACGTACTGCAGAAACTGCTGCGCGCCGGATTCTTCGCGGCCGCGGCCACGCGCGAGGTGCTGTACAACTGTGCCGCGGGGCCCGGCGGGGCGCCGTGCGTGCGCGCACCGCGCTCGGGGGGGCGGCCTGCCAGCGCGGCAGACCCGATGCGCTTTGGCTTCATCGGCACGCTGGCGCCCTGCAAGGGCATCGAGCCGCTGCTGCACGCTGTGGACGGCGGCGGCGATGCACTCGAACTGGTGGTGGCCGGGCGCGGCGAGCCGGCGTACGAGCGTCAACTGCGCGCCCGGTTCGAGGGCGCGCGCATCCGCTTTCTCGGCCAGGTGCCCGCGGCCGCCTTTTTTCGGGACATCGACGTGTGCGTGGTGCCTTCGCTGTGGCACGACACCCTGCCGAGCGTGGTGTTCGAGGCGCTTGGGTCCGGGGTGCCGGTGATCGGCGCCCGCCGCGGCGGCATTCCCGAGATGATCCGCGACGGTTACAACGGCCTGCTGTTCGAGCCGAATGTGCCGGGTGCGCTGAGGCGGCGCCTGCGCTGCTTCATCGAGCAGCCCGCGCTGCAGGGGAGGCTCGCGGCCCATTGCGTTGCCAGCGCGGCGCCCTTTCACGATCTGCCGCGTTGGCTCGAGCATCACGAGGCAATCCTGTGCGCCGCGATCGATTCAGCCCGCGTGCGGGGGCAGGCGTGCGGCACGAGCGCGCGTGACGTGGCGACGGGGACGCTGCCATGCGAGGGCTGATGCTGTTCTTCACCGTCGTCTACGTGCTGTCGGAGGCATTCGATGCGCTCCTGCGCTGGATGCTCAGCCTGGTCGGTGCGGCGGCGTTGATCTATCTGCGCGACTACTCGCTGATCCTGGTGGTGGTATTCGGCTGCGCGCTGCTGATGCACGAGCGGCGCAATATCGCGCGCACATTCTGGGTGCTGTGGCTGCTCGGGCTGGGCGGCTGCGTCAGCCTGCTGGGGGGAATGCATCTACCGCAGATGCTGTTCGGCATCAAGATATGGCTGCCGTTCGTCACCGGCTTCGTGCTGGTGGAGACTGGCCTGACGGCAAGGCTGCATCGGCCGCGTGCCTGGGCGGCCCTGTGGGCTGCCTGCTGCCTGGGGGTACTCGTCAATTATTTCTACCGCTACCCGTGGACCGCGCTGATGCTGCAGATCGGCAATGTGACCGTGACAGGCCAGCGCGGTGCCACCGCGATGGGTATCGCGCGGCTGGCGGGATTCTCACGCGCCAATTACGACGTCGCGATCATGGTGCTGATTCTGTACATCTACCTGCTGTTCAGCTTCAAGGGCCGCGTACTGCGCACCGGGCTGACCATCGTGTCGGGCGTGGTGATCGCGCTGACCACGACCAAGGGCGCCGCCGGCGCGTTTGTGATCGCGGTCCTGCTGGCGCCGGCCGTGGGGATGGTGCGCAAGCCCGGCAGTCGTCTGAAGGCGCCGTTGATCGCCTGCCTGCTGCTGATCGCGCTGATTGGCGTGCTGCTGCCGGTGCTGACCTCGCAGCTGCTGCTGCCACGCCTGCGACCGCACACGCTGAGCAACTGGCTGCTGGCGTCGTTCGTCGACCGGGCCACCACCACCTGGCCGCAGGCGTGGTCTTTGCTGCATGGGTGGCAGTGGCTCACCGGACGCGGGGTTGGCGGCATCGGCGCCGCGCAGCAGGTATGGGAGGCGGGGCTGGCCAATCCGGCGGACAACCTGTTCATCTACCTGTACGTGACGGCGGGACTGTTCGGGGCCGCGCTCTACCTCTTTTACGCGTTTTGCAGCTGCAAGCTGCAGCTGCACCGGCCGATGCACCGGATGATGTTCCTGGGCCTGGTGGCGCTCTTTTCGTATGGGTTGACCGTGAACCTGATCGAGAGCGCCGTGGCTGCGATGTCGCTGGGGGTATTGGCCGGAGTGCTGTCGGCCCCGATCCTGCAGGGCGAGCGCGAACAGGACGTGCGAGCGCTGGTGCCCGTCTGAACGCCCTTGCGTCGAGCGCAGGCGATCCGGTGCCGGTGCCGCCGTCATGAAGCTACTGTTCGACGCGCGCTGGAGCGGCCAGCACGGCATTGGCCGCTTTGCGCGGGAGATGCGCGCACGGCTGCCGGTGGCGCGCGAGCTGCGCGCGCCGGTAGCGCCCTGGTCGCCGCTCGACCCGGCGCACCTGACGCTGCGGTTGCTATCGGCACCGCGTGCGAGCCTGTTCTACAGCCCTGGCTACAACGCGCCGCTCACCTCCAGGGTGCCGTTCGTGTTTACGATTCACGATCTGAACCATATCCGCTTTCCGGAGGCGCGCACCACGCTCAAATCGCTCTACTACGAGCGCATCATGAAGCCGGCATGCCGGCGCGCGCGCGCCGTGGCGACGGTCTCGGCCTATTCGAAGGCGGACATCTGTGCCTGGAGCGGGCTGCCACCCGAGCGCGTGGTGATCGTGGGCAACGGTGTCGGCGCCCCGTTCGCACCGCAGGGCGAGAGATTTGCGCACCCGCGGCCGTATGTGTTCTGCGTCGGTAACCGCAAGCCGCACAAGAACGAAGAGCGCTGTGTCGCGGCGTTTGCCCGCATCGCCGCGAGGGTACCGCACGATCTGCTGTTCACGGGTGCGCCGAGTGCGCCGCTGCTGCAGGCTGCGACAGCCGCCCGGCTCGGCGGCCGGGTCAGTTTCCTCGGCCCGCTGCAGGATCGCCAGCTCGCCGCGCTTTACCGTGCGGCGGCCGTGGTGCTGTTCGTCAGCCTGTACGAGGGTTTCGGATTGCCGGTGATCGAGGCCCAGGCCTGTGGAACGCCGGTGATCAGCTCCAACGTGTGCTCGCTGCCGGAGGTGGGCGGTGGCGCGTCGCTGCTGGTCGATCCGCGTTCGGTGGAGGCGATCGCCGCGGCGCTGGAGGCGGTGCTGACTGACGCGGGGCTGGCGCGACGGCTCGCGCTGGCCGGTCAGGCCAACTGCGCGCGCTATTCCTGGGATCGCACCGGCGCGGCGTTGCGCGGCCTGCTCGAGTGCGGGAAGTGATACCGTGAGCAAGCCCGGCGTCAGCGTCGTGATCCCGACCCATGCCGGTCGCGACACGCTCGCGCGCGCGCTCGATTCGCTGCTACCCAATGCGCCTCACATCGCCGAGGTGCTGCTGGTGCTCAGCAACAGCAGTGCCGATTATGCGGCCTGGTGCGCGCAGGCGCTGCAGCCGTACCGGCGCTGCTTTGCCGCCCGCTTGCTTCCCGGTGCCTCGCCGAGCAATGCGGCGATCGCGCGCAACGCGGGCATTGCGGCGGCGACGGCGCCGTACGTGGCGTTCCTGGACGACGATGATGAGTGGATGGCCCACAAGCTCGAGCGCTACCTGGCGGCGATCGCTCAGCGCCGGCTGACGGGTGAGTTCGTGCTGTTCTCCACGGTCGTGTCATGCCGCGACGATCGCAGCGACTGGCTGCTGTTCCCGCAGGCCCGCTACCGTGGTGAGCCGATCGGCGACTTCGTGCTCTCGCCTAAGGGCGGGGTGCAGACCAGCGCGATCCTGCTTCCCAGCGCGCTGGCGCGCCGCGTCGGCTTCGACCCGCGGCTCGCGCGCCATACCGATTATGATTTCTGCATGCGGCTGGCGGAGGCGGGCGCCGGCTTTCACGCCATCGCCGAGCCGCTGTCGTACTGGTATCGGCGCGGCAGCAGCGTGGCCAAGGGTGCCACGTACGACTATTGCGCGCAGTGGCTGCGCGCCAATCAGCATCGGCTCTCGCGCGCCGCGTTCATCGGCTACCTGGAGAAGGACCTGCTGGCCAGCGCGCGCGCGAGTGGCCGCTGGCGAGCGTTTGCCCGCCTGCAGCGTACGCAATTGAACGCGGCCGAATGGCTCGGATCGCAGTTCAGGCTGGGCATGCGCGCGCTACGCAAGCTCGCACGTGCCGGCCGTGCCGGCCGCCGCGGCAGCTATCGTCCCGCCTAGCGCCGATGTCCGCGATCTCCAACGTGCGCTGGGTCGGCATGTCGCAGGGCGCGCGCCTGGCGCTGCAGCTCGGCGGGCTTGCCATTCTGTCGCGGCTGCTGTCGCCGGCGGTGTTTGGACTGGTGGCGATGGCCGCCGTGGTGACCAACTTCGCCAGTCTGCTGCGCGACCTGGGCACTGCCGCGGCCGTGATCCAGCGCAAGGAGCTATCCGAGCCGACGATCGCCGCGGCCTACTGGTTCAGCGTCGGCTCCGGGACGATCATCGGCATCGTTCTGGCCGCAGCCGCCCCGCTGCTGTCGGGCCTGTTCCGCAAGCCGGAACTGACCGGGCTGCTGCGTGTGCTGGCGCTGTCCTTTCCGCTTGCGAGCCTCGGCACCGTGCACCAGGCGCTGCTGGAGCGCGACAGCCATTTCTCCAAGGTGGCTGGCATCGAGATGCTCTCGAGCAGCATCGGCCTGGGCGTGGCCATCGTGGCCGCGGCGCTTGGCGCCGGTGCCTACAGCATCGCGCTGCAGACGGTGTGCGTGGCAGGCCTGTCCTCGCTGCAATTCTGGCGCGCCTCACCGTGGCGTCCGCGGCGCGCCCTGGCGCTGGTGCGCGAGCTGCACGGGATCTGGCACTTCAGCGGACCGCTGGTCGGATTCAACCTGATCAATTACCTGGGCCGCAATGCCGATTCGATCATCATCGGACGCCTGCTCGGCGCCGTGGCGCTGGGGCCGTACTCGATGGCGTACCGCCTGATGCTGTTCCCGGTGCAGAATTTCACCTATGTCGCCAACCGTGCATTGTTCCCGGTCTACAGCCGCCGGCAGGAATCCGGCGAGGGCATGCGCGAGCTGTACCTGCGCACCCTCGGGGTCATCGCCAGCGTGACCGCGCCGCTGATGGCCGGCACGCTGGCGCTGCGCTACCCGCTGGTCAGTGTGCTGATGGGGCCGAAATGGGTGCTGACGGCAGCGGTGCTGACATGGCTGGCCCCGGTCGGATTCATCCAGAGCCTCGCGAGCTGCGGCGGGGCGATCTACATGGCCCGCGGCCGCACGCGGCTGATGATGGGACTGGGAGCAATCGGCACCGTCATCGTGATCGCCTCGTTCCTGGTCGGGGTGCGCTGGGGCGTGGTCGGTGTGGCGCGGGGCTATCTGTGCGCCAACCTCATCACTGCCATACCGGTGCTCTACATCACAATGAGGCTGCTGGGTGGAACCATGGGCGAGCTGGTCGGCAGAGTCTGGCGCCCGATTGCGGGGGCCTGCGCGATGGGTCTGGCGGTCGCGTGGGCGCGCTCCTCGATGCAGGCGATCGGGTGGCCGCCATGGTTGCAGCTGATCCTGGGCGTACTGCTCGGTGCGCTGCTGTACGGCGCGATGGCACTGCGCTTTGCCGGCGCGGTGCTGCTCGACGTACGCCACCTGTTGGGCAGCCGGGCACGCGGATGAGCCGCGCCGGCGCCCCGCGAGTACTCATCTTCACGCGCGAGCTGCTGCCGTACTCGCAGACGTTCATCCGCGAGCAGGCGCTGTCGCTGCGCCACTGGCAGCCGACGCTGGCCGGGGTGAGGCGGGTCGAGGGCGTGGACCCGGCACCGCTGCCGTGCCTGACGCTGGCTCGCAGTGGCAGCCTCGCGGCGCCCGCACAGTTCGCGGCGATGGCGCGCGAGTGGCTGTGGCTGGCCGACCCGCTGTCGCTGCGCCGTGTCCGCGCCGGCGGCTACGCGCTCATCCATGCCCATTTCGGCCCCGGCGCGGTGTGGTTGTGGCCGCTGGTGCGGCGGTTGCGGCTGCCGCTGCTGGTGACCCTGCACGGCTACGACGTGTGGGTGAAACCGCAGTGGTGGCAGTCCGGCGCGGGTGGCCCGGTGTATCGGCGCTACCCGGCGCGCCTGCGCACACTGGGGCGCTGCGGTGTGCGTTTTCTGGCGGTATCCGAGGGTATCCGCGAGCGGGCAATCGAGTATGGGCTGCCGCCCGAACGGGTGTGCGTGCACTACATCGGCGTCGACACCACGCGCTTTTGCATGCGTGGCGCGCCACTGGCGCTGCGGCGCCGTCGGGTCGCCTTCATCGGCCGCCTGGTTGA
>Ga0307374_10014295_pt1 | contig 10825 bp, 8 predicted proteins | sample OX3MG_FD_202532 | JGI IMG/M metagenome (GOLD analysis project Ga0307374, IMG submission 202532) | Soil microbial communities from Risofladan, Vaasa, Finland - OX-3 | ecosystem: Environmental > Terrestrial > Soil > Coastal area > Acid sulfate soil | place: Finland: Risofladan, Vaasa | collected... | reverse complement strand
AGCGCCCGCGAGAGATGCGCGCGGTCGGCGTTGACGACGACCTCCGGCAGCGCGCCGGTCGCCAGGGTGATACCCAACTGGCGGGCCAGCGGCGCGAGACGCTCCACCGTCTCCAGCGCCACATCGCTGAGGTCGAGTGGCTGGCGTTGCAGCGGCTCGGTCGCGGCGTCGGCGCGGGCTAGCAACAGCAGATCGTTGACCAGCCGCGCCATCGCCGCGTTCTCCGCCTGCACAATCGTCAGCGCGCGGGCGTATTCGGCGGGCGAGCGCGGCGCGGCCAGCGCATGCGTCACCTCCAGATCCACGATGGTCAGTGGGGTGCGCAGTTCGTGGCTGGCGTCGGCGGTGAACTGGCGCTGGCGCGTGAAGGCGGCTTCCAGGCGGTCGAGCATGCCATCGAAGGTGGTGGCCAGCTCGCCCAGTTCATCTTGCCGTTTGAGGTTGAGTCGCTGGCTGAGGTCCGAGGCGCTCAGCGCCTGCGCCGTGCGGGTGATCTTGCGAATGGGACTCATCGCCCGGCTGGCCAACCAGTAGCCCCCCAGCGCTGCAATCAACAGCGTCAGCGGCCCCGCCAGCAGCAGCCCCGGCGCCACCGTCTGCGTCACCTGGTCGAAGCCGTTGACGCGCCCCAGCAGCAACGTCGCCACCCGCGTCCCCTTGCTCATGATGGGAACGCTGAATAGCACGTAATCCACCGTGTTGGAAACACTATGCCCACTAATCGGCAGCTTGAGTGGCCGGAAAGCGCCACGCGCAGAGAGATCGGATGTTACCTGGGGAGACGAGATGTATTTCGCCAACGCATCCAGCGTACCCTGCGTGACGGGGCCACTCTCCTGGATGATCTGCCCCTGCGGTGAGAGCAGCAGAACGATGTCGGTGGGCGCAAAATACGAGGTGACTTTGGCGACATCAGTGTGGTTCTTCGAGGTGGTGATGCGGTCGCCAACCGGCGATGGCAGGTTTTCCAGATGCAGCCGACCATCGGTGGGGCTATACGTCGCGCTGACCTGCTGGGCGAGCGTGATCAGCGCGCTCCGTTCCTCGATGGTCGTGCGCTGCAAAGTCTCGTTAAAGAGCAGCGCGCCAAACACCAGAAACACCACCGCCAGGATCAGCAGATACCACAGCGTCAGCCGCACCCGCACGCCACCCAGCCGCCGCCACATCCCCCGCGCCACCGCGCCGGGCGAACGAAGACGCCTACGAGACATGGCTACCCCTCCTTCTGACGATGTGCGGACGGACGCCGCGCGGACGACACGCAGACGACCCACAGACGGCCAGCGAATGAATTCGCGCCTGAAGGCCGACGGCCACGACGTCCTTCTACAGGGACTTGCATTCAGCTCGCCTCTCGCCACCTACCTCGCCCCACATCACTCCCCTTTCCCGCCTGCGGGGGAGGGGCCGGGGGTGGGGGCGCGCAACCGATAGCCCGCGCCGCGCACCGTCTCCAGCAGCTTCGTATCGAACGGATCATCAATCTGCCGCCGCAGCCGCCGCACGTACACATCTACCACGTTCGAGACGCCCTCGTAGTCGTAGCTCCACAGGTGGCTCTCGATTGCCTCGCGGGTGAGCAGTTGGTTGGGGTGGCGCATGAAGTATTCCAGCAGCGCATATTGCCGCGCCGTCAGTTCGATGGCCTGGCCTGCCCGTTCGACGAAGCGCGTGGCGGGGTCGAGTCGCAGATCGCCGACCTTCAGCCAGGCGCCCTTGTGGGGCGCGTCGCGGCGCAGCAACGCGCGCAGACGCGCCAGTAGCTCGTTGAGCGCGAAGGGTTTCACCAGGTAGTCGTCGGCGCCGCTATCCAGCCCGCGCACGCGGTCCGCCACGGTGTCGCGCGCCGTCAGCATGATGATCGGCGTGCGCATCCCCACCTGGCGCAAGTCGCGGCAGACTGCCAGCCCATCCTTCACCGGCAGCAGCACGTCGAGGATGATCGCGTCGTAGGGCGTGGCCTCGGCGAACGCCTGCCCCTCGGCGCCGTCATAGGCGACGTCCACCGCGTAGCCCACCTCGCTCAGGCTCAACTTCAAGGCCGCGCTCAACCGGCGGTTATCCTCGATGACCAGGATACGCATCGCGCACCTCCCCGCTGTCGTTGACCGGACATCCCCACCACTATAGTATCGCGCGGCAAGATGACACGCAGATGACAGCCGCGATACGCGCCTATCCAATGCGCTTTGCCCACCAGTCCGCTTGTAATCCACGTCGCGCGGCGTGTGCGCGGCGCCAATCCGGCGCTGTCATCTGGCGGTCATCTCCGGCGGCTACAGTTGCCCCAGGCGCGGTTATCACCGCCCTGCCAATCCACGACAACGAAAGGATCACTTGTATGAGCGAGGCAACCACACTGGGCGGAACGCTGAGCGCAGGGGCTGGTACGCAACCCGCCGTCCTGCGCCACGCCGATACGCCATCCACAACCAACATTGCGCTGGCGACGGCGGGCCTGGGCAAACGCTATGGTCGCCACTGGGCCTTGCGCGACTGCACGGTGACGCTACCCAAAGGCAGAGTGGCGGCGCTGGTCGGCCCCAACGGCGCGGGCAAGACGACGCTGTTGCATCTCTGTGTGGGGCTGCTGGCGCCCAGCGCCGGGAGCGCACAGGTCTTTGGCCACGCGCCCGACCGCGAACCCAAAGCCGTCTTGCCGCGCATCGGCTTCGTCGCGCAGGATCATCCCCTCTACAAAGGCTTCACCGTCGCCGACATGCTGACGATGGGCCGCAAGCTCAACCCCCACTGGGACAACACGCTGGCCACCCGCCGCCTGCGCCAACTCGACATCCCGCTGGACCGGCGCGTCGGCAAACTCTCCGGCGGCCAACAGGCCCAGGTGGCGCTGGCGATGGCGCTGGGCAAGCGCCCCGATCTGCTGATCCTGGATGAACCCGTCGCCAGCCTGGATCCGCTGGCCCGCCGCGACTTTTTGCGCGCGTTGTCGGGGGCCGTCGCCGAGCAGGATGTGACGGTGTTGCTCTCGTCGCACATCATCGGCGACCTGGAGCGCGTCTGCGACTACCTGATCATCCTCGCCACTGCGCAGACCCGGCTCACCGGTGATGTCGCCGCGATTCTGCGTGAGCATCGGCGGCTGACACTCACAGGCGCCCTTGCACGCGACGAGGCGACGCTCACTCACATCAGCGCGCTGGCGACCATCGTGGCTAGTGACCACACCAGCGACGGCGCCACGCTGCTCGTGTGGCTCAACCCTGACACTATGCCCGACGCCGCGCCCGATGCGCCCGACGGTTTCGATCCCGCCTGGGGCGCGCAGACGCCCACACTCGAAGAGGTCTCGCTGGCGTATCTGGAGCGCGCCTAACCCCCGGCCCCTTCCCATACATATGGGAAGGGGAGATGCGCCGAGATGCGCCTGATCTACACATTGCATTTCATGGAGGTAGAACGATGGTTTGGCTTGTCTGGCGACAACATCGCGGAGAACTGCTGGTTGTCGCGATTGTCCTGGCGATTCTCGCCACTGCGCTCATCGTTACTGGTGTGCAGATGGCAAACGACTTTCAGCAATTGGGCGTCGCATCCTGCCTGGCTCAGGAGGGAACACCCGCCGCCAACCCCAACTGTAACACGATCCTGGCGGGTTTCGATCAGACCTATGGTTGGATGGAGATCGCGGTGAGCTGGCTCAACTTCATCCCGCCGCTGCTGGCAATTCTGGTCGGCGCGCCGTTGGTGGCGCGCGAGTTGGAGCAGGGAACGCAGCGCCTCGCCTGGACGCAGAGTGTCACCCGCTTCTGGTGGCTGGCCGTTAAGCTGGCGTTGGTGCTGGGCGGCGCGCTGCTCGTCTCGGCGCTGCTGACGGCGCTGCTGACGTGGTGGCGTGGCCCCTTTGACCAGCTCGGTGGGCGCCTCGACCCCGGCGGCTTCGATTTTGAGGGGACGGCGCCGCTGTCGTATATGCTCTTCGCGCTGGCGCTGGCGATCGCGGCGGGCGCGATCATCCGGCGCAGCATCCCGGCGATGGTGGTGACGCTGGCGGGCTATCTGGCGGTTCGCCTGCCCATCGACAACTATCTGCGCTCCAACTATCTACCGCCCGTGACGGTGACGCAAAGCCCACTCGCCAACACGAATCCGGTGACGCGCGCCGATTGGGTCCTCAATGGCGGCTGGGTGGACACGCATGGCCACCCAATCAGTGACTACCAAGCGTTCTCGACCTGCGCCATCGGCCCCGGAAGCACGAAGCAAGACTTCTTCCACTGCGTCGTCGCGCATGGCTGGCTCGAGACGACGGTGTATCAGCCCGCCAGCCGCTTCTGGCTCTTCCAGGGCATCGAGACGGCGATCTTCGTGGCGCTGGCGGCGGCGCTGGTGGGGCTGACCATCTGGTGGGTACAGCGTCGCATCAATTGAGCGCGCTCCCAGCGTAACAGCGATGCGCACACCAGCGTACTGTACAACCTGACAACGCCTTGCTCCAGCTTTATCATGAAACGGGGGCAAGGCGATTTTTTACTCGGTAGCCACCAGCCTCTTGTCTTCGTCAGCTTTCCCTGGTGTATGCTTGATTTGTTGGGTCGCGCATGGCGCACGAATACGCAGAGCTATCGAGGAGGCTATAGCACTATGGCAGACACATCGCAGCCAGACCAGACATCACCATCGTTCCCACCACCGCCCACGCTGGCGTTATTGGGGCGCGAGGCCGCGGTTCACGTTCTCGTGGCGGGCTATGCGCGGGGTGGCGGCGCGCCGGGGTTGTCGCTGGTCGCCTCCACGGTGACGTTCGTGCGCGATGGCGCCGCGTTGATCGTGGTGGACCCCGGCATGGTGGCCGACCGTGAGTTGGGCTTGCTGGCGCCACTGGCTGCGTTGGGCGTCGCGCCGGAGGCCATCACCGACGTGATCTTCTCGCACCACCACCCCGACCACACCGTCAACGCCGCGCTCTTCCCCCAGGCGCGCATCCATGATATATGGGCGATTTATACCGGGGATCACTGGCAAAACCGCACCGCCGAGGGCTACCAGGTCAGCCCCAGCGTGCTGCTGCTGGAGACGCCAGGCCACTCGCCGCAGGACATCACCACGCTGATTGGGGCGCCCAGTGGCCTCGTCGCCTGCACGCACCTCTGGTGGGCGGAGCAAGGCCCGGCGGAGGACCCCCGCGCCACCGACCTCGCCGCGCTCCACCGGCAGCGCGCCCGTGTCCTCGCCATCCCCGGCCTGACGCTGATCGTCCCCGGCCACGGCCCCGCCTTCGCGCCAACCGACACGACGCTGCGGTGAGGCCGCGCCTGAACCCACCTCACTTGTTATCCGTTGGCGCTGTTGGCGTCTCTGGCGCGGGCTTCTCCGGTTGCCCCTGCGTGATGCCCTCCGGTGGGTGGAAGTCTCCCGGCTGGGTGGTGTAGGCGACGAGACCGGCGCCGGGGCCAAGCTGCTCGGTGGGGACGTTCAGTCGGCCCGCCTTGAGGGTGAGCGCTTGGGCAATCAGGGCGACGGCGTCGTCCAGGCTGAGGGAGTCGGTGTTCACCACCAGGTCATAGAGATGAGGGCTAGCAGGCGACTGATGATAGACGCCTTCCAGGTAGCGCGTCCGGTCGCGGTCTTTGAGTTGGATGCGGGCGCGGGCGGCGTTGTAGTCCAACCCTTCGCGCTCCATCACGTAGGTGATGCGGCGTTCGAGCGCGGCGACGATGCGCGCGTGCAGCGTATCGCGCCGGTCCGCCAGCAACTTCTGGCTGCCCCGCCCAACGATCACAACCCGCCCCGCCGCCACCGCTGACTCCACCACGCGCCGCAACGACGCCTGGTAGTCGAGCGCGGCGGTCTCCGGCAGCGCAGGCACGTCTACCGACGAGACCGGCTGGAACATCCGCAGGCCGGAGAGGATACGTGACAGTGTAGACTCCCCATGCTCGTCGTGCTCCGAGACGACAGATTCGTGGACCTGCCATTCCTTGGCCACGCGCACGACGATCTCATGGTCAATCAGTTGCCAGCCCAGATGTTTGGCCAGCCGGGCCGCGATCTCGCCGCCGCCGCTGCCATACTCGCGCGAGATGGTGACGGCGCGCATCTGCGCTGCCGCCGCCGGTGGTTGGTTGCCTGTCGCTTGAGTTTCCATTGTGTGCGCCCTCCAGACCTACTTTCCGGCCATCTGCCCACGGCGTGCAGGGAAGGAGCGTTACACGCCTATCGTGTGTTCGGAACAGCTTCCAGCAGCGCGTTCAGATACACTATACCTCTCGTAGACGGTTGGCGATGGCTATGAAGAAAGGGAAGCGCCTTCGCCGAGTATTCCGCCGTGGCAACCCATCATGGACGGAAAATGCCCCCAGCCGCATCGTAGTTGGTGACGCGCACGATGATGGACCCCACTGACATCACCAGTTGAGCTGGAGTTACCTCATTAGCTGCGCTGCACAGCCCGTTTGGCGCGGTTGGATCATCCCGATTCCTCATTGGCTTCTCCGCCACGGGAAATGGGAAACGGTCCGGGTCAGGCCAGCAGCGCGAGTTGCCGCGACTGCGCGAGTAGCTGGCCGCCTTTGCTCCACACCTCGCTGTCTTCCTCGAAGAAGCCTTCGACGCCCAGGCGCGAAGAGTAGACACCGAAGTAGAAATCGTCGGGCTGCGCGCCTATCAGCGGTAGGCGCGTGCGGAAGTGGATGGTGAGGTCAATTGTCGGCGTCGCCAGCGGCTGCGTCAGGCGCGGGTAGACGCTGGGAACCCAGGCGTCGGTGAAGGCGGCGACCAGTAGCGCATCGGCGACGCGCGGCTCCGCCAGCCGTATCCACCCGCCGACGCGCGCATGCGCCGAGCCGGAGAGCGGCGGGTCGCCAATCGCCCAGCGATAGTCGTAGTGCTGGGTGAAGGGCAGCGCGCCATCATCTGGCCCGCGAAACTGGGGGCAGTCTTCCGGCGGTGGAACGTTGGGCATGTGGTCCTCGCGTAGCACGATACCCCCGTCGCTGGCGGGCGTGAAGAACGCCGCCAGCGCCACCGCGCAGAGCCGTTCGCCCTGCTGCGATGGCTGGGTGAGCCGCGCGGTGACTGTGGTGAGCGTGCGGCCAGAGCGTTCGACATGGGTCTCAATGTGGCTGGGGCCAAGCGCGGGCGGCGCGACATAGTGGATCGTCAGCGAGCGGGGGATGCGCTCATCTGGCGCCGTCGCGGCGACGGTGTCCGTCAGCGCGCGGAGCAGCAACATCGCCACGTAGCCGCCGTTGGGACCGCGCCCCACCGACCACGCAGGGTCAATCTCGGCGGCGAAGCGCGCCGCGCCCTCGCGGGTCAGCGCCGTCGCCTCCTCGAATGGTTTGCTCACACGTCCTCAATTCTTGACAGCGCGCTCAACAGTCAACGACACAACGGTTGGGATGATCGTAGCGTGCGGTCGGCGCGATGTCAAGCCGAGCGCCCTCTGCCGTACCGCCGGTCTTCCGACCGGCGCGTCTCGCGTGGAGCGCCACTGAGGCGCCCTGTCGGCTGTTCGTCGCCAGGCGGTAGGAGGAGACGCCGGTCGGGAGACCGGCGGTACGCCATCAAACGCGCTTGCCGTGGGCAAGGTGTCGGCTACGCTGACGACCACGCGACGCCGTGTGGCCATTCCCGTGGCGCCCGCCAGCCACAGTTGGCGTGGATGGCGCCAGCGGCGTCGCCGTCGAGGTCGGCGCGATCTCAGCCCCGCCTGCCAGTTCGCCGTCCGCCACGTAGGTGTTGGCTGTGGCGGCGCGCCCTGGCGCGGAGGCTAGCGCAGGCGCCACGCGCTGGCCACGCAGCAGCGAGACGACTGCCGCAGTCAGGCACAGGACCGCCGACACATAGAAGACGGCGTGCAACCCCACCATGAATGGCGACGAGATCAGCCCAGGGAAGAACTCTTTGCCCAGCAACGTCGCGCGGTTCGCCACTGAGAGCTGCGCCAACACCTGCGGTGGCAATAACTGGCCAATCGGATTATAGCCCAGAAAGGCGCCGAAGAGCGCCGCCGTTGGCGGTAGATGGGCGATCTTGGTCGCGGCGGCGCTCGGCACGCCGTAGCGCGTCAGCCCATTGTAGAACGTCGAGGGGATCGACGAGGCCAGCCCCGCCGTGACGATGCTGAAGAAGACGCCGATGCTGACCAACGAGGCGCCGTTCTGGAACGTCGCGCGCATGCCCGACGAGACGCCGCGTGTCTCGGCGGGCACGCTGCTCATGATCGAGCTGGTGTTCGGTGAAGCAAAGAGACCGGAACCGACACCCAGGACGAAGAGCAGGAGTGCGAACCAGACATAGTTGAAGTTGGCGGGCAGGAATGTCAGCCCGATGAAACCCACCGCCTGAATGACCATGCCCAGCGTCGAGAACAACCGAGCGCCGTAGCGATCCGAGAGATACCCACTGATTGGCCCCATGACGAAGAACCCGATCAGCAACGGTGTCATATAGATGCCGGCCCAGAGGGGAGTATCGGCGAAGCTATAGCCGTGCAGTGGGAGCCAGATGCCTTGCAACCAGATGATCAGCATGAATTGGAGGCCACCGCGCGAGAGCGCCGAGAGGAATGCGGCGATGTTGCCAGCGGCAAACATGCGAATCTTGAAGAGGTCCAGCCGGAACATCGGGTCAGAGACGCGCGTCTCAATCCACACGAACGCGGCCAGCAGCGCCACGCCGCCGACAATCGCCGTGATCACCAGCGGATTGCCCCAGCCCATCGCCGAGCCGCCATATGGCTCGATGCCATACGTGACACCCAGCAGCAACGTGGTCAGGCCGATGGCGAAGGTGATGTTGCCCAACCAGTCGATCTTTTGATGCGCGCGGATGGTCGCCGTCTCGCGCAGGTTGAGATACGCCCAGACCGTGCCAAACAGGCCGATCGGCACATTCACCAGGAAGACCAGCCGCCAATCAATCGCCGCCAGGACGCCACCCAGAATCAGCCCAATGAAGGAGCCGCCGATGGCCGCGATCTGGTTGACGCCCAGCGCCATGCCGCGCTGATTCGACGGGAAGGCGTCAGTCAGGATGGCGGCGCTGTTGGAGAGCAGGAAGCCCGCGCCCACACCTTGCACCAGCCGGAAGATGATCAGCTCCAGCGCGCCGGTGTTGCCCGTACCGGGCGTGAACGCCAACAGCGCGCTACCGACGGTGAAGATCGCAAAGCCCAGGTTATACAGCCGGACGCGCCCAAAGATGTCGGAGATGCGCCCGAAGGTGACGAGCAAGGTCGTCGTCACCACCATATAGCCCAGCAGCAGCCACAGAAAATAGTTCGTCTCACCACTCGCCAGTGGATTGATGCCGATGCCCCGGAAGATGGCAGGCAGCGCGATCAACACGATGCTCGAATCAATCGTCGCCATCAGCGAGCCAAGTGTCGTGTTGGAGAGCGCCACCCACTTGTAGTTTGGCCCAATCTCACGGTTGCGCCGCCGTTCCTTCGTGTTCCCCACGCTGGCGGCGCCGACGCCATTGGCGCCGGTACCTGCGCGGGAACCATTCGCCGAGCCGTTCGCCATGCCTGGCCTCGCCGCAGATGATTGCGTTGCTTGTTCGTCAAGTCGCATTGTCGAAGCTATTCCTTCCCATAGATAGCTATAGCATTTTCCCCACCTATAACTCATACCAGACATTGACGTTCACGTCAATGTCTATTTCTCCGCTTATTTCTCTGCGGCTATCTCAGCGCCGCGATCAGTGCCGCGTAGAACGCGGCGACATCCAGGCGCGCGGGCAGCCCCGCCACCTGGCCATCGCCCAACTCGACGATGCGCCAGCGACTGTCGTATAGTTGGTCCGGGCTGCCTGGCGGTTGTTTGAGGGGCGCAATGTCCATCGTGAAGAAGCGGCTCTGGATGCGTTGCGCGACGGGTTGGAACTGTGCGACTGGCGGGGCGCTAACATCGACGCCATTCCTTGTGGCGTCGGCTGCGTCGGTGGTATCGGCTACGTCGGCGTCCCAATGGGGGACCGTTGCCAGTGGCGCGCCATCCAGCCAGAAGACGCGGTATTCCTGGATCAGCGGCATTCCACTGTGGCCACTGCGTATCTGCGTTCCCAGCGGCGCGTATTGCTCGAAGGCGCGGAAGATCAGCCCCTCGTTGAGGTCCGGTCCCTGGCCCGCGACGAAGCGTCCGACCACCTGCGCCACCGCCGCGCGGTCAGACGCCGAGGGGATGTACGTCGCCGCCGCCCACTCATGCTTGCGCGACTTCACGTAGTCCTTGACGATCACCGGCGCGCCGCCAAAAGGCCGCAGCGCCGCCATGATGGCGTCCAGCGGCAGCGCTGCGGGGGGTGTCTGTGGGGCGAGGGGCAGCCAGCCCGTGCGCGGGGTGTGGGCGGCGATCAGCGGGTAGGCTTCCGGCAGATAGTGGGTGAGGCGATAGGCGGCGGGATCGTTGATCAGCTTCACACCACGCGCCAGCAGCGCAGTATACAGTCGTGCGTAGTCCGCCGGGCGCAGCATCCAGCCGCGATAGACGGCCAGTTCCTGCGCGGCGAGGTCGTCGGTGGGAGCGACGCGACGCACGGCGAGGTCGTCGGTGGGAGCGACGCGACGCACGGCGCGGTCGGCGTCGCCATCGTTGACGAGCGCCTCGTAGCTGATCAGGTCAGTACGTGCGCCGAGGGCCTGGGCAGCGGCAAGTTCGCCTGCATAGTCGGTGTCGGGCTGGCGCGCGTCGAGCGGATTGGCGCAGAAGAGCAGTCGCATCGCGCATTCCCTTTCTCGGCGCCCTCGTCACCGCTGGGCGTTGATGCCGTAGTCCTCGGAGATGCCGCCGATCACCGTTGCGGGGTCCACGCGCGTGTGGGGGGTGATCACGGTGACGCCAGACTGCTTGAG
>Ga0307374_10014294_pt1 | contig 10825 bp, 5 predicted proteins | sample OX3MG_FD_202532 | JGI IMG/M metagenome (GOLD analysis project Ga0307374, IMG submission 202532) | Soil microbial communities from Risofladan, Vaasa, Finland - OX-3 | ecosystem: Environmental > Terrestrial > Soil > Coastal area > Acid sulfate soil | place: Finland: Risofladan, Vaasa | collected... | reverse complement strand
GGCGAGGGCGCGACCATCTGCATGGTCACGCACGATCCTCGATTCGCGAGCGTCGCGGACCGTTCCATTCACCTGTTTGACGGCCGCATCGTCGAGGAAACGGTCCACGCACGCACGCAGACCGTCTGATCGGCGAAAAATTCCCGGGTAATATTTGCGCGCTGAAAGTGTGTTCCGGCGAGCATGATGTCAAAGAAATTTTAACGGCGGCCCAAAGCAGCGAGCCTAGAGAATTAAGCGATGGAAACTATCGTCAACGACGTGACGCTGCTCGCTTCGTACATTCCTGCGCGGCGGGCGATGCGTCTCGATCCGATGATAGCGTTCCGTGATGAATAGGAGATTGACGATGGGCGCTGTGCTGCAAGATCTGCGCTACGGGATTCGCATGTTGCTGAAGAATCCGGGATTCACCGCCATTGCGGTGCTGACGCTCGCTCTCGGCATCGGCGGAAACGCCACGGTATTCAGTTGGGTGCAGTCCGTGCTTTTGCACCCGCTTCCGGGCATAGAACACTCGAACCGGCTCGTCGCCATCGAAACCGTTATGCCCGACGGCGAATATCACACCAGTTCATATCCCGATTTTCGCGATTACCGTGACCAAAACGAAGTCCTCACCGGACTTGTGGGCTTCGAGCTTGTGCCCGTGAACATGACCTGGGTAGGCAATAAGCAAGAGCAACGCATCTGGGGAGAGATTGTCACCGAGAATTATTTCGACGTTCTGGGCGTTCACGCGAAGCGCGGCCATTTGTTTCAGGCGAAGGACAAAGGCGCACTGAACGGCGATCCCTATATTGTTCTGAGTTATCCATTTTGGCGGCGCCAGTTCGGCGGGAATCCAAGCGTCATCGGAAAGACCGTCGACATGAACAGCCACAGTTTCACGATCGTCGGCGTTGCGCCACGCGGCTTCCAGGGAACGATTGTAGGCGTCGCTCCGGACTACTGGGTGCCCATGATGATGCAGCCCGTCATTCTCCCTGGCGAAAATTTGCAGCAACGCTCGCCAACTTTTATTCATTTGATGGGGCCGCTCAAGCCCGGCGTCACAGTGGCGCAGGCACAAGCCGACTTGACGACCATCGCGCGACGCATCGCGCGGGAATATCCCGCCTCCAGCCGGAATGTGGGAATCTTCGTCGCACCGGTCTGGAAAGCGCATTACGGCGCGCAGAGCCTTTTGCTTTCGGCGCTGCTGTTTCTTTCCGTCGTCGCTGTTCTGGTGCTGCTGATCGCCTGCGCGAATATTGCCAACTTGCTCCTCGCGCGCGCCGCCAGCCGCGAACGGGAAATCGCGGTCCGCTCGGCCCTCGGCGCCAGCAGGACGCGCTTGCTCCAGCAATTGCTTGTCGAAAGCCTGCTCCTCGCGCTGGCGGGCGGCGTTGGTGGAATTCTTGTCGCTTCGTGGGCCGCGAACCTGCTCGTTTTCTTTTTGCCGGCTGGAGTTTTTCCCATCGGGCTTCCCCTCGGTGTTAATGCCGAGGTGCTCGCCTTCACAGGCGCGCTTTCTGTGCTGACCGGCGTCATCTGCGGAGTCGTTCCGGCGCTCCGCGCTTCTTCGCCGAATCTCAACCGCTCGTTAAAGGAAGGCGGCCGCACGAGTTCAGTAGGCTCCGAACATGGCCGCTTGCGAAGCCTCCTCGTGGTTTCGGAAGTTGTTCTCGCGCTCGTTCTTCTGGTCAGCGCGGGCCTGTTGCTGCGCAGCGCCAGAAACGTGCAGGCCGCGAGTCCCGGCTTCAATCCGAATCACGTGCTGGTCGCCGCATTTGACCTTCGTCCCAACGGCTATACCAACGAATCCTCGCACGCGTTTTATGACAATCTGATCCAGCGCCTTCGCGCGCTTCCCGGCGTTAAATCCGTAACGATGGAGCGATACGTTCCTCTGTGGTTTTACGGCCGAGGCTATACAACTCCAGTGATCGAAGGCTACACACCGGCGCCCAACGAAGACATGTACATCGATTTCAACGATGCGGGGCCGAACTATTTCTCGACCATGCAAATTCCGGTGATTGCCGGCCGCGACTTCACGGAGCAGGATCGTCAAGGCGCGCCGTTGGTCGTGATCGTCAATCAAACGATGGCGCAAAGGTTTTGGCCGGGCCAGAGCGCGATCGGTCACCGCATTTCCAGTTGGCATCGCTGGTGGACGATTGTCGGCGTCGTGAAGGACATCAAATATCACAGCATGACCGAGCAACCGGAAGCGTTCCTTTATTTTCCGTCCCTGGAAAATGGCGAAACCGATTCGAACATCCTCATCCGTAGCTCTGGCAACCTGGCCGGCTTGCTCGGTGAAGTGCGCGCAACGGCAAAATCGCTCGATCCGAGCGTAATGGTCCTGCAAGCAGGAAATCTCGCCAACCTCATTCACATATCCCTTTTCTCGTACCGCACCGCGGCGGCGCTCTCCGCCGCTTTGGGTGCGCTCGGATTGCTCCTCGCGACCATTGGAATATATGGAGTCCTCTCATATTCCGTCAGCCAGCGCACGCACGAAATCGGCGTGCGTATGGCGCTCGGCGCGCAACCCCGCGACGTTTTGCGTCTCGTGCTCAGGCAGAGCGTGACGCTCGTGGTCGCCGGCATCGCCATCGGAATCGTCGCTTGCTTCGCGATCACTCGTCTGATGTCCAGCCTGCTTTTCGGCGTTACGGCCACGGACCCCGCCATCTTTATCGGCGTGCCTGTCCTGATTGTGTTCGTTGCTCTGGCGGCTTCGTACATTCCCGCGCGCCGCGCCATGCGCCTCGATCCGATGGAAGCGCTCCGCTATGAATAATGCTGCTTCGCAACGCGGAAAAATACCCGGAAAACCGGCACGCGAGTAGAATGGGGAACCGAAACGGGCCCCAGTGCGTCGCTTAATAAAGCACGGCAGGCAGTTCACAAAATCCAATTTCTGGGAGGGTGTGATGCAGGACGTTTTGCAAAAACTTAGCGCGCGACTCCGTAAGCTGGCGAATCCGGCCCTGCTTGCATCGGCCGCTGCTCTGGCGCTCACTGTCGGGCTTGGCGCGCAATCCGAGCCGCCCAAGGAAAAGACCGCCGGCGAAGCCTATAAAAACATCAAAATTCTCAAGGACATCCCCGCGTCCCAGCTTTTGCCGGGAATGCGCTACATCACCACCGCTCTCGGTGTGAAATGCAGTTACTGCCACGTCGAGGGCAATTTCGCCAGCGATGACAAGCGTCCCAAGCAAACGGCTCGCGAAATGATGACCATGCTCACGGCCATCAACGCCAACAATTTCAGCGGCCGCCCCGAAGTCAGTTGCTACACGTGCCATCAGGGACACCACGAGCCGATGGGTGTTCCCGCCCTTCCGGCGGCGGCAACCGAGCCGCAATTTATTCGGCCCATTCCGGGTGCGCAGAGCCAGCCGCTTCCCAGTGCGGACGCTGTCCTCGCCAAATACGCGCAAGCCCTGGGCGGCGAAGACGCGCTGAACAAAATCACTTCCCGTTCCGTCCAACTCGAAGAGGATGCCAGCAACGGAAAGACCTACACCATGGAAGCGTTCCAGAAAGCGCCGGACAAAATGTACTCAGTCACCACTTTGCCTCAGGGATCTGTCACCAGCGGCTTTGACGGTTCGCGCGGCTGGATCACCACCGATCGCGGAACGCGCGCCGCCGAGGGATTCGATGCAATTGTTTTGTCGCGCGAGGCTGAAGTGAACCCGGTAGCAGCTCTCCAGGGCTACGTGGGCCGGCGCGTTCGCGGCCAGGCGAAAATCGGCGACGCAACCACCTACGTCATGATGGCGAAAGCTCCCGACGGCATCGTCGAATTTCTTTTCTTCGACGAGCAATCCGGCCTGCTCGTGCGCCGCATGATTCGCGACCGCACAATTTTCGGCGCCCTGCCCGTCGAAGCCGATTACGCCGACTATCGCCCCGTCGACGGCGTCAAAATTCCGTACAAGACCACTTGGTTCTCGGTGGAGGGATCTTCGACTTACACAATCAAAAACGTAAAGGACAACGTACCCGTCGACGATTCAAAATTCACGCCGCCCGCGAAGACGCAATAAACCTTCGCGGCGGCCCGCTCGCCACACGCATCGGCGCCGATCACAGACCGCTGGCGCGCACACATCCGGCGCTGAGGAGAAGATGTGATGAGAAATCTCTTGCAGGATCTCCGCTACGGTATTCGGATGCTCGCGAAATCTCCTGGCTTCACCGCAGTCGCGGTTTTGACGCTTGCCCTCGGCATTGGCGCCAACACCGCCATTTTCAGCTTGATTGACGCGGTGATACTGCGCTCGCTGCCGGTCGAAAATCCTTCGCAGCTGGTCGTTTTGAAATGGACCGCGCGCCATGAGCCCGACACCCACGGATACATGTCGTCGGGCGATTGCGCTGACAAGATCGGTTTCGGGCGGTCCTTGCACAATCCTTCCGGTTGTTCGTTTTCGGAGCCGTTGTTCCGGCGCATCGCGCAGGCGAGCGCGTTTTCGGGTGTCACCGCGTTCGCCAATTCCGCACGGCTGGATTTGACGGGCAATGGCCCGGCGACGGTCATTAACGGTCAGCTCGTTTCGGGCGATTTTTTTCACACTCTGGGCGTGAAAGCCGCTGCGGGGCGCGTGTTTGAGCCGAGCGACGACACGCCATCGGCAGCACCAGTCGCCGTCTTGAATTATGGTTACTGGCAGGGCGCGTTTGGCGGCTCACGCGACGCAATCGGCCGCACGATTGAGCTGAACAACGTTGCATTCACCATCGTCGGCGTGGCCGAGCCGCGATTCACGGGAATCACTCCGGGCAGTGATTACGACGTGTGGCTGCCACTTTCTGGCGGCGAACGCATTGATCCACGGGCGCAAATCATGGATCGGCTTGGTATGTCGAAGCGTCAGGACGACGTAGCTTTTTGGTGGCTGACGATCATTGGTCGGCTCAAGCCGGGAACGCCCGTCGCGCAAACCCAAGCGGTTATCAGCGGCATCTTCCGCAATGAAATGCTTCACGGAACTGTCCCGCTTTTCCATGGAGGCGAAGCGGGCGGAGGGCCTGCGCCGCGCCACGGTGGGCCCGCCGCTGGTGGGATGCGCCGCGAAATGGTCATGCGTGGAGGGCCGCCGCCCGACGGCGGTAATGCTCCCATCGGCATGGCCCCTCCGTCGCAAATGGTGCCGGGGACGGTGCCGCTGCGGATTCGTCGCGCAGGCTCCGGCGGCCCGATGCCGCAATCGGCGGCCAATAAGCGGGTCATCATGCCTGCGCCAAAGGAAGCAGCGCAAGCAAGCGGATTGCACGCCTCCAAAATGGCGGGCGGTCCGAGGACGTTATCCACCGCTGCCGACAATCCGGAAATTACGCTCGTGCCCGCGCAAACGGGTTTGACGGGGTCGCGCACGCGATACGCCAACCCGCTGTACGTTTTAATGCTGGCCGTCGGAATCATTTTGCTGATTGCGTGCGCCAACGTTGCTGGGCTGATGCTGGCTCGCGCCGCCGTGCGACAAAAGGAGATGGCCGTTCGGCTGGCGCTCGGTGCGTCGCGGATGCGCATCGCACGTCAGCTTTTGACGGAAAGCGTGATGCTCTCGGTCTTTGGCGGCGGGCTGGGGATTCTCTTCGCCTATTGGGGCGCGCACGCGATCACTTCGTTTGTCTCAAGCAACCAGACTCGGCCGCTCGCATTCGCCTCGGGCGTCGATCTGCGTGTGCTGGCATTCACCGTCGCAGTCTCGCTCCTGACGGGAATTCTCTTCGGCATTGCGCCGGCGTTTCGCGGCGCGCGCGTTGATTTGATGCCGTCGCTGAAGGAGGGCGAGGGAAGTTCGACGAGCGGCGGACATGCCGGAAAATGGTTCAGCGTCGGCAACGCGCTGGTGGTGGCGCAAGTGGCGCTGGCAATTGTCGTGCTCGTTGGCGCGGGATTGCTGGTGCGCACGCTCGACAATTTGCGCAGTGTTGATTTGGGATTCGATGCGCACAACATCGTGATTTTCAGCATCGATCCAACGCTTGCGGGCTACAAAGACACGCAGGTGGAAAGTTTCTACCGCGATTTGCGGGGTCGGCTTGCGGGCACGCCGGGCGTCAGAGCAGTGAGCTACTCGCAGATGCCGCTCTTGAGTGGCGGCCTGATGATCACGGGCTTTCATTGGCCTGGAACGCCGCAGGATCAGGAATCGGACGCCGACGTTCTGAACGTTGGCGCGGACTTCTTTGCCACGATGCACATTCCCCTTGTCGCGGGCCGTAACTTCACGGCGTCCGATTTCGATCTTGCCGGTGCGAACTCTGGCGCAACGCCTACGGCGGCGCCCACTCCGGTGATTGTGAATCAGGCGTTCGTCGAGAAATACCTCGGCAAGAAAAATCCGCTCGGAAAGCAATTCGGCCAGGCAGGCGCGGACGCGAACGGGCCGGCCAGACCGGGGTACGAAATCATCGGCGTGGTGCGCGATGCCAAATACAACAATTTGCGGCGCGATATCCACGCCATGATGTATGAGCCGCAGCGCGGCGGAGGAGCGTCATTCGAGCTGCGCACCGCGGCCAATCCACAGGCCATTCTTCCCGCGATACGCAGCGTGGTCGCGCAAATCAACAATAATCTGCCGCTCTTCAACGTAACCACGGAGTCGCAGCAAATCGACCGGCTGCTGTTTCAGGAACGGCTCATCGCGCGGCTCTCGAGCTTCTTCGGCCTGCTCGCGTTGGTTCTCGCGTGCATCGGATTATACGGTTTGCTTTCGTATGAAGTGTCGCGGCGCACGCGCGAGATCGGCATTCGCATGGCGCTGGGCGCGCAGCAGCGCGATGTATTGCGGCTCGTCGTGGGTCAGGGAATTGTGCTGGCGATTGTGGGCGCGGGGGTTGGCGTGGGCGTGGCCCTCGGCGTCACGCGTTATTTGTCGAGCATGTTGTATGACGTCCATGCCAACGACCCCGCGACAATCGCTTCCGTGGCGATTCTCCTGCTGCTCGTCGCCCTCGCGGCTTGTTACATCCCCGCGCGCCGCGCCACGCGCGTTGATCCCATGGTCGCGTTTCGCTATGAGTGAGGTTTGTAGCTCATGTCCCGTTCGCGTTGCTTCTACGCGAACTGACATGAGGTAGTTGCGAGGGAAAGACCCCACGTCAGTTGCGAAAAATCGCCGCAACGGGACGTGAGCTACAAGAGGCGAAATGAATACATTGCTGCAAGACATTCGCTACGCACTTCGCATGTTGGCGAAGTCCCCCGGTTTCACAGCAGTCGCCGTCATCACTCTCGCCCTCGGCATCGGCGCCAACACTGCTATCTTCAGCGTTGTCGAAAGCGTGCTGCTTCGCCCGCTCCCCTACGCCCATCCGCAAAGTCTCATCGAAGTTTGGAATACCTACCTTCCTGCCGTCCCGCTCGGTGGATTGTCTCCCGGCGATTTTTTTGATTGGCAGAAGGAAGCGACCACTGTCTCACAAATGGCCGCATATTCCTGGCTTCAACAAGGCGCAAATCTCACTGGCGACGGCAGCCCGCAGCGAGTCGAGCTGGATTACGCGACGTCAAATTTGTTTCCGATGCTTGGCGAAAACCCGGTGGTCGGGCATTTTTTCACCCCCGCAGAAGATCGGCCCGGCAGCGCAGCGATTGTGGTCTTGGCGCACCGCTTCTGGCAAAGCCGTTTTGGAGCCGATCCCGGAGTTGTTGGGCGCACCGTTACGCTGGATGGCTTGCACTATACCGTGGCCGGTGTGCTTCCCGGGGATTCTGGCCTGCTCGATTCTGCGGACCTTTGGATGCCCATGGGGCTATATCCCGACAATCCGAGCGAACACACTTATCACGAATTCGTAGGACTCGCGCGACTGAAGCCAGGCGCGACGATCGCGCAGGCGCGCGCGGAATTTCAAGCGCTGAACCGACGGTCGGCAATGGCGTATCCGACGGAACACAAAAATTTCGCAGTTCTGATCCGGCGCATGCAAAGCACATCCGCGGCCCAAATGCGGCAGAGCTTGCTGGTGCTCTTTGCAGCCGTCGGACTTGTGCTGCTGATTGCGTGCGCCAATATTGTGAATCTGCTGCTGGCGCGTAATGCCGCACGCGAAAAAGAAATCGCGTTGCGCACTGCGCTCGGCGCGAATCAGCGACGGTTGATGCGGCAACTGCTTACCGAAAGCATGCTGCTGGCTCTGTTCGGAGGCGCGCTGGGCATTGTGCTGGCCGTTGCGGGCGTCAAAATTTTGGGGACACTGGCACCGGCGACAGTGGCAGCGGTCCGGCAGACGCATCTAAATGGCAGCGTGCTCCTTTTCACTCTTGCCGTCTGCGTGCTCGCGGGCTTGGCGTGCGGCCTGCTTCCGGCACTGCAGGCGCGCAAAACCAACGTGAACACTGTGCTCAAACAAGGAGGCAGAGGAACCGGAGCATTGGCGAGCCGCAAGCTGCACAATCTCGTGGTCGTTTCAGAGATTGCGCTGGCATTGATACCGCTTACCGGTGCGGGCTTACTGTTGCACAGCTTGCATGACTTGCTGAACACAAGCCCAGGTTTCCGCACCGATCATCTTTTGAGTATGCACATTTCACAGGCGGCAATTTCGCCCGTGCAAGCCGCCAAAATGACGCCCGAGCAGCAAAAGCAATTGACACTAAGACAATCCCTGGAATTCCAGCAGATCATCGAGCGCGTCGAAGGGCTGCCGGGAGTCAAATCGGCCGCTGGCATTGACGTTCTGCCGCTCGCCTCGCACCTTAAACAGGCGTCACGATTCGTAATCGAGGGCCGGCCGATTCCCGATGCGGGGATTCGCCCGCTCGCGGAAATCCGGACGGCCACTCCCGGATATTTTTCAACCCTGGGCATTCCGTTGTTGCAAGGACGCATCGTAGGCCCGCAAGATTACGCGCTGAACATCGACATCAACGAAGCCATGGCGCGTCGCTTCTGGCCGCACGGCGATGCCATCGGTAAACGCATCAATCTTTGTTCCCTCGCGCCGAAACCTTGCTGGTGGTCAATCGTCGGAATCGTTGGCAACGTGCATCAATTCGGTTTGGATGCGGCTCCGACCTACGATGTGTACTTTTCCGGCGGCTGGACGCCGTATCTGATGATTCGCACGGCATCTGATCCGCGCAGGATCGCTTCGGCGGCAGCCGGCGTCATCCGTAAAATCGATCCGGCGTTGCCGGTGGCCAATGTCATGACCATGGACGAACTTCTCTCCGATACTCTCGGGCCGCGCCGCTTCTCGGCGGTGCTCATCAGCGTCTTCGCTGCACTGGCGTTATTGCTGGCAGCAGTGGGAATTTATGGAGTCATGAGCTACATGGTCGGCAAGCGCACCAATGAAATCGGCATCCGTATGGCCCTCGGCGCTCAGCCGCGAGACGTCTTGCGCTTGATCGTCGCGCACGGCATGAAGCTGGCCATTTTCGGCATCGGCATCGGTATCGCAGGCGCGCTGGCGCTGACGCGGCTGATGTCGAGTTTGCTCTTTGGCGTCAGCGCGACCGACCCACTCACGTTCGCCGGCGTCGCGATTCTCTTGACGATTGTCGCTCTGCTGGCCTGCTACATTCCCGCGCGCCGCGCCATGCGCGTCGATCCCATGGTGGCCCTGCGCTATGAATAGCTCATGGTTCCTCAGAACACAACGAACCATGAATCGGATCCGGCGGGCGCTGAAAATAAATGAGTTAGAGCCTGTTTCTAAAAAGCGGCGCGGCTCGGGCAAAGTGCCGCCGCCAGTGAGTTCTAATCGGTACAACAAATTATTAGAAATCGATGTAAGTTGTTGAAAACAAACAGAAGGAGTCATTTCTAATCGGTACAAAATAGCGCTTTTTCCACTTCGGGGAGATGACACGTGATCCATATGAGGGATGTTGAAAAATTTTACGAATCCGGTGCCGGAAAAACCTGGGTTCTGCGCCGCATCAATCTGGACGTTCGCGAAGGCGAATTCATCACCGTCATGGGCCCATCAGGCGCGGGAAAATCCACACTGATGGGCATCATCGGAATGCTCGACGGCTCGTGGAAAGGCCATTTCGATTTCGCCGGCCATGAAGTTCACAAACTCGACAATCGCAAACGCGTCGAGCTGCACAAAAAATTCATCGGCTTCGTTTTTCAGCAATATCACCTGCTCGATAATCTTACAGTCGCCGAAAATCTTGACTTGCCGCTTTCTTATCGCGATATCAAAAAATCGGAACGCGACGGCATGGTTGCCGACATCCTCGACCGTTTCCAAATCGTCGGCAAAAAAAATCTCTTTCCCAATCAGCTTTCCGGCGGCCAGCAACAACTCGTCGCCGTGGCGCGAGCCGTGATTGGCAATCCCAAACTCATTCTCGCCGACGAGCCCACCGGCAGTTTGCATTCCAGCCAGGGAAAAATGATCATGGACCTCCTCAAAAAGCTCAACGACGAAGGAACCACCATAATCCAGGTCACCCACAACGAAGCCTGGGCCGCCTACGGTAACCGCATCATTCAACTTGCCGACGGCTGGATTGTCGACGGTGGCGCGCAAGCCACTCGATCGTAACAAAGCGACAGCGTACGAGGTAGCTGTCCGAGTTCGCAGCACAGCAGTCCCGCAAACGCCGAATTTAACGGGGGAAAATTCCAGGATGATGCGACGCTGACTCTCCTTGCTGTTGGATAGCGAACGTCACGTTTGTTGCTTTCCTGGCCGCGCCTTTGCGCTGATCCCATCGTGGCCCTCCGATATGAGTAGATAAAACCGAAGTAACATGTGATATATAATAATGCCAGCGCGACCTGTACACTAGGCGTTCAAATCGGCTCTCTCGCCACGGCTGGCACACACGGGAATGGGAACCTTCTGGCAA
>Ga0307374_10014293_pt1 | contig 10827 bp, 12 predicted proteins | sample OX3MG_FD_202532 | JGI IMG/M metagenome (GOLD analysis project Ga0307374, IMG submission 202532) | Soil microbial communities from Risofladan, Vaasa, Finland - OX-3 | ecosystem: Environmental > Terrestrial > Soil > Coastal area > Acid sulfate soil | place: Finland: Risofladan, Vaasa | collected... | reverse complement strand
CGATAATGCAGTGATTGTGATCAATCAACACAATGGGCTCGTCGTGACGGGGACCGGGAACGTGAGCTTCAACGGGACCGGGGTCACCCTTTATGTGCTCGGCGGCGGTGACATCTCTGCCAATTCCACGCTCAACCTCACCGCTCCCACCACTGGCCCGTATGCCGGCATCGTGACGTGGTTCGGCGGAACGTCGGCAGTCGACTGGGCCGGCACCAACAGCTCGTCATTCCAGGGAGTGATCTATGCTCCGACGGCGACCGTGACATACAAGGGCACTTCGGCCAGCGCCTCGACCTGCACCCGGTTGGTCGCCGCGAGCGTCGGCCTTGTCGGCACCTCGACGGCAGCCTTCAATAATAGCGGCTGCCCGACGGTGGCCGGCCCGGTGTTGACTTCGTCCGGCGTGTCCGGGACGACGACCTACACCGGCTCGCCGATGCTTGTTCAATAGGGATCGGAAAAGAATGATCAGGATGTCCCGCTTGCGCCGCCTCGCCGCCGCCACCGCAACCGCCACCGGCGGCGCGAGCGCGATCGAGTTCGCCCTCGTCGCGGCGTTTCTGATGCTGCCGTTGACGGTCGGTGTCTACGATTTCGGCACGGCGCTCTATCGCTGGCTGCAGGTCGGCAACGCCGCGCGCGCGGGCGCGCAATATGTCAACGTCAACGGCTACAGTTCGACCTATACGACATCGGGCAATACGTGTACGGGTTCGAGCACCACCCAAAGCTTCAGCTGCGCCATGAAGGCGGCCACGCCCCTTGGCAGTAACGTGACGGTTTCGGTGGGCAGCGCGTATTGCGGGTGCCAGAATGGCACCACCTACACCGCTGAAACATTCTCACCGCCCTGCAATACCTGTGGCTCCACGTATACCAGCCAATGCTGCCCCACCGGCCAGACCCCGGTGACGCTGGCCCAGGTTACCGCGAGCTACAATTACAAACCGCTGTTCAACTATCTGGGGTTCGGCCCCGCCAACGGCTTTCATCTCTCGGCAAATTCCGTTGCTCTGATCTACTGAGGATTGTCATGCATCTGCGTTGTCGGCCGTTCCCTCGCGACTTCCTAGGAATCGCGGGTTTGCTGCGCCGATTGCTCAGGGCGCCCGATGGGGTCGAGACGATCGAGTTCGCACTGGTGTCGATCCCGCTTTTTCTGTTTCTGCTGGGGTCGGTCGAGTTTGCCCGGCTGTACTGGACCCAATCAGAGCTGCAATACGCCGCCGAAGCGACGGCCCGTTGCGCAACCGTCGGTTGCTGTACCGGCGCGCCGGCGTCGTGCGGCGGGACCACGGGCACCGCCGGGCTGAAGGAATTCGCGGTCCGCGAGTTGCTCGGAATGTCGGTCCCGAGCAGCAGCTTGTCGAATTTCCAGGTTAGCGCCGCATCGTGCGGAAACCAGGTCACCTTCAACTATCAGTTCAATTTCATCGCAAGTCAGCTGCTTCCCAGAAGCTCGGTTACGTTGTCGGCGCAGGCCTGCCAGCAGGCCTGAGCGGCGGGATTGTGCCCCGCAATTGCCGCGGCCGGAACGGTGGCAAACCGGCCCGCGGCCCGGTACGATCGAACCGAACCGCGCGGTCGCCGCACCGGAGCCGGGCGCTGCACAGGAGGACGCCATGCCGGCCTATTTCGTCGCCGAAGTCGAGGTCACCAATCCGGCAGGATACGAGCCCTACCGGGCCCTCGCCGGCGCCAGCATCGCGCAATATGGCGGGCGCTTCGTCGCGCGCGGCGGCAAGACGGCGCTGATCGAGGGCGGCCCGGCGCCGCAGCGCGTTGTGATCATCGAGTTTGCCGATGCCGTGGCCGCCCGCCGCTGGTACGATTCGCCGGAGTATCAGGCGGCCCTGCCGATCCGGCTGGCCAATTCGCGCGGCCGGGCCTTCATTGTCGAGGGCGCGTGACGACCGCACCCTGACGGGCGACTTTGACGGGCGACTTTCGCGGGCAGAACCACGGTTTGCCATAGTATAATTCGGCGATTTATTCTATCGTGCGTTCCTCAACTGCCGGAGGAAGCCTATGAAACGCGTGATCGCCCTGTGTTCGCTGCTGGCCCTTGCGGCATGCGTACCGCCGCCACCGCCGCCGCCGCCACCGCCGCCCCCACCGATGGCCGCGCCGCCCGCCCGGGTCTTCACCGTCTATTTCGATTGGAACCGGTCGTGGGTCGGGCCCGAGGCCATGGCGATCCTGGGGCAGGCCGCAAATGTCTATCACGCCGGCGGCGTCGTGACCGTGCAGGTCACGGGCTTTACCGACACGTCCGGTTCGCCGGCCTACAATCAGCGTCTGTCCGAGCGGCGAGCCTACCACGTCGCGCATGTCCTGTCTCATGACGGCGTGCCCTGGGCGGCGATGACGATTGCCGGTCATGGCGAGAACGAACTCGCGGTTCCGACACCGCCGGGCGTTCGCGAGCCGCGCAACCGGCGCGTGACGGTCGTCGAGTAGCCTGTGAGCAACGGCGCTCCGACTCGCCGCGATGCGGCTCGGAGCGCCGGCGAAAACCAGCGAGGGCGCCCGGTTGGGCGCCCTCGTCATGACAGCCGGGTGGGTGCTGCAGCTACGCCGCCTGGTAGGGGAAACGCCGGATCTTCTCGACGTTGCGACCCTCGATCCGGATCAGCTTGGTCGAGCCTTCGCGGCGCGGCGAGTGCAGGTCGCCTTCGTTGTAGACATAGGCCGCGCCCGGCGCGAGCGCGTAGTCGCGCACATGGCTTACCTTGCCCGCCTGCGCCTCGCTCGCCGGCGACACCAGCGCCCAGTCGGTCATGATCGTCTCGCCCTGCGCCTGGCCGTAAATGGCCCAGGTGGGGCCGTGATCGTGCGGCGCGCTCTGCTTGGCGCCATGGTAGACATGACCGAGGATGCAGAAGCCGAGCTCCGGGTCCTCATAGAGGATCTTGCGCTCGGGTCCGTCATCCGGCAGGTGGCGCTTGACGAAATCCTGGTCGGCGCAGGCTTTCTGCACCAGTTCGCACACCTTCTTGCGGCCGCTGGGGCCGGGATCGGTGGTGAGGGCGCGGTGACAATCGGCAGAGAATTGTTCGAGTGTATATCCCATCAGTTGACTCCCTCGTTGCCGGTCGGCGGTGGATCGCCGAAGACGGACAGATTATGTCGTGCACACGCTGCCGGCAACAATGGCCTGGCGGGCGTGCCAGCGATCGGCGGTTCGGCTAGACTGACCGCGACCTGTTGAGGAGGCCGAAGGCGATGGCGTCCGACCGCTCGCCGCTGCCCGCCGGATCGTCTTCGTCGCAGCGCCTGGCAGGCTTGGCGCTGGCGGCGGCGGTCATGGCGGTCGGGGTGTGGATCCTGTTCGATTTCCTTCCCGCCTTCGCCTGGGCCGGGGTGCTCGCGGTTGCGCTGTGGCCGCTTTACAGTCGCCTGCTGCGGCTGCTGCCGGCGCGCAGCGGGCACGTGCTGGCGCCGCTGTTATCGACGATCGGCGTTGCGATCGTCGTGATCGCGCCCCTGGTGCTGCTGGGCATCGCGGTGGCCCGGGAAAGCCATTTCGTCATCGAGTTCGTCGCCCGGGCGCGCCACCAAGGCATCCCGGTGCCGAGGTGGATCACCGAGTTGCCGCTGGCCGGGCCGCCGGTCGCGGAATGGTGGCGCGGCCATATCGGCGACCCGGCCACGGCCGATGAAATGTTCGGCCGGGTTGTCTCGCAAGCCCTGAGCGAATCGGCGCGCCAATTGGGCGGCGAAGTGCTGCACCGCCTGACAATCCTGGTCTTCACGCTGCTGACGCTGTTCTTCATGTTTCGCGATGGCGGCCGGTTGGCGGGGCAGTTGCGCGAGATCAGCGACCGCCTGATCGGCTTGCGCGGCGAGCGCATGGCGCGCCAGATGATCGCGGCGGTGCACGGCACGGTGACCGGCCTCGTGCTGGTCGGGCTGGCCGAGGGCATCCTGCTCGGCATCGCCTATTACGCCGTCGGCTTGCCGTATCCGGCCTCGGTCGGCGCGGCCACCGGCGTCGCCGCCGTCATTCCGTTCGCCGCCCCGGTCGTCTATTGCCTCGCCGCCCTTTACCTGTTCACGATCGGCAACACGCTCGGCGGCATTGTCATCCTGATCTTTGGCAGCGTGCTGCTGTTCATCGCCGATCATTTCATCAGGCCGGCGCTGATCGGCGGCGCGGCGCGGCTGCCCTTTCTGCTGGTCCTGCTGGGGATTCTCGGCGGGCTGGAGACGATGGGCTTCCTCGGACTGTTTCTCGGCCCGGCGGTGATGGCGGCGCTGGTCGCGCTGTGGCGCGAGTGGACCGAATCCTGGCCGGTCGCCGCCTCGCCGCAACCCGCCTCGCCGCAACCGGCGCTGGCGCGGCGCGGCGCGGGCGCCCGCTCCGGCCGCGTGCGCAAGGCTTGAGCCGCGCCGACAGGCATCCCCCGGCGTGCGGCTGCGTCGACGGCGGCTTGGCCCCAGCTTGGCTGTTGACTCGCCCGGGACTCGGGATTTTGCTTCTGCCGACATCGCATCCCATCCTCGCGATGCCGGTCAGCGCTGCAAATAACGTTGGAGGAAGCATGCGGTACGTTTGCGATGCGCCAGGCGGCAGGACCTGGTTTCGGATCGAGACCGAGGCGGAGGCGCTTGCCGAGTCCGAGACGATGCGCCACGCGGTCGAGAAGTATTTCCGCAAGGAGCAGGACAAGGCAGCGCAGAGCTTTCGTCCGGTGTCGAATGTCAATTTCGAGCAGGAGATCGGGCTGAAGGCGCACATCCAGCGCGAGATGCCGCTGTTCCTGACATTGCGCGATGGCGACGGCAATCCGTTGGCGACCGCGATGCTGCCGCCGAGCGGCCACGACGACCGCAGCTTTCGCCCGATCGTCGTCGGGCCCGGCAATGCCGATCCCTATCCCGAGCAGGGCGATGCGATCCGCGCTCTCGGGCAGCATTACGCGATGACCCTCGAGCGCGCCCGCTGCTATCCCTATCGGCGCGACTGAGCGGGCAGGGAGGTTCGCGATGAGCGCACGCCAGGCCTTGCGGCAGCTGATTGCCGGCGGCCGCTACACGATGGTGCCCGGGGCCTATGACACGCTGACCGCGCGGCTCGTCGAGCAGGCCGGGTTCGCCGCCGTCTATCTGACCGGCGGCGGCTACTCTCGGGCCAGCGGCTATCCCGATATCGGGCTGCTGACCTTGGGCGAAAACGTGCATTTCATCGGGCTCACGGTCGAGGCGGTCAGGGTCCCGGTCATCGCCGACGCCGATACCGGCTACGGCAACGCGATCAACGTCATCCGCACGGTGCGCGAATACGAAAAGGCCGGGGTCGCCGGCTTCCACCTCGAAGACCAGGTCAGCCCCAAGAAATGCGGCCATTACGAAGGCAAGGCGGTGATCTCCTGCGCCGAGATGGTCGGCAAGATCAAGGCCGCGGTCGATACGAGGCGCGACGCCGACATGGTTATCATCGCGCGCTCGGACGCGCGCGCGATCGAGGGGCTCGACGCCGCGATCGACCGGGCCAACGCCTATCTCGAAGCCGGCGCCGATGTCGGCTTTGTCGAGGCGCCGCAGACGGTTGAGGAATTGCGCATCGTCGGGCGCTCGGTGCGCGGCCCGGCGCTCGTCAACGTCTTCGAGGGCGGCAAGACGCCGATGCTGGCGGCGAGCGAACTGGAGGCAATGGGCTTCCGCCTCGGCATCTACCCCTCGCAGACCCACCGCGCCGCGATCCGCGCCGCCCAGAAAGTGCTGCGGGCGATGAAGGAAGACGGCGACACGCACCGCGTCGAATCCGACCTCGCCACCTTCCAGGAACGCGAAGACGCCGTCGGCACCGCACGCTGGCGCGAACTGGAAGAGAAATACATGCGGGTGGAAGAGGGCTGACGGCGCGCCGGCTCATGCTGCAGCCGGCTCGGCGGGGCGGCTGGCGCCGAGGTAATGCGCCACATCGATCTCGTCGATCTGGTCGGGCAGCATGTAAAGGTTGGCGTAGTCGCGGTAGACGCCCGAACTCAGGAATAATTCGAAGATATCGGGGTCGATATGACCCTCGCGGCTCATGCTCGCCATGATGGCGAGGCACTCCGACAGCATCTTCTTTTTCTTGTAGGGCTGGTCGCGCGCGGTCAAGGCCTCGAAGATGTCGGCGATCATCATGATCCGCGCCGGGATGCTGATCGCCTCGCGCTTCAGGCCGCGCGGGTAGCCGGTGCCGTCCATCTTTTCGTGGTGCCCGCCGGCCCATTCCGGGACGCGCCGCAGGTGTTTGGGGAAGGGCAGCGCGTCCAGCATGACGATCGTCTGCACGATGTGGTCGTTGATGTGGTAGCGCTCTTCCTCGGTCAGGGTGCCGCGGCGGATCGACAGATTGTAGATCTCGCCGAGATTGGCCTTGTGCGGCGGCGGCTTGATGACAAAGCCCCAGCGGTTGCCGGGAGCGATCGGCGGCTTGTCGTGCGCGATCAAATGGCTCGGCTTGTCGGCGAGCAGGTGCTCGACGGCGGGCAGCCGCTCGGCGTCCGGCGGCTGCCGCGCGCTCTCCTCCCAGGAGAGGCCGAGCCGGTCGTCGAGCGTGCGCAGCCAGGTGATTTCGGCGATCTGCTGCAGCCGGGCGATTTTTTCGGGCGCCATGAACTCGCCGCCGATGTTGCATTCGGCGACAAAGGCAAAATCGTCGTCGAGCTGCGCCAGTCGCGCATCGCGCGCGGCGCGCAGCGCCGTCTCGTCGCCGCCGGCCATGATTCCCTTCAGGTACTCGATCTCGGCATCGCGTTTGACGACCTCGAAGCGGGTGCGGATCTCATGCAGGCGATTGTAGATCGTCTCGAGCTTGGTCGCCTTGTCGACGACGAACTCGCGCGTCGTGACCTTGCCGCAATCGTGCAGGCCGCCGGCAACGTCGAGCTCGTACCATTCGTCCTCGCGCAGGTGGAAATCGGCGAGCGCGCCGTCATGCGCGGCGTCGGCCGCCCGCGCGATCATGGTGGTCAGCTCGGGGACGCGATGGCAGTGGCCGCCGGTATGGGTCGACTTGGCGTCGATCGCGCCGGCAAAAACCTTGAGCACCGAACGGAACAGATTGCGTTGCGCGTCGATCAGCATCTGGTTGTCGAGCGCCACCGCCGCCTGGCTGGCGAGCGCCTCGACCAGCGGCACGACCGATGCCGGAAACGCCTGGGTACGCCCGTCGGGCGAGCGCGCGTTGATCAGCTGCAGGACGCCGACCACCTCGGCGTCGTGGTTCTTGAGCGGAACCGTCAGAAAGGATTGCGAATGGTAGCCGGTCCGGGCATCGAAGGCGCGCGGTCCGCTAAAGTCGAAGCCGGGGGTGTTATAGGCGTCGGCCAGGTTGATCGTGCTGCCGCTGACGGCGGCTTCGGCGACGACGCTGGCGTGATTGGGGGTGCCGTCGGGCGCGCGCATCGGGACCGGTGGAAACGGGACCGGCGCCCCGGTGGTGCCGCCGAGCGCTATCGCCATCGTGTCGTTGCGCATGATCATGAAGCGCAGGTCGGCGCCGTCCTCGCTGACCAGATAAAGCGTGCCGCCGTCGGCATTGGTCAGCTCCTTGGCGCCGATCAGAATCGTCTCCAGCAGGCGCTGGTGGTTGCGTTCCGCCGACAGCGCGATGCCAAGCTCGATCAGCCGCCGGTATGCGAGTTCCCGCTCGTCGCTCAGCGAAGGTGCGGCCATGGTCGCCTCCTCGGCGGACCGCGGGTGCGACACCCGCGGTCCTGGATGTGGGCGCGGCGGGCCTCACCAGACCGGCGAGCGGCCGCCATCGACGTTGATCGAGGTGCCGGTGACATAGGAGGCGGCGTCCGAGGCGAGGAAGCAGGCGACGTTGGCGAACTCCTCGGCCCGCCCCATGCGGCCGAGCGGCACGCCGCGGCCGGCCTGCGCGATCATTTCCTCAAGCGAAATGTTGGCCCCCTCGCGGCGATGGCGGCGGACGATCTGGTCGCTGACGATGACGCCCACATGCAGCGAATTGGCCAGCACGTTGTAGGGCGCGCCTTCCTGTGAGAGGACCTTGGTGAAGGCCATCTGGGCGGCGCGGCTGATCGAGGTCGGCGCGCTGTCCGGCCCGGGCGCCTTGGCGCCGATATTCAAGACGCTGATGATGCGGCCCCAGCGGCGCTCTTTCATCTGCGGAAAAACGAGGCGGCAAAAGCGCACCTGGGCGAACAGTTTCAGGTCGAAATCGGCCTGCCACTGCTCGTCGGTCAGGCTCTCCGAGGGCCCGCGCGTCGACTGGCCGGCGTTGTTGACAAAGATGTCGACCTTGCCGAGCTCGGCCATCACCTGGTCGTAGGCCTTCTTGATGGCCGCCGCGTTCGACACGTCGCAGCTGATCGCCGCGACCTTGCGGCCCGGCGCTCCGGCCGAAATCAGCTGCTTTGCTTCGGCCAGCGCACCGGGATCGCGCGCCAGGATCGCCACGTCGGCGCCCGAGCGGGCGTATTCCTGCGCGATCGCGAGACCCAGCCCCTTGCTGCCGCCGGTAACGATGGCGCTCCTGCCGTCCAGTCGAACTTCCATGATCCAAGCTCCTCCCAAAATGACATGCCGGCGATACGCCGGCGCGGGGCTAGTTTGCCGTCAGCCGGTCGATTTCGTCCATGTCTTCGCGCGACAGGGTCCAGCCGGCGGCGGCGACATTGGCGGTGACCTGTTCGGGCGTCGTCGCGCCGGCAATGACGCTTGCCACCGCCGGCCGCTGCAGCAGCCAGCTGAACGCCAGCTCGAGGAGGCTGTGGCTGCGCGCCTCGCAGAATCGCGCGAGGCGCTCGACGATCGCCCAGTTCGCTTGCGTCAGGTAGCGCTCGGCGGTGCGCGGCGTCGTGGTCAGGCGGGCGCCGGCCGGCAATGGCATGCCCTGCCGGTATTTTCCGGTCAGCAGCCCGTTGGCCAGGGGCGAGAACGGGATCAGCCCCAGCCCGTATGATTCGATGACCGGCATCAGCTCGCCGTCGAGCTGGCGTTCGATGAGGCTGTAGCGCTCCTGGCAGGCGACGAACCGGTCGAACCCCGAATGGGTCGAGGTCCACTGCGCCTCGACAACCTGCCAGGCCGCCAGGGTCGAGCAGCCGATATAGCGCACCTTGCCGTGACGCACGAGGTCGTCGAGGGCGCGCAGCGTCTCCTCGATCGGCGTCCTTGGATCGGCGATGTGCTGCTGGTAGAGGTCGATATGGTCGGTGTTGAGCCGTTTGAGGCTGGTTTCGACGGCGCTCATGATATAGCGCCGCGAGGCGCCCTGCAGCCGGCCTTGCCGGTCCATCGGCCGGGCGAACTTGGTGGCGAGCACGATCTCGTCGCGATGCCCGGCCAGTGCGCGGCCGAGATACTCCTCCGAGGCGCCGCTCTCGCCATAAGTATCCGCGGTGTCGAAAAAGGTGATGCCGAGGTCGAGCGCCCGGTGCACCACGGCGCGGGTCGCCGCCATGTCGATGCGCGCGCCGAAATTGTTGCAGCCGAGCCCGACGGCGGAGACGATCAGGCCCGAGCGGCCGAGGTTGCGCTGTTCCAACGGCTGGACCTCCCGAACTTTGGCATTGTCAGCGCACAATAGCGGGCTCCGCGCATAGCCGCTAAACCCTATATGCAGAGAGCGGCGGGGGAGGGGTGATGGTCGACGACGGCTCGGTAGCGCGCTACCGCACCAATCTGCAGGGCGAAGTCGACAGCGCCGCGCTCTACCGGGCGATGGCTGAGGCGGAAAAGGACCCGCATCTGAGCGAGATCTACCGCCGCTTGGCCGCCGTCGAGGAGGCGCACGGCGAATTCTGGCGCAAGGAGCTGACGCGGCTCGGCGCGAGCGCGCTGGCGCGCCAGCCGGGCTGGCGGAGCCGCGCGCTGGCTTGGCTCGCCCGGCGCTTTGGGCCGCGATTCGTGCTGCCGACCTTGAGCACGCTCGAACAGCGCGACACCGGCCAATACGACCAGCAGCCGGAGGCGGTTGCCGGCGGGCTGCCGGCCGCCGAGCGCTCGCATACCCGGGTCGTCGAGGCGATGGCCGCCGCCATGCCGGACGGTGCCTCGGGCAGCAGCCTGGCGCGCCTCGAAGGGCGCCATCGCGGCGGCGGCAACGCGCTGCGCGCCGCGGTGCTCGGCGCCAATGACGGGCTCGTTTCCAACCTCAGCCTGGTGATGGGGGTGGCCGGGGCCGCCGAGACCGGCCGCCTGATCCTCTTGACCGGACTCGCCGGGCTGGTGGCCGGCGCCTGCTCGATGGCGATGGGCGAATGGCTGTCGGTGACCAGTTCGCGCGAGCTGTCGCAGCAGCAGATCGACATCGAGGCCGACGAATTGCAGCGCATGCCGGAAGAGGAACTGGAGGAGATGGTCCTGATCTATCAGGCCAAGGGGCTCGACGAGCCGGCGGCGCGGGCCTTGGCCGACCGGCTGATGGCCAACAAGGACAGCGCCCTCGACACGCTGGTGCGCGAGGAATTGGGGATCAATCCCGAGGAGCTCGGCGGCTCGGCCTGGACGGCGGCGGGGACCTCGTTCGGCCTGTTCGCGGCGGGGGCGATCTTTCCGGTTGCGCCGTTCTTCGTGCTCGCCGGCCTGCCGGCCCTCGTCGCCAGCCTCGCCGCGAGCGGCGTCGCGCTGGCGCTGATCGGCGGCGGCACCTCGCTGTTCACCGGCCGCGGCGTCATGTTCTCGGCGGTGCGGCAGCTGGCGATCGGCTATGCCGCGGCGGCGATCACCTATGCGATCGGCCGTCTGGTCGGCGTGTCGATCGGCGGGTGAGCCAGGATCGGCGATCCCCGCGACGCCCCTGCGCGAAGGGAATGCTACAAGGTGGCGGCCGTCGACGGGGTCAACCGCCTCGGCATC
>Ga0307374_10014290_pt1 | contig 10829 bp, 12 predicted proteins | sample OX3MG_FD_202532 | JGI IMG/M metagenome (GOLD analysis project Ga0307374, IMG submission 202532) | Soil microbial communities from Risofladan, Vaasa, Finland - OX-3 | ecosystem: Environmental > Terrestrial > Soil > Coastal area > Acid sulfate soil | place: Finland: Risofladan, Vaasa | collected... | reverse complement strand
AGTATTTATTTCCCGGTGCGTCTTGAATCTTTTGATGTAGGCGTTTCCAACAATGTCGCGCGGTTGAATTGGAAAACTATTTGTTATTTGCAGTATGCCAATTTCCAGGTTCAGAAATCCGCAGATGGAAAAGATTTTGTGACTATTGATTCGTTCATTGCAGATAAATTGCGATGCCAACAACCTTTCGAATACAAGGACAGTACAAGTATCAATCAGGGCAATATTTTTTACAGGATCAATGTAGGTAATATTGATGGAAAATTTTATAACTCTGTTATAAGGCGTCTATTCCTGAAGGAAAAGGAGTTTGACTTGTTGGATGTTTACCCTACAATGGTAAATCTTTCTCTGAATTTTTCTATATCTGATGATCAAAATGAAACTTTCTCGGTTGCAATTATCAACCAAAATGGTTCCATTCTTCAGAAGAAAAAACTTCAGGCAATTAAAGGAGCTACCAGCTTTAATTTAAAGATGGATAATTTGTCAACAGGATATTATTGGCTAAAGGTTTTTAATGAAAGAGGTAAAATGAAAACAGTAAAATTCTTTAAACAATAATGTTCCCTCACATAAATTCAATAGGCACTTAAAATTTTATAAACACAAAAAAATACAATGAGTAACCACTATTACAATTCAGAAGACCTGAAAAAATTTGGAAATGTAGGTGAGTTTCAAAAAAAACTGGGCGATAAATTTTTTGATTATTATGGAGAAGTTTTTAAAGACAGTGAATTGACAGCAAGAGAAAAATCGTTAATCGCGCTGGCGGTTGCTCATGCAGTGCAATGCCCTTATTGTATAGATGCCTACAGCAGCGATGCGTACGAAAAAGGTTGGAGCGAAGGCCAGATGATGGAAGCGGTGCATGTGGCTTGTGCCATTCGTGGCGGCGCTTCTCTCGTACATGGCGTACAGATGATGAATAAGGTGAAGGAAATAGCGATGTGAGAAAGTCAAGTTCATAGTTCCTTGTTCATAGTTTTTAGTTTTAAATTGGTTGAATAAGAATTCCGGTTTTTTGTTGGTTTACTGGGGCAACTTACCTGACTCGAAATAAAGATATTATGGTAGAAGATATAAAAGTGATAATTGAAAAAGAAAGAAAAATCTCATTACATGGTCAACACAATAAGTTCTCAGATGCAAGGGAACAAATAGAAGTATTGGAACATGGACTGACCGGTAACGCTTCGTTGACACCCTTTCGGAACAAATTGCAACAAAGCGGCTTGTACCCCCTGAAGCCAACTAGCATAGAGATCCTTCAGATAAATGTGGGGAAAATGTGCAACCAGGTTTGTAAGCATTGTCATGTAGATGCAGGCCCCGACCGTACGGAAATCATGACTAAAGAAACGATGCAGCAATGTATTGATACATTGAAAAATAATCCTTCAATACAAACTGTTGATCTTACGGGTGGCGCACCAGAAATGAATCCTGACTTTCGATGGTTTGTTGAAGAAATAAAAAAACTGGACAGGCATATAATCGTCCGTTGCAATCTCACTATCATTCTTGCCAATAAAAAATACAACGACCTTCCTGAATTTTATAAACAAAATAATATTGAAGTAGTTTGTTCCCTTCCGTTTTATACAGCAGACAGAACAGACAGGCAGCGTGGCAATCATGTTTTTGAAAAAAGTATCGCGGCGTTGCACATCTTTAACGAAACAGGTTATGGAATAGATGGAACCGGGTTGATTTTAAATTTAGTTTACAATCCTGCCGGCGCTTTTCTTCCCCCTTTACAATCTTCTTTGGAGTTGGAATATAAAGATGCGTTAATGGAAAGATTTGGTATTCGATTCAATCATTTGTTTGCCATAACCAATCTACCAATCAGCCGGTTTCTTGATTATTTGGTAAGAACCAATAATTACGAAAGCTATATGCAAAAGCTGGTAGATGCTTACAATCCCGTAGCAGCGGGCAATGTGATGTGTCGCAATACTATTTCGGTTGGCTGGGATGGATATTTATACGATTGTGATTTTAACCAGATGCTGGAGATGAAAGTAGATACTCAATCAAAACATATCAGTGAATTTAGTATTGATAGTCTTAGTCAAAGAAGCATTAAAACCGGGCAACATTGTTATGGATGTACCGCGGGAGCAGGATCAAGTTGTGGTGGGGCGGTCACACAAGATTAAATAAATGGGGTATGCTTATTTTTCTTTTTATTGGGGTTCTTTTGCTCACTTATTCTAATGGAGCCAACGATAATTTCAAAGGTGTTGCCACCCTTTGGGGGAGTGGAACACTTGATTATAAAGCGGCAATAACGCTTGCTACCATTGCTACATTCGCCGGTTCAATTTGCTCCTGGTTTTTTGCGAAAGCGCTGATAAAAACTTTCTCTGGCGACGGTTTACTACCTGATAATATCATTCATTCAGTGGATTTTGTTTTAGCGGTAACGTTAGCCGCCGGCACCACTGTGTTATTGGCCACGAGGATTGGTTTTCCCATTTCTACAACGCATGGTTTGATAGGCGCATTAGTTGGAGCCGGGTTGGTTGCAGTTGGAACGGGCGTTAACTTTAGCATACTTGGAAAAACATTTTTCCTTCCACTTTTACTAAGTCCTTTAATTGCTGTCGTATTAAGCAGTTTGTTTTACCTGCTGTTTCACTATTCGAGAAAAGCCGTAGGCATATCAGAAGAAAGCTGCGTTTGCATTGGTAAGAAATTGATTTCTGTTGCTAATTTAGCCAATACATCTCACAGTTTTACAGCATTACCTGTTTTGGAAACAACAATCAGCTCTCAGAAAGATTGTGCCATACAATACCAGGGAACATTTCTGGGTATCAATTTTCAACCGTTGTTGAACAATCTACATTATGCAAGCGCAGCCATTGTATCATTTGCAAGAGGATTGAATGATACACCGAAATTAGTGTCGCTTTTATTGATCACGCAATTATTTCACATACCTGTTTATTTCACTATTCTTGCAATTGCAATGGCTGTTGGCGGTCTGCTGAATGCCAGGAAAGTGGCCGCAACAATGAGTAATAAAATTTCTAAATTCAATCATGGGCAGGGCTTTACCGCTAATTTAATAACAGGAGGTTTAGTGATACTGGCTTCTAAATTTGGATTGCCTGTTTCTACTACACACGTATCTGTCGGAAGTATTTATGGCATTGGGTTAGTAAACAAAACCGCCAACAATAAAGAAATTTCAAAAATTATTTTATCATGGGTTTTAACGTTGCCGGTAGCTTCTTTGTTAAGCGCTTTACTTTATTTAATCATTCATTTAATTAATCAATCATAATTATGTCAATAGCTTATTTAGAAACAACCCGAAACGTTTACAGGGAAGCAGCGGAAAAACCCGATGTGGGATTATGCTGCACTACCACACCAATATGGCAACTGCCGGATTTGAATATTCCTTTAATCATGCAGCAAATGAATTATGGATGTGGCAGCACCGTAAATCCAAGAGACCTGGTGAACAATCCTAAAATTTTATATGTGGGTGTAGGAGGAGGAATGGAACTGTTGCAGTTTGCCTATTTCAGCAGGCAAAAGGACGGTGTCGTTGGAGTGGATGTGGTAGACGAAATGCTGGAAGCCAGCAAAAGAAATTTTGAAGAGGCAGAAAAATTAAATCCCTGGTTTCATAAAGAATTTGTTCATTTAAAAAAAGGCGATGCATTAAACTTACCTGTTGAAGACAGTAGCATTGATTGTGCTGCACAAAATTGCCTGTTCAATATTTTTAAACATGAAGAATTAAAACAGGCGTTAAAAGAAATGTACCGGGTATTAAAACCCCGGGGGCGTTTGGTAATGAGCGATCCGGTTTGTGAAACCGAAATGCCGGAATCATTGAAGGAAGATGAAAGGTTGAGGGCTTTATGCCTGAGTGGTTCTCTGCCTTTAAAAGAATACATAAAAATGATAACAGATGTTGGTTTTGGTACAGTGGAAATAAGGGCAAAAAGGCCTTACCGGATTTTAGATCCCCAAAACTATGCAACCGATAAATTGATTTTTATAGAAAGTGTGGAAGTATGCGCGATCAAAGATCCGATGCCTGCTGACGGGCCTTGTGTGTTCACCGGTAAGGCAGCAATTTATTACGGAACTGAAGAATTTTTCGATGATGATAACGGTCATGTGTTGGTCCCTAATCAACCCTTAGCGGTTTGTGATAAAACGGCAGGAGCTTTGGCAGCATTGGGCCATAATAATATCTTTATTTCAGAGAGCACTTATTTCTATGATGGAGGTGGATGTTGCTGATAATTAAACCAATTGGTTAATATGGAAGAATTACTGAAAGCGAAGAGCCATCTTGTTTCTATAGGTATTGAGAAGATAGAAATAGGTATTGTTTTAGGAACCGGTCATAACGATTTATTGAATTATGTGGAAATAAAACAAACCATCCCTTACACAGAAATTCCCGGTTTTTGTGCTTCTACTGTTGAGTTTCATAAAGGCAATCTTGTATATGGAACAATAGAAAATAAAAATGTACTGATCATGCAGGGTCGCTTTCATTCCTACGAAGGATATTCCATGCAGCAAATTGTTTTTCCGATAAGGGTAATGAAATTGCTGGGAGTAAAATATCTTTTCTTATCCAATGCGGCTGGTGGCATTAATCTTAATTTTAAAAAAGGCGATTTGGTTTTAATAGATGATCACATCAACCTGCAATCTGGTAATCCTCTGACGGGTAAAAACTTTGATGAATTAGGTTCCCGCTTCCCTGATATGAACGAGCCTTATCATCCGGATTTAAAAAATAAAATATTGCAAAAAGCCAATGAATTAAACATTGATTTAAAGAAAGGGATTTATGCTGCAGTCAATGGTCCTAATCTCGAAACCAAAGCAGAATACCGTTATTTAAAAATCATCGGCGCTGATATGGTAGGTATGTCCACAGTGCCGGAAGTAATTGCAGCGAATCATTTACAATTGCCTTGTGTAGCGGTTTCTGTTGTTACAGATGAATGTGATCCCGATAATTTAAAGCCTGTAAAATTTGAAGAAATAATTGCAGTGGCAACAAAAGCAGATAAGAAATTATCCTTATTATTTTCAGAAACTATAAAGGAATTATGACCGATAATGCACTTCTCATTTTTGTAAAAAATTTTATACCAGGCCATGTGAAGACCAGGCTTGCTGCTACGATTGGCAATGAAGCTGCTATGAATATTTACCTACAACTCCTACATCATACCAATATGGTTGCCAATAATATTGAAGCTGATAGAATTGTTTTTTATTCTGATTTTATAGAGGACGATATATGGCAAAACGGTGTTTATAAAAAGGAAATACAGGAAGGCAATAGCTTAGGAATGAAAATGGAAAATGCCTTTAAAAGTTCGTTTACTGCCGGATACCAAAAAATAATTATTATAGGAACGGATTGTCCCAGTATCACTGTAAATATTTTAAGAACTGCTTTTTTAAAATTAGAGAATCATGAAGTGGTGATTGGCCCTGCAACCGATGGCGGTTATTATTTGCTGGGATTGAAAAAAGTGTATCCTTATTTATTTCAAAATATGAAGTGGAGCACGGATGAAGTACTTCAGCAAACAATAGATCTTTGTAAAATTCATCAATTATCTTATTTTTTGCTTCCGGAGTTTTCAGATATTGATGAGGAAAAAGATTTGATACATTTTGAAAAACTTTTGATGTTAAAAAAAAGTTCATGATAAGCATCATTATTCCTACCTACAACGAAGAAGAAAATATTGCTGCTACAATTGCTGAAATAAAAAACAGGGATAAAGAAAATTGTAGTTCGGAAATCATTGTATCTGATGGACAGAGCACAGACAAGACTGTTGCAATTGCTTCAAATGCAGGTGCTACGGTAATTACCAATGAAAAAAAAGGAAGATCGGCACAAATGAATTATGGTGCATCCATTGCTAAGGGAGAGGTTCTTTATTTTCTTCATGCTGATAGCATCCCCCCGGAAAATTTTACAAGTTATATTTTAAATGCAATTGGAGAAAAATATGTAAGCGGATGTTTCAGACTCGCATTCGATTATCAACATTGGTTTTTAAAAGCCAATTGCTGGTTTACACGGTTCGATGTAAATGCGGTTCGTTTTGGTGATCAAAGTTTATTTGTACGAAAAGATGTCTTTGAAAAATGTGGTGGTTTTGATGAAAAACTTCTGATGATGGAAGACCAGGAAATCATTCATCGGATTAAAAAATATGGAAAGTTCATTGTGATGGATGATGAGATAATTACATCTGCAAGAAAGTATTTAGACAATGGAATTTATAGAATGCAATTTATTTTTTTTCGCATTTGGCTTTTGTATTACCTCGGCCATTCGCAACAGTATTTATTAAAATTGCACAAAAAACTGATTCGTAATACCAACCTTTGATCACGATATTGAAGTTTTCAGTTTTCTGGAAGCGTACCAGCCAACATTTCTTTTAACTTTTCCCCCAATCTGTTAATCACATCATCGTTATATTTTTTTGATTGATGCCATCCGGTTATCAATTTTCCAAACAGGACTAAAAAATGCAATGCGATCCCTGATATATTTACAGCAAGTGTTGTTTCCGCAAACTGTAAAAAAGGATATTGATAGATCAAACCTGGCAATGTACTATGGTTGGGGTCAATTATAAAAGAACGCTCTTTGGTAATTTTTAAATCCTTAACACTGAAACTATCGCTGGCTGTGGCTCTTAAGCCCATCGTATTCCAGTCTTTGAATATCTGAACTTCGTCTTTTGTAAATAAAAATGATTTATAAACAGGTTCGCCTTTTTTATTTAATAGTTCCTTTCCGTTTTTTTTAATCAGGCAATTGGCTGTAAAATGAGTACAATAAGGAGCGCCTGTCGCATATTTCCAAAATCCATTTATCGTATAACCATCTTCAGTTTCTATTGCTGTTCCTGTTACAGCTCCACTTCCGCCGAAGCAAACTTTTCCATTCCTGAATACTTTTTCTGATAATTCTGCAGGCAGGTATCCAATAAATTGGGTAGCGCCACTGCACAAGGTTATTGTCCAGCCAAGGCTGCCGTCAATGCGGGCCAATGCTTCTTCAATTTTTAATCCTTCCGGGAGGCTCAATTCCAGGCCGCCATTTTCTTTTGGTACAAAAAGTTTAAACCATTTTTCCCTGTAAATAATTTCTAATTGTTTTGTCGGGAAGATTCCTTGCTCATCAGCAGCTTTCGAAAATTCTGCTAATTTTTTTTAATTTCCGGTGTCATTTGTTTGTTTTAATATTTTTAGCCAATCAAAATATCCAAATACAGCAATTATAAATAAGAACGCAGTGAGTAAAGCGTAGAGCGGCAATTGTTTATAAAATAATAAGGGAATGGCAAAGACATTACTAATATTTAGTAAGATCCAGTTTTCAATTTTTTTTTTAGCCAATAACCACATGCCTGCCCACGCTGTAGCGCTTGCCCATGCATCGAAAAGAGGAACCGTGGAATTGGTAAAATGTTTTAAACATAAATAAAGTATCACAAATCCGGCAGCGACTATCAGTAAAGTAATAAGCCAATCTTTTTGTATCGCTCTTGAAATGGGTAAAGGAATGCTATTTCTTTTATACATCCAGAACCACCAGCCGTAAATACTCATTGCCAGATAATAAAGATTTAAAACACTTTCAGTATACAGGCCTCTGATAATAAATAAATAAGAACTGATGATCACTGAAATAATTCCTGCGGGGTAAAGCCAGATTTTATTGGCCTTGGCAAATAATACTTCCGCAACGCCAAATCCTACCCCTGTCCATTCCAGCTAACCTATATTTTTAAGTTCAACTATAAAAACATGAAACCAGTCTGACATTGAAACATTCCTTAATTAATAATCTTAAGGAGTTGTGTGTGGGACTACTTAATTCCTACGCCGGCATTACCCGGATCATGTTTCTGAAACCTTTTGGTTTCATTGGGTATAATCCTCAGCCTGTTTCAGCATTTTCAAATGCAAGGCACCTCGTATTGGAAGCGAAGTTATTATAAAAGCAGAACAATTTTTTAACGAGACATAAAAAACAATCAGTAATCGAAGACTTTTTACGAAAACGGTCGTTTAATTAAAATCTCTGGTATTGTCAGATACTATAATACATATTATGGCATCTTTTCACTTATTTCTAAATTGTATAATAATTGCCATTTAACGGCAGCCCATAAAAGTGACGGGCTATAAGTTAATATAAAAGATTTATTACAAGAGTAGAATTACATGGTGCATCTGGTGAAGATTACCAAATATTGCATGCAGCTATGGAGAAAGAAAATTTTTCTGGAAAAATTTTAGGTAATAATGGTTTTTGGTACCAATTATCTACTGCGGAATATTACAAAATTTGTAATGATACATTGCAACAGGTTCTAGATTCAGCAAAAAGAGCAGCAACAACAACCACTAAATTGTACTCTATTATTAGTAGCGAGAGTTCTCAAAGCCAATGGATAGGGTTTTCAACGGTTTAATTGCTGAATATCATTTAACAATAAAAGGTTTCAAATGGGCGGAAACCTTTTTTTATATATAGTCTTTGTGAAATTCTCTTAGCTCTAAGAGCGGTTTTACAAACACGGCTCTTTCACGATTGGGGTTGAAAGAATTAGCTAAACAGAATAAAATATTGTTACTTCCGGCGGTGAAAGAAGAGTTATGATAGGAGGGAGTGATAAAAAATCTAATTTTCACTCCCTTTCATCTTGATCTTAATGTCAATGTTGATTGGAATATCTCTTCCAACCACCTGTGTCGTCCCTTCAATATTAGCAGAAATGTTGCAATTTTCTAACATCCCAGATTTAATGTTTATTTCGTACTCACCTTTTTGAAAACCTTTCAGACTGGAGTTCAGTTTGTAACCCATTATTAACGAAGCGGAACTGTCGCTGGAAATATTGAAGGCTTCTGATTTTTTTCAAAAAAGATGAAAAAGGTTTAAATTCTGAATCCATAGTTGAGTTTTAATTCACTTAATTTTTAAAACTATATTTGTAAGAATATTTTTCTGACATAAAAAGTTTAAAATTGAAGCTATGTTGAATATGCAAGAGTTCGGGAACAGGGTGCAATTGATAAGAGAGAATGTCCTGTGGATGACACAAGCTCAATTAGCGGAAAAATTAGGCATTACACAAGTTTTACTTTCAAGGTTGGAAAGAGGAATTGGAGGCAACATTAACACAGTCTTTGATATAGTTAATTATTTATACTCTCAAGATATTGCGGCGATGTATATTTTTAGTGATCACTTTTCCATTGATATGGTTTCAGAAAAATCTAATAATCCTGTTGCTGTAGGTAGCCAGATTGAGGAGTTAATAAAAGAAATGCAAAAGACTATTAATAATGATATGGATAAATTATTAATGAAGTTGTCTTTACAGAATCCCAAAAACTCCTGATGCAGTTATATTTTTATACAAAAGAGTTATTCACTTTACGTAGGCGTTCATGTTGCCTTTGCTTTTCGTTTAATGCATAGTGTTCAATTGTAATTACAGGAGTCGTATGGCCTGCCATTACTGAGGCATCTTTTATATCTAATGCGTCAGCAGTTTCATCAATATTCAAATGTTTCAGACTATAAAAATCTGCTGAGATATTCAGCTTTTTCTTTACATGAACATTCCATCGTCTTGTAATTTGTTCTCTAATAATTTTCCTTGGTCCGGGTTTTAATCCAATGCTAAACAAATAATCTTCGGGCTTTGCATCTTTTAGAATTTCGATCCATAATGGCAGAGCGATATCCTTAATTGTCCGATGAACTTCTCTCATTTGACTTCCTTTTTTTATTAAAATTTTAAACCTGTGTTTTTCCAAATCAACTTCTTTTACTTGCAAATTCAACATCTCGTTTTCTCTTGCCCCGGAATGAAAAAAAATAATCATGAATCTCCAGAAAGTGTAAAAATTTAATTTCAAATATTTATCTATTTTTTCCCTTTCTTTATCGGATAATACTTCTCTTATTTTCTTGACTGTTTTTCTTTTCGAAATGTCTCTTATTGGATTGCTTTCAACTGTTTCCAATTCCATCAGTTCTTTGAAAAAAATCATTAAATAGCATCTGTATTTATTATACCGGTGAGCAGATAGATTATCATTAATCTCCAAATATTCAAAAATGATTTTTATATGCTTTCGGCTTATTTCTGATACAGGCATTGTTGAAAATTTTAAAGCATCGGAAGCTATTTTTAATTTTGACAGACAACTTTTCATATCTGCCAAAGTAGATTTTTCAAGTATCAATCTGTTTTTTGCTTTTTCGATTGCAGTAAGCCAATGTGTAGTGGGTGGAATCTCATAATTATTTTCAAAAGGCGGAATTTTAATTTTAGTAATAGGATTATATCCTTCATCTTTTAGTAAATAAATTAATTCGCTTAAAATAATTTTTACCGCTTCCCTTCTTTCTGACAAGGTTTTTAAACGATTGATGCCTCCTTTTACGATAAATAGTTTACCATTTTTATACCTTTCCTTAAAAACCGGATCGTAAAAATAATACTGGATGTACCAGGCATGTTTGAGTGAGGCGCCTGTGTTTTCCCAATTTGAGGGATAAACTGTGGGATCGCTGCAAGAGCAGCCGTTAGGAAGTAGCATTATTAACTGTTTTATTAACTGTTTGATAATACTACAGAGCAAGAGAGATTTTAAAAAAAGAGAAACCCTTGTTGAACAAGGGTTTCAGCTTGTTGCGAAGGGAGGGTTCGAACCTCCGACCTTCGGGTTATGAGCCCGACGAGCTACCGCTGCTCTACTTCGCGATTTTGGAT
>Ga0307374_10014289_pt1 | contig 10829 bp, 9 predicted proteins | sample OX3MG_FD_202532 | JGI IMG/M metagenome (GOLD analysis project Ga0307374, IMG submission 202532) | Soil microbial communities from Risofladan, Vaasa, Finland - OX-3 | ecosystem: Environmental > Terrestrial > Soil > Coastal area > Acid sulfate soil | place: Finland: Risofladan, Vaasa | collected... | reverse complement strand
GCAGGACCCGGTGCGGAGTCCTCACCGTGAAGGAACGGACAACCCGCGCCGCGGAGAGTGCGACCAAGCGAAGGCTGAGACGCGGCGGTCGGCTGTAGAGGTAGACGAGAAGCTGTCCGCCCGGAGCTAGCAGCCTCACCAGGGACCGGAAGCCGCCACGGGGATCCTCCAGGTGATGCAGCACCCCGAGGCACGTGACGAGGTCGAGGCTCCCGGGTGCCACCGGTGTGGTGCGGAGGTCGGACCTGACCACCAGGACGTTCGGAAACACCGCCAGGTTGCGAGCGGCGGCTTGCACCGCGCTCGAGCCGTCCAGGGCGATCAACGCATCGAGATGGGGTGCGAGAAAGCGTGTGTAGCGGCCCTTGCCGCACCCGGCGTCCAACCCGACCTTGCCCTCGAGCGACGTGAGGTCGATGTCGCGGAAATACACCTCGGCGAACTGCGCGTCCTCTTCTCGGACGTCATCGAAGGTGTTCCATTCGTAGCCGAAGCTCTCGAGGGTGCGGGTCGTGGTGCTATCGGGCGGCGGCTCGCCTGAGAAGTCCAAGTACCCTCGGTCAGCGGGGAACCGGTGTCCCTGGGCACACACGACCGGCGATGGACTGGAATCGCCTTCGGCCGCAAGGCCCGCACCACAGCGGGGGCACACGAAGAGCTCGAGCAGTCGACGCTGAACCACCTGGATCCCTCCGTTGGCAGCACCCCGGTGGCCGCGCCGCCAGACTATCTTGGCCTCCGGGGCAGAATTGCCCTTGTATTGTCACCCTGCGTGCGCATCCTCACGGTCGCCAACCACCTCGGTGCCCGGGGTGGCCTCGAGCGAACTCAAATGACGAATTGCCGCGCCCTGGCCGCCCGGGGGCATCGCGTCGACCTCGTCTACGTGAGCGCGGGTGACTTCGCCCAGGAATGGGACGGCTTCACCGGGACCACGATCCAGATCAGCGGGAGTCTCCCCCGCCGGCGCCAGCTGCCCTCCTCCGTCGTCGGTGTCGTGCGCGCAGTCTTCGCCGGGCGGCGGCTACGCCCCGATGCCCTCTACGTCTACCGCTACTGGGACATCCCTTATGCGGTGGCGGTGGGCGTCCTGGCCCGGGCACCGGTGGTGTTCCACCTTTGCCTTCCCCCACCGACGGTGGTCCCGAGGTGGCTCCGGCCCTGTCTCGGGCGGGTGGACCGGACGTTGTCGGTGTCTCGCGATACCGCCCGGCGCTGGGAGGGGACGGGACTCCACGTCGATCGGATGAGCGTGGTGCTCACCGGGATCGAACTGGACCGCTTCGTGCCGGGGGACTCCACGGCCCGGTCGGCGACCCGCAAGGAGCTCGGGGTGGCCGAGGACGCGTTCGTCGTCCTCTACGCGGGCCGCATCGGACGAGAGAAGGGCGTCGACGTCCTGGTGCAGGCCTTCGCCGAGGTGGCCGCAGCGCGCTCGGGTGCGCACCTCGTTGTGGTTGGCTCCCCCTCGTTGGGGGCCGACCGGGCCGACTCGGCACGCTACGAAGCAGAACTGCGGAAGCTCGCCGGGGACCTGGCGGTGACGTGGATGCCCGCCCAGCCAGACGTCGTCGCACTCATCCAGGCCTCCGATGTGGCGGTGGCCCCGAGCCTGTGGCCCGAGCCGCTGTCGCGTTCGGTCATGGAGCCACTGGCGTGCGGGGTCCCCGTCGTGGCCACGCGCGTCGGTGGCAACCCCGAGATCCTCACCGGGTGGCTGTCGGAGTACCTCGTCGAGCCTCATGACGTGCGCGGGCTCGCCGAGCGGATCATCTCGTTGCACGACTGGCGCCACGTGGACCCCGGCCTCGGTGACCGGTGCCGAGGCGAGGCGGAGGCGAGGCTGTCGCTCGACACCGAGGTCGACGCCATCGAGGCCGCACTGCACGTGGCGTCTGAGACCGGTCAGTGACCGTCCCGGCGACGACGTACCGCGTCGCCCAGCGATGCAAGGTCATGAGGGTAGATGCCGTGGTACGGATGGAAGATGCGCCGTCCACCGGGGCGCATCGACTCGGCCAGCATCACCGGGAGCCGGACCGGCGTACGCCAGGCGTGGACGAGGCTCTGGGCGCGCGTGGCGTGAGACGTGCCGGGCTCCTCGGGCCACCAGGGCCGAAAGCAAGTGTCAGGCACGAGGCGGACGCCGAACGCCTGCGCATAAGTAGGGATCTTGTACTCGAGGAACCCGAGCTCGGGCTCGTCGATGGTGGCGTAACGCGCCATGAAGGCACGGGGTGCCACGATCCCGATGAATTGGCAGCACATCGGATCCTCGATCGGACCGAAGCGAGAGGCGACATGCGCCATGAAGGCGTCGTACTCGAGTCGGGCGTCACCGCGGGTCCACTGCCACCAGCGCTCGACCTCGTGCACCGGGCGCACGCCCGAGATGAGCATGTCGCCGACGGTCATCGGTGGGAGCAGGCTCGTCACGGAAGAGATGACGACCAGGTCCCACTGGGCCAGGAAGACCGAGTCCCATGGCAGGCGCTCCCCACGTTCGACGAACCACCGGCTCAACATGATGTCGCCGTTGCGCCATTTCCACTGTTGGTCGCGCTCGTCGGGAAACACCCAGAAGTCGTCGAGATGAGAGGCGAGCGCGGTGGTGAAGTCCGCCACCTGGCGCGGCGGGCCCCCGTAGAGACCGTAGATCGGCACTCCCGGATTGCGGCGCCGCAACAGCCGCAACCGGTTCTGGCACACCGCGACGTCGCGATAGAACCAGAACAAGATGCCGAGCTGCATCTGGCGAGCATATCTGTCACCTCGTCGGGTACAGCCCGATGAGCGGTGAACCGGCCGCGGTGGTGTGGGCGTATTGGGAAGACGGGCCCCGCGCCCGTCGATCGGCATACCTCGACCTCTGCATCGAAACGATCGAGCGCCATGCCGCGCCACTGGAGTTGCGCCTGTTGGCGCGCCATGACGCCATCACCTGGCTGCCCGATCTGGACGTAGAGAAGTGGGAGTCTCTGCCGGCTCCCAACTACCGATCTGACTATGTCCGTTCGCGCGTCCTGCAACGCTACGGCGGGATCTGGATGGACGTGGACACCGTGGCCCTCTCGCCACTCTCACAACTCATCGAAGAGCTCGACGACACCGGCATGGTGTGTTTCGGCAAGGAGTCCGGGCGGTTCTTCGGCGGATTGTGCGCCGCCGCGCCCGACACCGCGTTCGTCGACGCCTGGGTCCAAGGCCAAGACCGCGCGTTGTCGAAGCACGCCGACTGGTCCCAGCTTCCTTATGCCGCCCTCGCGCAGGACGTCACGTGGGAGATCGCCCGGCGCCTGCCCTGGAAGGCACTGCCCATGGAGCGGGTCGCGCCCGTACCGTGGTACCAGTGGCGGCGTTTCTTCTCGCGGGTCGAGTCACCCCGCCGCCTTCTGTCGGAGTCACCCATCACCGTCGTGCTCTGGAACGCCGTCATGGCCCCCCGCCTGCGTCCTCGCACCCAGGAGGACCTGCTGGCCGGTCACGCCCTGCTGAGCCGTCTTCTGCGGATCGGCATGGGCCGATCGACGATGGCCGACGAGGAAGACGCCTGGACTCGACTCCACGCTCTCTCTGTGGCGCGGTTTTCCCTGCCCGGCCAGCGGGTGGAGTCGGCTCTCCGACAGGCCGTCGCTCGGCGCGGGCGTACCTGATGCCCGACCTTCGGGTGGAAGCCATCGTGTCGGGCCGCCTGGCCGCGTCGAGCCGGTTTCGCGTGCTTCAGCACATCGCGCCTCTCGGTCGGCTCGGGATCGAGGTGTCGGCTCGTCCGCCGAGGATCTCGAAGTACGCGTCGATCCCCGGGCACTGGGTGCGTCGTCCGGTGGTGGCCCCCTTGTCTCGGTTTGCGCTGCAGGGAGCGAAGGTTGCGGCCCGGCTCCCCGGCGCGGCTCGATCGTGGCGCGCCGATGTCACCTGGCTCGAGCGCGAGGTGATGCCGGGTCACCTCACCGTGGAGACCCTGTTGCATCCACCCCTGCTCTTCGACGTCGACGACGCCATCTGGCTGCCGTCCGCCGCACACGAGCGTGCCGTGCGCGCCGTTGCCCGTCGCGCCGCGTGTGTGGTGGCGGGCAATGACTTCCTCGCCGACTGGTTCGGGGCGGTCGCTCCCGCCGTCGAAAGGGTGTGGACGGCGATCGACACCGATCGGTTCACGCCCGGCGCGCGCCCCGACGGGCCGTTCGTGGTGGGTTGGACGGGCTCGGGCTTGAGCCTGCGATATCTGCGCGCCATCGCCCCCGCCCTGGCGCGGTTCTTCGCCGAGGTGCCTGACGCCCGGCTCATGGTCATGGCCGACGCCTTCATCGAGCTCCCGGGGATCCCCGCCGAACGGGTCGATCTCATTCCCTGGACCCCTGACACCGAAGCGACGGTCATCCAGGCGTTCGACGTGGGGCTCATGCCCCTCGGTGGGGGCGACTGGGCCAAGGGCAAGTGCGCCTTCAAGATGCTGCAGTACATGGCCTGTGCCGTGCCGGCCATCGTCAGCCCGGTCGGGATGAACGCCGAGGTGCTGGGCATGGCCGACATGGGGCTCGCCGCGGACACCGAGGACGAGTGGGTCGAGGGGCTGCTGGCGCTGTCTCGCGACCGGGACCTCGGCGCCCGCCTGGGCCGAAACGGCCGAGCGCTGGCGGTGCGCAGCTTTTCCGTCCCACTCATCGCCGAGCAGCTGGCGGCGGTCATCCGCCGCCGGCGATGAGGCCCTGTCGATGGATGAGGCCCTGTCGATGGATGAGGCCCTGTCCATGAGCCTCACGACCGCCCGGCGCGGTGGCGCCCCGCTGCCGCCGGTGCACGTCCTCGTGGTCGCCTACGGCGATCCGGGTGCGCTGTCGGACTGTCTCGAAGAGCTCCACGGTGCGTACCCCGTGGTCGTGGTGGACAACTCGTCGTCCGCCACCACCCACGACGTGGTGGCCCGGGCGGGCGCGCACTACATCGACCCCGGGGAGAATCTGGGCTTCGCTGCGGCGGTGAACCGCGGGATCGCTGCGGTGCCGGTCCCCGAGGCCGATGTTCTTCTCCTCAACCCCGACGCGTTGATCGGGGTCGGGGACGTGGAGCGGTTGCGGCGCGAGCTGCACGCCAGCGCCGCCATCGGCTGTGTGGCACCCGCCCAGCACCGCCCCGGCTCGGACAGGGCTTCGCCGGTGTGCTGGCCCTTCCCTACTCCGGGGCGAGCCTGGGCCGAGGCCGTGGGCCTCGGCCGGTTCGCGACGGGCTGGGGGTACGTGATCGCCTCGGTCCTCCTCGTGCGGGGCGAGGCCCTGGTGGACGTCGGTGGGTTCGACGAGGGGTTCTTCCTCTATGCCGAGGAAGCGGACTGGGAGCGGCGCGCCACGCGTCGGGGATGGGCGATGCACTATTGCCCCGAGGCTCGAGCAGTGCACGTGGGTGCGGGCACCGACCCCGACCCCACCCGACGGGAGGCTCGGTTTCACGCCGGGGTGGAGACCTATGTCCGCAAGTGGTTCGGGGCCCTCGGTTGGCACAGCTACCGGGCGGCCACGGTGCTCACGGCACTTCGGCGCGCCGTGGTCTTCCGAGGCGAGCGCCGCAAGGCCTCGTGGCACCTCGCCCGGCTTTACGCAGCAGGGCCCGGCTCCACGGCTCGGCGACGTGGTGTGATCCCTGAGCGCCCGCACCACGTCCCGGTCGTGGTCGGGCCCGACACAGAGGAGGTCGAGTGACGCCTCGCCGGCCGGCCCGGGTGCTGCTCGTCGACAGCTCGGGCTACGAGGACCTCGGAGGAGCCTCCCTGGTGCTCGACGAGGTCATCGACCGAGTGGACCGCGCCCGCTACGTCCCGGTGCTCGCCTGTCTGTCACCGGGCCGATGGCCCGAGCTGGTGCGCGCCAGGGGCACCGCCGCCTATTCCTTTCCACGGGCGCGGCTGCGCTCGCCCGCAAATCTCCTGACGGTGGTCCGCAAGCTGTGCGGCGTGGTCCGACACCATCACATCGACCTCATCCACGCCAGCGAGAATTCCGCCCTTCTGTACGCCAGCCTCGCCGGCGCCATGACCAGGACGCCCGTTGTGTGGCACATCCATTCCACCCTCCAGGCCAACACGCGGGCCGAGCACGTGGCGGCCGTGGCGCTGCACCGGCTCGCACCCAAGCACATCGTGTTCACCTCCCCCGCCACTCGCAGCAACTCCATGACCTTCGCGCCGGTCCCCACGTCGGTCGTGTTCCCGGGTGTCGACCTCGAGGAGTGCCGCAGTGGGGACCGCTTCCGGGGCCGCCAAGCCTTCGCCGTCCCGACCGACGCCCTCATGCTGTCGATGTTCGCCCGGGTCGTCCCGGTGAAGGGCCAGGCCGATTTCATCGAATGCCTGGGCCGACTCATGGCGAACCATCCCGATCTCTACGGGGTCATGTGCGGCCCCGGTGACCGCGCCGGTGCCTACTGGCGACGCCTCGAAGATCTCAGCCGGCACTACGGCCTGGGTGCGCGGCTCGTCATGCCCGGAGACGTTCGACCCCCGCTCAAGCACGACGTGGTGGCGGGATCGGACGTCGTCCTGCATCCTTCGCGCGCCGAGCCCTTCGGACTTGCTGTCCTCGAGGCGATGGCGGCGGGCAAACCGGTGGTGGCGGCCGATACCGACGGACCTCGGCTGATGATCGAGGACGGCGTCGACGGGATCCTGGTGCCGCCCGGCGACCTCGAACGTCTGACCGCGGCGGTGGCGAGCCTGCTCGACGACCCCTCCCGGCGCGACGCCATGGGAGCCGCGGCGGCGGTGGCGGCGCAACGGTTCCAGGTCCAGGACATGGTGGACGGGGTGCAAGACGTCTGGGACGACGTCCTCGAGGGCGAAGCCCGAACCTAGGGCCTGGGTCTCACGAGTGTCCCGGGCGCGCCCGACGGCCGACGAAGGGGATCCGCCGCCGCCATTTCACGTAGCGCATGTAATGGGCGTAGAGGTCCTCGTAGTCGCGCCGCTGCGCGATCACGTCCCCCATCCATGACGGGGGCCGGCCAACCGGCGCATCGGCCATCCGGTCGTGAGGCCCGGTGAGGCCCGCCAAGGTGGCGACCGTCTCGCTGATGACCTCGGGAATCTCGCCCTCGTGCTCGCCCTCGTCGGCGTGGCGCTCGGGCCGTTCCACGACCGTGGCCGCAGCGTGGCCGATGGCGTCGTCGTCGACGAGCATCGGGACGTGGCCGTCGGAGACGAGCCACTGCGCGACATCGGTCACCGACCCTTGCGGATCGGCCAGGAGTTCCTCGTAACGCATGACGTAGACCGCCTGGCCCGCCATTCCCGCCAGCGCCTCACGGTTGTAGCGCTCCCACAGGGCCAGTCCGAGACTGGGCGAGAAACCCTGTCTCGTGCCGAGCGAGCGAGCCACGGCGAGCGGTGCCCGCCACAGGAACACGACCACCACCGGTGGGGGCAGGATCGACCGCCACAGGGGGAGCAGGAGGCACTGGCGAGGGTCCTTCCAGAGCATCGGGCCACCGTGGGGGAAGGCCCGACGGGCCGCGCGCGGCCCGTCGCCCATGACGCCGAGCACCGCCGCCGATCGTTCCCAGCCAGCCGCGAGGACAGGTGGAGCGCTCCACGACCCTCCGAGTGCCCGAAGGATGGCGTCGTCGAGGTCGGTGAGGGCCTGGCTCTCGTAATGGACAGGGTTGTCGTAACGACCCGCCACCAGATCGGCGGCGTCGGGCAGCACGAGGCCGAGGCGGCTGAGGGCGCCGGTCAGCGCCGAGGTGCCGCTCCGGTGCATGCCCAGCACGAGCACCCACGGCCCAGGGGGGAATCCTCGTTCGACGGTTCCGACCAACGCCCCTCGCAGGCTCTCGCAAATCGTCCACCGACGGCGAGTCGGCGCTCGTCGCTCCGCACGTCCGCACGGCGACGACGTCCCAACCTATAGGACCCCGTCCGTCGTCTTGAGCACTCACCAGCCGACCGGATGCCATTAGCCTCGACGGGGTGCGGGAGGGACGCCAAATAGACGTCGACGCCACGACACCGCACCGACGCTTGGCGCTGACCGTGCCCGAGTCGGCGCGGACCGTTGTCCTCGTCGGATCCCGTGACGACCGCATCCCCGCCGCCTTGAAGGAGCGTCGTCCCCCTCCACTCGTCTACGGCGTCGACTCCCCCGCCGCCCTGGGCCCCGGAGTTCGCGCACACCTGGACGGCTTCTTCGAGCTCGACCTCGATCTCGAGGTTCCGCCCCTCGAGGCGGGGTCGGTCGACTGCATCGTCTATCCCGAGACGCTCCTTCGGCTCCGCGACCCGCTGGGGGTGCTTCGACGGCACCGCTCGCTGTTGTCGGCGTCGGGGACCATCTCGTGCTCGGTCCCCAATCTTCAGCACCAGAGCGTGGTCCGGGGGCTCCTCCGAGGCGTGTTCCCGTATGCCGAGGGGACGCTGCTGGACCCCTCGTACCTGCGGCTGTTCACTTCGGCGAGCATCGTCCAGCTCCTGCTGGACGCGGGCTACGCGCCCGACACCGTCGACCGGATCGTGGACGGAGACGACCCGCAGATGCTGACCGCAGGGGCACCGCTGTTCGAGTTTCTCGACGTGGGCGCACAGGACGCGGAACGTGATCTCCGGACGGCGTGGTTGCTCGTGGGGGGGCAGCGACTTCCGGAGATCAGTCCCGCGGCCGAGATCCCCCTCACCTTCGTGGCGTGCGTCAACGACGACGAGCAGCTCGGAGCCAACCTCTTACACTCGCCCTGCCTGCGCGGTGCCGGACCTCACGAGCTTCTCGTGTTCCGTGGATGCGCGAGCGCGGCCGAGGGCTTGAACGCCGGGATCGAGCAGGCCAAGAACGAGCTCGTCGTGCTCGTCCACCAGGACGTGTACCTGCCCGAAGGATGGCCGGCCCGGATGGTGGCGCAATGGCGCCTCGCCCGGCAACGGGGAGGTCCAGTCGGCATCGGTGGAGTCTTCGGTGTGCTCGACCGTCGAGTCCCGTTCGACGCCATCGGTCGGGTCGTGCACCGCGACCGGCTGCTCTCACACCGCGACCTCCCCTCCGACGTGGACGGCCTCGACGAGTTGCTCATGGTGGTGCCATCGGACACACCGCTGCGGGTCGACCCCGCGTTGGGGTGGCATCTGTATGGGACCGACCTCGCGCTGCAGGCGCAGGAACGGGACCTGCGGGTCGTCGTGGTGGACGCCCCCTGTCACCACAACTCGCTCACCGGACGGGTCCCCTCGAAGTACCGCGACAGTGAGCGGGTCCTGGCCAGGAAATGGCAGAAGCTCCTCCCCATACACACCAATCTGTCCTCGATCGGTTCCTGGCTGATCGACGCCGGCGACGCCGGCGACGCCAGCGACCCGGCGCAGGAGCTCGCCGTCGATCACGACCAACAAGGATCGGAGCCCCCGGCGGTGGCGGAGCTCGTCACACGGTTGCGCCGCGAACAGGTCGCGCTCAACGTGGAGCTCGAACAGGCGCGCCTCCAGGTGGCGTCCATGCAGGCGAGCCCGTTCTGGCGGGCGCGAGAGGTCTACGCCGGTCTCCGACGTCGCCTCGTGCATCGGGGCTGAGGCACGGCCATGACAGCCCTCTTGAGCGTGGTCATGCCGACGCACGATCGCGCCCGGGAGGTCGTGCGGGCCGCGACGTCGGTCCTGTCCCAGGACGTGGACGCCATGGAACTGGTGATCGTCGACGACAGCTCGACGGCTGACAGCGTCGAGGTTCTCGACCGCCTCGCCCGCGAGGACCCCCGGGTCCGGATCGTCCGAACGGCCGGGTCGGTCGGCCCGTGTGTCGCCCGCAACGAAGGCCTCGAGGTCGCCCGCGGCGAGCTCGTGGCGTTCTGTGACGATGACGACGCCTGGTTCCCCGGCGTGGGTCGTGTCCTGCTCGACTTCCTCGATGCGCATCCGGATGTGGTGGCGGCCTCGTCCTGGCACGTCGTTCACCATGCCGACGGCGGGGGGGCAGCCGTCTTTCGGGGCCCGCTCGAGTTCGGCAGTCGACAATTGCTCTGGCAGAACTTCGTGGCGCTGCCTTTTGCCGTGGTGCGCCGCGCCGCACTGTCTTTCGATGTCCGCTTCGACCCGGACCTGCCCACCGGCGAGGACTGGGACCTGTGGCTGCGTTGCTCGCGCGAAGGTCTCGTGCGCACGGTGCCCCACGTCGGGTACCTCTACACCCAGCATGGTGGCAGCCGGGTCACGCGAGCCGTCGAGGCCCAAGTGACAGGGCGACGCAATTTCGTGGCCAAGCACGGAGCGACGATGACCGGTGCGTGCCGGCTGTACCACGAGACGGTCCTCGCCGGTTACGAGCAGGGGCGCGGCGCCATGGTGCGCAGCCTCGGCCCCGGTGGGGGGCGCTCGGTGCGCGACGTCACCTCGGTCGGCTTCCTATTGGCCTCGAACTTCGTCGCCTCGCGGGCCGGACAGCGACGCCGGGATCCCGGGCTTCAGGCACGCCTCATGGCCTCCCTGCTGGCGCGGGGGCGGACGTAGACTGGGGTGTGGCACGGGGCGTGACCTGGCTCCGCGGGTCGTGCGAGAGGGGCGACGATGCGTGGCGGTGAGGGCGGACCGGTGGCCGGCGGTCGCGGCGGCACCTTCGCTTCTGTGCGGGTGGGCGGCCCGGCGGACGCCGGGAGGGCCGCATCGTTGCATGGGCAGCTCATCTCCGAGGGATTCCTCGCGAGTCTCGGGGCCCAGTTCCTCCGGCGCCTGTATGGACGGATCGCGCGCTCCGACGATTCCTTTCTGCTCGTGGCGGAAGCCGAAGGGACCGTGGTCGGATTCATCGCCGGCTCGGTGGCGCTCGGTCGGCTCTACCGGAGCTTCCTCCTGCGCGACTCGGTCG
>Ga0307374_10014288_pt1 | contig 10829 bp, 8 predicted proteins | sample OX3MG_FD_202532 | JGI IMG/M metagenome (GOLD analysis project Ga0307374, IMG submission 202532) | Soil microbial communities from Risofladan, Vaasa, Finland - OX-3 | ecosystem: Environmental > Terrestrial > Soil > Coastal area > Acid sulfate soil | place: Finland: Risofladan, Vaasa | collected... | reverse complement strand
GGACCGCTGTCGGGCGGGCGCGCAGCGCCGCGAGCACCGCGGGCGCGTACACCACGGACGGCAGGAGCAGCTCGTCGGCCAGCGAACGCGCCGCGCCGTCCCACGCCGGGCCGTCGAGCGGGAGCCGCGCTCGCTCCAAGAGCACGTGCCGCGCAAGGGTGTAGCCGTTGGAGCGGAGCCCGGGCGACGGCAGGCCCACGAGCACGTCCCCGGCTCGCACGCGGTGCGGCCCCAGCTCGCACCCCGCCTCCAGGGCTCCCACCGCGAACCCCGCGAGGTCCACGTCGTCGGGCCCCATCGCGCCGGGGTGCTCGGCGGTCTCCCCGCCCACGAGCGCACAACCCGCAGCCCGGCAGCCCGCGGCGACACCGCCCACGATCGACTCGAGGCGGGCGGGGTCGAGCTTGCCGACCGCCACGTAGTCGAGGAGGAACAGCGGCTCGGCGCCGGCGCACACGACGTCGTCGACGCACATCGCCACGAGGTCGACACCGATCGTGTCGAAGCGCCCGGTCGCCTGCGCCACCAGCATCTTCGTGCCGACGCCGTCGGTCGACGAGACGAGGACCGGGTGCGCGTACCGGTCCGTGTCGAGCGCGAACATGCCGGCGAACGCGCCGATGCCGCCGAGCACGCCCGGACGCGCGGTCGTGGCGACGACGTCGCGGATGCGGCGCACCGCCTCGTCCCCCGCTGCGAGGTCGACGCCGGCCCCTTCGTACGTGGCGGCGCAGGCGCCGGGCCGCGCCGGGCCCGACTCCCGCCGGCTCGTTCCCACGGGCTCAGACGCCGGGCAGCGCGCCCTGCAGGAGCGGTTGGCCGCTCCCGCCACCCTCGTCACGACCCGCCGGTCCGCCGAGGTCGACCGGGACCGGCGTCGGATAGCGACCGGTGAGGCAGGCGTCGCACCACCCGTCGTCCCCCGCGCCGATCGCGGCCTTCAACTCGTCGAGGCCGATGAAGGCGAGCGAGTCCACGTCGAGGTACCGCTCCATCTCGTCGAGCGTCATCGTCGCGGCGAGCAGCTCGCCGCGCGTCGGCGTGTCGATGCCGTAGAAGCACGGCCAACGGAACGGCGGCGACGAGATCCGCAGGTGGACCTCGCGCGCGCCCACGTCGCGCAGCATCTGCACGATCGCCCGCGTGGTCGTGCCGCGCACGATCGAGTCGTCGACCACGATGAGCCGCTTCCCCGCGATGTTCTCGCGCAGCGGGTTCAGCTTGCGCCGCACGGCGTTGCGCCGCGCGGCGGGCTCGGGGTCGATGAACGTCCGCCCGATGTAGCGGTTCTTCACGAGCCCCTGCCCGTACGGCACGCCGCTGCGCCGCGCGAAGCCCTCGGCCGCGGGGACGCCCCCTTCGGGGACGCCCATGACGAGATCGGCGTCGACCGGCGCCTGTTCGGCGAGGAGCTCGCCCATCCGTCGGCGGGCGCCGTGGACCTCGAGCCCGTAGAGGCGGCTGTCGGGCCGGGCGAAGTAGACGAGCTCGAAGATGCACAGGTGCGGTGCGACGTCTGCGGCGCCGAAGAGCCGCTCGCTCCGCACGCCGTCGTAGCCCGGACCGTCGATGGTCACCAGCTCACCGGGCTCGAGCTCGCGCACGAACGTCGCGCCGACGACGTCGAGGGCGGGCGACTCCGACGCCAGGACCCACCCCTCGGGCTGCTCCGCCGTGCCGAGCCGGCCGAGGCACAGGGGGCGGAACCCGTGCGGGTCCCGGATCCCGTACAGGCGCCTCGCGTCGACGAGGACGAGCGAGAAGGCGCCCTCCGCCGTCGGCAGGACCTCAGCGAGCGCGGCGCCGAGCACGTCGGGTCCGCCGACCGGGTCCTCCGCGCCGACCGGCAGCGCGCGGGCGAGGAGCTCCGCGACGACGTCGCTGTCCGTCGCCACCATGCCCGGCAGCATCCCGCAACGCTCGGCGAGCGCGGCGGTGTTCGTGAGGTTCCCGTTGTGCCCGAGGGCGAAGCCGGCGCCGCCCGTAGACCGGTAGACGGGCTGGGCGGCGTGCCAGTCCGAGGACCCGTGGGTCGAGTAGCGCGTGTGGCCCATCGCGAGGTGCCCGCTCAACCCCGAGAGGGTGCGCTCGTCGAAGACCCGGGTGACCAGGCCCATGTCCTTCACGACCGTGATCGTGCGGCCGTCGCTCACGGCCATCCCCGCGGACTCCTGGCCGCGGTGCTGCAGGGCGTAGAGGCCGTCGAAGGTGAGCTGGGACACCGGCCGCCCAGGCGCGTACACCCCGAAGACCCCGCAGGCTTCCTTCAACGTCGGATGCTCCGCCCCTGTCGTGCCCGAGTCGGCGCGGCGGCACGCGGTGCGCGAGCCGGGCGGCGACCGATGGTCGGTTTCGCGCGGCAGTCTACCGGGCGCCACCGCGCCCGGGGCTCGGCACGGGAGGGGGCGCAGGGCCGGCGTCGGGTTGCGCCCGGCGCGCACCCCGGTTGTAGCGTCCGTGCCACGTGATCGACCTGCACACCCATTCGACCTGCTCCGACGGGACGGACCCGCCCGAGCGGATCCCCGAGCTCGCCGCGGCCGCGGGCTGCACCGCCGTCGCGTTGACCGACCACGACACCCTGGCGTGCATCGGGCGCGCCCGGTCGCGGGCTGCGGAGCTCGGCATCGAGCTGGTCGCGGGGTGCGAGGTGTCGTGCCGGTACCGCGGGACGAGCGCGCACGTGCTCGTGTACTTCGTCGAGGACGGCGAGGGGCCGCTCCAGGCGGAGCTGGCGCTGCTCCGTGACGACCGGGTCGAGCGCAACCGGCGGCTGGCCGCGCGGCTCGGCGAGCTCGGCATCCCGGTCACCTACGACGACATCGTGGCCGAGGCTGCCGGCGAGGAGAGCGCCGGGCGGCCGCACGTGGCCGCGTTGCTCGTGCGCCACGGCCTTGCCGAGTCGGTCCCCGACGCGTTCGACCGCTGGCTCGGGGAGGGCCGGCCCGCGTACGTGCCCAAGGCGCGCGTCACCCCGCCGGAGGTCGCGGCCGCCGCCACGGCCTCCGGCGGCGTGGCCGTGCTCGCGCACCCCCTCACCCTCGCGCCGGACGTGGCGGCCCTCGAGGACGTCGCCGCGGACCTCGCCGCGGCCGGCTTCGCCGGCATGGAGGCCCACTACGGCCGGTACCGTCCGGACGAGCGGGCGATGCTCGTCCGCGTCGCGCGGCGCCACGGCCTCGTGCCCACCGGCGGGTCCGACTCCCACGGCACCGTGAAGCCCGATCTCTTCGTGGGGCGGGGCCAGGGCGACCTCTCGGTCCCCGACGAGGTGCTCGCCGAGCTCAAGTCGCGGCGCCCGGCGGCCGCGTAGTCCTCGGACGCCGCGAGCCCTCAGGCCGGTTCGAGCCGTCGGGCCAGCGCGCCGGCCCAGCTCGCCGTCAGCTCGTCCAACGAGACGTCCACCAGCCCTTCGACCGCGAACCGCGGGCCGCCGGCCGTGCCGATCACCGAGGCAGGCACCCCGGCGGCCTCGGCGCGCGCGCACAGCTCCACCGGGGCGTCCGTCGCCGCGAGGACCCGCGACGGCAGCTCCGTGAACAGCTCGGCGTGCCCGTCGACGCCGGCGACCCTGACGCCGGACCCGCCGGCCACGGCCATCTCGGCGAGGGCGACCCCGAGGCCGCCGCCGGAGACGTCGTGCACCCCGCAGAGCACCGACCCCCCACCGCCGAGGGCGTCCGCGACGAGCGACGCCACGAAGGCGGCGAGGCGGGCGTGCGCGGCCGCGTCGAGCGCCGGGAGCGCGCCGTGGCGGCGGCCCCGGCACTCCACGGCCCACCGGCTTCCGCCCAGCGGGTGCGGCGACCGTCCCGCCGCCCGGCGCGCCCCGAGCAGCACGACGGTCGATCCGGGGACGAGCGCCATCGGCGGGGGTCGCTCCACCAGCCGGTCCACCAGGCCGAGGACGCCGAGCACCGGCGTGGGCGAGATGTCGGCACCTGTCGTCTCGTTGTAGAGGCTCACGTTCCCGCCGACGACGGGCAGGCCGAACGCGCGGCACGCGTCGGCGAGGCCGTCGACGGTCTCGGAGAGCTGCCACATCACCTCGGGGTGCTCGGGGTTCCCGAAGTTGAGGCAGTTGACCACGGCGACGGGGGTCGCCCCGACGCACGCCAGGTTCGCGACCGCCTCGGCGAGCACCAGCGCCACGCCGGCGCGCGGGTCGATCGCGCACCAGCGGGGGGCGGAGTCGGTCGTCACCGCCACCCCGCGCTCGCTCGGCGGCAGGCCGGGCCCCGCCAGCCTGAGCAGCGCCGCGTCCGCGCCCGGGCCGACCACCGTGTTCAAGAAGAGCTGGTGGTCGTACTGGCGGTACACCCAGCTCGGGTCGACGAGGAGCGCCGCGAGCTCGGCGGCGCAGTCGGCCGGTGCCTCGGTGCCGGTCGGGTCGTCGGACCGGCGGCGATCGAGGTCCGCCGGTGGGTGCATCGGCCGGTCGTAGACCGGAGCGTCGTCGGCGAGGGACGCCGCGGGGACGTCGCCGACCACGTTGTCGCCGTCGCGCACCCGGAGCCGCCCGGGGTGTGCGGCGTCCTCGGTCACGGTGCCGACCACCGACGCGCGCACCTCCCAGCGACGGCAGAGCGCCTCGACCGCGGGCCACGACCCGGGCGTCACGATGGCGAGCATCCGCTCCTGGCTCTCCGACGTCATCACCTCCCACGGCGCCATGCCCGGCTCCCGGCGCGGCACCGCCCCGACGTCGACGTCCATGCCCACGCCCCCGCGGGCCGCGGTCTCGCTCGTCGCGCACGCCAGGCCGGCGCCGCCGAGGTCCTGGATCCCGACGACGAGGCCCGCGTCGAGGAGCGCCAGGCACGCCTCGATGAGGCGCTTCTCCTCGAAGGGATCGCCCACCTGCACGTTGGGCCGCTTCGCCTCGTCGGCCTCGCCGCTGAACCCGGCCGAGGCCAGCACGCTCACGCCGCCGATCCCGTCGCGCCCGGTGGTGGCGCCGAGCAGCACGGCGAGGTTGCCCCCGCCCGACGCCCGGCCGAGCACCAGCCGGTCCACGGGGAGCGCGCCGAGGCACAGCACGTTCACGAGCGGGTTGCCCGCGTAGCACGGGTCGAAGGTGAGCTCGCCGCCCACGGTGGGCACCCCGACGGAGTTGCCGTACGACGAGATCCCCGAGACGACGCCCTCGAGCAGCCACCGCTGCCGCGCGCCGTCGGGCGGCCCGAAGAACAGCGGGTCCATCACCGCGAGGGGACGCGCGCCCATCGTGAAGATGTCCCGCAGGATGCCGCCGACACCCGTCGCGGCGCCCTGGTGGGGCTCGATCGCGGAGGGGTGGTTGTGGCTCTCGATGCGGATCGCGACGGCGATGCCGTCCCCCGCGTCGATCACGCCCGCGTTCTCCCCCGGGCCGACCAGCACGCGCTCGCCGGTCGTGGGCAGCCGCCGAAGGTGGAGCCGCGAGGACTTGTACGAGCAGTGCTCGCTCCACATCACCCCGTAGAGCGCGAGCTCGAGCTCGTTCGGGTCGCGCCCGAGGATCTCGACGATCCGAGCGTGCTCCTCGTCGGTGAGGCCGAGCGCCCGGTGCAGCGTCCCGGTCACGCCGCGCGCACGCCGGCCGCCGCGCCGACGAGCGCGCGCAGCAGCGGCAGCCCGTCGTCGGAGCCGACCAGCGGGTCGCTCGCCCGCTCGGGGTGCGGCATCAGGCCGACGACGTTGCCGGCGCGGCTCGCGACGCCCGCGATGTCGTCGACCGAGCCGTTGGGGTTCTCGACGTAGCGGAGCACGACCCTCCCGGTGTCGCGGAGCTCCGCGAGGGTCCGGTCGTCGCACACGTAGCTGCCCGAGAAGTGGTTCACGGGGATCGCGAGCTCCCTCCCCTCGTCGACCCCGCCGGTGAGCACCGACTGCGTCGAGTCGACCCGCACGCACGCGGGCGCGCACACGAAGCGCAGGCCGCGGTTCTTCACGAGCGCCCCCGGGAGGAGGCCCGCCTCGGTGAGGACCTGGAAGCCGTTGCAGATGCCGAGCACCGGTCCGCCTCCAGCGGCGAAGCGCTCGACGGCGGCCATCACCGGCGAGAACCGGGCGATGGCGCCCGGCCGCAGGTAGTCGCCGTGCGCGAAGCCGCCCGGGAGGACGACGGCATCCAGCCCGTCCAGGCGCTGCTCGGTGTGCCAGACGAGCGTGCCCGTGGCGCCCGCGCGCTCGAGAGCGGTCACCGTGTCGTGCTCGCAGTTCGTCCCGGGGAAGACGACGACCCCGACCCTCGCGCTCACCGGCGCTCTCCCGTCCGGGCGAGCGGGCGGAGCTCCACGTCGGCGTCCTCGATGACCGGGTTGGCGAGGAGCCGGCGCGCCAGCTCCCCGGCGCGCCCGCGCGCCGCGGCCTCGTCGTCGGCGTCGAGCTCGAACCGGAAGGACCGCCCGGCCGTGACCCCGCGCACGTCGTCGAAGCCGAGGGCGGGCAGCGCCCGCTCGATGGTCGCGCCCTCCGGGTCGGCGATGCCCTGCCGGAGGCGGACCTCCACGCGCACCGCGAACTTCATGGGCGCGCACCGTACCAGTCGGCCAGTCGCCGACCGGTCACCCGTTCGTAGGCCGCGACGTAGCGCTCCGACGTCTCCCGGACGATCTGTCGGGGGAGCGCCGGCGGTGGCGGCCGCTTGTCCCAGCCGCTCGACGCCGCCCAGTCGCGCAAGGGTTGCTTGTCGAAGGCGGGCGGCGTGGTCCCGGGCACGACCCGGTCCGCGGGCCACAGGCGCGACGAGTCCGGGGTCACGACCTCGTCGCACAGCGACAGCTCCCCGTCGACGACGCCGAGCTCGAACTTCGTGTCCGCGAGCACGAAGCCCGCCGCCGCGGCGCGCGCCGCGGCACGCTCGTAGAGGCCGAGGGAGATCTCGCGTGCCCGCTCGGCGGCGGGTCTCCCGACGATTGCGACGGCGTCGTCGAAGCCGATGTTGCGGTCGTGACCCTCCTCGGCCTTGGTCGACGGGGTGAACATCGGCTCGTCGAGCCGGTCGGCGAGCCGCAACCCCGCCGGCATGGGCGTGCCGTGGACCGTGCCCGAGGCCGCGTACTCGTCGTACGCCTGCCCCGCGAGGTAGCCGCGGACGATGCACTCGACGGGGAGCATCTCGGCGCGCCGCACGAGGAGCGCCCGGCCGTCGATCGAGGTCCAGCCGTTCCCGGCCAACGAGGCCGCCCCGGGCACCCGTTGGGCGATCTCCTCGGGGTCCGCCGTGAGCACCGTCGCGGGTGCCACGTCGGCCAGCTCACCGCACCAGTAGGCGGTCATCGCGGTCAGCACCCGGCCCTTGTGGGGGATCGGCTCGGCGAACACCACGTCGTACGCGCTGATCCGGTCCGAGGCGACCATCAGGAGCAGGCCACCCCCGGCGTCGTAGAGCTCGCGGACCTTCCCCGCATGGACGAGCGGCAGGGTCACGCGCGCGCCCTCCCGGCGGGGTCGGGGGCGTCGGGGGCGTCTGGCGCGTCGAGGGCGTCGAGGGCGTCGAGGGCGTCGAGGAAGCGGTGCCGGTGGCCGAGCGCGCGGTCGAGGTCGAAGGCCGCAGCGAGGACGGCGCTGTCGACGGGCACGTCGGGGTCGCCGGCGAGCACCTCTCGGAACGACCGGCCCGACGTGGACGCCTCCCTGGCGTCGCGCTGGACGATGCGGTACGCGTCGTCGCGAGCCATCCCGGCGTCGACGAGGAGGAGCAGCACGGACTGGCTGAAGACGAGCTCGGAGATGTTGGCGCGCGCCCGGTCGGGGTGGACGACGAGCCCGGCGACGAGGCCCGTGGCCTTGCGCAGCAGGTAGCAGGCGAGCATCGACGCGTCGGGGAGCGCCACCCGCTCGACCGAGCTGTGGGAGATGTCGCGCTCGTGCCACAGGGCGACGTCCTCGAGGCCAGCGGTCGCGTAGCCGCGCAGCAGCCGGGCGAGCCCGCACAGCCGCTCGGACAGGACGGGGTTCCGCTTGTGGGGCATCGCGGAGCTGCCCTTCTGACCCGACGCGAACGGCTCTTCGACCTCCCCCACCTCGGAACGGGCGAGAAGGCGGACCTCGGTCGCGATCGCCTCGACGGTCGCGCCCACCGACGCGCACGCGTACAGGTACTCCGCGTGGCGGTCGCGCGCGATGACCTGCGTGGCGGGCACCGGCTCGAGGCCGAGGGCACGGCAGACATACGCCTCGACGGCGGGATCGATGTTCGAGTAGGTCCCCACCGCACCGGAGAGCTTGCCGACCGCCAGCGATCGGCGAGCGGCGCGCAGCCGCCGGCGGTCCCGGTCCGCCTGGAGCGCCCACAGGGCGAACTTGGCGCCGAACGTCGTCGGTTCCGCCTGCATCCCGTGGGTCCTCCCGGCCACCGGGACGTCGATCAGCTCCTCTGCCCGGGCGCGGAGCGCGGCGACGAGCGCGCCGGAGGCGTCGACGAGGAGGCCGGCCGCACGCACGAGCGTCGCGCACTGGGCGGTGTCGACGACGTCGGAGGAGGTCAGGCCGTAGTGGATCCACGCGCCCTCGGGACCCCCCACGCGCGCCTGGACGACGTCGACGAAGGCGGCGACGTCGTGGTCCGTCACCCGCTCGCGCGCGTCGACGTCGGCCACGAACGCCGCGTCCACCGTCGGGGCGCGTGCGCGGACGGCGGCGGCGACGCCGGCGGGCACCTTGCCGATTTCCGACAGGCCCTCGACGGCGAGGAGCTCCACCTCGAGCCAGGTCGCGAGGCGCGACTCGTCGGAGAACAACGCGGCCATGTCGGCGGGCGCGTAGCGCGGGATCACGACGCCGCCTCGAAGGGCGCGGCCCTCGGCGCAACCGGGGACGGGTCCGCAGCCGCCGCGATGTCCCGGCGCCACTGCACGGCGGGCCAACGGATCCGTTCGACCCCGGCGTACGCTCGCCGTCGGGCCTCTGCCAGGGTGCCCGCGGTGGCGGTCACGCCGAGCACCCTGCCGCCCCCGACCAGGAAGGGGCCGTCCTCGGACGCCCGCGCCGTACTCGCGTGCACGACGGTCACCCCGGGCACGGGATCCGCGAGCTGCCCGTCGGGACCGAGCCCGACGATCGCGTCCCCGGTCCGCGGCGTGCCCGGATAGCCGGCCGCGGCCATCACCACACAGACCGCCGCGCCCTTCGGCGGCGCGGTCCTGGCGGCCGGGAGCGCCGACGCGAGGTGCCCGCCGGCGAGCGCCCGCAGGAGCTCGAAGGGATCCTCGTCCAGCAGCGGGAGGACCACCTGGGCCTCGGGATCGCCGAACCGGACGTTGAACTCGAGTACGCGCGGGCCGTCGTCGGTCAGCATCAGCCCCGCGTACAGGACGCCGCGGTAGTCGATGCCCCGGCGCCCCAGCTCGTGGGCGAGCGGGGCGACGGCGCGCTCGACGAGGTCGTCGACGTCCGTCTCTCCGAGTTGCGGCAGCGGCGCGTAGGCGCCCATCCCGCCGGTGTTCGGCCCGCGGTCGCCCTCGTGGACCCGCTTGAAGTCCTGCGCGGGGACCATCGGCACCACCGTGGTCCCGTCGTAGAGGCACAACAGCGAGCACTCGGGGCCCGACAGCCCCTCCTCGACGACCACGCGGCGGCCCGCGTCACCGAATTCGCCCGACAGCTTCCTCCCGACGTCCTCCTCGGCCTCCGCCATCGTCTCCGCCACGACGACGCCCTTCCCCGACGCGAGGCCGTCCGTCTTCACGACCCAGGGGCCCGGCAGGCGGCGGAGGAACGCCCGTGCGTCATCGAGCTCGGTAAAGGCCCCGTAGCGGGCGGTCGGGACCCCTGCCGCGACGAGGACCTCCTTCATGAACGCCTTGGAGCCCTCCAGCCGCGCACCCTGCGCGCCGGGTCCCACGACCGCGTGCCCACGCGCCCGGAGGCGGTCGGCGAGGCCGTCGACGAGCGCCACCTCGGGCCCGATCACGTAGAGGTCCGCCTCGAGCTCCTCGGGCGGTGCCGCCGAGGTCGTGACCGTGCCGCCGCCCGGGACCTCCGCCGGCATCCCCGGATTGCCCGGCGTGGCCACGACGTCCGCCGAGCGCGCGAGCGAGAGGCAGAGTGCGTGCTCCCGCCCTCCGGAACCGACGACGCAGACGCGGGGGCGCCCCACGGCGCTCACGCGGCCGCGAAGGACACGATCTGCTCCCGGCCGGGGCCTACGCCCACGAGTCGCACCGGCACCCCGATCTGCTCGGCCAGGAACGCGACGTACTCGGTCGCGGGCCCCGGCAGGTCCGCGGCCGACGTGGTGCCGGTCAGATCGGTCCGCCACCCGGGCAGCTCCTCGTAGAGCGGCGTCACCTGGTGGAGCGTGGACTGGTGGTACGGCGGCAGCCTGAAGCGCTCACCGCCGTACTCGTAGGCGACGCAGACCCGAAGCGTCTCGAACGTGTCCAACACGTCGAGCTTGGTGAGCGCGATCTCGCTCAGCGAGTTCAGCCGCACGGCCTGGCGCGCCATGACCGCGTCGAACCACCCGACCCGGCGGCGGCGGCCCGTCACGGTCCCGTACTCGTGGCCGCGCTCGACCAGCAGCTCGGCGAGACCGCCCGAGAGCTCGGTTGGGAACGGGCCGGAGCCGACGCGCGTCACGTAGGCCTTGGCGATGCCGATGACCTGGTCGATGTCGCGCGGCCCCAGGCCGCTCCCGGTGCACGCGCCGCCCGCGACCGGGTTGGAGGAGGTGACAAAGGGATAGGTCCCGTGGTCGAGGTCGAGGAAGGTGGCCTGTGCCCCCTCGAGCAGGACGTTGCGCCCGGCGTCGAGGGCGTCGTGCACGATGCCGACGGCGTCGCCGACGTGGGGGGCGAGCCGCGGCGCGAACTCGTCGAGGTACCGGCCGACGATGTCGCCCG
>Ga0307374_10014287_pt1 | contig 10831 bp, 10 predicted proteins | sample OX3MG_FD_202532 | JGI IMG/M metagenome (GOLD analysis project Ga0307374, IMG submission 202532) | Soil microbial communities from Risofladan, Vaasa, Finland - OX-3 | ecosystem: Environmental > Terrestrial > Soil > Coastal area > Acid sulfate soil | place: Finland: Risofladan, Vaasa | collected... | reverse complement strand
GGCTCAACAAAAGCATCAGTGATGCCGGTTGGGCGGCGTTCCTGGCGATTCTGACCCACAAGGCTGCAAGCGCCGGTGTGGTTATGGTCGCCGTGCGCCCGGCCCATACGACCCAAGCCTGTAGCGGCTGCGGCGCCGTGCCCGCGGTTCCCCTGACCCTGGCGGATCGCCTGCATATCTGCTGCTGTGGTCTGAGCCTGGACCGCGATCTGAACGCGGCCAAGAATATCCTGTCCCGTGCGCTCGGACGGAGCGTTCAGGCGCCAACGTGGCCCCAAGGGGCGAGCGTAGCCTGAGAAGCCGCTGTCTTCAGGCAGCGGAGTTGTCACACCAGTTGACCACCAGCCGTCCGGTCCAGTCGTCCGCCGGCGGCAGGGCCAGCCGGAGCAAGTTGCCCTGGTAGCTGGCGCCGATCCCGTCCGCCAGGGCCAGGTGGGCGGGGGTGCGGGTGTCCAGGACGATCCCGTCCCGCGCGATCGTGAGCAGGCCGGCGTAGCCCTGGAAGGGATAGCCGGGCTCGAGGCGGTAGTGGCGCGGGGCGGCCCCGGTCGGCAGCTCACGCCCCAGTTCGCGCACGAAGGATGCGTCGGCCCTGACGGTGAGACGCAGGCCCTCGCGCACCGCGATGGGCTGGATCCGCTCCGCCCAACTCAGGCGATAGGGGCCGTCGGCCCACCAGCGGGCGGTATCGAGCGCGAGGTTACCTCGCGCACCTGGTGGTGGGCCACCAGGCTGTACAGCCCCAGGCCCATCGGATGCTGGTGCAGGGCCACCGTCGGGTCTGCGTAGACGCTCTTGCCCAGGGTGAGGAGGGTTCGCAGACCCGCGATGCCGTCCAGGCCGCAACCGCGGTCGGCGAACACCGCCTGGCCGCGCTCCTCGTCCAGTTCGATCGTCAGCCGCCGCCGCGCGTCCTCCAGGCCGGAGGCGCTCCGCGCGGCGTTCTGGATCAGCTCGCCCAGCACGGTGGCGGGCCGGCAGTCGAAGAGGCGGCGAATCGTGGCCCATAATGCCTCTTCATTGATTAAGCCTGATTGAGGGATGCGGGCGTGCGTGGGATCGGCGTTCGTGGGCATGGGGATCCTTCCTTTCCCACCCGTGCCGGGCGGGCGATGGGTGAACGGTTGGCGCGGCCCGCTGCTTGGCGGGGCCGGTCGGCTCAGGCGCGCGGGGTGCCTGGTGGTCGGAGGATCTCACTGATCTCGGCGATCACCGCGGCGCGGGTCCGCGGTGCCTCGTCCAGCCAGGGATCGCACCACACATCCCGGCGTCGCTCCCGGACCCGATCCAGGGCGCGGGCGAGGGTGGGTTGGGCGAGGAAGGGGGTGGAGGGGCATTGCCGGGCCACGGCGCGCACCCCCAACAGCATCGCGCTCGCCTCCTCGTCCGTCCCCTCCTCCAGGCAGACGAGGATCCCGTCTAGGCTCCAAAGGGCACCCGGGGCGGGGTGGACGGCGCGCAAGGGATGCAGCCAGTGCGTGGCCGCGCGCTCCAGCAGCTCCAGCCCTTGCTGGTCGGGTTGGTCGTGCAAGGCGCCCCAGGCGCCCCATCGGCCCAGGTGACCCAGGAGGCGCTCCCGCAAGGCGAGCGGGGCGTGGGGGCCGTCGCTGAAGTCGGTCGCCAGGGCGTCGATGAAATCATCCGGCTCCGGCCCGTCTAGGTGAGCCAGCAGGTCTCGCCGCCCGCCCAGGGCCAGGGTATAGTGACCCATCGCCTTGCCCGCCGCCGCCAAGGTCCGCTCCAGCGCCTCCAGGCCGGCCAGCCAGGTCAGGTAGCCGTGGGCGCGGATACTCGGGACGAGGTGCAAGTCCGGGGCCGCGACTAGCCGCCGCCGTCCGTCGCGGGTAGCGGTGAGCGCGGTCCCGCGATCCGCCGTGAGGTAATACTCGGCTTGGGGCAGGTGTTCCACGCGCGTCTCCTTCCGGTCTGGGTGCCTGCCGCTCCTACGCGCCGCGGGCTGCCTCCTGGTCCTCGGGGTGGGCGGACCTGGGCGGGGCCGCCACGGCGGATCGTCGTTCCCGCGCGAAGACGCCGGTCGCCAGATCCAGGCGAACCGCCGCCCCGGCCGGATCGAAGGCATCGGCCAGGGCATAGAGCACGGTGAAGCCCCGGCTAATCAGGGTGGGCGGGAGCCGCTCGCCCGCCGCGTCCTCCAGGATCAGCTCCTCGATGTATGCTTCGGTCTCGCCCGCCGCCCGTGCGGTGCGCCACCGCAGCCGGGCCACTCCCCGGCGGAGCAGGGGCTCACTCAGGGTGCTCCGGATCAGATCAGCGGACGGCGGGAGTGGCGGGGTGCGCGGCATCAAACGTCCTTTCCCGGTGCGTGGTGTGTCCTTCCCAGCATAGCGAGGCGGCGTGGATGCGCGCGAGGGCGATCCGGATCAGCCGGCGCCGACCAGTTGGCGACCGCGTTGACGGTGCGCGGCCCGTCGCCGGCGATGCTCGGCGCGGTGGCAGACCGAACAGAGACGTACCAGGTTGTTTGGGTGATTGGCATCCGGATCGCTGATGCCCCGGCGGTGATGCACCTCGGTTTTGCCGGCGCCGCAGCGAACGCAGGGTCCAGCGGCGGCGCGCTTGCGGGCCTCGGCGCGGATGCGCGCCGCTTCCTTGCTTTGCGGCGAGAGGCGGATTTCCCGGCCAAACTTGGCCTGATAGCTGCCGGCCAGTTTGTGGGACAGGACTTCCCCATAGCCCAACTCCAGGGCCACCCGAAACCCGGTTTTCCCGATCGCGCTGAGATACGACGTGCCGTAGAGTTCGAGGGTCCGTCGCCCACCCAGGGCGCCGATGCGCCGGCAGTGCGCCGCCCGTTCCGTTCCGGTCATGATCAACCTCCTTGTCGCGCTTGTGGCGTGCCGCGCCCAGCCCGGCGACCGTCAAGCGGCGGCTCGCTTGACGGTCGGGGCGGGCCGGTGCCTCCAGCGGATCAGGGTGCGGACCCGGTAAAAAACAAAATCATTCTGTTTTTGGCCGCCGCTCCTGTGTCTCGGTGATCGCGGTCAACCGCTGGTTAAGGTGGCTAACCCGGCACTTTGGGGGGCGAGGACGAAGGCGCGCTCGGCCTGGGCCATGTAGCCTTCGCCGCGCTCCGTGGGTTCGGCGGCGTCGCCGGCCAGGCAGGCAAGGTTGGGCCAGACGGCGGCGAAGGCGCCCCAGCAGCGGTCCTCGCCCGGATCAGGGTTGGGCGGCGCTCGGCGGCGGGGTGAGGGCGCGGGCGTGCGCCAGATATTGCTCGGCCAGGGCTAGATCCTCCTTGAGCAGGGGCACGGGGTCGGGCAGGACGGCGTGTCGCGGGATGAGCTCGGCCCAGCCGCGGGCAAGGGCGGCGTCGATGCGCGCCTCGGCGGTCTGAGCATGGCTGAGTGTCTCAGTCTCGGCGATGGTCGCGCGCGCGGGCGACGATGCGGTCGCCTCGTCAGAGGCTTTGGCTGCTCATTGAAACTCCCCAGGCGTAAACGCCGGGGATTCTCAGGCAGAGACTGCCTGAAGGGTCTTCCCGACCCGAGCAAGGATGTTCCGCGCGGCGTTGACGTCTCGTTGCTCCGAACAGCCGCAGTGCGGACAGGTATGCCAACGGACAGACAGATCCTTGGGGCAACGCGCCCCGCAGCCGCTGCACGTCTGGCTCGTGCCGGCCGGGTTCACCGCGACCATGACGCAGCCGGCTTCCGCCGCCTTGCTGCCCAAAATCGCGAGGAATTGGCCCCAACCGACATCATGAATGCTACGATTGAGCCCCGCCTTGGCCGAGGCCCCGTTGGGCAGATAGACCTCGCTACCCGCATCCGGCGTGACGCCCAGGATCGGGGCGGGGCGGCGGACCAGGGTGGCGATCTGGATCGCTTCCACCGCGATCAGGCGATGGGCCTGGACCAGGGAGCCCGCGGTCTTGTGGTGGTGGTCCTTGCGTTGATTGCGAATCTTCCGATGCGCCTTGGCGAGGAGCAGTTTGGCCTGCTTGCGCCGCTGCGACCGCCGTTGCTTCCGCGCGAGCGCCTGTTGTCGGCGGACCAGCACCGTTTGCCCGACTCGGAGATGGCGGGGATTGGCCAGGTGCGTCCCATCCGAGAGGGTAGCGAAATGCTCCAGCCCCATATCAATCCCCACCGCTGGGAGCGCCGGATCGGGCCTGGGGTCGGCGCGTTCGACCACGCAGGAGAAGCTGACGAACCAGGCCCCGGCGTCGCGGCGGATGGTCACCGTCTTGATTGTGCCCTGGATCGGGCGGCTCCACTTGATCTTGAGCGCCCCGATCCCGCGCAACACCAGCCGCCCGTCGGCGAGCTTCCAGCCGGTCTGCTTGAAGGTCACGGAATCGTAGCGATCCCGGCCTCGGAAGCGGGGGAAGCCTGCCTTGCCCACCCCGCTCTTGACGCGGCGAAAGAAGGCGGCGAAGGCCCGATCCAGCCGTTGCAGCACGTCCTGAAGCATCTGGGCATCCAGATCAGCGTACTCAGGCCGGATCTGCTTGATTGCCGGCAAATGGGCCTGCTGCCCCGCGCTGCTCAGCGACACCCCGGCCTTGCGGTACGCCTCGCGCCGTTCCTCCAATCCGGCGTTGTATAACTCCCTACACCGCCAGAGCACCTGGTCCAGGACCGCGACCTGGGGTGCGCGCGGATAGAGCCGATAGACGAACGCCTTACGGATGATCATGTGTGTTATTGTACCACCCTTCTGGACTATCGGACCAGATGCACGACGCGCTCGCGGGCCGGCATATCCTGGCCGCAAGGACGCCATTCACCACCAGGGCTCAAGCCCGGTGCCCTCTAGCTGCTCAGTAGGTGGGCTCGGTGACGTTGGCGCCCAGTTCGCCGGCCAGATCCATGATCGCGTCCAGAGAGAGCGATCGTTTCTCGCCCGCCGCGTTCACCGCCCAGGCGTCGCCCACCAGGTAGCGCAGTTTCTCGAACCCGATCTCCATCCCGATCGCCACCTCGTCTGGGGCCAGGCAGGCCGCCAGGTCCTGGATCAACCAGGGGCCGCTATAGGTATCCGGATCCACCGCCGGCTCTTGCGCCTCGCACCAGTCCAGGGTCGGTTCGCTGGGCCAGCCGCCGTCACCGTACGGATCCGTGGTGAAGCCGACCCGTCCTGCCTCGTCCGGCGCGGGGCGGAGCGGCACGAGATCCCACTTGGCGAGAAACGCGGCGTAGGCCGCGGCTTCGGTCACCCGGAAATAGTTGGTCCGTGCCTGCCCGCTATAGTTCGCCATGCGTATGCTCCTTTCTCGGGACCCCCGCGCCGCCGCGCTCGCCGGCGGTCGATCCGTGGATCCCGTATTGCTTGGTGTTGGCCGCCGGTTCCTGATTGCTCGCCCAATCGTCGGGGGTACCGCCTAGCCTTGCCCGGGCTCAGGGCTGCCGCGATAGGCGCCTTGTCGCCGTTCGGCCGCTCGCGCGCCCGCGCCTTCACTCCAGGCGGCGCTGGCGGGATAATCCCGCCGAAAACTGATCATCCGCGCTCCGGCCAGGATCAGGTGATCGTGGAAGGCGATATCCAGGTGCGCTCCGGCGGCGGCCAGATGGGCGGTGCAGGCGAAATCCTCGGGACTGGGATCGGCCTCGCCGCTGGGGTGGTTGTGGGCCACCAGGATAGCCGTGCCGTGCAGGCGGATCGCCGCCGCGTAGACCTCGGCCACCCGGAAATCCACCCGGTTCACCGTGCCGGCGTAGAGGATCTCGCGGGCGATCACCCGGTTCTTGCTGTTGAGAGTGAGGACGGCGAAGACTTCCCGGTCCCGCTCGCCGATCAGGGCGCGGAAGATCGCCGCGGCCTGCTGGGGGTTGCCGACCCGCTCTCTGGTCTCGACCGGCGTAGGCCACCGGCGCCCACCCAGGCTCAAGCCGGCCAGGAGGCGGATCCGTTCGCGCGGTCGGAGGGAGGTTTCCCGCCCGTTTTGGATCGCCTCAATCAGCCCCGCCAGGCTGCTGGACTGGGCCAGCAGCCGGGTGGCCCGGAGGAGGGGATCCTCGCCGTCCGGTGCTGGGTCCAGCACGAGGGCGAGCAGTTCCGCCGTCGACAGGGCGTTCGTGCCCAGCCGCGCCGCGCGTTCGTGGATCTCCCGCCGAACCGCCACTCCGGGAATCGTGCCCATCATTCGCCTCCCAAATGTCTAAATAGGCTCACGCTACGAAACGTTTCGTGCCGTTGACCCGGGCGCGGGATCGGGGGGATCGCGGGTGTCCAGGAGCGCGAGCACGCGCGCGTGGGCGGTGGGAATCATCTCCTGCCAGAACGCCTCGAACAGGGTGTAGCGCGCCTCGTCGAAGGCGGCCGGCTGCCCGGGCCCACTGATCGGATCGGCGTCGGTTCCGTAGTCGCTCATCCCATGGAGACGGGCCAGATCCTGGAGCTGGACGGCGGCGATCGCGGTCACGCCCGTCAGGAGGGCGCGGATTTGGGCAAACGTGGGGTTGATCGGGATCGCGGTGGTCGCCTCGTCGTGATCAGCATGGCTGGACGGCATCGGTCGTGGTCCTCTCTTGGTGGGCGGGGGCATGGTCGTCACTGGGCGGGCGTGCCCGGCGCAAGGGTCGGATAGGCGCCGGGTTCGTCCTGGCCGCCCTGGGCCAAGAGACCCGGCAGGGAAGGCCGGACCAGGTGCTTGGCCAGGCGACTCAGCCGCGCGGCATGGCGGTATCGCTCCCAGGGTGCCCGCGGGCAACGGACCAGCACCAGGTCGCCCGCGACCGCGACCGCCAGGGGCGTGAGGCGTTCGCGGGCCGCCGCGGCGCCTCTCTCGCCGATCGCCGCCGATGTGCGCGCCGCGGCGGTGGGGGCGGCAGCGATCATGAGCGAGCCTCCTTGCGCCGGCTGGCGGGATTCAGCGGCGGCAAGTACCCTTGGGGCTTCTCTCCTTGACCGACCACGCCCCTGGGGCGATCCGGTCAAACGGGGGCTCGTTTGACCGGATCGCCTGGGGCGTGGCGGCGCCCTTTTTCTCGTGCCTGGATACCGCGGCGGGGCCGGGCGAGTCGTCCGCGCGCGGCGAGGCCGCTTCCCGGTGCCCGAGCGTCCTCGCCCGGGAGCGCCCAGGTAGGGAACCGCCTCGGCGCGCGACCTTTTCCCGACGGCACGCCCCCGCGCCCCCCCGTCGTGCTATCCTGATGAGGATGTCGCCTCCTGAGGGCACCTTCGGGCCGGATGGGGATGGAACTTTCCACGCACCCGTCAACCGAGAGTCAACTTACCTGGTACACTTCCGGCATGTTTCTTGATCCCTCATTCCCGGAGGCGAAGATCCGGCCGCCGCGGGCCGCGCGTCTGGTCTCGCGCCCCCGGCTGCTGGACCCGCTGGAGGCGGCCGCCCGCGCGGGACAGCTCATTTTGCTGGTCGCCCCGGGCGGCTCGGGGAAGACCACCCTGGCGGCGGACTGGGCGGCCCGTTCCGCCTTGCCGGTGGCCTGGTATGCGCTCGACCGGCACGATCGGGATACCCGACGGCTCGGAGCGGGGATCATCGCCGCCCTGGGGCGCCTGCTGCCGGCCCAGTCCGCCCAGGCCGCCCGGATCATCGGCGCCGGCGGCTCGGAGATCGCCGCCCTGGGCCGGCTGTTGGGCGACCTCGAGGGCACGCCGGCGGTGCTGATCCTGGATGACTTTCACCATCTTGATGATCTCCCCGAGGCGGTCGTGCTGTGGGATCATCTGCTCCGCTATCGTCCTCCCAGTCTCTGCCTGGCGATTGTGTCCCGCACCGTCCCCGTGCTCGGTTTTGCCGTGCTCGCGGCCACGGGCGCCCTCTTGGGCATGGGCCGCGAGGATTTGGGCTTCGATGCCGGCGAAGCGGCGAATCTGTTGGTCGCGCACGGCCTGGGCCCGGATGGGGCCGCCGAGTACGCGGACCGCGGCGGCGGGTGGGCCATGGGCCTGCTGCTCCTGGCCCACGCCGGCCCGGAAGGGACGCCGTTCCTCCAGCAACGATCCGATCTGCTGCTCGAACAGCTGGGCGCCTATCTTCTGGACCCGCTGCCGGCGCCCTTGCGCCGTTTCGTCCTGGAGAGCGCCTGCCTGGGCCCGGTCACCGCCGCCGAGGCCGACGCGATACTGGGCCGGGCCGACAGCGCCGCCCACTTCCGCCAGATTCTGGCCCGCGATCTCTTTCTCCGGCGGGACGCGGGGGTCTTTCGTTACCACGACTTGTTCAGTGACTATTGCGGGATCCTCCTGGCCCAGGAGGATCCCGCCCGGTGGCGGGCGCTGCGGCGGGCGGCGGTCGACTGGTGGCTGGATCGCCGGGACGTGCCCAGGGGGCTGGCGCTGCTTGCCGCCCTGGAGGACTGGTCTCGGCTGGTCGCCGCCCTGGACGAGTACCGCCAGGCGCTGTGGGAGCAGCGGGCGTGGGGCGCCATTCTGGGCCTGGTCGGGCAACTGCCGCCCGGGCACCGGACCGCCGGTTCGCTGGCCCTGGCCGGGTTCGCGCGGATGGAACGCGGAGATTATCTCGGAGCGCTGGCCCTGGCCGAGGAGGGACAACGCCTCGCGACTTGCGAGGCCGATTGGCTCAGTCCCGCCCTCATGCGGGCGGAGAGTCTCCTCCTCGGCGGCCGCTATCGCGAGGCGGTCGCGGCCGCCGAGGCCGGTCTGGCGGCGGCGCGCCGGGTCGCGCACCCGCATGCCGTCCCGCGGTTCCTGGCCGCGCGGGGGTCGGCCCAACTGGATCTCGGCCACCTGGCGGCGGGCCGCGCCGATCTCCTCGCCGCGCTGGCCGCGTTCCGGACCCTGGGCGACGAGGCCCGCGAGGGCCACGTCCTCTTTACCGTGGCCAGTAAGCTGCTCGACGCCGGTCAGGCACGTGAGGCGGAGGGCTTCCTGGTCCAGGCCGGCCGGCTATGGCGGCGCGGCGATCCACGGGTGACGTCGGCCTACCTGGAATCGACCTGGTCCGCCTTCCATCTCGCTCAAGGTGATCACGAGGCGGCGCGGGCGCGGGCCGAGCGGGCGCTCGATCTGGCCCGCGCCTGCGGCGACCCAGCGGCGGAGTGCGCGGCGCTGGTCGCCTGGGCCGATGCCCTGGTCGCGGCCGGTCAACCCGTTGAGGCGGATCGCCGGGCCGCCGAGGCGGTGGACCTCTGCGCCCGGCTCGCCGTTGCTCCCCTTCTGAGCGCGGCGCTCCAGGCGCGGATCCGCGCCGCCCTGGCCCGGCGGGACCGGGCTGACTCCCGGAACCTGGTGGAAGCCGCGCGGTCTCACGCGAGTACCCCGGTGGACCGGGCTCTCCTCGATCTGCTCGATGGGCAAGCGGCGCAGCGCGCCGGCGCGTACGGACCGGCCGCCGGCCTCCTGGAGCGGGCGGCGGACCAGCTGAGCGCGGCCAATCGTCCGCACCATGCCGCCCGCGCCTGCCTAGTCCTCGCCGAGGTACGCCTGGCGGCCGGGGCGCCGGGCCAGGCGGTGACGGCGCTGCACCGGATGACCGAGCTGATGGAGCCCCTGGGCTGCGAGCCCTTCCTCTGGCCCACCGCCCGGATGTGTCGTCGCGTGCTGGGCGAGGGGCGGATCCTGCGCCGGCTCCGGCAAGAGAGTCGCCGTGTGCTGGATCGCCTGGCCGCCGCGGCGGCGGTGGACTCCCGGCCGTCCTTGCGCCTGTCGCCCTTTGGCCAGGGCCGGATCACGTTGCACGACCGGGCACTGTCCTCCGGCGCCCTGCCGCCCAAGGCTCGTGAGGCGTTGTTTCGCGCCGGGCTGGACGGGGGCACGATCGCGCGATCCGCTTTGCTGACCGACGTCTGGGACGCCGCTCCCAGCGGTCCCCGCGATCTCTGGAACGCCAGCCGGCACCTGCATCGCGTCCTGGGGGATCAGGGCTGGCAGACTCGCGGCGGCCTCTACGCCATTGGCCTCCCGCTCATCGACGAGGGCACCCTCTTCACGGCCGCCGCCGACCAGGCGCGGGGAGCGGGTCCGATCCCGGATCGAGTGGCCGCCGGTGAACAGGCCCTGGATCTCTTTGGCGCGGGAGGCTATTTGGAGTGGTGCGAGACTGACTGGGTGGCCGAACAGCGGGCTCGGACGCGGCGTCTGGCGGTGGCGACCTGCGTGGCCCTGGCCGGGTTGTATGAGCAAGCGGGCCGACTTGATGAGGCGCGCGCCGTCTGTGAACGGGCGATCTCTCTCGAACCCCTGGAGGAGGGGCCGCGGCGGGCCCTGATTCGCGTGCTGGCCGGCCAGGGTCGGATGGCGGGCGCCCGCCAGGTCTATCGGGACTACCAGGCGCTGATCCACGAGGAGTTGGGCGCCCAGCCGTCCGCCGATCTGCGCCGGCTGGTGGTCGGCTCCCCGCGGGGCGCATGACCGGCCTGCCTTGATCGGTGGGACGCGCCGAGCAGCGCGCGGTCGTTTGCCCGTGAGCGCGACGGCTGTTCATGCCCAGGGCGTGGCGTTTCCGTCCCCACCCGGCCCGAGGACCGGGCCCGACGAACGGCGAGCGGGCCCGAACAAGGCTCCACATGGCCGCAAGGGGCTGCTCATCAGTGGGTGAACCGGCTCGAGCGCATCACGGCGATTCCGTTTCCCTCCTCACCCTGTCCCGAGGACCGGGTGCGGCATCCTCGAGCGTGCTCGTTGGTTCCCAGAGGGCAAGGAGCACACGTGCCTGGTCCCATGCCTGGTCCAGCTCCGCTATCGCGAGGCGGACACGGGGCCAATGGGTCCAGGGGATCCACTCGTCGTCCTGATCGGGAATGTCCAGATCCCAGCCGGCGTGCTCGTTGATCCTCTGGGCGTCGGCGAACGTGAAGGCGCCGTCCGCCTCCAGCCGTTCGGCCAGGGCGCCGGCGATGTACTCCACCGCGAGCACGCGGGGCGGCTGGTATGGGTGATT
>Ga0307374_10014286_pt1 | contig 10832 bp, 9 predicted proteins | sample OX3MG_FD_202532 | JGI IMG/M metagenome (GOLD analysis project Ga0307374, IMG submission 202532) | Soil microbial communities from Risofladan, Vaasa, Finland - OX-3 | ecosystem: Environmental > Terrestrial > Soil > Coastal area > Acid sulfate soil | place: Finland: Risofladan, Vaasa | collected... | reverse complement strand
CCTAAAATTGCGCGGCCGATATCGGCGAAGTTCAGATATGAAATCGCGATCGCGTTGCCGAAGCGGTTAACGATCGCGCCGCCGGAAAATCCAATCTGCAGCGACGACGCCGTCACGCACACGCATCGCTCGAGCATGAATTCCCACACCGCGTCGAACGGTCCGAGATAGGTCACGAGTCCGCTATCGGCGCAGCGCTTGTCTTCGCCAAGGCTCGCAACGGTGAACGCCTCTTCGCCCGCGACGCTCGCCTGCGACGACACGATATTGAGGCAAGGGAGAGGACGGCCGGCGTCGATACGCAACAGCCCGAGGCCGGTGCTGTAGTCCTTGCCGACGATTTTCGCCTGATGCTGATTGCCGTCGGGCAGCGTGACGATCACGCTGGTCGCGCCGAGCAGCAGATAATGGACCGTCGCGATTAGCCCGTCGGGGCTGACGATGGTTCCGGTGCCGCGGCGGTCGGTGCCTAGTCCGATCGCGGTCGATACGTGGGTGGGCGGCACCTGCGAATGCACGCCGACAGTCGCGCGCATCGCTTTCTCGAGCAGTACTACAGGGGCATTCACCGCGTCATTTCTCGCAATTCAGGCTAAGGCCAGCGCGCGCCGGTTACAAGCGCGCGGGAGGTTTTCGCGCCGTCAACGGCGTCCATATTGCTCGCGAAAAAAAAGAGGCGGTCCGTTTCCGAACCGCCCCGAATTCGTTTTGTGATCGGCTTCGCAGCTAAAAGCCTGCGCGGCTTAACGCTTGCGCGGTGAAACCCGCGCCGCGGGAACCTCGGTCTCGTGCGCACGCATCGTCAGCACTTGCAGCGCCTCGCCGAGATCGAGTTCGCTATACTTCTGATTCGAATAGAGAGAGTCCAGCCGCTTGACCGCCTGCTCCGGCGTCATGTCCGCCATCGAGAGCTGACGCGTAGTCTCGCTGATAATCTTGGGCGCACCCTTCCAATGGAACATATTCGCCGCGATGGTCAGGCTGTCGAGTTGCGCGACGCTCACTTTCATCGCGTCGGAGTACCCATTGACGTAGCCGTCCTTCGCCGAAAGATTGAGCTTGTTCCAGAACGCGCCATCGTGTCCGACGCTGGTAGCCGCAAATGCGACTGCCCAACTGGCCAGAAATCCCAGCAACACGCCCGCGCCAAACTTCTTCATTGTAGGATGCCCTTTCCGCTCATCGATGCGGATTCTTGTAGCAGAAATACGTCGTAACTGCAAAAAGCGTTACACATAATACGACGGAAATACAATTCATTAGATTCCGTTAAAGCCAGACACCCCATTCCTCCAGCGGTTGCGGCCGCTCGTGAGGCTCCGCGCCTCCACCACCAAGCCGCACACTAGCCGTTTCCAGACCCGCCGTAAATACGGGGGTCCGATTTGGAGACCTGCCCGGGATTGAACCCGTCCCATCAGCGCGACATCATCGGATTGAGCTTGGATTGAGCGTCGATGGTCGGTATCTCATCATGAATTCAACCTTCAGCCAAATAGCCAGTGAAGTGTTGGGGTTTATTCGAAAACCTGATGCCGCACTATTTGATGCCTTGGCAATGAACATCTTTCGCTATCAATATGATGTTATAGCAGCGTATAAGAACTATTGTAATCAACTGCTGGTCACTCCAGACGCGGTTCTAGCGCCCGATCAGATTCCTCTCGTCAGTACCATTGCCTTCAAGTACGCAGAGCTTGCCCCAGCCGACGCTGGCCGGATTCCCGGCGCGAGAGAGTTCATGACCAGCGGCACGACGAACGGCGCTGACCGGCGGGGGCGCCACGTTGTCGCGCGGCCCGAGGTTTATCGGGCGTCGGCGATGGCGCATCTTGGCGCGATGCTGTTTCCCGACGGCGCAGGGATGCGGATGCTCGCGATGCATCCGACCGCCGAGCGGATGCCCGAGTCGTCGCTCTCGGCGATGATAACCTGGTGTATCGAAGAATTCGGGAGCGGCGAATCGCGATGCGTTGCCGATCGGGGCCGGGTCGATACGACGGCGGCGATCGCGTTCCTGCGGGAGGCCTCGGCGGCGCGCGAGCCGGTTTGCATCCTCGGAACCACTGCAGCGTTCGCCGCGATTTTCGAGCGGATGACCGAGTCGCGTGAGCGCCTTAAGCTGGCTCCGGGCTCGCGCATCATGGACACCGGCGGTCCCAAAGGGCAGCGCGTGCCGCTATCGCCGGCTGAGGTCGCGTCGCGAGCGGACGAACTGTTGGGAGTCGAGGCGGATCTCGTCATCAATGAATACGGAATGACGGAGCTGTGCTCGCAGCTCTACGACGCAACGCCATTCAACTCGCGATACGGCGGCGAGCCGGGAGCGCGGGTCAAACTCGGGCCGCCGTGGATGCGTGCGATGGCGATCGATCCGGCGTCGATGCGCCGGGTGCCGGACGGGACGCCCGGGATGCTCGCGTTTATCGATCTGGCCAACCTGTGCTCGGTCTCGGCGATTCTGACCGAGGACTTGGGAGTCGTCGAGGACGGATGCGTTCGCGTGCTCGGGCGGGCGCTGGGCGCGGGGGCGCGCGGATGCGCGCTATCGATCGAATCGTTTCAGGCGGCGGCGCGGCGATGAGTGATCCGGTCAGCGAAGCGGCGATCTCGACCGCTATTTCGCGGATGCGCGCGCGCGTCGGCGAGGCTCACGACCCGCTGCGCGCGGCGAGCGTGCTCGCCTCGGCGCTCGAGCGATGGCGTATGCGAGATTTTCCCGCGCGCCGCGCGGCGGTCGCGCAAATCAGCGCGGGACTGGGTTTCTCCGCGGCGCTGCTTGATGCGTCACTCGACGCGCTGCTTGCGCCGTTCACCGCCGAAGCGCTTACGGCGTTCGCGGCCGAGGCGGCCATGCGGCGCGAGGTGACGGGATTTATCATGGCGGGCAATGCACCCGGCGCGGGACTGCACGAGATTGCGCTATCGCTCATTTGCGGAGCGGGCGTGATTGTCAAGACCGCGACGCAGGAGCCGCACTTTTTCGCGCAGCTCGCGCGCTCGATCCGTGAATGCGACGCGCGGCTCGGCAGCATGATCGAGGTCTTCAACTGGGGCAGGGCGGATCACGCTTTGACGGAAGCTCTGGTCGGCGGCGCGAACCGGATCGTCGCGTATGGCGACGACGCTACTCTCTCAGCGATCGGCGGCGGACGCATCGTCGGCTTCGGGAGCAGGCTCTCGGGCGCGATCGTCACGCACGCGATTCGCGCCGACGCGCAGGTTCGCGCTAGCGCCGCCGCGCTCGCGCGCGACGCGACTCTGTTCGAGCAGCTCGGCTGCCTTTCGCCGCATCATGTCTTCGTCGAGGATGAGTCCGGCTCGGCGGCGCGCGAATTCGCACACGCGCTGGGCGGCGCGATCGCGGCGCTCGCGCTTTCTGCTGCTCCACCCGAGTCGCTGACGCTCGAGGATTCCGCCGCGCTGCGGCGCGCGCACGAGACCGCGCGATGGCGCGCCGTCGCGGGCGAGGCGGTCGAGTTGATCGAAGGGCCGCGAGTCCAGTGGGCGGTGGTGTTCGATCGCGACGCGGCATTCTCGCCGTCGCCGGGTTTCCGCACCTTGTACGTAAGTCCCTTTCGCGATCGCGAAGACTTGCATAAGCGCCTCGTGCCGGCCGCGGGACGCCTCGAAGCGTTCTCGCTTGCCGGCGTTACCGGTGATGACGCGCTGATCGGCGATCTTGGCGCGATCGGCGTGTCGTACATCGCGGCGCCCGGCGCGATACAATCTCCCCAGCTAACGTGGCGTCATGGCGGCGGCGCGTTTCTGGATTCGATGACCAAAGCCGGGGCGGATTAGATGACCGACGATCTGAAAACCTTGTTCATGCGCCACGTCGCGCAGACTTCGGACGCGCCGATCGGCCTCGAGATCGTCCGCGCCGAGGGATGCTGGCTCTACACCGCCGACGGGCGCCGCTACCTCGATCTGATCGCGGGAATCGGCGTCGCCGCGCTGGGGCATGGCAACCCCATCGTCGCCGCCGCGATCGAGCGGCAGGCGCGGCGTCATCTGCATGTGATGGTTTACGGCGAATACGTGATCGAAGCGCAGGTCCTTCTTGCCGCGCGGCTGGCCGAACTGCTGCCGCGGCCGCTCTCTCGCGTCTATTTCACGAACAGCGGGGCCGAGGGGGTCGAAGGCGCACTCAAGACCGCGCGCAAGTTCACGCGACGCGCAGGCTTCGTCGCGTTCGAGGGCGCGTACCATGGCGATACGATGGGCGCGCTCGCGCTCGCGGGAAATCCCGCGTTCCGCGCGCCGTTCGAGCCGCTGCCGGGTCCGGTGACGCATCTGCCGTATGACGATATAGGCAGTCTTGACGCGATCGATTCTTCGGTTGCCGCCGTGATCGTGGAGCCGGTGCAGGCCGAAGGCGGCGTGCGAATTCCCGATGCGCGGTTTATCCGCGCGCTGCGCGAGCAATGCGACCGTGCGGGCGCCCTGCTGATTTTCGACGAAGTGCTGACCGGCTTCGGACGCACCGGAGCGATGTTCGCGCTCGAGCACACGGGAGTCGTGCCGGATCTGATCGTGATGGCGAAGGCTCTCGGCGGTGGACTCCCGCTCGGGGCGTTCGCCGGACGCGACGAGCTGCTGGCGGTGCTCGCGCACGATCCCGCGCTTGGGCATATCACGACGTTCGGCGGACATCCGCTGTCGTGCGCGGCGGGCCTGGCCGCGCTCGAGGTGATCGTCGCTGACCGGCTTCCGGAGCGGGCGGCAGAGACCGGAGTCTACCTGCGAGAACGGCTTGCCGCGCTTGCGGCGCCCGAGATCGCGGCGGTGCGCGGGATCGGGCTGCTCGCGGGAATCGAATTCCATGATGCCGATTTCGCGCATCGCTTTGTCGCGGCGGCGCTCGTGCGCGGCGTGGTGATCAACTGGACGCTTAACGCCACGGCGGTAGTCCGGGTCGCACCGCCTTTGGTGATAACCCGACAGGAAGTTGATATTGGCGTCAGTCTGTTACGATCCGCGCTTGCGGACGCGCGCATCTGATCCGCGAGCGCCCCCAATCTTTGGACTTTTGCGCCGCTGCCCCCTCAACTATGATCAAGGTTCACCGCGCCGCTTGCGCGGGCGAATTTGCCGATCGAGTGACGATTCATCCTGACAACTTTGCCGGCTCCGTTCCCGGAGCGACCTCGCCCGAGCTCCGGGACGGTACGCTTGTCTGGACCAACGACGACGCCGAGGCGCTGGCGGTCCTCAAGATCGGCGGAGCGTTGGGACTCTTCTTTCTGCTGGTTTACGCGATAGCCGATTCGATCGGCGGGCGCATGGGCGCCGCCGTCGAAGCCGAGCACTGGGCGCTGCTGGCCGGGACCTGCCTGTTCTTCGGCATGACCTGGACGACGGCGTTTCGGCGTTACTGGAAATTCTGGACGCTGGTGTACTGCGCTTTCATGATGACGATGTTCGTCGTGATCAGCGCGCGCACCGCCGACCCCGAGTCGCGGTTTATCGCGATGCTGCTGTGCCCGCTGGCGACCGCGTCGTTCGTCAGTTGGGGCTCGCGCTGGCAGCTTGCGATGGGCGTGGCGGTGACCGTGATTTTCGCCGCCGCCGAGCGTTTCGTTCCGGTCGCCACGCGGCTGAACGTTTACCGGTGGATGGGGCTCGGCGCGGCGCTGGCGTTCGGGCAGGCGACCGCGATTTTTCTCGAGCGCTATCGCGACCGGATTCGGCGTCAGTTCGCGGCGCTGGAAGAGGCGGCGCGGTTTCGCGAAACCCAGATCTCGACCATGGCGCATGACATCAGCAGCCCGGTCGCCGCGCTTACCGGCTACGCCGAGTTGCTCGAGGAAGATGCCTCCGACCCGGTCGAGCGCCGCCAGATTCTGGCGCGGATCGGCTCGACCGCGTGGAACATGAACCTGGTCGTCAGCAACGTGCTGGATTTGTACCGGATCGAAGAGGACGGCCGCTTTCATCCGATTCTCACTCGGGTTGATCCGTGGCGCGTCATCACGACCGCTTCCGAGGATTGCGCGGCCGAGGCGTCGCGCCGCGGGTTGGAGGTTACCACCGCGCTGGCGGCGCTGCCGCCGGCCACGCTCGACGGGCATCATCTGGACCGTATCGTACGCAACCTGATGGCGTTTGCGATCGCGCGCGCCAGCCGCGGAGTGGTGTCGCTGCGTGCGGCGGTGCATGATCGCAAGCTCAAGATGGAAGTCAACGCGCAGTGCCCGGGTATCGCCGCGGCGGACCTGGCCGCGCTGCTTGCGGGACCAGATCGCAGCGGCCGCGGCGCCGGCTCGGCCTCGCTGGGGTTGTTCATCGCGCGCGCGATGGCGGAGTCGGCGGGTGGCAGCGTGCAGGCGACTTTCGAGCGCGCGACCGGCCTAACCCTGCGCGCGGCCATCCCGATCGCCGACGTCGGAGGCGCATCGGGGGCTGCGGATCCGACCGCGCCGTGAAGCATCGTGCGCCAGTTTCGTCTTTGCGAACCGTTTCGCGCCGCGCGGAGGCCTTTGCGGGCGAGTTCGATCTGATCTCGCGGCTGTGCGCCCGCTTGCCGCTTTCGCGCCGCACTCTGCTTGGTCCGGGAGACGACGCTGCGATTATCGCGCGCGGCGCAGGCGCGCAACTCGTCACGATCGATTCGATGGTCGAGGGCATGCACTTCGATTTGCGCTGGGGCACTCCGGAGCAATTGGGCGCGCGGGCGCTGATCGTGAACTTGAGCGATATCGCCGCGATGGGCGGCGCGCCGAAGGCGTGTGTAGTCAACCTGGCGATCAGGCCGGGTCTCTCGCCTGAATTTTTTGAGCGGATGTACGCCGGGTTGGGGCGGGCGGCCCGCGTGGCTCGCGTTGACGTGATCGGCGGAAATATCGCTCGCGCCGAACAGCTCGCCATCACTATCGCGCTGATTGGTGACGCGCCCGCAAAGCCGCTGCGCCGCGACGCGGCGCGCCCCGGCGACGGAATTTTCGTCACCGGAACATTGGGCGACGCGGCCGTGGGATGGCGTATCCTGGAGGGCAAGCTGCGCGCGCGCGGCGCGGCGCGAACTCATCTGATCAATCGCTATCTTGCGCCGACCGCGCGGCTCGCCGCCGGAGCGCGGCTTGCGCGAATTCGTCCGGCTCCAGCGGCGATCGATATCAGCGACGGGCTGTGGCAGGACCTGGGGCATATTCTAAAGCGCAGCCGCGTGGGCGCGGAAATCGATCCGAGCGCGATTCCGGTGTCCGACGCTTATCGCGCCGTGATGCGCGGCGATCTTTCGCTCGCACTCGGCGGCGGCGAAGATTACGAGCTGCTGTTCTGCGTGCGCCCCAAATACGGCGCGCGCAGGCTCGCCGCGATGCTGGGCGTGCCGGTTGCGCGGATTGGCACGATCGTCAAAGGACGCGAGGCGCGGTTTTTGGGCGGGGGAGCGCCCGCGCTTGCTGGATGGGATCAGTTGCGGGCGGGTGCGCCGTGATCGTGGTCTTACCGATCGTGGTTGCGATGCTGATCGTCGTCAGCGCCGCGCTGGCCGCTTCGGAGACGGCGATATTCACGCTGGCGCGCATGGAGCATACGCGCGAGCAACTGACCCGCGCGGTCGGCGCGGCACTGGATCGTCTGATGCTGCGGCCGCTCGAGTCTTTGATCGTTGTGATCGGGATCAATGAGACGGCCAACGTCTTCGCCGAGTGTCTTGCGACCACATTTTTTCTGCTCTGGCTCGGCGCTGATATCGGGCCGTACGTTGCCGCACCGGTGATGCTGATCCTGGTGCTGATCTTTTGCGACATCACGCCCAAGACCTTCGCGCTCGCCTATCCGGCCGCGGTGGCGCGCCTCACCGCGCGTCCGCTGGCGATTCTGACCGCGGTCGTGCATCCGATCGCGCGGCATTTCACGCCGCTGGACGAAGCTCCTCATCCGGGCCCCGTCTCGGAGGCCGAGTTCAAAGCGCTGCTGCAATTGGGGGAGCATCAGGGCGAAGTCGAGCCCGCGGAGCGCGCGCTCATTCATCGCGTATTCGATTTCGGATTGCGCCGCGCCTCCGAGGTGATGACGCCTGGCGATAAAATCTTCACGCTCGATATCGCGACGCCGCCGGCCCAGTTGATGGCGGAGATCGCGCACGGCCATTTTTCGCGCGTACCGGTCTATCGCGATACGCCCGGCAATATCGTCGGGATTCTGCACGCCAAAGATCTCGCAGCGCGCCGCCTCGAAACCGTCTCGCCGCGCGTCGATCGCATCCTGCGTCCGGCGTATTTCATTCCGCCCGCCAAGGCGCTGGGCGAATTGTTCGACGAGATGCGGCGCGGGCGTTTTCAGATGGCGCTGGTGGTCAACGAGTACGGCCATCTGCTCGGGCTGGTGACGCTGGAAGATTTACTCGAAGAATTGTTTGGAGAGTTGCGCGACGAATTCGATTCTGAGGTTCCCGAACTGGAAAAACTAAGCGACCATGAATGGCTCGCGTCGGGCGCGATCGAAGTGAAGAAGCTCAATCTTGCGCTGGACGCCGATCCTCCGATCGAAGTGCGCGGCGGCGGCCCAACGCTTAGCGCCGTGCTGCTGCGCAAGCTTGGCCGCGTCCCGCCCGCCGGAGAGACTTTGCAACTGGGCGCGTTCGCCGCCCGCGTCGAACGGGTGCGCGGCGCGACCGTCGAGCAGGTGAGGCTCACGCGATGACTGGGTGGGAGCTTATCGCGGCGATTGCGGCATGCGTGGCGGTGCAGGCGTTTTTCGCCGCAAGCGAAATCGCGGTGGTCTCGGCCGACGAAGTCAAGATCCGCGCCGAGAGCGAAAGCGGCTCCGCGCGCTCGCATGCGTTGGGCGCTCTGCTCGCGAATCGGGATCGGCTGCTCGCGCTGACGCTGACCAGCAACAACGTCGCCACGGTGCTGGCCGCGGTGATGCTGACCTCATTCCTGCATCGGCTCTACCCCGGCTACTCGTATTGGGCGCCGTTCCTGCTCGCGCCGGTGACGCTGATTTTCGGCGAGTCGATTCCAAAGCTGGTCGCGCTGGGAAATCCGCTTCGATTCGCGCGCTTCGCGGCACCGCCGCTCAAAATCCTCGCGGCGATTCTCGCGCCGATTCTCGCGGCCGAAACCTTGCTCAGCCGCGCGATGCGCCGGGTGGCGGGAGTCGCGCCCGGAGCCGACAGCGTGTTCTTGAGCCGCGAAGATCTCGCGCGCCTGGTGCATCGCCGCGCGCCCGATTCCGCCGCGCACGACTCAAGCGATCAACACGACGCGATTCTGCCGTCCGAGCGCCAGATGATCAGCCGGATCTTCCGCTTCTCGCGCGCCGATGCGCGCAAGGCGATGGTGCCTCTGGTGCGCGTGGACGCGATCCCGCACGACGTCACGCTCTCCGGCGCGATCGAGACCGTGCGCCGGGTCGGTTACAGCCGGTTGCCGGTGTTCCGCGAGCGGATTACCGATATCGTCGGCGTGGTTCACGTGTTCGATTTGTTGCAGGCCCCGGACCTTGCCCGGCCGGTCAGCGAAGTGATGCGGCCGGTCAGTTATTTTCCGGAATCGATGCCGCTGGATGAAGTCCTGGTCGCGTTGCAGCGCACTGGCGAGAACCTGGCCGTGATCGTGGACGAGTACGGCGGCGCCGCCGGAATTATAACGGTCGAAGATTTGCTCGAAGAAGTCGTCGGCGAAATTGACGACGAGCACGACAATATCGAGGAGATAGCTCGCGTGGTCAATCGCGTCACCCTCAACGTGTCGGCGCGCGCGCCTATCGCGGAATTAAACGAACGCTTCGCGCTGCGCCTGCCCGAGGGGGATGAGTATGCTACGATCGGCGGTCTGGTGCTGGAACGTTTGGGCCATATTCCGCAGCCGGGCGAGCAACTGAAAATCCCCGGGATGACGATCACTGTACTCCGCAGCGACGTTCGCGCGGTGCGCGAGCTGCGCCTGGCGCTCGAGCGGCCGCTGCGCGCGGACTCGGCAAGACGCCGATGACCGAAGCCGCGATCCGCAAAATTCTCGAGGACGTGGCGGCGGGCACCGTGACCGCGGCCGCCGCGATGCGCGATTTGCGCGAGCTGCCGTTTCAGGATCTTGGCTTCGCGAAGCTCGACCGGCATCGCACTCTGCGCCGCGGCGTTCCCGAGGTAATTTTCGGCGAAGGCAAAACCGCGGCGCAGATTATCGCGATCGGAAAAAGCGTGGTCGCGTCCGGCGCCAACCTGATCGTGACCCGGCTTGCGCCCGAAAAAGCGCGCGCAGTGAAGAAAGCACTTCGCGCGATGACCTATCATCCGGCAGCCGCCCTCGGCGCGATCGTCAAAGAGCGCGTGCGTCCGCGCGGACACGGCGAGATCATGATCATCAGCGCCGGCACCTCGGATATTCCGGTGGCCGAAGAAGCCGCGATCTGCGCCGAGCTGTTCGGCAACCGGGTCGCGCGCCTGTACGACGTTGGCGTCGCCGGGATTCATCGCCTGACCGCGAATCTCGACGCGGTTCGCCGCGCGAGCGTGCTCGTCGTCGTCGCGGGAATGGAGGGCGCGCTGCCCTCAGTAGTCGCCGGACTGCTCGACAAGCCTGTCGTCGCAGTGCCGACCAGCGTCGGTTACGGGACCGCGTTCGGCGGAATCGCGGCGCTGCTCGGGATGCTCAATAGCTGCGCGAGCGGCGTGACCGTGGTCAATATCGACAACGGTTTCGGCGCCGCCGTCGCGGCGACGCTGATGAACCGGATCGGAATCGCGCGCGACGCGGATTAGCGATGGCGCGGCGCAGCTCAATCACCCAGGGCCGCGCGCGGCGCGCGATCAAGATGGGCGAACTCGCCTCTCAGGTCGGCACGAGCTACCTGTGGAACTCGATCCGGCGGCCGTTCCT
>Ga0307374_10014284_pt1 | contig 10833 bp, 12 predicted proteins | sample OX3MG_FD_202532 | JGI IMG/M metagenome (GOLD analysis project Ga0307374, IMG submission 202532) | Soil microbial communities from Risofladan, Vaasa, Finland - OX-3 | ecosystem: Environmental > Terrestrial > Soil > Coastal area > Acid sulfate soil | place: Finland: Risofladan, Vaasa | collected... | reverse complement strand
CTCGTTGCGGCACTGCCTGAGAAAAAGGATTACCCCCTGATTTCAAAGGTAATCCGCGCCAGACGCGGGCGACTGGTCCAACCATTTTGTCTACAGAATCAACCGCACGAACCCCTACTTACGCCCGGCCGCAGCAACCACCTCGTGCAAGTCGCGGGCCGCACGCGTCGTAATCGCCCGAGTCGCGTTGTGCCGTGCGGCGGTCGAGGGCTATAATCCCCGCCAAACCGAGGGAGACGGATGCGGGATTTCATGAAAGGCGGACTGTTCTGCCTGTTCATTGCCGGACTTGGCACGTGCGGGCTGGCGGCGATCAGCGGCGCCGTGGTGATGCTCGTCGAGTCGCCGCTGTTCGGTACGCACCAGTTGGAATTGCTGTTTGCCATGGGCACGGTGTTTGGCGCCGGTCTGGCGACCTCTGTGCTGAGCGCTATTGCTTACGCAGCCCTCGATTACGTCGACCACAAGTTCCCGGCGCCGCGGCGGCTCAAGTCTCTCTCGGACGACGAGCCCCGCGCGTAAGCGGCCGCCAACGGCTCGCCGGCCGGCGCCGGGCGTTCGAAAAGCGAAAAACTCGTGTTCTTAAACTCGGCGCCCTGCGGCATAATGCGCCAAAAGCGGTCCACGACGGGCCGCGATCGAACCGCCATGCTTCCCAAGGAGGGGTCATTATCATGTCGCGGCGTTGCACTTTGTTGGTCATTTGGTGTTTGGCGTTCATCCTGGCCGATCGACCGCTGGCCGCGCAGGAAGAAGACTGGATCGGCGTTAAAGTGCTCGAAAGCCGCCCCGGCGTGACGCTCAAGTCGGGCAAGCGCGCGGTGGGCAAAATGTCGGACCTGGGCGCGACCCCGCTCGTTCTGGAAACGCAAGACGACTGGCTGCGCGTCGGCTCGGACGCGCGGTCGGGCTGGGTTCACGTGCGCGACGTCGTGGCCATCGACGAAGCCGTCGAGTATTTCACCCGCGCGATCAAGGCCGAACCCAAGCGAAGCTGGGCCTACAATCTGCGCGGCATCGCCCTACAGGAGGAAGGCCGTTACGACGAGGCCCTGAAAGACTATTCGATCGCGGTTCGACTGAATCCGCGCGACGCGGCGGCGCTCAACAACCGGGCCTGGATTCTGGCGACCTGCCCCGACGATCAGCAGCGCGACGGCCAATTGGCGGTGACATCCGCCCAGCAGGCCTGCAAACTGACGAACTTCCGGCAGCCGATCTACCTCGACACGTTGGCAGCGGCCTACGCGGCGGCCGGCGATTTCAAATCGGCCTATAACTGGCAAGCCAAGGCGATCAAGCAACTGCCGCACGACGAAGACTTTCAACGCGAGGCGCGCGAGCGCCTGGAGCTGTACGCTTCCGGCGCTTCGTTCGAGCCAACCACGACGGAAGAGGTGCGCTCGATCGAAACGGAACCCGCCGAGCTTGACACGGCCGAGGCCCCCTCCGGCGCCCGTCGGCGCCGACGCTAGTCCGGCCAAAGCCTGTAGGGCACGCCCTCTGTGGCGTGCCGTACACCCGGGAATCGCGCCGATTCGCGCTATCGCGGAACGCCGCGGAGGGCGTTCCCTACAGTATCAACCGCGCGAACCCGTTCTTACGCCATCCGGCGAAAAATGGGCGGCGCAGCTAATCCGTGAGGCGCGAATTGGCCGAAAGTAAGTTTACGGACTTGCTCATTTGCGCCAGCGGCGGCTCGATTCACGATTGCAAGGAGACGATTCCTCATGGCCAAGTTGTTGTCGATGGCGGCGATTGCACTAGCCTTGGGTTGGATGACGCCTCGTGCTGCGTTGGCGGGTTGCCCGTGCGACCAGGCGCCGCGGGCCGCGGCCGCGCCGTCTTCGGCGCCGACGCCGGCCAATCCGCAAGCGACGGCCCAAACGCAACGAAATCGGCGTTACTCCTACTCGCCCTCGTCGAATTCCTCCGGGTCGAATCGCGGTTCGCTGGGCGCCCGAAACGCCCCGCAGCCGGGTTACAGCCGCAATTTCTGGCGCGCCGACCGCAAGGTCCGCGGCCTGTAAACCGCCGCGGAGGCGCGTTACCCGTAGGTCAGGCTTTCCAGCCTGACAGGCCCCACGTGCAAGTCAGGCTAGTAGGTCAGGCTTTCCAGCCTGACAGGCCCCGTGCAAGTCAGGCTAGAAAGCCTGACCTACGATCTCCAGCCGGCCGAGCAGGCGGAGCAAGCCGTCGAGAATCGTCCAAGGGTGCGGCGGACAGCCGGGGACGTACAGATCGACCGGCACCACGCTGTCGGCGCCGTTGTTGGCCAAAGCATGGCCGATGTACGGACCGCCGGAAATCGCGCAGGCGCCCAGGGCGATCACGATTTTCGGCGCGGGCACGGCTTCGTAGGTCAGCTCCAACGCCCGCTTCATATTTTCGGTCACCGGGCCGGTGATCAGCAGCCCGTCGGCGTGCCGCGGCGAAGCGACGAAGTCGATGCCGAATCGCCCCAGGTCGAAGACCAGCGTGGTGAGCACGTTGACGTCGGCTTCGCAGGCATTGCAACCGCCGGCGCTCACCTGGCGCAGCTTGAGCGAACGCCCGAACAGCCGCCGCGTGCGATCTTCCAAAGCGCGGGCCAGTTCGAGGCCCTGGCCTTCCAGCAGCAAATCCTCTCGATTGCGGACCGCCAAGCGGTAATCGGTCGTGTATTCCACGGCGCCGCTGGGACAAGCCTGGCTGCAATCGACGCAGAACAGGCACTTGCCCAAATCGAACTGCAAGCGGCCCTCGCTCGCCACGATCGCCCCGGTCGGACAGGCCTCGGCGCAGGCGCGGCAGCCGTCGTCGCACTTGCTCGCGTCGAGTTTCGGCAAGCCGCGAAAGCGATCGGGTACTTCCGGCGCCGTAAGCGGGTAAGTCGAGGTGCGATGTTTCTGGCGCAGCCGTTCGGCGATGATGCTCAGCATGGACGCTCGCGTTCGAGCGGGCTTACAGGTCGTGCCCGCAATAGGAAAGGTTGAAGCTCTTGTTGCACAGCGGAAAGTCGGAAATCTGCTGCTCGCGAAGCGACATCGCCAGGCCGATCCAGTTGTGAAACGACGGATCGACGACCTTGTAATGAGCCAGGCGGCCGCCGGCGTCGGTGATCGCCACGTGGCAGATCTCGCCGCGCCAGCCTTCGACCAGCGAGACGGCGATGCAATCGGGCGCCAGCGGGCCCAAGGGCGCGCGCAACGGCCCGTCGCCGAGCATCTTGAGCTGTTCGAGAAGGAAAGCGCCCGAGCGCTGAATTTCCAAGCCGCGAACGTAAGCCCGGGCGAACACGTCGCCCGTCTCGCAGACCGACACCGGAATTTGATGGAAGCAAAAGATCCCGTGCGGAAAATCTCGCCGCACGTCGCGGTTCGTTCCGCAGGCCCGGGCCGCCGGACCCACGAGCCCCAACGCATCGCAGGTTTTCCGCGAAACCCGGCCCGTGTTCTCGAAGCGGGCTTGCACCGAGAGCGAATTCCAGAGCAGGCGGTTCGAGCCGTCGACTTCGCCGAGCGCGGTTTCGATGCGTTCCGCGAGCGTTTGCGCGCGGGCGGCGTCGAGGCCGAACGACACGCCCCCGGGCCGCACCAGGCCGCGGCCGAAACGGCTGCCGCAGACCAAGGCCGTGGCATTCAGAAAGTCGCCTCGCAAACGCCCGTTGAACGAAGCCGTCGGCAAGAAACCGACGTCGCCCGCCAAGGCGCCCAAATCGCCCGTGTGGCAGGCCAGCCGTTCCAGTTCCAGCGCCATTCCGCGAATCGCTTCGGCGGCCAGCGGCGGCTGGCAGTTGGCCAGCGCCTCCAGGGCCTGGCAATAAGCGGTGGCGTGTCCAATGCTCGTATCGCCGGCCAGCGTTTCGATGTAATGGATCGTGCGCGCGTTCGGTCCGCCGACCAGCGCCCGCTCGACGCCGCGATGCTGATACCCGAGCGAAATCTCCAGGTGCAGCACCTGCTCGCCGTAGCACTGGAAGCGAAAGTGGCCCGGTTCGATCACGCCGGCGTGAACCGGCCCGACGGCGACCTCGTGAATCTCCGGGCCCTCGACGCGAAAGAAATCGGTCACGCCGGGCAAGATCGTTTCGCCGACGGCGCGCGACCAGGCGTCGTGCGGCGGCCGGTACGAGGCATGGAAGCGGATCGGCTTCAGCCAGGGATGGCCCTCGGGGGTCACGCCCCATTGCTCGGCGATCTCGCGCTCGAACCAGTGGGCCTGCGGGCAGTCGGGCGTGAGCGCCGGATAGCAATCGCCGACCTCGGACGTCAACAGCGAGAGCAAGCCGTTCTCGCGATCGGCCAGCACGGCGTAAAGCCGCACGCGGGCGGCGTCGATCGGCCGGCCGAACAGCGCCGCCAACGACTGGCCGACGGCGACGGCATCGAACACCGCCTGGCGAAACTCGGAGATTTCCACGGACGGTGCGTCCTGAACGCGGACCGTCTCGCCCGGGCGGAAGCAGGCGGCGTCGACCGTGGCCATCAAGCGCTCCTCGACTTGCGCCCGTGCGAGCCGCCGTTGCCGTTCGCCGCCGCGTTCTGACAGCGCACCGCGGCGCCGACGATCTCATCCGCCGTCGCCTTGCGCCGCACGAGTTGTCGAAACTCCTCCCCGCGCAGCGCCGCAGCCAGTTGCGAGAGCACTTTCAAATGGCTGCGAACCGTGGGAGACACGAGCACGAACAGCGTGTCGACCGGCTTGCCGTCGGCCGCCGCGAAGTCGATCGGATGCGATAGAAAGCAAAGCGTCGCCGAGGTCGAAGGAACCGACAACACGACCGGATATCGCGGATGCGGGATCGCAATGCCGTCGCCCACCGCCGTCGAGCCCTGAGCCTCGCGATGGAGAAACAGGTCCAGCAGCCGGCGGCGATCGAAACCGTCGGGCAACCGCAGGCGCTCGACGACGGCCGACAGCGCCGCCCGGCGATCGCCGCCCGGCACGTCGAACAACACGCCGCCAGCGGTCAAAGCGCCGGCCAGACTCTCCGAATCGCAGTGCGCCTGGCCCTGTTCGACCAGCAACTCTTCGGGCACGGCCAGCCTCTGCTGCGAAGCCCACTCGAACAGCTCCGAGGGATTGAAGCGGTACTGGCCCCCGACCAGCCGTGCGGGGAGCGATTCGTCCTGAACCCAGCGATGGACCGTTCTCTCGGGAACTTGCATCAACCGCGCAATATCGCGAAGCGTTAACTGCATCGATCTCTATTCCCTTGCCGTGGCCGTCGGGCGCCAGTCGCGGCGGGCGTTCGCATTTTCCGTGCGATTTTATCCAAGCTCCGTCTCGATCGCCTCGTGTTCGCCGTTCGGCGAGTGGCCGGCCGCCTCGCGGGCCGCGCCCGCCGTCGAGCCAACCGTCGAGCCAGCCTGCAGGTGGCTGGCCACTTCAACCGCCAGACGGTTGAAGTCGCGAGGGTTCGTCGGCGCGTATGCCAGGTTGGTGACGGCGTCCACCGAGCGCGACGATTGCAAGGGCGTACTCACCTTATGAGTATACAGGTTATAGACGCCGTACAGTACCTCGATTTCCCATTTGCCGGCCCGCTCCACCTCTTGGTGGAGATTGTACGCGGACTGGGCTGCATTCAAACACACGGCCGTTTCGATCAGCGCTTCGCGATAGCCGGGCTGCTGGCGGGCGTCGGGACCCCAAACCCGCTCCAAGCCGTTGGCCGCCTCGCGGACGGCGACGAAGATGCGCTGCACGATCGCCCGCAGGTTCGGCGAGATCGACTTCGACCAGAACTTGAGCGGCTGCAAATAGGCGTCGACGGCGCCCGTCACGGCGCCGCAGCCGCTGTGGCCCAGCATGACCACCACCTTGACGCTCTCGCTGAGCGAATTCAGGGCGAAATCGATGCTGCCCAGGCACTCGTCGCCCAGCACGTTGCCGGCCACGCGGATCACGAACAAATCGTTGAAGCCCTGGCCGAACGCCATTTCGGTCGGCACGCGCGCGTCGGAGCAGCCCACCACCACGGCGAACGGCGACGGCTTGGGCATCGTCCCCTGGCTGCGCACCATGCCCACTTCCAGGCCGTTGCAGGGCACGACGTAGCGCGGCTCGCCCGTCGAGATGGCGCTGGTGCGGCAGCTTTCCATCCATTGCGAAAACATCCGATTGCCCTCTTCCAGCGTGCGCCGGGCGGCTTCGGCGTCGGGCGGCATCGACTTGGCCGTCGGATTCTGAGGGTCGAAGCGATAGATGTAGTCGATCGTGTTCATGAGCCGTCTCTCCGCCTCTTTGACTTAGCCCAGGCATTCATGCTAGATATACCGCACGCGGGCGCCAACGAGACGCTTGGGCGGCATGTGGGGCGGCCTTCCAGGCCGTCAATGGCCGGCGGCCTGGAAGGCCGCCCCACGACCAACACACGCCTCATTCTTAGCCGGGCACAGTATAAAAGTTTTCCGGACTGGATCATCGAACGAAAGAAGCTGTGTAGAACAACGAGGCGTGAAAACCGCAATCAACTCGCGCTTCACGCAGCCTCCACGCTCGGCGGCACGGACTCGATCAGTTCGGCGGACAGCCCCAGTTGAATGGCGCTGGGGTGACTCGACAACGGTTTGAGCTGCTCCCAGTTTACCAGCTCCATGGGCAATTGCCGCGAATTGTAATCTTCGACGTAATGGAACAGCAATTCCGCCGTGGTATGGTCGACCAGTGGAACCAGCTTCGTGAAGTGCAGCTTGACCGCCTTGGCCTCGGCCGGAATCTGCTGCAACTCGCGGAGCACGTGAAACAAGTTGAAGCAAACCAGCGGCCGCGTCAGGTACAGTTCGTAGACTCCCTCGGAAAACTCGCGATCGTCGACCGGGTTGCGGAACAAGCTGGCGATTTGTGTCAGGCGGCCCGGCGTCGGGCGGCCGTTGCCGCCCAGGCGATAGGCCAGGCCCAGGTACCAGAGGTTCAGCGCCAATTTCAAAGCGATGCCGGCGCCGATGCCGATCAATAAGTCGGTCGTCACGGTGACCAGCACCGTGAAGGCGAAGATCACGAATTGCTCCGTGCCGATGTGGGCCACGTGCGCCCAGACCTTCGGCCGGCAGAGCTTGAATCCGACGAACGTCAAGATCGAGGCCAGGACCACATAAGGAACCATGTTGATCAGGCCCCGCGCCAACAACAGGAAAGTCAACAGGAAGCAGGCGTTGTAGAAGTTGGCCCACTGCGTGCGGCCGCCCCCCATGATGTTGGCCGTACTCTTGACGATGCCCGGAATGATGGTCAGCCCGCCCAGCACGCTCGAGGCGACGTTCGACACGCCCATCGACAGCAGCGTGCGGTCGGGGCTCGAACGCCGGCGGTACGGATCGAGCTTGTCGACGGCCATGATCGTCGCCAGCGACTCCGTGCCGTCGACCAGCAACAGCAGGAACACCAGATACGCGGCGTGCCCCCAGAGTTGCGAATTGCCGAATAGCTCGCCGAATTGCGGCAAGACGATGCCGTGCTCGAGCGGGTCGGGCACGTCGATCAAGAAACGCTTGTCGAGGTGCAGAAACTGGCTTGAAATGACCGTGCCGATGACGAACACCCACACCGGCGGCGGCATGATCTTGAGCAATCGCGCGGGAATCGACGCCATCAGAAACAACAGCGCCAGGCATCCCACGCCGAGGCCCAGCACCTGGAACGTTTCACTGTCCAGGCCGTTCAGCTTGTGCGGAACTTCCCCGAGCATCTCCCAAAACTCGTGCGCCTCGAACTTCTGACCCAGGAAAAGAGGGAGCTGCTTGACGATGATCAGCAACCCGATCGCCGCCAGCATGCCCTCGATGGCGGCGGCGGGGAAAATCGCGCTCAGCCGCGCGATTTTCAATTTGGCGAGCACGACCTGCAGCACGCCCGCGAAGAAAATGGCGACCAGCACCAGCGGATAGCCGGCCGCCATGATTTCGTCGAAAGACGCGCCGGCGCCCAGGTACGACGCACCCAACGCCGCAATGCCCCCATAGATCGCCGGCGCCAGACCCGCGGCGGGCCCGCTGATCGTGACGTACGACCCGCCCAAAAACGGCAGCACGAACCCGGCGATGATCGCCGACACGATTCCGCAAATCGGCGGGGCGCCCGAGGTGATCGCGATGCCCATCGAGAACGGCAGCGAAATCATCGCCACCATCAATCCGGAACGCAGATCGTATTGCCAGTGCTTTAAACCAGCGAAGCCGTTCTCGGGAGCTTTGACGCGAGCGGAATCTGTAGCGTACGACACGGGGGTAGGCTCAGTTTTGGAGGGGGGCTGCACGTTCCGCCGTCAGGAAGTCTGACGTCAGGAACTCGGGGGCCAGGAAGCTGCCGACAAGGCTGTTTCGAGGCCGGGTTTTGCGAAAACGGCGAGGCGTGTGCGAGCTGTGCGGCGCCATTTTGGGATCGCCATTTCGGGATCATTGTTGAACCGCCATTTGCGCATCCGAACTTTCGAACCGGGCGGCCCCAAGCATAACCGTTCGGGAATCGGTTTCCAAATGGTCCAGATTATCAACTCGATTCGGGGCCGTGCATAGCGCCTGTTTGCTTACAATTCGGAAAGCTTGGCGTCGAAGGCGGGCCAGGGGACGCCGAGCCCCACCAGCTAAAGCTGGTGGCAAACACGGATGGGGCCAAGCTCGTTCTTCCAATTCGCCCTTTTTCCTTGACATGCTCGCAAACGGTATCAGTACCTGTGGGCGCACAGGTTCGATCCGCCCTGTATACTGACCGCATGCCCTCTCGTCTCCAATTCTCGCTGCGCATGTTGTGGTTCGCGACGACGTTGGCCTGTCTGGCGGCGGCATCGGCGGCGCCGCTACCCCTTCCCCCAGGAAGACCGGTGCTTGGCGGCGGCGTCGGTTGGAGTTGGAGCGACATGGGCTTCGCCATTCACGCCCAGGCCCTGCTGCGATCGGCCGCCTGCCTGGTCTTTCCCGCCGCGCTCATCGCGGGCGCCGTCGCGCAAGACGGCGCCGCTCGGTGTTTTTGTTTGGGCGCGGTTTTTCCCGCGACCGTACCACTGGCAATGCTCTGCTCCGAGGCGGCGGAGTCCGCTTGGTACGTGGTCGCCGATGCGCGCCTCGCCGATGCGGCCAGCACGCTGGGGATGAGTTCGTACCATTTCAGAGACAAAATCACGGCCCTCTGGATATGTGCGCCGTGCAGCGGCTTCGCCTGCGCGCTGTACGGTTCGTTTTTGCGGCGAGGCCAGAATACCGTCGCGTTCAGTGGCCGAAGCTTCGCGACGCGCTGGCTGGCGCCGGCGATGGCGATGGCCGCGTTGGCCGCGCTGATGATCCAGTTGCCAACCCCCGACAAGCAGAGCGGCTTCGCCGCCCGCGTTCCCCTCAGGACGGCGTTATGCACATTCGTTCCCGGCGCGCTGAGTGTGGGCGCGATCGAAGGCCGCGGCCGCTTCCGCGTCTTCTCAGCCGGCGCCGCCATTCTCGTTCTGATGCCGCTGGTATTTGCGTGGGGCGCGTGGGGCGCCAGGGTCTGGGAGCATGACGGGCCATGGGAGGTCTATGGGATGTCTGTTGCGCGACAGTTCATCGTCGGCACGTGGGTCTTAGCGGCCTGTTTCGGCCTAGTCTGCGTTTTCTTCCACTGGCTGTTCCAGCCCGGCGCGGCGAAGGCATTAGGTCGCGGCGATCCAACTGAGAAGCGCGGCTGAAGCTAAAGCTGCCGGCAATGAGAAATGTACGACGACACGCCGACGGAATTGCGCCAGTAACGTCTGCCGCCAGCTTTAGCTGGCGGTGACTAAGCCGACCATCAAACGTCGTCCTGTTTTTTACGCGACGTTTTCCGCAGTGAATTCCGACCCCGAAGGGGTCCGATTCGATAGCCCTGGGCTATCGAATGACGCACCTTCGGTGCTACGGCGGCCTGCGTCCTTCCGCTTGTAGACCGGTTGGCCGTCGAAGCGAACGCGGCGATACTTGGGGGCGGCTTGAGGGCGAGCTTTGAAAACGGGCCTGGAAAAGGTGTCAGGAACCTTTGTTTAGCTTCCTGGGGCGGCCGCGGGGGCGGAGGGTCGATTCCAAGCCGAGTTGGCCAAGGGCGCGCTGGGTCCACTTCTCGCCGCCCAGGGGGCTGCCGCGCTCGAGGCTGCGGCGAATGGCCGCCAGTTCCGCCTCGCTTTGCGGCGCGTTCACGTGCTCGACCCAGCCGGCTTTGCGCGCCAGCGGCCAGGCGGCCAGCGACGGCTTGTCTTCGGCCGGGCCGCGCAGCCAGCGGTACAGGCTCGACCAACGCCAGGCTTCGGCGCGACGGACCAGCCCGCCGCGCAAGGCGTTGCGCTCGACGTATCGCGCCAGCGTGAGGAAGTGTTCGTCGCCTTGAACCGGAAACGATTTGAAGCGGCCTTGATAGACGTGCCCGGAGCCGGCCGAATGCCGGTGCGCATGCCAACGCTGGGTGTGCGTCAGCGTCAGCCAGCCGACGAACCGCGACAACTCGCCGTCGCGCCGGGGCCAGACGACGAGATGCCAATGGTTGGGCATCAGGCAATACGCCAACAGCCGCATTTCGCTGCGCTCGGCGGCTTCGGCCAGGAGCTGCTCGAAAGCGTCGTAATCGCGCTGGTCGTCGAACACGCTCATCCGCGCGTTGCCGCGGTTCAGCACATGATAAACGTACCCGCCCTCTGCGGCTCGATGCGGCCTTCCCATGCAGGCAAGCTAGCCGATCTCGGTCCTCGCGTCAATATAAAGGTTCCTGACACCTTTTATTCGCTCGAGTGCCGGTGCGCATGCCAACGCTGGGTGTGCGTCAGCGTCAGCCAGCCGACGAACCGCGACAACTCGCCGTCGCGCCGGGGCCAGACGACGAGATGCCAATGGTTGGGCATCAGGCAATACGCCAACA
>Ga0307374_10014282_pt1 | contig 10834 bp, 4 predicted proteins | sample OX3MG_FD_202532 | JGI IMG/M metagenome (GOLD analysis project Ga0307374, IMG submission 202532) | Soil microbial communities from Risofladan, Vaasa, Finland - OX-3 | ecosystem: Environmental > Terrestrial > Soil > Coastal area > Acid sulfate soil | place: Finland: Risofladan, Vaasa | collected... | reverse complement strand
CATGTCCTGGAAGAAACGGCGCGAGATGTTCCGCGACACCGATCGGTCCCATGCCCGGTCCTCCGCCGCCATGCGGAATGCAAAATGTTTTGTGGAGATTGAGATGGCACACATCCGCGCCAATTGTAGCGGGGTTTGTGAGTCCAACCTGCGCATTCATATTCGCGCCATCCATATAAACTTGCCCGCCATTTTCGTGGATGATCCTGCAAATATCTTTGATGCTCCCTTCGAAGACTCCGTGCGTGGAAGGATAAGTTACCATGAGCGCGGCAAGCTTTTCTTTATTTGCTTCAGCTTTTGCGCGGAGATCGTCCATATCAATATTGCCATGCTTGTCCGTCTTTATGACATCGACGCGCATTCCGGCCATGATCGCGCTCGCCGGATTCGTTCCATGCGCGGAAGCGGGGATGAGCACGAGATCGCGATGCGATTGGCCCTTGGACTTGAGATACTCGCGAATCACGAGTAATCCAGCATATTCCCCTTGCGCGCCGGCATTGGGCTGAAGCGATACGGCGTGAAATCCGGTGATTTGCTTTAGCATCGTTTCCAGTTCGCCAAACATTTCGAGGTAACCTTCGGCCTGATCGAGCGGGGCGAAGGGATGCAGGCGACCAAACTCCGGCATTGTGATCGGAATCATTTCGCTCGTCGCGTTCAGTTTCATCGTGCAGCTTCCAAGCGGAATCATTCCGTGAGCAAGCGAGAAATCTTTATTTTCGAGCTGCTTCAAATAGCGAAGCATTTCCGTCTCTGAGTGATGCTTGTTGAACGTCGGGTGGGTGAGATAACCCGAACTACGCGCGAAGGACGTTGGATAGGTTCCATTGGTCTGATCAGCCCCATTCTTGTGAATGGCTTTACCATTACTATTAGATCGCGCTGCCTGAAAGACGCCAAGAATTGTGTGAACATCTTCCACCGTCGTGGTTTCATCGAACGAAATGCCAATTGCACGCTCATCGAAATAACGGAAGTTCATTCCCGCGTTTAGCGATTCGCGTCGAATCGCTTCGATCTGCGCCACGCTTTCGATTCCAATTTTTAGAGTATCAAAAAATCGTTCGTTGGAAATGTGGAACCCAATATCTTTCAGTCCTTCCGCGAGCAGTGCGGTGAGCGCGTGAAGGCGCTCAGCAATTCTACGCAATCCTTTCGGACCGTGATAGACCGCATACATCGCCGAGATATTCGCGAGGAGCGCCTGCGCGGTGCAGATGTTGCTCGTCGCTTTGTCGCGCCGGATATGCTGCTCGCGCGTTTGCAGCGCCATGCGATAGGCCGGGTTGCCATGCGAGTCGATCGTGAGCCCAATGATGCGGCCCGGCATCGAGCGTTTGAATTCATCGCGCGTCGCGAAGAAGGCGGCGTGGGGACCGCCGTATCCTAAAGGAACCCCGAATCGCTGCGAAGACCCAACCGCAACGTCCGCGCCGAACTCTCCGGGCGGAGTAAGAAGCAGTAAACTCATAAGATCGCATGCGACTGCCACGAGCGCGCCATTCGAATGCGCCGCTTCGCAGAATGCGTGGTAATCATAGATCTCGCCATCGCCGGCGGGATATTGTACGACGGCGCCAAATATATCGGGATTCCATTCGAGCGTTCGGTGATCGCCGACAAGAACGGTGACGCCGATGGCCCCGGCACGCGTGCGCAATACATCGAGCGTTTGCGGAAAAATATTTTCGGAAACGAAAAGTGTATTGGCGGAATGGTTCTTGTGGATGGCGAGCATCAGGTGCATCGCTTCAGCGGCGGCGGTGCCCTCGTCGAGCAGCGAGGCATTCGCGATTGCGAGGCCCGTCAAATCGACGATCATCGTCTGAAAATTGAGCAGCGATTCCAGCCGCCCTTGCGAAATCTCGGCTTGATAGGGCGTGTACTGCGTGTACCACCCCGGATTTTCGAGTACGTTCCGAAGGATCACAGGCGGCGTGACCGTATCATAATAGCCCATGCCGATATAGGATTTCATAACTTTGTTCTTCTTCGCAAGCTCCGTGGCGCGCGCGAGAAATTCCGATTCAGTCATCGCCGGCTCCATTTTCATGGGTTGCTTGAGCCGAATGGACTGCGGCACGGTTTGATCGACCAACTCCGCGAGCGAACTCGCGCCGGTCACGCGAAGCATCTGGTCGAGGTCCTGCTCGTTCGGACCAATATGGCGGTCCTGAAATTGTTCGGAAGATGTGAGAATGGAATTCATTGGATGAAAATCTTTCAAGTAAATAGCTAATGTATGAACATGGGGGGAAACCGGCGGCTTCTACGTAATATCGGGTGGAAAAGTTTTGGAGGGCAAAGAGTCGGCTTACTTTAGAATGATTATTATAGGAATGTCATCCTGAGCGGAGTTTTTCCAACCGGAGGGAGGAAAAACGGAGTCGAAGGATCGCGTGGAATGCCAAGAGATTCTTCGTTACGCAAATCTCCGCTTCGCTACGATTTGCTCCACTCAGAATAACACGCTGAAAACGGAGCCGGTAGTCACTCGTTATCTATTGCTCGGTATAAATAAAAAGCGCTTCGGCGCTCGTGAGTGGTGAGAGTTGGTCCTCCCTAATGTTGTGAAACACCACGAGACTTCCGAAGCGCCCCTCTCGTTCAATATGTCCTATGGTCAGTAGGACAACTTAGGTTAGCTTCGGACCGGGGGACATCGGGCTTGTGACCGCAACGCCCTCGATCTTGCTAAAAATCAATTTTCAATATCGCTCTCGAAACGGATCTAATCCCGTTCTATGAAAGAACGTTCATTCGAGTAACAACCTTCAAATTCGAGTTGGTTTCGATTACTCCCAATTTACACAATAAAAAACCGAAAAGCAAGAGGTCCGCGAATCTTTTTTAAAAAATAATGGACGCCAAATTCATAATTCACTCCGGGAAAGACCCTTCCATCCGAGGACTCTCGCTCTCTGGACTTGCAAATATACAACAAAAATTCGCCGGCGCATAAAAAATGCCCCGGCGACTTGTTTGGGGAAAAAAATAAGTCCCATTCGACCGATCAGTCGGATGGTTCGCTGCGTTATCCTTCTATGCTCTCCGCTGGCCGCTCCGCTCCGGCGGCGGCGGGTTCTTCCAGGGCCTGGGGCGCTTCGGTAGGGGCTTCGGAAACAGGAGTAGCTTCCGGTGCCGGCGCTACTTCGACCGGCGCTGTTTCTATCGCAGCCTGTGGAGCTTCGACGGGCGTTGCAGCTTCCTGAGCCGCGGCTTCCGCTGCAGCAACTTCCGCCGCCGCAACCTCGGCCGCCTTTTTCGCAGCGGCTTTGCGTTTCACTTCCTCGCGTTCGCGGGCGGCGGCGAGCTTGGTATCTACGATGGCGGCGAACTTCTCGTCACGCTTTGTTTTCCAAGTGGTAAAAATTTCCGAGGCGCGCGTCGGTTCGATCTTCTTCTTTTCGAGATGCCACTTGAGGAGAATTCCCTCGCCGGAAAGAAGCGAGCGAACCGTATCCGACGGCTGGGCGCCGACGCCAAGCCAATAAAGCGCCCGGTCTTCCTTGATCTGAACTTTCTGCCCCGGCTCGTTCGACGGCCGGTATTGCCCAAGCGATTCCAGGTAACGGCCATCGCGCCGGGAGCGGCTATCGGTGGCGACAATTTTATAAATCGGGACTTTCTTGCGTCCCTGACGTGCTAATCTCAGTTTTACCATGGTTCTTACAGTTGTTTCAGGTGTGGCGCGAAGTGGTACTTCGCGTTTTTTGGAGGATGTCCGCCAGCCCATTACCATGAACGGCCTTCGCGGAGTCTCCAGCTTCATTATGTACGGTTCCGACGATTTCTCATCCGAAGCGCGGCGTGGAAACAAAAGAAGGGCAGAAACGCTCCCGGATTCTTTTCTTCACGATCTTTTTTCTTTCACGAAGATGAGGGCAAAATTGATGCGGATGGCATCGCCGGTTTCTATGGCGCCTTTTAGTAACGTGGGCGGCGTAACGCCAAAATAGGTCATGTTGATCGTTGTGGTACCACTGACCGAAATCGATCCGTCCCAATTCAATCGGGCTTTGCAAAGCAACGTTACCGGTTTGGTTTCCCCCGCGACCGCCAAATACCCCTGAGCCACAATGGAATATTCACCGGTGTCGTCCGAAGCAGTGGGTGGATCGGCTTTTGCCTCGGCGGCAATAGATTCGGGAGGCGTAATGGAGGCCGCGGTAAGCGTGAAAATAATCTGATGGAACCGGTCCGCATCGAGGGCACGGTAGGCATTCTCATCCAGTTCGGAACTATAGCTTTTAAGCGATTGGACGGGAACCGTGACCGTGAGCGAGGGAAGCGCCTTCAGTTGCACGATCGAAACGGTATCCAAACCGGTATCGCCGGAAGCGATCTCGGCGCTCGAGGTATCCCGGCTCACCGCGATTTCATGGCTCCACGCAGTATCGAATTCCGCATCGCCGGTGAAGTCATGGCTCGTCATCGACCAGTTCTGGAGCGTGGACGTACCCAGGACGGTAAGTTCCGCCGATTTTTTGCCGATCGTATAGTGGACGGCCTGCGCCCGCACCGCCGACACACCGGCAAACGCCAGTGAGATGAACAGGAGGATGGCCATCCAATTTCGTTTTCGCAAGGGGATAATCACGGTCTTATTCCTATCTATTGCGGAATTTCAACAAACACCTTTCGAGACTAACTCCCTGCTCAACTATCCCACGACGCCAACGAATTCCCATGCGCGAATCCGTGGAGGAAGAAAGCGCGTGCGGAATTATCCTGGAAAAGATTTGGTCTTATTAACAATTAATTCATTAGCCATTTGGGCCCACGCTTCACGGCATGGGCTTTTCCGTGAATCAGCGCGAGCGATTCAAATGTCTTTATCGTGAGAACGTTCAACCGATTGCATTCCTTTCGCCTGGCGCAAGCAGCAATGCTTCTCGGAGCAGCAATGCTTCTCGGAGCAGCAATGCTTCTCGGAGCAGCAATGCTGCTCGCTCTCTGTAGTGCCGTCATTTTTCCAAGCGTCTCTCGCGCGCAGGTAACGACGTGGAATCCATTCGTCGGCGCGGCGGTAGATGGCTCCAATGGGCTTGTGGTGATCTATAAAGGCCCGCCGGGTAACCACGAATTACTTAGTTACATCGACAGGTCTTTTCTGACCGTCAAAGTCAACAACCTGGTTTATAGCAATAACGATAATGTTCCGGTCGGTTCCGGAATTGACGTTATGCTGGCTGGTGGCGTCCCTAAGAAAATCCGCGATACGGTTCAGACGATCTGGAAAGAGAATGGGTTCGACATTGTCCAGAATGTGTATCCGGTTCAATTTACTAATAGCGGCGTCATCGTTATCAGCATCAAAATCGTCAATCACTCCGGTCTCGTTCTGAATTCCCAGGCGCAGTTCCTTCTCGACAACATGAACAGCAATAATGGACCGCCTGCCGATGGCAATGATAATCCGTATCTCATTCATCGCTACGGCGCGATTCGGAATTGGCAGGACTGCCCGCCGAATCCGATTCCGAGTTTTTATCTGGCATTCGAATATCCGCCGACGGACCCAAAACTGGGAACGGTGGGGATTGGCTACGACAACGATACCTTCCCGCCGCGTCCGCTTGGGCTTATTCCACTAACAACGCTTCAGTTTGGATATTGGGGAGATCAAATCTATTACCCCTGGGGAATAGCGCCGCATGGAAACACGTTTACGGACGCGGCGACTTTGCTCATCGCTCCGCAAATGCAGGCGGGTGGAAACGACTCGCCCGACAGCGTGACCGAAATTTTTCGAACCGCCTATGGCACGCCCGAATGGTGCTACGATCGCGATTCGAATATGTTCGGATTCGCGCTCTATCCCCATCATATCTACTGGGATGGGTACAGTTATACACCTAACCCGTTCCAAGTCGAGGCGTATCTTTATAATCTCCGCCCCTCGGCAACCAACGCCACGACCATCCGGCAAACCGTCGGTAATCCAATCGTTATTACAAGCCCGGCACACGGCGGTTTACCCGGTTCGCAACTGCAAAATGTTGGCTCGATACAAGGCGATGGATTTCACGAAGTCGATTGGACCGATTCCGCGACGATTCTTCAAACGGGTTGCCCTGCGTCGTTTCCGGTGGATATTCATTTCGATGTCATTGCCGGTGGCAACGATACGCTTTTGTTCCCTCCCTGGGATTGCGATCTTACCGTCGATTGCCCCAATCCCGATACGCTTCCACCGACCTTCCAAAATTCGTTTGCCGGCTGCGATTCGCTCATGCACGACACCATCACCGTGCAGGATAACCAGCCGTTCGATCTTGGAATAGATACTATCACGTATTCCTCGCCCGACCTCGATTCAGCGCAGTATCTCGTCACGTTCAAACCACTGCCGCCATTCAAATGTACGAATAATCCGGTTAAGATTTATGTCCAGCAAGTAGATACATTCCAGAGCGGCCATGTGATTTTTACCTTTACCGACTGCGCGAATAATGTGAGCCACGATACCATCTGTTTCACGGCGCATCCTCCGCTGCCCGATCGGACCGCGCCGGTATTTTTCGATTCCACGCCCGCCGATTGCCACGCGCAATGCACCGATTGGAATGTTACGGATACGCAAAAAAGCGCCACGAGCATTGACCGTGGCGTCGATTCCATCGTCGTCGTTTCCGATACGAACATGACGCTTTCGGGTGGTGGAAAGTATCCGCCCGGGACCCCGGAGGTAACCATCCGCGTTTGCGTGACCGATTCGATGCACGATGGAACAATCGTGCTTCGCGCGACCGACACCGCCCGCAATTTCTCCTTCGACACCATTCACTATTGCACTACCCCGGACACGCTTCCGCCGATTATTATCGATACGGGCTTCGATCCGGCGGATAGCTCGTATCATGTCCATATCTCCGAGACGCGGCCATGGGACCGTGGTATCGATTCCGTCTGGATCGAGCAGGCAAGTAACGTGACCACCGTTCCGGTGTTGCCGGTCTCGCTTACATGCCTGCCTACGTTTGATGTGCGCGTGATCGTTCTCGATACGGCGCAATGCGCAAGCGCCCAAATTTTCTCTAAAGACTGCTTTGGCAACATTTCCGGACCCTATCCGATCTCCTTCCCGAAGGGTGCTATTCCCGTTATCGTTGCCTCGAAGACGCTTCTTTGCAGCACCGCCGATTCGGCGGTACTCGATGCGGGTGTGGGATATAGCGGCTATCTCTGGTCGAATGGAGATACGACTCAGCGAATCACGGTTGGACAGGGCTCGTATTACGTCACTGTGCAGGAAGGGGAGGGATGTCCGGCTACCTCCAAACCGGATACAATTACCTTATCGCCGGCGACTCCGAATATCGTTCCTGCCGGTCCGATCACGCTCTGCGCGCCGGACTCCGCGCAACTCGATGCCGGAGCGGGCTTTGCAACCTATCAATGGCTGAAAGATGGCGCAGATATGCCGGGCGTGACTTCCGAAAAAATCTGGGTGAGTAGTTCCGGGGCATATTCGGTGCAAGTAACCAACGCCGCCGGTTGCTCGGGAACTTCACCGGCCGTGACGGTCACGATCAATCCGTTGCCGGCGCAGCCCATTATTACTGCTGTCAATAACGTAATGACCGCGACGGACGCGTCGCCCGTCGTTTCTTATCAATGGTACCAAAACGGCACTATTCTCCCCGGAGCAACGAGCCAGACTTACACCGACACAAGCGGCAGCTATACCGTCATGGTTACCGACGCCAACGGCTGCTCGAATACTTCGCTGCCGTTCTCGAATTCCGGTTCGACACTCATTACACTGGAATCGGGGGTTGCGGAATCGCAGGGCAATCAGGTGAGTATTCCGCTTAGCGTGGCAACGTCTCTGGGCGCTCCGACTGGTAATTTAGGTTACACGGCGAAGATCGCGTTCAATAAAACTCTGTTGATTCCCGCGCCCGGTTCCTTTACTTCCATGAGTGTGAAGGGGGGTAGCCTCATCGTCACTTATAATGGCACGGGCGCGGCCAATCCGCCAGGGGTATTGCAAAACCTAAACTTCACCGCCGCGCTGGGCGACGACAGTTGCACGCCGGTAACGATTGATTCGTTCGCATGGAATGTGCCGAACATCACGGTGACGGTGCAGAACGGCTCATTCTGTTTGACCGGCCTATGCTACCAGGGCGGCCCGCGGCTAATCAATCCTACCGGAACCGTTACCCTGAGCGCCGCGCAGCCGAATCCAGCTCATACCAGCATCGAGATCGGTTACTCGCTGATCGAGCAGGGGTACACGACGCTTATTCTTTATGATGTGCTGGGGCACGAAGTGCTTCGGTTAGTCGATGCCGATCTACAGCCGGGAACCTACACCGTCGATGCGGACGTCAGTACGCTTCCGCCGGGAACCTATATCTATTCGCTTCGGACGCCCACGATCGTCAAATCCGCTCACTTGCAGATCGCTCGCTAAATGATTCGCTTTGTTCGGTTCGCTTTCGGACTCATAGCAGCCTGTTCGCTTCTACTTTGGCTTTCTGCGCCGCGCGTTCAGGCGCAGGGGAGCGCACAAACGGCGCGCATCGATACGTCGAAATCGACCTTCGGCCTTTTCGGCGATGCCGCGTGGAACATTCACCGCGCGAATTTCCAGACGCTCCCCGATATTCCGAATTGCTGCCCGCTCTTCGAAAATGGTTCCGGACTTGGCGGATCGTTCGGCGCGTTTTACGATTACGATGCCTTCGGCGATGGACATCTTGGCGTCCGGGTGGGAATTAATTTATTGGATGGGACGCTCAAGGCCGATGAAGCAATGACGATCTCGGTCAATGGGGTAGCTCAGCAAGGGACGATCGAGCATTCCATCGCTTCGCAGTTCACCGAATGGATGCTCCAGCCGTATTATGCGATGGATCTCAGCGGATTTCGCTTGATGCTTGGCGCGGATGTGGGCAGTCTGCATCGATATACGTTCAATCAGGCGGAAACGATTATCAGTCCTGCGAATGAAGGAGTATTCTATCCTTCGGAAACTCGAACACGGAACGTTATTTCCGGCGATATTCCGCAGGCGGAAAAAATTCGATTCGGCATTATTGCGGGGGCCTCCTATCCCTTGCAGCTCAACACATCCGGCTCGCTGCATCTGATTCCGGAAGTGCTGTTCGATTACGGGCTGACTCCGATGGTATCCGGTTTAAGCTGGTCGGTGAGTTCGCTGCAGGGCGGCGTGAGCATTGGCTACACGCCCATCACCATAGTTCGGCCCGTTCCGCCGCCACCTCCTCCGCCACCGCCACCCCCTCCTCCGCCCAAGCCCGCGTTATCGGTTGGGATCAAGGCGTATAGCGTTATTAATGGCATGAAGGATTCGACGAACCTATCGGTCTCGGTCGAGGAATATTATTCCACGACACTCACTCCGCTTTTGCCATTCGTATTTTTTGGACTCGATGACGCGCATATTCCCGCGCGCTACCATAGCTTCACCTCCTACGATACCGCCGGCTTCGAAATCCGTCCCACGGATTCGACCAATAACGTCGTCGTCTATCATGACATCCTGAACATCATCGGCCAGCGGATGCAGGACCATCCCAACGCACGGATCACTCTCACGGGCTGCACCTCGAACGATCCGGAAGAACTGGCGGATAAAACGCTCGCTATCTCTAGAGCCAGGGCTGTGGCGGCATATCTTCATAGCGTGTGGGATATACCCATGAATCGCATGACGCTCGCGGCGCGCGGATTACCCGAAAAGCCTTCCTCGCTTACGCAGCCGGATGGCAAGCAGGAAAACCGCCGCGTTGAAATCGCAGCCACGGACCCTGCAATCCTGGGGCCGGTATTCCTTCAGGATACCACGCTCGTGAGCGACCCTCCGTTTATGCAGTTCGTGCCCTCGGTCCAGGCGCAAGCCGGAGTACGTCGGTGGGAACTCTATGTAACGACGAACGTCATGACGCTCCATCATGAGGATGGGGCCGGGCAGCCCAAAGGATGGGACTGGGATTTGCGCGCGGTCTCTGCTAAGATTCCGCGAACGGAAGATTCGCTCGAATACGGCCTCATCATCGACGATTCCTCGGGGCAAGAGGTCACCGCGACCGGAACGATTCCAGTGCGGCAGGTCACGATTCGCAAGAAACGGGAAGAGCGGCGCGCCGATACGATCATCGAGAAATACACGCTTGTGCTCTTCGATTTTGGTTCCTCACGGATCGATCCCGTGAACCAGCGGGCCATCGAGTATATCCGCCAGCAAATCACGCCGGGGACGATGGCGTACATCACCGGCTATGCCGACCGGACCGGCGAGGACACGCTGAATCAGCATCTGACCCAGGACCGCGCCAACGCCGTGGCGAAGATGCTCGGAGCCACGAATTTCGAAGCCAAGGGACTCGGAAAATCGGTACTGCTCTTCGACAATAATTACCCGGAAGGCCGCTTCTACTCGCGCACCGTCAATATCGTGCTCAATAAGCCGATCAACCAATGAGCACGGTAGTTTCTACCTACCGGTGAACGTGGTAATTAAATTAGATACGGGCTGCCTTTAGATACGGGCTGCCTTCACGAGCGCAGGGGATTTCCATTCGATGGGCGCGGTTCCATTGCTCTTTCCATTCAGCGCGAATAATTGCTCCTGATGCAACAAACTTGCCCGGATAAACTCCCGGAAAATCGGATGCGCTTTTGTCGCCCGGCTCTTTAGTTCCGGATGGAATTGGACACCAATGAAAAAGGGATGTACTTCTCGTGGAAGCTCGACGATCTCCACCAAATTTCCATCGGGTGAAACGCCGCTCATTACCATGCCTTTGTCCGCGAGCAGCGCGCGGTAGGCGTTATTCACTTCGTAGCGATG